>Ga0116129_1000150_pt1 | contig 50283 bp, 55 predicted proteins | sample June2015DPH_17_2_FD_89732 | JGI IMG/M metagenome (GOLD analysis project Ga0116129, IMG submission 89732) | Peatland microbial communities from SPRUCE experiment site at the Marcell Experimental Forest, Minnesota, USA - June2015DPH_17_10 | ecosystem: Environmental > Terrestrial > Soil > Wetlands... | reverse complement strand
GGACAACGTGAGCCTGGAAGTGGAGCTGATCACGCCGGTGGCCATGGACAAGGGGTTGCGGTTCGCGATTCGTGAAGGCGGCCGCACGGTGGGCGCCGGCACGGTCAGCGAGATTGTGAAATAACCATGGCGCTCAGAGAACGCATACGCATCCGCCTGAAGGCATACGATCACCGGGTGCTGGACCAATCGACGTCGGAAATTGTGGATACGGCGAAGCGGACGGGCGCGAGCGTGGCGGGTCCGATTCCGCTGCCCACGTCGCGCAGCGTGACGACGGTTCTGCGGTCGCCGCACGTGGATAAGAAGTCGCGAGAGCAGTTTGAGATCCGGACGCACAAGCGGCTGCTGGATATTCTGGAGCCGACGCAGCAGACGGTGGACGCGCTGATGAAGCTGGATTTGCCGGCGGGCGTGGATGTTGAGATTAAGGCGTTCGGGAAGTGAAAGACTTGACGCGGAGACGCAGAGGCGCTGAGATAAGCGCAGAGAAGACATTCAAGAGTTTTCTCTGCGTTCCTCTGCGCCTCAGCGTCTCTGCGTCGAAGGTTTTAAGTTAGGACTGACACATGAGCCCAGGGATACTTGGCAAGAAAATTGGAATGACGCAGATGTTCCAAGCGGACGGGCAGGCCGTTCCGGTGACGCTGCTCAAGGCCGGTCCGTGCATGGTGGTGCAACGCAAGACGCCCACTACGGATGGCTACAACTCGGTGCAGCTCGGGCTGCTCGAGTTCGTTAAGCCGCAGCGCATCAATAAGCCTGCTACCGGGCACTTGAAGAAGGCGGGCGTTGAGGGCGCGAAGTTTATGCGCGAGCTGGAACTGCGGCCAGGCGACGACGACCTGAAGACCGGCGATAAAGTGCTGGTGGATCAGTTCAAGCCCAAGGACAAAGTGGACGTGATTGGCATCTCGAAGGGCCGCGGGTTCGCGGGCGTCGTGAAGCGCCACCATTTCCGCGGCGGCGAGGGCACGCACGGCTCCATGTTCCACCGCGCGCCCGGCTCCATCGGCGCGTCCAGCTTTCCTTCGCGTGTGCTTCCGGGTATGCGCATGGGCGGCCACATGGGCCACGACCGCGTGACGGTCCGCAACCTCGAGGTGATGGAAGTGGATATCGAGGACAACGTGCTGGTGGTGAAGGGCGCGGTTCCCGGACCGAACGGCGGATACGTGGTAGTGCGGAGGGCCAAGAGGTAACTCCCATGCCGACAGTCGACATAGTGGATTTGAATAACGAGAAGGTCGGGTCGCTGGACCTGGCCGACGAAGTTTTTGGCGCCGAAGTCAACGAAGCGCTGCTCTATGAAGCGGTGCGGCACTATCAGGCCGGAGCGCGCGCGGGCACGCACAAGACCAAGGTGCGGCGCGAAGTGGCGGGGTCGGGCAAGAAGCTGTGGAAGCAGAAGGGCACGGGACGGGCGCGCGTGGGTTCGGTGCGGTCGCCGCTGTGGCGCCATGGCGGTACGGTGCACGGGCCGGTGCCGCGCGATTACAGCTATAGCCTGCCGAAGAAAATGGTGGTGGGCGCGCTGCGTTCGGCGCTCTCGGCCAAACTTCGCGACGGCGAGCTGAAAGTGGTGCAGACTTTCGATTTCGCCGATCACAAGACCAGGAACGCGATGGGCACGCTGGCGAAGCTGGAGGCCGGCCGCACGACGCTGCTGGTGGATAACGGCGAGAGCCGGAATATGATGCTGGGCGTTCGCAACCTCAAAGGCATCACGCTGCTGCCCACTAAGGCGGTGAGCGTTTATCACCTGCTGGGCAATAAGAGCGTGCTGCTGAGCGAAGCGGCCGCGCGGAAGTTATCGGAGGCGCTCGCAAAATGACCATATACGAGGTACTCCTGCGCCCGCTGGTCACCGAAAAGGGCGTGATCAAGAAAGACAATGAGCGGACGCTCTGTTTTGAAGTGGCGGCCGGCGCGAACAAGACGCAGGTCAAATCGGCCGTGGAAAAGCTTTTCAAGGTAAAGGTGCAGGAAGTGCGCACGGCGACGTTTGAAGGCAAGCTGCGGCGGCGCGGCAGGTTCGCCGGATACCGCTCAGATTGGAAGAAGGCCTACGTGAAGCTGAAGGCGGGAGAAAAAGTGCCCGAATTCGCGGAGATCTAAATCTGTCATGCCGATCAAAACTTACAGACCCACAACTCCGACGCGGCGCTTTCAGACCGTGGTTTCGCGTGAGAATATCACCAAGGACACTCCGGAAAAATCGCTGGTCGAAAAGAAGCAGCGCACCGGCGGACGCAACAGCACCGGCCGGGTCACTTCGCGCTTCATCGGCGGCGGCGCCAAGCAGGCTTACCGGGTGATCGATTTCAAGCGCGATAAGCACGCTATACCGGCCACGGTGGCCACCATCGAATACGATCCGAACCGTTCCTCGCGCATCGCGCTGCTGCACTATGCCGATGGCGAAAAGCGCTACATTTTGCAGCCGGAGGGATTGAAGGTCGGGCAAAAGGTGATGTCCGGGCCCACCGCCGACATCCTGCTGGGCAACGCGCTGCCCTTGAAGAACATGCCCGCCGGCACGATTGTCCACAACATCGAATTGAAGCCTGGAAAGGGCGCGCAGATGGCGCGGTCGGCAGGGGCGCAGGCGCAGTTGGTTTCGAAAGAAGGCGGCATTGCGCTGCTCAAGCTGCCGTCGGGCGAAATCCGCCGCGTGCAGCTGGAATGCATGGCGACCATCGGGCAGGTGGGCAATGTGGATCACGAGAATGTCTCGCTGGGCAAGGCGGGACGCACGCGGTGGCTGGGCAAGACGCCGCACAACCGCGGCGTGACGATGAACCCGGTGGACCATCCGCACGGCGGCGGCGAGGGCAAGACTTCGGGCGGACGCCATCCGGTGACGCCATGGGGCCAGCCGACCCGCGGATACAAGACCCGTAACAACAAGCGCACCGATAAGTGGATCGTGACGCGGAAGAGTAAGAAGAGGTAAGGAAATGGGCAGATCCGTCAAGAAGGGACCCTTTACCGACACGCATCTGGAGAACAAGTTGGCTGTCCTGGTCGCGGCCAACGAGAAGAAAGTGGTGCGCACGTGGTCGCGCCGCTCGACGATTCTTCCGGAGTTCGTCGGCCAGACCGTGGCGGTTCATAACGGCAAGAAGTTTATACCGGTTTATATTACCGAGAACATGGTGGGGCATAAGCTGGGCGAGTTTTCGCCGACCCGGACGTTCAAGGGGCACTCGGTGAAGGCGGCAACGGAGAAGACGGCGAAGCCGGCTTAGTGAGCGAACTAATGATCGACGCAGAGACGCTGAGACGCAGAGATCGGAGGGAGAAAACATTCAATGTCTTCTCTGCGTTGCCTCTGCGCCTCAGCGTCTCTGCGTCGAAAGACTTTGAAGTCTGCCAGAGGAATTATGCAAGCGAAAGCGGAAGCTAGATATATCCGGGTGTCGGCGCAGAAGGCGCGGCTGGTGGTGGATTTGATCCGCGGCATGCAGGCCGGCGCGGCGCTCAACACGCTGCGCGCGGCGAACAAGCGAATCGCGCCTACGGTGGAGAAAGTGCTGCAATCGGCCATCGCCAACGCGGTGAACCGCGACGAAGACGTGGATGTGGACACGCTGGTGGTGAGCGAAGCCTACGTCAATGAAGGGCCGCGCATGAAGCGGGTCCGGCCGGCGCCTATGGGCCGCGCCTACCGGTATCAGCGGCGCATGTCGCATATCGTCATTAAAGTGACGGGTAAGGACAAAGAATAGATGGGACAGAAAGTTCATCCGTACGGATTCCGGCTGGGCTTCAACAAGCCGTGGCGCTCGCGCTGGTTCGCCACGCACGGCTATGCCAAGCTGCTGCAGGAAGATCTGGAGCTGAAGGCGGCGCTGCGCGACCGGCTGAAGTCGGCGGGCGTGAGCTCGATTGAAGTCGACCGCCCCGGCAACAAGCTGCGCGTCACCATCCGCACGTCGCGTCCGGGCATCATCATCGGGCGCAAGGGCGCGGAAATCGAAAAGCTCAAGCAGGATATGGCGAAGAAGACCAAGCGCGAGGTCTTCGTCGATATCCAGGAAGTCCATAAGCCGGAGCTGGACGCGCAACTGGTGTCCGAGAATATCGCCCTGCAATTGGAGAAGCGCGTGGCATTCCGCCGCGCCATGCGTAAGGCGGTGGATTCGGCCCTGCGCTTCGGGTGCAAGGGAATCAAGGTGCGCGTATCGGGCCGGCTGAACGGGGCCGAGATCGCGCGCTCCGAATGGTATCTGCAAGGGCAGCTGCCGCTGCACACGCTGCGCGCCGACATCGATTATGGCTTTGCGGAAGCGCACACTACTTATGGCGTGATCGGCGTCAAGGCATGGCTCTATAAGGGCGAAATTCTCGACCTGACCAAGCGCCGCAGCCTTCTGCCCGAGCCGGAGCCCAGGCGCGACCGCGGTGAGCGCCGCGACCGCGGTCCGAGGGACCGTGACCGCGATCGCGACCGGGGTCCCCGCGATCGGGACCGGCAACAGCCGATAGCCGCAGCTCCGGAAGCCGCTGGACCTGTGACGCAGGCTCCTCCGGCCGATTTACCGCGGCCCGCGGCCCGCACCGGCGCGCCCATTCTGCCGCCGTTGATGTCGCCGCAGGCGCCGTCGTGGAAACAGGAAGCTAAGACTGAAGCGCCTGCTGCCGGGGCGCCCGCCGTAACGCCTGCTGCCAAGGCCGAAGCGCCTGCGGCCAAGGTTGAAACGCACGCGCCAAAGGCTGAGGCGCCAGCGGCTAAGACTGAAGCGCCTGCGGCTAAAGCAGAAGCGCCTGCGGCTAAAGCAGAAGCGCCTGCGGCTAAAGCAGAAACACCAGTGGCCAAGGCAGAAGCGCCTGTGGCCAAGACCGAAGCGCCCGCTCCCAAGGCAGAGACGCCCGCCGCGGAAACGGCGCCCGAGACCGGAGCTCCGGAGAAGCCGGCTGACAACAAATAAGGACTGAGAGCATACCGCCATGATGATGCCAAAGAAGGTCAAATTCAGGAAGCAGCAGCGCGGGCGCATGTGCGGCAAAGCCTGGCGCGGGTCGTCCATCTCGTTTGGGGAATTTGGATTGAAGGCCCTCGAATGCGCCTGGATCACCGACCGGCAGATTGAAGCCGCGCGCGTCGCCATGACGCGATCGATCAAGCGCGGCGGCAAAGTGTGGATACGGCTGTTTCCCGATAAGCCCATCACCAAGAAGCCCGCCGAAACCCGTATGGGTAAAGGTAAAGGCGCGCCCGAGCAGTGGGTGGCGGTGACGCGGCCGGGAAAGATTCTGTTCGAAATGGAAGGCGTGGACAAAGCCACGGCTTCGGCGGCGATGCGTCTGGCGGCCCACAAGCTGCCGATCCGGACCAAGTTCGTGAGCCGCGAGGACGGGGAGTAAAGGGATATGAAGGGTTTCAAACCTGGGGATCTCGACGATAAAGAGTTAAAGCACCAGCTTTCGGAAATGGAAGACCAGTTTTTTCGTCTCAAGTTTCAGAAGGCCATGGGGCAGATGGACGGATTGAAGAAGCTGCGCACTATGCGCAAAGACCGGGCGCGCATCCTGACCGTCCTGCGGCAGCGTGAACTGGCGGGGGCGAAGCAATAACATGGCCGAACAGCATGGGTTCAAGAACGAAAAGGTCGGCGAGGTGGTTTCGACCAAGATGGAGAAAACCATCGTGGTGGAAGTCAGCCGCCGCGTACCGCATCCGCTGTATAAGCGCATCATCGGCAAGCGCAAGAAGTTCTACGCACACGATGCAGACGGCACAGCCAAGCTGGGCGACGTGGTGCGCATCGTGGAATGCCGGCCGTTGAGCAAGTTGAAGCGGTGGCAGTTGGCGGAAGTAGTGCGCCGGGCCGCGCAGGTAGGCGTGCAGCCGGTGGAGTTAGACGTCAAAGTGTAGCGCCGGTGGTCTTGCCGCCGGTGTAGTTACGGGGAGCTAACTGACATGATAGGGATGCGAACAATTCTCGAGGTGGCCGACAATTCCGGCGCGCGCAGGCTGTCCTGTATCCTGCCGCGCGGAGGCGACCTGGGTTTGCGCGCCGGGCTGGGCGATGTGGTCACCGCCGCGGTGAAAGAAGCCGCGCCAGATTCGGCCATCAAGAAGGGTAAGGTAGTGCGCTGCGTGATTGTCCGCATGCGCAAGGAGACGCGGCGCAAGGATGGCACCTACATCCGCTTCGATTCGAACGCCGCGGTTTTGATCAGCGACGTGGGCGAGCCGATTGGAACGCGCGTCTTCGGTCCCGTGGCCAGGGAGCTGCGCGAGAAGAAGTTCATGAAGATCGTTTCACTGGCCCCCGAGGTAATTTAATGGGCATTGCAAAGAAGATCCCGGCGCCGCCGGCGCGCATCGAGTTGAAGAAGGAAGACACCGTCAAGGTGATCACGGGCCGCGACAAGGGCAAGACCGGCCGCGTGCTGCAGGTGCAGCGCGAACGGGGGCGCATCCTGGTGGAGCACGTCGCCATGGTGAAGCGCCATACGCGCCCCAACCCGGGGAAGCAGATCAAGGGTGGCATCGCGGAGCGCGAAAGCTCCATCGCCCTGTCGAATGTCATGATCGTATGTCCCGGCTGCAATAAGGCGGTGCGGATCAAGCATCACATCGATCACGTGGCGGGCGGAAAATCGCGGCGCACGCGCATCTGCCGCAAGTGCGGGCAGAGCCTGGATAAGAAATGAGCCAAGAAATAAGAGGACCCGTATGGCAGCACGCTTGATTGAGCATTACCAGAAAAAAGTGGTTCCGGCGCTGACTAAGGAATTCGGCTACAAGAACGTAATGGCCGTTCCCAAGATCGATAAGATCTCGATCAATATCGGTTTGGGCGAAGCCACGCAGAACGCCAAGCTGATGGATGGCGCGGTGAATGAGCTGACGCAGATCGCCGGGCAGAAGCCGGTAATCACCAAGGCCACCAAATCCATCGCCCAGTTCAAGCTGCGCGAAGGACAGGCGATCGGCTGTATGGTGACGCTGCGCGGCGACCGCATGTACGAATTTTTCGACCGCCTGGTGAATGTGGCGCTGCCGCGTGTCCGCGACTTCCGCGGCATTTCCACCAAGAGCTTCGACGGCCGCGGCAATTACACGCTGGGGATTAAGGACCAGTTGATTTTCCCCGAGATCGATTACGCCAAGGTTGAAAAGACCAAGGGCATGAATATATCCATCACCACCACGGCGCGCACGGACGCCGAGGGTGTGGCGCTGCTGCGCCAAATGGGAATGCCGTTCCGGCAGTAAAGCAGGAAACAGGAGAGATATGTCGACTACCGCAAAAATGGCGAGAGACATCAAACTGGAAACGATCCGCCGGGAGTCTATGGCGGCAAAGGCCCAGAACAAGCCCGGAATAGACAAGCTGCCGGGGCGGCATCGCAACCGCTGCTGGCGCTGCGGGCGCCCGCGGGCGTTCCTGCGCAAGTTCGGCATTTGCCGCTTGTGTTTCCGCCAGCTCGCCCTGAACGGCGAGATTCCAGGCGTGGTGAAGGCTAGCTGGTAGGGCTGAGGTAGAAGAAATATGACGAGCGATCCCATTGCCGACATGCTGACTCGCGTCCGGAACGCGATCCAGGCCCGCCACCCGAAGGTGGACGTGCCGGCTTCCAAGCTGAAGGCCGAAATCGCGCGCATCTTGAAGGAAGAGGGCTATATCGCCAACTTCAAGGTAGCCGAAGAAGGCGTCAAAAAGACCATCAAGATTTACCTGAAATACAGCACGGGGAACGAGCCGGTGATCTCCGCCATCGAGCGCGTTTCGCGGCCGGGGTGCCGCGTCTACGTCGGCCAGACGGATATTCCACGCGTGCTGGGCGGGATGGGAATCAACATCCTGACCACGCCGCGAGGCGTGATGACCGGCCGGGATGCGCACAAAGAGCATCTGGGCGGCGAGATTCTGTGCAGGGTATGGTGATGAGTCTGGTGAGAGAACTAATGATCGACGCAGAGACGCTGAGACGCAGAGGCCACGCAGAGAAGACATTGCAATTGTTTTCTCTGCGCTTATCTCAGCGTCTCAGCGTCTCAGCGTCGAAAGACTTTTCCAAGGTTTGAACTATGTCGAGAATTGGTAAAAAGCCGATCCCGCTGCCGAGCGGCGTCAAAGTGCAGATCGGCGAACAATTGCAAGTGACCGGTCCCAAGGGGTCGTTGACGGTTCCCATCCCGCCCGGCATCAAGATCGAGCAGAAGGATGGCAAGCTCGAGCTCTTGCGCGATTCGGACCAGCATGCCGCGCTGCATGGACTGACGCGCGCGCTCGCCGCTAACGCCGTGCAAGGCGTCTCCACGGGGTTCACGCGTGAGCTCGATATTGTGGGCATCGGTTATCGCGCCGACATCAAAGGCAAGGTGGCGACGTTCACGCTGGGTTACTCGCACCCTATCGAGGTGTTGCTGCCCGAGGGCGTCGAGATGCGAGTCGATAAGGTGGCGGGGAGTCCGATCCAGAATTTGCAGGTGCGCCTGGTCCTCACCGGCCGCGACCGGCAGCTGCTCGGCCAGGTGGCGGCGAACATCCGTGCGCTTCGCAAGCCGGACCCGTATAAGAACAAGGGCGTCCGGTATACCGGCGAAGCGCTGCGCAAGAAGGTTGGCAAGACGGGGGCTGGCGCGAAATGATTCGTAAACTTGAGAAGAAGGAAATTCGCAATCGCATTCACCAGCGCATCCGCCGCAAGCTCAGCGGCACTAAGGAGCGTCCGCGGCTGGCGGTGTTCCGAAGCGTGGCGCACATTTACGCGCAGATCATCGACGACGTCGAGGGCAGGACGCTGGCGTCGGCCTCGTCAGTGGATAAAGACGGGAAGACTAAGGGCGGCAACGTGGCGGCCGCCAAGGCGATCGGCAAACTGGTGGCCGAGCGGGCTAAGGAAAAGGGCGTCAAGGCGGTGGTATTCGATCGCGGCGGGTATCAATACCACGGCCGCATCAAGGCGCTGGCCGATGCGGCGCGGGAAGCGGGACTGGAGTTTTAATTCATGCCAAAGGCACTCAAACGGATCGACGCGGGGTCGCTGAACCTGAAGGAACAGGTGGTGGCCATCAATCGCGTCACCAAAGTGGTCAAGGGCGGTAAGAACATGAGCTTTTCGGCGCTGGTGGTGATCGGCGATCCGTCGGCCAAGGTGGTCGGATACGGCATCGGCAAGGCCAAGGAAGTGCCGTCGGCGATCCGTAAGGGCATCGAAGCGGCGAAGAAGACGCTGCGCCGGATCAACGTGCTTGAGAACACCATCCCGCACCAGGTGCTCGGCAAATATGAGAGCTCGCAGGTGTTGTTGAAGCCCGCGCCCGCCGGAACCGGAGTGATCGCCGGCGGCGCCGTACGCGCGGTGATCACGGCCTGCGGCATCCCCAATGTACTGACGAAATCGATCGGCCGGCGCAATGCCCACAACGTGGTGAAGGCGACCATTGTGGCGCTGGAATCGCTCCGCGAGCGCGGGCAGATTGCGGAGATGCGCGGCCTGGCGGTGGAGAAACTCTAGGTGGAGAAGCTCTAGGTGGAGAAACTCTAATGGAAGGCACCATTCGAATTAAACTGGTTCGCAGCCCGATCTGCACCCCCGAGCATCACAAGCGGGTGGTCAAGGGGCTGGGGCTGCGTAAACTCAATCAGATTGTGGTGCGGCCCGACACCGCGGTTTTTCGCGGCATGGTGAAGATGTGTCCGCATCTTTTGGTAGTGGTGGAGTAAGGGAAAATGAATCTTAGCGACTTAAGGCCGCCCGCCGGCCAGAAAAAACCCCGCAAGCGCGTCGGACGCGGCATGGGCTCGGGGACCGGTAAATACTCGACGCGCGGCGCCAAAGGCCAGCGTTCGATTTCCGGTTTCGGCCAGAAGCGCGGTTTTGAAGGCGGCCAGATGCCGCTGCATCGCCGCCTGCCCAAGCGCGGGTTTACGAATATTTTTAAGAAGCAGTTCGCCATCGTCAATTTGGGCCGTCTCGAAAAACTCGAAGGCGATACGTTTAACGCCGACACGCTCATGAAACTGGGCGTGATTAAGAAGCTCCACGATGGCCTGAAGGTTTTGGGAACGGGCGAGTTGACGCGCACGATCACGGTGGAAGCGCACCATTTTTCGAAATCGGCGTTGGATAAGATACAGAAAGCCGGCGGAACGGCTCAGACCATCGGCGCGGCTGTCGTTAATCAGCCCGCACAATAGCGCCGGAAGGGAACCATGGTTCAGAAGTTTCTTGAAGCGTTCGCGAACATCTTTCGGATCCCCGACCTGCGCAAGCGGCTCATGTTCACGCTGGGGCTGCTCGCCGTGTACCGGCTGGGGAGCCAGGTGCCTACGCCCGGCATCAATGTTCAGCGATGGGAAGCGATCTTCAGCTCGGCGCAGGGGTCCATCTTCGGGTTCTTCGATCTGTTCGCCGGCGGCAACATTCGCCGCCTCACCATCTTCGCGCTGGGAATCATGCCGTACATTACGGCATCGATTATTTTGCAGTTGCTCACGGTGGTGGTTCCCACGCTCGAGAAGCTGCAGAAGGAAGGCGAGCTGGGCCGCCGCAAGATCACGCAGTGGACGCGCTACCTGACCATCATCCTCTCGGTTATCCAATCGTTCGGCATTTCCCAGGGACTCATGGGCATGCAGCAGGGCGTGGTGATCAGCCCCGGCATTGGCTTCGTTTTGTTGACTATCGTTTCGCTGACCACGGGTTCCGCGTTCATTATGTGGCTGGGCGAGCAGATCACCGAGCGCGGCGTGGGCAATGGCATGTCGCTGATCATTTTCACGGGAATCGTGGTCGGCCTGCCGCACGCCATCGGCAGCATTTACACCAACGTTTTCGTGACGCACGAGTGGGGCGCGCTTACGCTGATCCTGCTGCTGGCGATGATGATCGCGGTGGTCGCGTTCATCGTGCTGGTAGAGCGCGGCGAGCGGCGCATTCCGGTGCAGTACGCCAAGCGCGTGATCGGCCGCCGCGTCATGGGCGGACAATCCACGCACATGCCGCTCAAAGTCAACGCGGGCGGCGTGATTCCGGTGATCTTCGCATCCTCGATTCTGGCGTTTCCGCAGACTCTCACGCAGGTGGCCGTGGTGAAGAACATGCCCTGGGCGATGAGCACGTTGAGCATGATCGCCCACGGCGAGCCGCTCTACTATGTCCTGTTCGTGACGGGCATCATTTTCTTTTGCTTTTTCTACGTTTCGATCATTTTCAATCCCAATGAAGCGGCCGACAACATGCGCAAGTACGGCGGCTTCATTCCGGGCATACGCCCCGGCCGTAACACCGCCGACTATATGAACGCGGTGCTCACCAAAATTACGGTAGTCGGCGGCATTTATCTGTCGATTCTGTGCCTGATCCCGGACATCATGATTTCGGGAATCAAATTGCAGCATCTGGCGCTGGTGGGGCCCTTTATCGATGCCCACTTCCCACGGGCGATTCTGGACGGTATGGGCGTGAATTTTTATTTCGGCGGCACTTCGTTGCTGATCGTGGTAGGCGTGGCCATGGATACGGTCAACCAGATCGAAGCCCAGCTTATCATGCGTCACTACGAGGGATTTACTCCGCGCTCAGGGCGAATTCGCGGGCGGAGGAGCTCCTTCTAATTGTCGAACTCTATCGTGCTGTTCGGCTCGCCTGGATCGGGCAAAGGAACCCAGGCGAAGCTCCTGAAGGGTTGTCTTCAGGTACCCCACATCTCGACCGGCGATATGTTGCGGGAGCGGATCGCAGAGGGCACGGAACTGGGCCAGAGAGTAGCGGCCAAGATGCACGCGGGCGGGCTGGTATTGGACGAGGTGGTGAACGGGATGGTGGCGAGCCGGCTGGCCGAGCGCGATGCCGCGGATGGCTTTATTCTGGACGGCTACCCGCGCACTACGCCCCAGGCGCGATTTCTAAGCTACTGGCTGGACCAGCGCGGAATCCGCGAAGTGGTGATTCATCTCGCGGTTGATTACAATAGTATTATCGCCCGATTGACGGGTCGACGCCAGTGCCCCCGCTGCGGAACTCTGTACAACATCGTCTCCCGGCCGCCTAAGCGCGAAGGGGTGTGCGATTTGGATGGAGAGAAGCTGGTGATCCGGGACGACGATCGCGAGGAAGTGATCCGCGAGCGGCTGAGCGCTTATGACCGGCAGACGCGGCCGGTGCTGGATTATTACCGGACGGCCGGGCGCAGGTTATTGGAAGTGGATGCGAGTTCGGATCCGCCGGAAAAGGTATTCGATAAGATTTGTCAGGCGATAGACGTTCATGATTGTGCGCAAGACGCCCGCTGAGCTCGAGAAGATGCGTCGTAGCGGCATGCTTGTCTACCAGCTCCTGGAGAAGTTGAAGGAGATGGCGGTTGAAGGGTGCTCCACGATGGAGCTCGAAGTGGCCGCCGAGAAGATGATTGCCGACGCCGGCGCGAGGCCCGCTTTCAAGGGCTACTATGTGCAGGCGGCGGGCGAGACTTATAAGTTTGCGTTGTGTACTTCGGTGAACAACGAGGTGATTCACGGGATGCCGAATTCCAAGCGCACCCTGAAGAAGGGCGACATCCTCTCGATTGACACCGGAGTGAAGCTGGACGGCTATTACGGCGATTCGGCCGTTACCCTTCCGGTGGGCGAAGTGAGCGAGGCGACAAAAAAGCTGCTGAAGGTGACGCAGGAATCGCTCGAGCTCGCCATCGACCGGGTGAGAAACGGCAACCGGCTGTTCGACGTCTGCGGGACGGTGGAACAGCACGTGAAGTCGAACGGATTTTCGATAGTCCGGGAGTTTGTGGGCCACGGCATCGGGACGCAGCTTCACGAAGAGCCGCAGGTTCCGAATTATGTGGATCGCCGCAACGAGAATCCGCGGCTGAAGCCGGGGATGGTGCTGGCGGTGGAGCCGATGGTCAGCGCCGGGCGGCCGGAGACGGTGGTATTGAAGGACCGGTGGACGGCAGTGACGAAGGATGGGTCGAACTCGGCGCACTTCGAGCATTGCATCGCGGTTACGGAGAATGGGCCGTGGGTGTTGACTAGGCCGTAGGAGAACAGGGATTTGACGCAGAGACGCAGAGACGCAGAGATAAGCGCAGAGAACACATTTATATGTTGTCTTCTCTGCGTTGCCTCAGCGTCTCAGCGTCTCTGCGTCGAGAGGTTTTAATTTTATGAAAGTTCGAGCGTCCGTTAAGAAGATTTGCGACAAATGCAAGGTGATCCATCGCGAAGGCGTGGTGCGGGTCATCTGCGTAAACCCGAAACATAAGCAGAGGCAGGGATAACCATATGGCGCGTATCGCAGGCGTCGATCTGCCGGCTACCAAGAGAGCCGAGATCGGGCTGACTTACATTTACGGCGTGGGCCGCACACGCTCCCGCTCGCTGCTCTACCGGGCCGGCATCGATTTCGATAAGAAGATCCGGGACCTGACCGAGGACGAAGTCAACAAGGTCCGCCAGATTCTGGAAGAGGAAGGCGCCGTGGAAGGCGACCTTCGCAAGGAAATCTCGATGAACATCAAGCGTCACATCGAGATGGGTTCCTACCGCGGCCTGCGGCACCGCCGCGGCCTGCCGGTACGCGGCCAGCGGACGCATACCAACGCCCGGACCCGCAAGGGACCGCGCCGCGGCACGGTGGCGAATAAGAAGAAGGCGACGGGTAAGACATAATGGCGAAAGCAGCCGCAAAGACATCCGCAAAAGCGCCCGCAAAAGGCGGCAAAAAGAAGAGCTTCAAGAAGAAGGAAAAGCGCGTCGTCCATTCGGGCATCGTGCATATCCAGGCGACGTTCAACAACACCATTGTGACTATCGCCGACCAGGAAGGCCACACCATCGCCTGGTCGAGCGCGGGTTCCCTGGGCTTTCGCGGGTCGCGCAAGGGTACGCCCTTTGCCGCCCAGCAGGCGGCGATGACGGCCGCCAATAAAGCGGGCGAAAGCGGATTGCGTACAGTGGAAGTGCGGATCAGCGGGCCGGGCTCAGGCCGGGAATCCGCTGTGCGCGCGCTGGCTACGGCTGGAATTGAAGTGCGGGCCATCAAAGATGTGACCCCGATTCCGCACAACGGGTGCAGGCCGCCCAAGAAGCGGAGAGTTTAGAGAATTGTGAGAAAAGGGATTTGACGCAGAGACGCTGAGACGCAGAGATAAGCGCAGAGAAAACTCTTAAATGTCTCTTAAATGTCTTCTCTGCGTTGCCTCCGTGTCTCAGCGTCTCTGCGTCGAAGGTTTAAGTTCGTAAGCGGGACGAAGGCCCCCAGTTGGCTGTAAACCGCACCTGAAGTAAGGAAAGGTTAGGAGAGGAAATTGGCAAGATATATCGGCCCAGTTTGCCGGCAGTGCCGGCGCGAGGGCATGAAGCTTTATCTCAAGGGCGAACGCTGCCACACCGAGAAGTGCGCCATTGAAAAGCGCAACTTCGTCCCCGGACAGCATGGCAAAGACCGCAAGCAGAAAATTGTAGGGTATGGCCTGCAGCTTCGCGAAAAGCAGAAAGTCCGCCGCATTTATGGCGTGCTGGAAAGGCAGTTCCGCGGAGCCTACGAAAAGGCCGCGGCGTCCAAAGGCATCACCGGCGAACATCTGATGTCCGGGCTGGAGCGCCGCCTCGATAGCGTCATTTACCGCATGGGCTTCGGCGCCAGCCGCGCTCAATCGCGTCAGATTGTGCGGCATGGCCATATCGACGTCAATGGGCGCAAGTGCGACATTCCGTCGGCCCAGGTGAAAATCGGGGATGTGGTGTCGGTCCGCGAAGCCGCTAAGAATAATCCGACCATACTCGGCGCGCGCGACGCCACGGCGCATGCGCCGGCGCCGAACTGGATCGATGTGGACCGGGAAGGTTTGAAGGGACGCATCACTAGCTTGCCGCAGCGCAGCGATTTGGTGCAGATCCAATTGAACGAGCAACTCATCGTCGAGCTCTATTCGAAGTAGTGTTGTATTCGAAGTAGTGCTGTATTGAAGTAGTCGCGCATGCCCGGCGTCAAGCCTGGGCTGCCAAATTTGAGGACATCTATGTTTAAGGGCTTCCAAAAACCCAAGCGTCTAGTAGCCAATACCGATACCCTGACGGAACGGTATGGAATGTTTACCGCCCAGCCGTTTCAACGCGGCTTCGGCACAACCATCGGCAACAGCCTGCGCCGCGTCCTGCTCAGCTCCATTGAGGGCGCAGCCATCACCGCCGTACGCATCGAGGGCGTCGAGCACGAATTCAGCCCGATTCCGGGCGTGGTGGAGGATGCCACCGACATCATTCTCAACCTCAAGCAGATTCCCTTCAAGATCATGGGCGAGGGAATCAAGACCGTACGCCTGACCATCGACCAACAGGGCGATGTCCGCAGCGGACAGATTGAAACCGACGCGGACGTGGAAGTGCTCGACCGCGACGTGCACGTCGCCACCGTCAGCGAAGGGGGCAAGCTCTCCATTGAGATGCGCCTCAAGAGCGGACGCGGCTATGTGAGCGCGGATAAGAACTTCGACGAGGATCTGGCGCTGGGGTACATCCCCATCGATTCCGTGCACTCGCCCGTGCGCAAGGTGAATTTCGCGGTGGAAGCCGCGCGCCTGGGCCAGATGACGGATTACGACAAGCTGACGCTCGAAGTCTGGACTAACGGCGCGGTCTCGCCGCAGGACTCGATCGGCTACGCAGCCAAGCTGCTCAAAGATCACATGACCATCTTCATCAACTTCGAGGAAGTGACGGAGGCCACCGAAGAGCCCTCCGAACGCGGCCTCGATAAGATGAACGAAGTGCTCAACCGCTCGGTGGAAGAGCTGGAGTTGAGCGTTCGCTCGTACAACTGCCTCAAGAACGCCAATATTCAGACCATCGGCGAGCTGGTGCAGAAGACTGAAGCTGAGATGCTGCGTACCAAGAATTTCGGACGCAAGTCGCTCAACGAGATCAAGGAAATTCTGGCCAACATGGGTCTATCGCTTGGCATGCGCATCGACGCGCACGGCCGTCTGGTGGCTCCGCCGCCTCCCGCGCCGGGCTCGATTCCCGATTACGGCATGGGCGACGATCTGGATCAGGACCAGATCGGGGAATAGCGCCAATGAGACACAAGGTTGCCGGATTCAAACTCAAGCGGCCGGTGGATAGCCGCAACGCGCTGTTGCGCAATCTGATCACCAGCGTGATTCAGGAAGAGCGGGTGATCACCACCGTTCCGAAGGCGAAAGCGGTGCGCCCGCTGGTGGAAAAGATGATCACACTGGCGAAGCGCGATACGCTGCACTCGCGCCGCCAGGCGGCCATGGTGCTGCGTACGCCGGATTCGCTGAAGAAGCTGTTCGATACGCTGGGCACGCGGTTCGGCCAGCGCCAGGGCGGCTATACGCGCATCACGCGCCTTGGCCCACGCAAGGGCGATGGCGCCGAGCAGGCCATCATCGAGCTGGTGGGTTCCGAGCTGGTGAAGCGCGCCGCGGACCGCGCCAAACGCCGTGAAGAGCGGCTTAAGGCGGCGCGCGAGGGCCGCGACGAAGAAGCACCGCCAGAAGAATAACGTGAGCATTCCGGGTAGGGCAGGCCTTTTAGCGTCTGCCCTGCTAACTCCCCTCGCAGTTTTCGCATCGCCCTCGATCCTCAGCTACGCCACGTATCTCAACGGCTCCTCGGCTAACGCGGTCGTTGTCGATTCGCCGGGTAACACGTTCGTCGCGGGCAACGGTTTCGTCGTCAAGCTCGATCCTACCGGCTCACACATTCTGAATTCCGTCTCGCTGCCACCCGGCGTGAACATAGCCGCGGCCGCGCTCGATTCGAGCGGCAATCTGGTTATTGCGGGATCGAATGTTTCCGGCGGATACCTCGCCACGCTCGGTCCCACGCTACAGAGCATGTCCTCGATCACCCTGCCGAACGCCGCCGCTGCGTTAGCGCTGGACGCGTCCGGCAACATCTATGTCACCGGCGCCACCGCGTCCACCTCCAGCCGCGGAACCGACGCTTTCGTCGCGAAGTTCAGCGCCGCCGGAACGCAGGTCTACTCCGCCACCATCGGCGGCTCCGCGAACGATGCAGGCCGCGCCATTGCGGTGGATGCGCAGGGCGACGCTTACATTGCCGGCGACACCGAATCGTCCGATTTCCCTGTGACCGCGGGCGCGGCGCAGACCACATTCGGCGGCCTCGTAAGCGTGGTCGGCGTTGGTTCCTTCGGCGACGGATTCGTGGCCAAGTTCAATCCCAGCGGCGCTACGGTCCTCTTCGCGACCTATTGGGGCGGCTCGGAGCCCGACATCGCGTACGCTATCGCCGTCGATTCCACCGGCAATGCCTATGTAGCGGGCGCCACGTCGTCGTCTAATTTCCCCGTCACCACTGGCGCGTTTCAGACGACCTATGCCGGTCCGGCCGCCGACCCCACCGATCCCGACGGCGATGCGTTTGTCTCGAAGTTCTCTCCGCTGGGCGCCGTGGTGTGGTCCACATACTTGGGCGGCTCGCAAGCGGATGTCGCCTACGCGATCGCGCTCGATGCCGCCGGCAACGTCTACATCGCCGGGACCACCGAATCGCCCGACTTTCCGCAATCGGGCGCCTCCATTCCAAGGTGCCGCCAGACCGGCGGACCATTTGCGGCCGAGCTCGATCCCACCGGCGCCAAACTGCTGCATTCCACCGGAATGAGCGGGCTGGGCTACGATAACGCGTTCGCTCTGGCCGTCGGGCCTGGCGGCGCTATCTACCTTGCCGGAGAGACGGAGTCGCAGGTCTTTTTCGCCACGCCCGGCGCCGCGCAGACCACATACAGCGTCGCCAGCGGATCGTACCAAGCGTTTGCGGCGGGCATCGATTTCAGTGCGCAATCAGTCACTGCACAACCAGGTCCCTACGCCGCGTGCGTCCTGAATGCCGCCAGCTTCACGGCGGGAAATGCGGCGCCCTTTCCGCTGGGAACCGTCGCACCCGGGGAAATCGTCAGCGTGTTCGGAAGCAGTCTGGGGCCCGCGCCCACGGTGACGTTCGATGGGATCCCGGCGCCGCTGCTGTACTCCGGAGCCAATCAGATTAACGCCGTCGTCCCCTATGGCGTCAGCTCCACTTCAACGCAGATGACCGTCCAGTTCAACGGACAATCCTACGGCCCTATCGCGATGCCCGTGGCCGCGGCCGTTCCCGGCATCTTCACGCTCGATGGTTCCGGCCACGGGCAAGGCGCCGTGCTCAATCAGGACGGAACGTTGAATTCGATCTCAAACCCCGCGCCGCGAGGAACCATCATTACGTTCTTCGCATGCGGCGCCGGTCTGATGACGCCCGCGGTTGCGGATGGAACCATCTCGCCGTTGACGCTACCGCTGCCCGCGCCGGTCCTACCCGTATCGGTAGCGATTCGCGGCGTGACCGCCACGGTGGAATACGCGGGCGCGGCGCCTGGCTACGTTTCGGGATTGCTGCAGGTCAACGTGCAAGTCCCCACCAGCATCGACTTTGGAAACCTGGTTCCGCTGATGCTGAACCTGGGGTCCTTCGCCAGCCAGTTGGATATCACGATTGCCCTGCAATAAACCAGAGTCAGAAGTGTTGCCGCGCGCGGCGAGCTTCGTTCGACCGAGGGACAAGCTGAAGCATGCGCTACCCAACGGCCTGCTCCGCGAGCGCCAAGGCGCCCAGCACGCCGGCGCGCGAGCCAAGACCCGGCGCAGCGATCTCGCAGGCCTGAATGTAGCCGTTCAGAATGCCGGCGAGCTCGGTGCGAATCTGTTCGAACAATTGAGACTGCTCGCCTACGCCGCCGCCGATGAGGATGAGTTTGGGGGAAAGCGTGTACATCCAGTTGGCCAGCGCCAGCGCCAGATAATGCGCTTCGAGCGCCCACGCCGCGTGGTCCGGCGGCAACTCCGGAGCGGGCACGCCCCAACGGGCCTGAATCGCCGGTCCCGACGCCAGGCCTTCGAGGCAGTCGCCATGGAACGGGCACACCCCCGGGAAAGGGTCGCGCGCCGTATCGTGAGGAATGCGGATATGGCCCATCTCCGGATGCGCCAGCCCATGCAGCGCGCGCCCGTTGACCATGGCGCCGCCGCCGATGCCTGTACCCACGGTGAGGTAGATGAAGTCGGAGACGCCTTGCGCCGCGCCCCAGCGGGCTTCGCCCAGCGCTGCGCCGTTCACGTCGGTGTCGAAAGCCACGGGCACGCCGAGCGCCTTGCGGACCGTCCCCGCCAGATCGTAGTTGCGCCAGAGCGCTTTGGGAGTGGACGTGATGTGCCCGGTGGCAAGATTCACCGGCCCAAAGGAAGCGATGCCGACGGATTTTAGCGATCGCTGCCTAAGGAAGTCCACGGCTGCCGACGTGGTGGCCTCGGGCGAAGTGGTGTGGATCTGAATGGTCTCGATGTCGCCGGGTCCGGTTCCCACGCCGCAAACGAACTTGGTGCCACCTGCTTCAATGCCCCCCAGCAAGTTTTGATTCAAGCTTTGATTATAATGGGGTTCAAGCTTTGATCATAACGGCGCTGGGGCGCGTTTAATCCTCGGCGACCGAACGATGCGCCAATTCGCCAAAGAGCGGCAGGGAAAACGCCTCATTCTGGCCGGCCTTGAGCATCATGAAAACCGACATTCCGAGCAGCACGATCTCGACGATGCGGTAGATCTGCATCCGTGGGATCAGGAACACGTCGAACATCGGCCGGAGCACCCAATCGGCCATCAGCCACGCCACAAACAGGTATAGCCCCTGGAACGCGTGAAAGCGGACCACGCGGTCACGCCGGAAACGGTCGGCCGCCAGCACTACGATGGAGATGATCCAACCGATCCCCGGGACGTAGCAGAGCACCGACGCCGTGCGCGGATTCAGCGACGCCAGCGGATCGGAACCGGGAATGGGCGGTGGAGCCGCGCCGGGCGTCATCGGCTGCCGCATCCCACAGCGGGCGCAGTAAGTATCGGCCACGGTGACCTGGTTTCCGCATTGGCTGCAAAAAGGCATCCTTACAACACAATACGTTACGACGAACGCCCTTGTTCCGCAACATCTTCCGCCCAGACGCCATCTATGTGGCGACCGGCGGCTCGCAGATCTGCGCCGCAACAGTGGATTTCGGCGGCGCGGATTTCAGGCGACAGTTACGCGATTGAAGATTTGTCGCCCTGGTCCTAGTGAACCCGCCGTCCTGAAATCCACGTGGCCGTTACTTCGATGCCGCGCGCCTCCGCGTCCCATCGAAACTGCACGAAATCCGCGCGGTCTCCCACCGTGAGGCCGTTCGCTCGGCCCGAAACTCTGCCGGCTCTCGCGGCGTTCACCGTAGCCATGCGAACGGCATCGGCAAGCGGCAGTCCCGCCATGCGCATCAAGTTCTGCACGCCGTGATCCATGCGCAATGCGCTGCCGGCGAGCTTATCCTGACCGGCAAGCACCACGCGATTATCCGGCGTCAAATCCACTGCCTGCTCGCCCAGATAGTAGCGGCCCGGCGCGGCGCCCGCCGGCGCGGCGGCATCGGTCACCAGCACCGAGCGCTCTATGCCCTTGGCGCGCAATGCGGCGATCAGGAAACTCGCGCCCAAGTGGATTCCATCCACGATGAAGTCCGCCATCAGCCGGTCTTCCGCCAGCTGATCCCAAATGTAATTGGGATGGCGCCGCATCACCGCGTGCGCGCCGTTTCCCAGGTGTGTGGAAAGCGAGGCGCCGGCGGAAACGGCGTCGGCGATCTGCCCGGCAGTGGCGCTGGTGTGGCCGATGGAAGCCACGGCGCCTTCGGCAACAACGCGTTCGATATAGTGCGGCGCTTCCGGCCACTCGGGCGAAAGCGTCACGATGCGGATACGGTTCGCGGTGGCGTCCTGCCAGCGGCGGAACTCGTCGAAATCGGGCTTGCGCACCCACCGTTTGGGATGCGCGCCGCGCGGGCCGTCCTCGATGCCGATGTGTGGTCCCTCGACGTGAAAGCCCTCGATGGCGTCGCCTTCCGGCAGCGAATCCTTGGCGCGCGACAGATTGCGCAGCGCCGATTCCATATCGTCAGGCGCGCCGGTAATCACCGTAGGGTAAAAGCGCGTCACGCCAGTCGCGAAGAGCGCGTGAATGGAGCGCGCGATTTCGCTATGCGGCGCATCCGGCTGATTGTAATCGACGCCGGCGAAGCCGTTCACCTGAATATCGATCCATCCCGGCGCGATGTAGTCGCCGGGCTCCGGCGCCGCCGGCGTCACGCGGTGAATGGCGTCGCCGAAGTGGATCTCCACCGGCGAACCGGTCAACGCGTCGATGCCTGAACACTTCATACCAAAACAGCCGATGCGGACCGCGTTTTATTCACAACTTTGCCACAAAAGCGCGGGCGTAAGTACAACCGTGAGAGAAGCAAAAAACTTGTTGAAAAGGCCGCATCGGCAAAAGTTCGCTCTGGCGTTCGCGCGATGGGCGCGCTACAAAGAGATAGTCCATTAGGCGGCCGCGCAGTTGTGGATGGCAAATCTCGGGGGAGGTGGTCATCCGGCTGCGCGCGCCGTCTAGGTCGTTTCCGTCACCTTCACTTAGCGCCTACGGGCTGCGCGACGTGCACCGGCGAGAGCCAGTTATGCACGTCTGGACGCGCGCCTTTGATAATTCCGAAGAATTCCTGCTGCAACTGTTCCGCCACGGGCCCGCGCCGTCCCTTGCCGATGGTGATGCGGTCGATGGAGCGGATGGGCGTGATTTCGGCGGCCGTGCCTGAGAAGAAGACTTCATCGGCGATATAGAGCATCTCGCGCGGAATGAGCTGCTCGGAAACCGGAATGCCAAGGCCGCGCGCCAGCGTGAGGATGGCGTCGCGGGTGATGCCGGGCAGCACCGAAGCGCCCAGCGGCGGCGTGTAGATCTTGCCGTCGCGCACCAGAAAGAGATTTTCGCCCGAGCCTTCGCTGACATAGCCGGTGGCATCGAGCGCAATGCCTTCCACGTATCCGTTGATCACCGCTTCCATCTTGATGAGCTGCGAATTCATGTAATTCGCGCCTGCCTTGGCGAGCGCGGGAAGAGTATTCGGGGCCATGCGGGTCCAACTGGAAACGCACACATCCACGCCTTCCGAGAGCGCTTCCTCGCCCAGATACCTGCCCCAATTCCAGCAGGCGATGTAGATCTCGATGGGATTGCTGATGCCATTCACGCCCACGTCGCCATATCCGCGCATCACCACGGGCTTGATGTAGCAGGAATCCATGCGGTTGACGCGCACCAGTTCAAGCATCGCCTCGCCGAGTTGATCGGCGGAATAGCCAAGGTTGTCCATGCGGTAGATCTTGGCGGAATCGCACAGGCGGCGGATGTGTTCCTTCAAGCGGAAGACGGCCGGTCCGCCGGGAGTCTCATAACAGCGAATGCCCTCGAACACGGAGCTGCCATAGCTCACAACGTGCGCGAGGACGTGAACGGTAGCTTCACTCCAGGGGATGAAGCGGCCGTTGTGCCAGATTTTTTCGGTGGGCGTAAGCATGAAGAAATTATAGCGATGTTGACGGGCTGTCCGCAGGTGCATCCCGTATTTGAGCGTTAGCCGGTCTCTCCGTATTATCGGGACGCCTTGGCTAACCTATCTCTTCGTTCGCCCGCCGCAGCAAGGCGCGCATGTACGCGATGCAGTAAGCAGTCCCCGCGCGCAGCAACCCGCTATCGCCGGCCAGTCGGGGTACATGGTCCGGCTCCACGGCGCCGCTGAACCGCACCTCGCGCAACGTCTTCATCACCTGGTACATGTCCATATAGCCGTCGTCCGGGAATGTTTCGACGAAGTGCGGCAGAGGTCCGGTCACGTTCCGGAAATGCACTTCGAAGATTTTGCCGCGCCCGCCGAAATCGCGGATCATTTCGAAGACGTTCTTGCCCATGCGATCTCCGCCCTCGGACCACGTACCGACGCAGAATGTGAGCCCCCAGTTTCGGCTGCCTTCGGCGATCTCTTCCGCTCGGCGGTAACCGTCATAGTGGGTGAACAGCTTAGCCACGCCGTTCATCTTCGCTACCGGCGGATCGTCGGGATGCAGCGCCAGCTTGACTCCCGCCTCTTCGGCTACAGGCAGCACGGCTCGCATGAAGTATGTGTAGTTGGCCCAAATGTCATCCGCCGAATACTCCCGGTCGAACTGCCGCTTCTCTACCGTGCTGCGGAAATCGCTGAGATCGAATTCGCGCGCCGTGTACCCGCGGCGCTCGACCATCTTTGTCGTATAGGTGTTGGCCGGGTGGAAGTCATACGAAGCGATCGGGATTTCCAGCTTTCCCAAATTGCGCAGGAACTGGCGGTAAGCGTCGATGTCCTGGTCCCGCCCGGGCTCCCCTAGCTGTATCTTCTGCGAGCGATACGAATAGTGAACGCCCGAGTAAATCCGGATGCCGAACTGCGAAAACCGCTGCTGCTCGGCCCGCAGCGTATCGAGCGTAACCTCCCCTTCGTCGAATTCCAGCCTCGCCCATTTCAGCCCGATCTGGCGCAGAAAGCGGAGGTCGTCATCGGTGATGCTTTTAGCATCGAGGCGGTGGCACAGCTTGGCATTTCCGGGATCGGCCTCGTCGATTATGGGCACTATGGGCGTCGCCCGCTTTTGCGCCAATAAGGGGAAGCCGGCGGCCCCGATCGAAAGACGTAAAAACTGGCGGCGACGCATTAGACCAACGATACTGCGGCCAATCCGCACCGTCAAGCCAAGGGTCAACGACAGACACCGCGTCTCGTTTGCCAATCACTTGGTGGTAAACAAGCGGCTGCCCGGAGTGTGACGTTGAACGAAGCGACTAATAGCCTCCAAACAATAGCTCTTCAAGAGCCATTCGTCGCACCTGCCACAGGTTGCGCTCATCCTTACCCACATTCAGCTTGCACTCGCCCCCGTCATTAAAGGTCAGTGTCACATCAAACGTCTGATTGCCCTTATCGTCCCGTACAGAAATCGCGTGCTCGGTAAGGTTGAATGTTACCGACCTGCGCACATCTTTGGCTTCTAGAAGAACAGTAAATTCGGGCCCATTCTCCGCCACCGAAAACTCATAAGGGGAGTTATCGGGGCGCAGGGCGTTGCGAGTCTTAACGTCCTCTTCAACGCGTAATCTGAGTTCCTTGAATACTTTCGGTAGAGAGCAGGAGGAACGCGCAGTTACCCAGTCGAATTCCGACACACTCTTCTCCACTTTGTCGCTCACGCGTTCACCTCCAAATGTCGGCTACTCTTCAAAGTACCGCACCGCGCCGGCTGCCATGAAAGGACTGTCAAACTGCGTCCCGCGCGCTTTATTAGATTATAGAGGGTCGGGCGGCGTGAGACCGGGAGGCCGGATACGCGCCCGTTTGTTTGTGACGGGGAGTAGACCTCCCGGCGCGCCGGTCCGCTGGTCCAGATCTACGAGCCTTTGCCGTCGATGGTCGTCGGGGAAGCGCCGCGGCATCCACAGGCGCCGCGAGCCCCGCTGGGTCTGCGGCTTCTAGCGCCTGGCAGACTTCGAGCCGGTCCGCAGGGCGTAGCGCCCGTTGCAAACCGAGCCTTTCGATTGAATGTAACTTTTGGGCGCTTGCTGGATACCTATTACGACACGCAATTGCAAGACCTTCAGACTGAGATTTCACCGACCGGGTCTTGCTTCTGGATCGCCTACTTCGCCGGAGAAAAGATTCGTCACGGTTGGGGCACTAATCGGTAATCCTACTGCCGTTTGAGCCTCGTCGCGATACCCGCCGCAGACGGCGCCAAGGCAGGCGCGGCGCCGTTGCGCGCTATCGAAGACGCTCTCCATCCGAACGGCGCGCCGCCTTCGATCCGGATCTGGCATCTTTTGCACATTCCTACATTCAGTTGTTAGCTGATGTACAGACGTTAGCTTGCAATTTCGATCAAAATTGATCGTATCGAGCCTCGGGGACACCCTGAGTGCCGATTCAACGAACATTATAGATAGGGTAAATACCTATCTCGGAGAAGACAGTCTGCAATGACATTAAGAACGCTAATGCTTTCCACGTGTCTGCTGGCCAACATCACTGCGGTGAGTCTCCCAGCCGCGCAGGATTTCGACGCGGTAAGCATGGCCGGAAACGTAACTGTAACTCAGAACACACTCGATTGGGCCAATGTGAATCTCCCATTAACGGCGCTACTGGCGACGGTGGGTGGCGACTCGGACGGATGGTTTTCCAGCCTGGATGGAACGACCATCACTATCGATGGGTTGCGCCGTTCCTCGATGCCGGTGGGCCCGGACTTTGTTCCCGACGCCTTCATCGGCTTCAATGCGGACCCAACGACGCCAACGCAGGGAATGGATTGCACCTTCGATGGGGTCGACCCGGCTTCCGGGTGCCCGTCATCGCCTCCCGCCCACGGTGACGCTTGTATGCCGGTAGCGCCGCTAGCCCCGAGCGACTCGCTTTCCAGTTACGCCGGCGATCCGGAGACCGCCTGCGCTATACAGATTCCCACGACGGCCGACTGGCTGATCGCCGGCACAAGGAGCGACGGCGGAACCTGGCGCGGGAATTTCAGCGCGACGTTCGACGAGCCATTCCAGACGGCGCTTTCCGTTCTCCCAGCGGACGCGTCGATGATTAGCGCGTTTGCCGGCACAATAATGGTAACCGCGAAAATGGAGCCGGACGGCGGGTACATGTTAGGTTCCGGCTTCGGCTTGATATTGTTGGCTCTCGGAAGCCGGCGTCTTTTCGGGAAGCGTCGGACGAAATGAACGAAAGCGAAATCGGACAGCCTTAGTTCATGTACCAGCCGCCATTCACGTTGATTGTCTGTCCCGTAACGTAGCCGTTTAAGGCCAGCATGACGGCCGCCTGCGCAACTTCAACCGGCAATCCGTAACGTCCAACCGGAATGTGATCGGGCCGGGCGTTCGGGTTGGAAGCGACCATCTCGGTCTCTACCAGCGCGGGAGCGATGGCATTGACGGTGACGCCCTCCCTGGCAAGGCGTTGCGCGTAGGCCCGTGTCAGACCGAGCATGCCGGCTTTTGAAGCAGCGTAATGAGGTCCGACGACGCCGCCGGTTTGCGCCGCCACAGAGGATACGTTAATGATCCTCCCCCAGTGGCGCGCGCGCATTCCGGGCAGCGCCGCCTGGGTCGCCAGAAAACAGGACGTCAGGTTGACCGCGATTGTCCTGTCCCAATCGTCTTCCGTGATGTCCTCGATCCGGCGAGGACTGGCGATGCCCGCATTGTTCACCAATATGTCGATTCCGCCAAATTGCTCTTGAACCCCGAGGACAAGACGCTGCACCTCGGTCGCGACGGCAACATCGGCCTGAAAAACGGCGGCCCGGCGGGCGTATCCGCGAACTTCTACCGCTGCCGCCTCGGCGCTCTCCGCGCGATTCAAAAAATTGATTGCCACATCGGCCCCGGCCTGAGCAAGCGCCAGGGCGATGGCGCGGCCGATCCCTCGACTGGCCCCGGTGACAAGGGCGACTTTGCCGCTCAAAGGTTCAGTCTTGAATCCGGCTGACTGCGGCTCCATTTTTGAATCGACTACGGAAGGCTCAGTTCTCGATCGTCAGCTACTGATGCTTGGCTAATTGCGCCTGTGCGCTTTGCAGCTTTTGAGTGACCTTGGCCATGTCCGCCGGGTCTACGTCGTCCTGGTTGCCGGCGTTGTATTCCTTTAGGGACGCCTGCCACTGCGACACCGCATCTTTAGTCTTGCCCTCTTTGAAATAGACATCGCCTAAGTGGTCGTGTACCGTCGGATCCTTGGTGCCTTCCAGCGCGCGTACCAGCAACTCTTCGGCATCGTCCAGTTTCCCCTGGCGGTAATAGACCCAGCCCAGGCTGTCCATGAATGCGTACTGGTCCGGAGCGAGATCGAGGGCCTTCTTGACCATCTGATAGGCCTCGTCCAGGCGGACATTACGGTCAGCCAGACTGTATCCAAGATAGTTCAGGGCGTTGGCGTTGTCGGGATTCAGGGCGAGAATCTTGCGGAATTCCGCTTCCGAAGCGTCATACTTTTTCTCGTGGTCGTACATAGCGCCGCGCGAATAATAGACCTGGATCTTGTCTCCGTCGGACGCGGCCAGCTTTTCGGCTTCATCCAAAGTCTTGGCCATCTCGTCGAAGCGTTTGGCTTTCTCGTAGAACTGGCCGATCTGGACCAGCGCCTCCGTGTTCGGCTTGCCCTTGGCGAATGCGCGCATTTCAGCCACGGCGTCGTCGATCTTACCCTGGTCGGCGACCACGATGGCGTGTTCTTCCACAATCTTGGGGTCTTTCGGGTATATCTTCAGAGCCGCATCGGCTTCCGCCCGCGCGTTGGTCAGATCTTTCGAAGTCCGGTAAAGATCGATCACCTGCAACTCCACTCCGGGGGCGGCGCTGGGGTCGATCGCGGCGATCTGGCGGAGCGCATCCACAGCTTGCGCCGTTTGGCTGCCCTTTGCGTAGAGCTCGGCTAACTGCGCCAGGAAGCCTGCCCGGCTCTTGGCTTCATCGCCCGAATAGGTCTTCTTGGCGGTTTCGTCCAGAATGCCCTTGATGGCCGCGATGGCCTGATCGCCTTTGCCCTCCGCTTCCAACAGCTCGACCTCGAGCTCGGTGGTCGCGTAGCGGGCGCGCGGATTATTCCCGGCGGCCGCCTTGGCGCGGTTGAGAGAGGCCCGGGCCTGCGCCAAATCGTGTTTCTTCAGGTAGATATCGGCAAGACGAAGCTGAATTTCGGGATCGCGCGGGCTTTCCGTGGCAAGCTGCTGATACAGCTTCAAGGCCTCGTCCAGCTGTCCGGAAAAGAGTAGATCGTTGGCGAGCTCCGGCGGAATGCGTTCGTCCTCGGCGCCTGCTTCCAGCGCGCGGCGCAGCGCATCGGCGGCGTCCTTGTAGTTTTGCAGATCCTCGTAAGCTTGAGCCAGCGCATAAAGCGTACGCGGACTCGGGTTCTTGTCCACCGCCGCCTTCAACTTCTCGGCCGCCTTCTTGGAATCGCCAAGCTGCCCGTAAAGATCGGCCAAACCGATGAGCGCGTCTTCGCTGTCGGGCTCTACCTGCAGCGCCTGATTGAACGATTTCTCGGCTTCCGGAGTATTGTGCAGGAATCCGTTCAAACGGCCCAACATCACCCAGCTTTCGGCGTCCTTGGGATCTTTCTGTACGATTTTCTGATACTGATCGAGCGCCTTGCGCAGCGCGTCCTCGTTGACGCCGTTCTGCCCGTTGCTGATGGCGCGCATGTAAACGTGCGCCAGCATACGGCGCGCGCCCAGATTCTCGGGATTTTGCCTGAGCTGCTCCTCAGCCTGATTGATGGCGTCCTGCAGACGGTTGGTGGCGATGTACAAATCGCTCAATTCTTCGAAGATGATGCTGGCGTCGGGATCGAGTTTAAGGGCGTCCTGATAATGCTGAATGGCCTTGTTGATCTCGGCGCGGTTGCCGTCGGCCTGGCCCATTTCGGCATACAGGCGCCCCATGGCAAAGTGGTAATAGGCGTCGGATTTACTTTCCGGGACGGGGGTTGGAGCCGCCGTTTTCGATTGGGTTTGGGCGAGGCAGACGAAGCCTGTAGAAACTACCAGGAGAAACGCTTTGACTGAGCGAATCATGCGAATCCGACTTTCTTCCGGGCAGTTGGAGCGCCAACCGAACCGAAGTATATTCATCATTGTATAACGGCGATCGTATAACGGGCTATCGGTGGAAAAGTCTCGAAAGGTTCCTGCAAACATCGCGGCGCCCTCTGAAGCGAGTCGAGTCGAGACAGACTTCCCCATAACCGGTGACGCGGCAGGGCGGCCTTTGGTTGCAGTGGGTGGGCCGACCGGCTCCGGAAAAAGCGGAGTGGCGCTGGCGATCGCCGCGGCTTTCGGCGGAGAAGTGGTGAATTGCGATTCACTGCAGGTCTATCGGTACTTCGATATCGGCACCGCCAAATTGCCGCTCCAAGACCGGCGTGGGATTCCGCACCATTTGATGGATATTGCGAATCCCGACGAGCTTTTCACGGCTGGCGAGTATGCGCGGCTGGCGCGCGCCGCGATTGCGGAGATTTCGGGTCGCGGCCGGCTGCCGGTGGTGGCGGGAGGCACGGGCTTCTATCTCCGCGCGCTGCTGGATGGATTGTTCGAGGGTCCGGTACGCGATCAAACGCTGCGCGACCGGCTGGCAGCGCGGGAAGCGCGACGCGCCGGTGCGCTGCACCGGCTGCTGCGCCGGTTCGACCCGGAGTCGGCCGCCAAGATCCACGCCAACGATGTTCCGAAGGTGACGCGCGCGCTGGAGGTCTGCCTGGTGACGCGCCGGCCGGTGAGCGAGATGTACCGCGAAGGCCGGGACGCGCTGCGCGGCTATCGCACGCTGAAAATCGGTCTTTCGCCGGATCGCGACGCGCTCTACGAACGGCTGGACGCGCGCTGCGCGGCGATGTTCGAGAACGGCCTGGTGGATGAAGTGAAGCGGATTCTCGCCATGGGATTCGCGGCAGGTTCGAAGCCGTTCGAATCGCACGGATATAAGCAGGCGCTCCAATTGTTGAACGGCGAGTTGACTCCGAAGGAAGCGGTCTTCTATGCGCAGCGCAACACGCGCAACTACGCCAAGCGCCAGATGACGTGGTTTCGTAAGGAAGCGGACATGGAATGGCTGAAAGGCTTTGGGGATGCGGCGGAGGCGCAGGCAGTGGAGCGCGTGCGGAGGTTTCTGAGCGATTGCCGACCGGTTTATGCGCCGTACAATGAAATATGATGCTTCGTTCCGCGGCCCTGGCGATGGTGAGCTGCAGCGTGCTCCACGCCGCGACTCTGGTGCTGCCGTTTTTCAATCACGCAAACTCCACCAATCTCGATTGGATCGGCGAGAGCATCGCGGAGTCGGTGAACGATTCGCTGGCGTCCTCGGGCGTGCTTACGCTCGAACGCGGCGACCGCCTGGAAGCCTACCGGCGGGAATCGCTGCGCGCTGGCGCGGAGATCACGCATGCCTCCATCATCAAGATCGGGCAGGCGCTGGACGCATCGAGCGTCGTGTACGGCTCTTACGAGCTATTGCCGGGCTTATCGGGGGAGCCGGGCAATACGCAATCGAAGGGCTCGCTGCGGATCACCGCGCGCATCCTCGATTTGAAGCACATGCGGCAGGGAGCGGAATTCGGCGAAACCGGCGCGCTGGAAGACCTGGCGGCGATTGAAGTGCGGTTGGGCTGGCAGGCCTTGAAACAGTTGGACCCGGAGACCAAACTTACCGAGCAGGAATTTGTCGGGGCCCGGCCCCCGGTGCGCATCGATGCGGTGGAAAACTATATCCGCGGGCTGCTGGCCCCGTCGCCGGAGCAGAGCAGCCGCTTCTTCACACAGGCGGCGCGCCTGGACGAACATTACTCGCCGCCGTGCTTTCAATTGGCGAAGAGCTACTGGGAAAAGAAGGAGTATAAGGTTGCGGCCGGTTGGTTTGAGCGCGTAGCGCGTTCGGATCCGCGCTATCTGGAGGCGCAGTTTTTCCTGGGTCTGTGCCGGTATTACAACGGCGACTACGCGGGGGCCGAGCAATGCTTCGAGACGGTAGCGGCGGAGGCGCCGCTGAACGAAGTGTATAACGATTTGGGGGCGGCGCAGGCGCGCCAGCACAAATCGGCCGCGGCGATTGCGAGCTTCACCAAGGCCCTGGAGGGCGATAGCGCCGACGCGGATTACCGCTTTAACCTGGGCTTTACCCAGTGGCGCGCGGCGCAATACGACGACGCGATTGCAAGCTTGCGCGCCACGGTAGAACGCAACCCCAGCGATCAGGAAGCTACCTCGCTGCTCGGCCGCGCCCTCAAGCGCGACGGGCCGCGGGCCAGCGACCCGCGCAGTGAGAATCGCGAGCGCGTCAAGACGAATTACGAAGAGGCGGCTTACCGGCAGTTGCAGGCGGAGTTGAAGAAATGAGTAGGACAGGCCTCCTGCAGTTGCAGGCGGAGTTGAAGAAATGAGTCGGACGGGCCTCCTGGCCTGTCGCTTTCGCGTCGTCGCGGTCGCACTTAGGGTCTGATTGCGGATGTGAGAATTCAGCAGTTACAGTGACAGCGCCGTCTGATCGCCGGCAGACAGGCCAGGAGGCCTGTCCCACTAAGCACGACCTGACTTTACTACCCAGTCGCGCACCATGGCGGCGAAGCTCCGCGCCGCTTCGTTCGATTGTAGATCCTCCACTGAGTAACGCATCTTCCTGCCCCAATTCGGGTATTGCCAGGTTGTCCCCGGCAAATTCTGCTGCGCGGTTTCCTTGGTCAAATCCTCTTGATTCACGGCTAAGAGCTGCGACGGCGTGCGCGCCAGGAAACCGATGGCGGCTTGATGCAAGTCGCCCGTCAACTCCGGATAGGCCTCCGCTTTGCGCGGCAAATCGTCGCGTAGCAAGCCTTCCGCAAACAGCCGGTCCAGCATCTTCTGCTTTTCGTCCGTGCGCTGTGCCCACTGCGTGAGGCGCGCGCCGTCGTCAATCGCGCCGGCCTTGCGGCGGGCTTCGATATCGGCCCCGATCCAGAAACCGGCCAGCGTTGGCAGATCGTGGGTGGTGGATGAGACCAGCGCTTGCGGCGGATACTCGGCGGCGGCGCGGAATGTCCCGTCCTTCTGCTTCTCGAAGTAGAAAAGACGATAGCTCAGAATGCCGAACCGCGCCAGCGCCTCGCGGACTTCCGGCTCAACCGTTCCCAGATCCTCGCCAATTACCATGACCTGGTTGCGGACGCTTTCGAGCGCCAGAATGCGGACGAAGTCCTCGGACATTTCGCGCACATATGCGCCCTGCGTCGCGTCGCTGCCGTCGGGAATCCAGTAGAGGCGGAATAACCGCATGACGTGGTCGATGCGCAGGGCGCCGCCGTGGCGGCAATTGCGGCGGATGGATTCGGCGAACAGGCGGTAGCCGTCTTCGAAGTGCCGCTGGGAGTTGGGCGGCGGAAATCCCCAGTCCTGGCCCTGTGGCGCAAAATCGTCGGGCGGCGCGCCCACACGGCAGCCGGATACGAAGAACGGCCGATGCGCCCACAGGTCGCAGCCGAATTGGTCGGTGGCCAAAGCCAGATCGTGATAGAGGCCGATCGGCATACGCCGCGCGAGCGCCTGGGCCTGGGCGGCGCGCAATTGGCCGTCGATCTGCCACTGCAGATACTGGTAAAACATTACCGACCGCCAATGCTTTTTCGCGAAGGCGCGGGTTTCCGCGGAGTCCGGGTCCCGGAATTCGGCGGGCCATTCCGTCCAGAGCCAAAGATCGGGATGCCGCCGGTGTAAATATTCGTCGAGCGCGGAGTAAATGGCGAACCGATCGAGCAGCTCGCCTTCGCGCGCGCGGAATGCATCGAACTCGCGCGCGCGCGGACCGCCGCGGCGCCACTCGCGCAGGAACTGTACAAATACCAATTTGAGAAACCGCAATTTGAGGGCGCTGACGCGCTCGTATTCTACGAATTCGGCGGCGCGCAGCTCCTCGATTTCTCGCTCTATAGCGGCCGATTCGCGCAGGCAGCGGGCGCGCCGCGACGCCGCGTAATCCTCCATGCCTTCGATATCCAGATAGAGAAAATTCTGGTAGAAGATGCAGTTGGGCAGATAGGGGCTGGTGTTGAACGGCCGCCGGTTGTGGATGGCGTGCAGCGGATTCAGCGCCACGAAGCTCGCGCTCAAACCGTCGGGCGCCCAGTCGATCACGGCGAGAAGATCGCGGAAATCGCCGCATCCCCAGTTGCGCGCGGAGCGCAATCCGTAAAGGCCGATGGCGATTCCCGCGGCGCGCCCGCCGTGCGCCATTTGCGGCTGGCTGAAGGCCTGGCGCGGCGCGACGATGTAGCGGGTGGTGGCTTTCGCGGCTCCACACTGCACCGAAATGTCGTGATAACCCAGCGGCAACTTGACCGGCAAGAGCGCCCGCACGCGGACCCAGGTGCGCCCTTCCATGGCGATGGATCCGCTTTGCGGCAGATTATTGGCGTTGAGCCCCAGCGTTTCCGCGTGGCCGTCTTCGCGCCGCACTTCGACCGTCACCGGCTGGCCCAGGGAGTCAACAGGCAGGCTGAGGGGCAGTTCCACTGCGTCGTTTTCGAGAGCCACCACGGTGACCGGCGCAAGCCGCTGCCATTGGAGCCGCGTGTTCGCCGCCAGCGATTGTTCCAGCTCCGGTATACTGCCGGCCGCCCAGCCCATGGCGCGCAGAATGGCCTGTTTGCCCGCGGTGGTGGTGGCGTGGTAACGGCCGAAGATATCCCAGTAACCGGGCTCGATACCACGGAGGGCGGCGGCCCGGTCGAGGAGTTCTTCGAATGTGCTGGAGCTCATGTCTTTATTTACGCGCCCATGTGGGGCGCGAACTGCCGGGCCGGTTACTTATCCATTGTGACTTCGTTTCGACCTCTACGCGCCCGTGCGCGGCGCAAACGGGGGTTGGCAGGCGAAAGCGCCTGCCCCACGCGCGACACGAAGAGAGCCGGCTGAAAGCCGGCTGCAGCCAGGATTGGCTGCCCCACAAAGTACTAAGCTTCGATTCTACAAGAGCACCGGCGATCATGCGAAAATAAAAGGTATGGAGAAGCCCCTAGCCAGTGGTCCTGCGGAGTTGTTTGCGCGCGTCGATGACGAATCGGTGACTAATGCGGCGGCCGCTTTGTCGGAAGGGATCGTATTTACCACGCTCGGCCACGCGGTCAATTGGGCGCGCAAGAATTCTATCTGGCCGATGAGCTTCGGCTTGGCATGCTGCGCGATCGAGATGATGTCGATGTCCGCGTCGCGGTTTGACATCGCCCGTTTCGGCGCCGAAGTGTTTCGCGGATCGCCGCGGCAATCGGACCTGATGATTATCGCCGGGCGCGTGTCGCAGAAAATGGCGCCGGTGATCCGTCACCTTTATCAGCAGATGCCCGAGCCGCGGTGGGCCATCTCCATGGGCGCATGCGCTACCTCAACCGGCGTGTTTCACAACTACGCGCTGGTGCCTGTAAACCAGGTGATTCCGATTGACGTGTTCGTGCCCGGATGCCCGCCGCGGCCGGAACAGTTGATCTACGCGATCATGATGCTGCAGGAAAAAATCAAAGAGCAGAGTGGAACCATCACGCAGGTTTTGAACTTGGCATAACCGGCGCGGCAGGGGCTTGCGCGCGCGGCTGCGCACCCAGCCAGGCATCGATCTGAGGCAGCGCGTCGAGCGCGGCGGCGGCTCCGGCCTCGATCAGATCCGGTCCATTACCGAACCCGTCCCACTGGACGCCGCGCACGGCCGGCGCGATCACCAGATCGCTGTGCTTGCGCCGGCTGTCGTCAGCGCGGCTTTGCAGAATCTGGAAGCAGCGATTGATCACCTGGAACATGTTGGTAGGCACAACGTCGGGTCCCTGGCCGGGCAGGTACACGGTGATGACGCGGTTGGCGCCAAGCTGGCGCGCCAGCTCGGCGGGAGCTTCCACGCTGATGGCGCCATCCACCAGCAGCCGGTCCTGGTAGCGTACGGGCTGGAACAAGCCAGGGTAGGAACAGCTGGCGCGAATGGGCAGAAAGACGTCTCCAGAGCCATGGAAGTCGACTTCCTCGCCGGTGCAGAGGTCGGTAGCGGTCACGCCCAGAGGGATGCGCATTTCCTCGAAGCGGTAGCGCTTCAGCAACTTCTGGAGGAACCGCTGCATGCGCTCGTTCACCACAAATCCCATGCGGCTGATGCTCCAGCGAGCCACATCGCCAAATCGCATAGAGCAGCCGGCGTGCGCGATTTCGGCGGGCGTCGCGCCGCTGGCATAGGCCGCGGCGACAATGGCGCCCGCGCTCACGCCGGTGATGCAATGGATGGGAATATGATGATTGTCGAATACGGAAAGCACCCCGGCGTGCGCGATGCCGCGGGCGAATCCGCCGCCTAAGGCGAGACCGATGCGAACCGGCTCCGCGAGCACTGTCACCGGAGCCGGGAGACGGCGCTTCCCGGTTACGTGGCGAAGCGCAGACAGGAATCGGTCCTTCATTTCCGCCTCATCGTAAAATGGACTCCAATGCTCTCGATGCGCACGTTCGCCGTTACGTTCCTTCTTGCCGCAGCACCCGCCATAAGCACGCTAAGCACGATAACACTGTTGCCTGCCCAACTGCCGGCTCAACTACAGCCGTTCACGGGCACGCCGGCGATGGAGCAATCGCTGCGCCAGTTGAATGAACTGGGCACGGTGCTCATGATCGCCGCCCATCCGGACGACGAGCGCACCGCCGTGCTTGCCTATTTTGCGCGCGGCCGCTACATGCGCACGGCGTATCTTTCACTGACGCGCGGCGAGGGTGGGCAGAATCTGATCGGATCGGAGCAAGGCGCACAACTGGGCATCATTCGCACGCAGGAATTGCTGGCGGCGCGCAAGATCGATGGCGCGGAGCAATTCTTCACGCGCGCGATCGATTTTGGATTCACCAAGACGGCGTCCGAAACGCTGGAAAAGTGGGGGCACGACCGCATTCTCTCGGATGTGGTGTGGGTGATCCGGCGGTATCGGCCCGACGTGATCATCCTCGGATTCAGCGGCACGCCGGCCGACGGCCACGGGCAGCATCAGGTCTCCGCAATCCTCGGCAAAGAAGCGTTCGCAGCGGCGGGCGACGCGACGAAATTTTCCGATCAATTGCGCTATGTGCAGCCTTGGCGGGCGAAGCGTATCGTGCGCGCCGAGTTCAACTTCGGCGGCGGGCGCGGAGCAACTCCACCCGCGCCTCAAGCCCCCGCGCCTAAAGCCCCCACGCCGGCCCCGCCAACTTTTCCCACCTTTCCGCCGTTGCCGCCCGCGGGCTCCGTCAACACCGGCGAGTACAACCCGATTCTGGGATATTCCTACGAAGAACTGGCGGTTTTGAGCCGCAGCATGCACCACAGCCAGGGAACGGGAGCCATGCGGCATCCGGGCCCGGGCAGTGCCGATTTCACATTGGTCGCGGGCGCGCCATCGTCGAAGGACCTGTTCGAGGGCATCGATAGCACGTGGAACCGCTTGCCGGGCGGCGCGGCCGTTGCGCCCTTGCTGGCGGATGCGATCCGCAGCTTTGAGCCGGCTCATCCCGAGAGGGTTCTGCCGCAACTGGTCAAGGCTCGCCCGCTGATTGCTGCTATTTCCGATCCGCTGGCGAAGGTAAAGCTGGCGGAGATCGATGAAGCCATCGCGGGTTGTGCGGGTCTGTGGGTGGAAGCCGAGGCGCACTCGGCGGAGGTGACGCCCGGCGCACAAGCGGCGTTCACGACGACGGTGCTCAACCGGTCGACGGCTGCGGTCTCGCTCGATAGCGCCAGCGTGGAAGGCATGTTCCAGGACGCGCTTCCGGCCAAGCCGGCCGCACTGGGAATCAACCAGGCCGCGACCATGGAATTCGCGCGCACGGTTCCGGCATCGCAGCCGTATTCGCAGCCCTACTGGCTGACGAAGCCGCCGTCGGGCGATGTTTACACCGTGGATAACCAGATGCTCATCGGCCTGCCCGATACGCCGCCGGTGCTTCAAGTCCGCTTGAAACTCACCGTGGATGGCGCGCCTGTCGAAATCGTGCGGCCCGTACATTACCGCTATGCCGACAACGCGGCAGGCGAGCGCACGCGGCCGTTCGTGGTAGTCCCGGCGGTGGCAGTGGACCTTCCGGAATCGGTGGCGGTTTTTCCGGCTGCGCGGGCGCGGGAAGTACATGTCGCGGTGAAGGCGAATGTGGCCAAAGCGTCCGGTGAATTGCGGCTCGATCTGCCGGCGGGCTGGAAAGCAGAGCCGCGCTCGCGGCCGTTCCAGATCGATGCGGCGGGCGAACAGCGGGAGATGACGTTCGAGGTAACTCCGCCATCCGGCGAGACCGTTGCGAACGTGCGCGCGGTGGCCACGATTGCAGGCCGCGACATCGCTTCGGGCATGCAGGTGATCGCTTATCCGCACATTCCGGCGCAGACGCTTTTTCCGCCGTCGGACATCAAGGTGGTGCGGGCGAACATTCGGGTGACCGCGCGTAGAGTTGGCTACATTATGGGCGCGGGAGACGCGATGCCGGATTGCCTGCGCCAGCTCGGGCTCGAGGTTACGCTGCTGAGCGAATCGGATCTGGCGCAGGGCGATTTGGCGCGCTTCGATGCGATAGTGGCCGGCGTTCGCGCCTATAACGTCCGCGCCGGTCTTCGCGCCAACCATGCGCGCCTGCTCGATTATGTGCGCAAGGGCGGCACGTACATCGTGCAGTACAACATTCCCGACCCGGCGCTGAACATCGGGCCGTACCCGATCACGATTCCCGGCGGCAACCAATACCGCGTGACGGTGGAAGAAGCGCCGGTGACTTTCCCGCATCCCGACAGCCGGCTGTTGCAGGCGCCGAACCACATCAGCGCGAAGGATTTCGAAGGGTGGGTGCAGGAGCGGGGCCTGTATTTCGCGACTCAATGGGACAAGCGATACGAGACCGTGCTGGCATCCCACGACCCCGGCGACAAGCCTTTGGAGGGCGGCGAGCTATGGACGCGCTACGGCAAAGGCGTCTACATTTTCACGGCGTATTCCTGGTTCCGGCAATTGCCGGCGGGCGTGCCGGGGGCGTACCGCCTTTTCGCCAACATGGTTGACGCTTCCGCAAGCGGAACGCTACAGTAGAGTGGTCCACTTGCACTCCGGCAAGCACGTCCCCATCGTCTAGCCCGGCCTAGGACATCGCCCTTTCACGGCGGTAACGGGGGTTCGAATCCCCCTGGGGACGCCAGATTGATCCGCTTCGCGATCAGGCCGCGAGGGTGGGGTCTGAGCAAGAGGCGGGGGACGCGATTCCGCGCCGACGGCCCGGACACGCCGGCCGCAGCTATTTCGCCGCTTCGCGCAGTTCCGCCCCGAAGCGGCGCGGGTGGTGAAACGCCGTCTCTATGATTTGTCACGGCATAATTTGTCGCGGCGCGGTTTGCAGTTGATTGCTACCTATTTCGCGGCGCGCCCCGAGCTACGCCGAAAGCTCCTGCTGGTTGGCTGCGCATTGGCTGGTCTTGCGCTCAATTGCCTCATAGCGCTTGCCAATTTTAGTACGCGGGATGCCGATTTCAAAGTGCTCTATTCGGCAGGAAAACTGGTTGGAAGTGGCCGCCTGTATGACTTGGAATCGGTCCGAGCTTCGGAATTAGAGCGAAATGCCAAAGCGATGCCATTTCCACGCATTCCGGCCGTCGCCCTTGCTTTCGAACCGCTCTCGGCGCTGCCCTATCCCGTGGCGCGGGCGCTGTGGCTGTGCGCCTGCATCGCGGCGCTGGCGGGTTTCGTCTACCTCTGGCCTCTCACCAGCCGGGCATGGGCGTGCGTGGCAATCTGCTGGTCGGCGCCCGTCGCCCTATGTCTACTCCTGGGCCAGGATTCGATGTGGTTTCTGTTCTTCATCGCGTTAGGACTCAGACTGCTCATGGGTGGCCGCGATTTCTGGGCCGGACTCGCCTTTTCAGCCTGTATCGCCAAGCCGCACCTCGCCCTGCTGCTACCCGTATTCCTCATCGCGCGATCCAAATGGAAAGCCCTCCTGAGCATTGCGGCCGGCGGAACTGCGAGCGTTTCGCTCTCCTTCGTCGCGGCGGGAAAGGATTGGCCGCAGCGTCTCATTGCCATGGTGCGCGTGATGGAACTTGATCCGGCTGCGGACCGCATGCCCAATCTGCGCGGGTTGCTGTCGTTCCTGGGCGGCGGCGTCGCGGCTGAAGTCGCGTTGGGGCTGGTGGTGGTAGCTGCGGTCTGGTTTCTAAGCCGCCGCCATCCCCTTCCGACGGCGGGCGCCATCGTGCTGGCAGGTGGTCTGCTGCTGAGCCATCATGCCTATGTGTACGATGCACTGCTCCTGCTTCCGGCCCTGCTGCTGCCATTTCAGGCGCCCCATTTGGAGTGGATGCGCAAGTGGGCCATCTTCCTCTTGTCGCCCACGCCGTACCTGTTTCTGATGACCACCGTGAGCATTGTGGGGGTTTTTCTGGCGCACGTTGCCATTACCGGCTACACGGTGGCGCTGATAGCCGTAATGGTCCGGCGCAATCAAGGCGAAGATGGCACGACGGCCGGATCGTGAATCTGGCGCGGGCTGCAATGGCCGGGAAACGGCGCGCTCAAGCCGGCCGCTCCAGAACGACCCCAGTACCGCTTATCCCGCTACAGACATCGGCGGCCAATCCGAATTCGCATAATAAATAGGACGGGTTTTCCCGCACCGGCCCGCACTTGCCAGCAGCACTTGCCGGCCGCGTGAAACCATTTCCCAATCGGGAGGAAGAATGGCGGTCAACGTAATTGCCAATCCGGTCAATCTGAGCTGGTCGAATTTCCGCGTGGTCGATTCCAGTCCCGATCTGTCGGGCGATGAGGTAGCGCAGATTCATCCGGAGATGCGCTTGCCGCCGAACGTTCAGGTGGTGAACAGCAATGGCGCATTTCGCCTGAATGCGTTCACCATCACGGTGGCGCCCGTGCCGCAAGACACCATCGTGCTGCGTTCCGCGACGCAAACGGCCGATCTGCTGCGGCATGAGCAGGGGCACTACGATCTGCCGATTCTGGTCGCCAAGGCGATGGCGCGGGATTTGGGAGCGGCCACGGGTTCCTCCGCATCGGCGCTCAACACGAGAGTGCAGACCATACAGCAGACGCACAACGCCAACGCACAAGCGATCGATGCGGCCTACGACACGCAGACCGATCACGGCAAGGACTCCCTGCAGCAGACGAGCTGGAATCAGGCCATCGCGGCGGCTCTGGGAAACCCCGCGACCGGTACAGTAAGGGGACTCCGGTTGTAAGGACGAAGCCTGCCTGGCGCCGGTTGGGAACAAAGCTGCGGCAAGCTTTGTCTAATCGCCATGCTGGAAATCGAGGGCCTGACGAAGCGATACCATCGCGTCGCGGCGCTTCAGGATGTCAGCTTTTCCATCCGGCCGGGTGAGATTCTCGGCTATCTGGGTCCGAACGGCGCCGGGAAAAGCACAACGGTGAAGATCCTCATCGGATTGCTGGAGCCTAGCGAGGGCCGGGTGCTGAGGGACGGGCGAAGCGTCATCGAAGATCTTCCGGCTTTCCAGCGCCGGCTCGGTTACGTGCCGGAGGAGCCCAATCTCTATCCACACCTTTCCGGGCGCGAATACCTGCAACTGGCGGGGCGGCTGCGCGGGATTCCGCGCGCGGCGCTGGAAGCCAAGATCGAGCGCTTCCTGCGCCTCTTTTCGCTGTGGAGCGATAGAGACGCGCCGGTGACTTTCTACTCCAAAGGCATGCGGCAAAAGATTCTGCTTTCGGCCGCGCTGCTGCACAATCCCGAGGTGCTGATTCTGGACGAACCTATGTCCGGCCTGGACGTGGGAGCGGCGCTGGTGTTGCGCGAGCTTCTGCAAAAGCTGGCGGCGCAGGGGAAGACGATCCTGTTCAGCTCGCACGTGCTGGAGGTGGTGGAGAAGGTCTGCTCGCGCGTGGTGATTCTCAGCACGGGGCGCGTGGTGGCGGACGATTCCATCGACCGGCTGCGCGAGCTGATGCAGTTGCCCTCGTTGGAGGATATCTTCGCCCAGTTGACCGAAGAGCGCGATACGGCGGTGGCAGCGGACCAGATCATCGAGGCGATGCAGGCTTGAAGCGGCTCGAAGAAACGCACGGGCCGGTCTTCGAGCTGACGCGCCACTTTCTGGCGCACATGTTCGATAGCGAGCTTTTCGCCGGACGGGACCGGTGGCGGCCGGTGGCCATCGCCGCATTCATGCTGCTGCTGCACACGGCGGTACTGCTGCCCAAGGCCGCTCGCTACCAGCGCCTTTCCCGATTGCCCGCGCCGCTGCTGGCCAATGAGCTGGCGGATGAGGCGGGGCAGATCACGCTGTTCCTGGCCATCGCCGGATTGGTGGCCATGCTGCGATGGCAGATGCTGCTGCCCAGCCGCCGCGATTACATGGCGCTGGCCTCGCTTCCCATCCGGCCGCGGCAGATTTTCCTCGCGCGCTTCGTGGGGTTCCTGGTTTTCGCGGCCGGCGTGGTGGCGGCGCTGAATGCGCCACTCGGTCCGATGGCGCCATCCCGCGGGGCGGCGTCCGCGCTGGCCTGTATCTTTGCGCTGTTCAGTATGGTTGCATTGCAGGGCGCGCTGACGAACCTGCTGCCCGCGAAGCTGCACGCGCGCGTCTCGGCGTACGCGCAGGGAGCGCTTGCGGCGGCATTCTTCCTGGCGGCGCTGGAGAGCTGGCACATCGGCGATTCGCCCGAACAGGCTGGCGGCGTCGATGATCTTTATCCCCGGAATGCGTCATGCGCTCTCGATACCGGTGGAGATGGGCGGCAACTGGATCTTCCGCATGACGGAAAGCCAGGGCCGGACGCAGTGGATGTCCGCGGTGGAGAGGTTTGTGATGGTCTATGCCATCCTGCCGATCTACGTTCTGCTGGCGCCGGCCGCCGTGATGACGCTGGGGTGGGGCGTGGCGGTGCGGATGATGGCGCTCCAGGCGCTGGTATCGCTGACTATCTTCGAACTGCTTTTTAATAACTGGCAGCAGCTACCGTTTGCGTGCTCTTATGCGCCCGGGAAAAAGCCCTTGACAAGCGTGATAGGGACTTATCTGGCGGCGGTCTTCTTTCTGGCGCCGGCGCTTTCGATTATCATTGCCGCTCTGAGCCAACTTACTGCGACATTCCTGTTCGGACTGACTCTCTTTCTGGCGGCGTGGCTTGGCGCGCGGCGCCAGCGGCGGCAGGGCTGGGGCGAGTCTAAGTTGATCTGGGAGGATCTGCCGGAGGCGCTGGCGGATCTTGGGCTGAAAGACTGAGGCCGAGCGTGCAAATCGATTGGAAAAATCCGGCCGCCAAGCTACGGCTGAGGCTGGCGGCCGGAATGTGTCAAACGCGGATTCCTGTTATCCAGCGCTCTCCGCGACGCTGCGCTGATGTCCTTCGCGCCACACCGCCTCTTCCAGGCGAGCCGGATCGGTTCGCTGATCCTGTGTTTCCGTGTCCTCAATGCCAAGCTTCTTCATCTTGTAAAGCAGCGCCTTGTAGTCGATCTTCAACAGCACGGCCGCCTGTTTGCGATTCCACCGGGTGGAATTTAGAGTTGCCAGGATGGCTTCGGTTTCGGCCTGCCGCTTGGCCCTGGTCACCTGCTCCAGAATGGGCCGGTCGGCGACCTGATGGGCGGCGGGAGCGGTATACATATCGGGGATAGCCGCGCACATTGTCGACTTACGCGCAATTTTGGCGCGCAGCTCACGCGCCAGCGAATCGGGCTCGCGCAGAATGAGAAACTTTCGAACGAAGTTTTCGAGCTCACGCACGTTTCCCGGCCAATGATGGCTCATCATCGCGTGTTTCAACTCGGCATTGATTACCGGATTGGCGATGTTCTGCGAGGCGTGCCTCTTCATCAGGAATTCCGCCAGGGGAATAATGTCCTCGGTGCGCTCCCGAAGCGGCGGCATCACGATATTGATCACGTTGAGGCGGTAATATAGGTCCTCGCGGAAGGTGCGTTCGGCGATCGCCTTCTCGAGGTCGCGGTGGGTTGCAGCAATTACGCGGACATCCACCTTGATGGTTTCCTTGCCGCCGATGCGCTGGAATTCATGATCCTGGAGGACCTGCAGGAGCTTGGCCTGGAGCCGCACGTCCATATCGCCGATCTCATCCAGCAGGATGGTGCCGCCGTCCGCCATTTCGAACATGCCGGCCTTTTTCTGATATGCTCCGGTGAAGGCGCCGCGCTCGTATCCGAACAGCTCGCTCTCGACCAGTTCGGTAGGAAGCGCCGCGCAATTCAGCTTGAGGAAAGATTTATGAGCTCGAGGCGATTGGGCATGCAGCTCGCGCGCCACCACTTCCTTGCCGCTGCCAGTCTCACCCTGGATCAGGACCGGCGGTTCAAACCAGCCGATTTGCCCGATCAGCGTTTGGATTTCCTTCATCTGCGGATTGCGACCGACAAAAACCTTCGTGACAGGCGCGGCGCCCCGCGAGGGAGGTAGAAATTCCGGGCTCCTGGATTCCAGGGCGCGCGTGATGGCCTTTCGCAGATCTTCGTGCGCTACCGGCTTGCAAAGAAAATCGGTCCCGCCGTTTTTCATAGCAGTAACAATGTTCATCGTGGAAGAGGCGCCGGAGACCACAATGACCGGGATGTCGGCATTCATGCGGCGGATCTCGCGCAGCGTATCGATGCCATCACGGCTCGGCATCACGATGTCGAGCAGTATGGCGGCGAAGTCTGTCCTGGAAGATTGCAAGCACGCCAGCACTTCGTCCCCATCCTGGGCTAACTCTACGGAATAGCCGAGGCATTTTAGGGCCATCTCGAGGTATCCGCGGACTTCCAGCTCATCTTCACCTACGAGAATGGTTCGGCTGTTCTTAACATCTTGCATTTGACAGTTGCTCCTCTTTGACTGGTTCTACCAATTGCTCCGCGGAATATAAGGGTTCTCGCCGGTGCATTGGAAGAACGAACGAAAACATAGGTCCGGAATCCGAATTCTCAGCCCACACGGCGCCGTCGTGTTGACTCACGATCAAGCGTGTGATAGCCAGTCCGAGACCGCCTCCGGAGCGGTCCCTCCCGCCGGCGTAAGAAGTATATTCCTCAAAGATACGCTCCAGATGTTCCTCTGGTATCGCGTTGCCGGAATCTTGAATGTCGATGCGGTAAGTGTTGGGCTCAGTGGTGGTGCGCCAACGCCGCTCCGCTGCCGGCGGCAGAGAGGATTTGCAGATGCGGCGCTCCCAGAAAAAAGGATAACCGCGGATATCGATCGTACCGGATCTTGGCGTGAACTTACAGGCGTTATCCAGCACGTTGATCAAAACCTGCTCCATTTGGCCGGCTTCGAAGTAGAGGGGATGATCGCACGCAGCGAGTTCGACGCGGATCGCGATGCCCTTCTCGTCGGCAAAGGGAATGATCTCGTGCAGCGCCTGTTCCAGGCACTCCCGCATGTCGCCCGGCCTCAGGTCGGGCAGCCTTTTGACTTGCCGGCCCACGCTCAACTGAAACATGGCGCTGGTCATCCGGGACAGACGCTTGGCGCTGTGCTGCATGCGCCGCAGTACTTCTCTCTGGCTTTCGCTTAAAGGCCCCAGGGGCTCGCTCAACAGCAGCCCGCAGTAGCCGCTCAAAGCTGTCAGAGGCGCCCGGAAATCGTGAACGGCCCGGGCGAGAAACGTGGTACGCTCCTGGTCGTATTCCTGGAGCCTCAGGTTGGTTTCAATGAGACATTGCAAAATCTCATCGCGATCGGCGCGCAACGACGTGGTCGCGGCTTCGCGGTCCTGGTAAGCAGCCAGCGCCTGCGCCAAAAATACTTCCAGAGTGGCCCGTCTGGCGGGCTTGAGGAAAATTCTCGCCTCGGCGGTTGCGATCCGTTCGCGAAACAAAGGCAGGTCGTTGCGATGCACGAGAAACAGATGCTTCGAAGGATTGTCGTCAACATCCGGAAGGCGCGTCATATTAGGTTCGAAATCCCAGAGGAAAACGTCCGCTTCGGCTTGCGCATCGGCGTCATCGGATGCCGCGACCGAAAACGTGCAATGTTGATGCGGGAGGTTTGTAACAATCTCCCGGCACATTTTGAGCAGTTCGCGATCTTGAGTAACGAGTTTTACATCCATCTGGAAGTTCCTAATAATCGCATTACGAGCAACGCCTTCGGAAACTTTGCTGAGGACTACTGATTTCGATTCTTGTAAAGGCTACGCGGCCAATGACCAATCCTCTAACTAGTTCCCAAGCATACCTTACTTCCAAATCAAGTCAAGGGGAAAGAGTACCAACAATTCGGTAGTATCGGGATAGCGTACTGGGGAATTTGATAGAACTACTAGAACTTTGACCAACTTACTGGTTCCAGAGAGGAACTTTGGCACTCAAAAGAACGGCATAAGTGGATATTTTTGAGGTTGGGCTCAGGTAAGTAAGGGAGTCTGGTCTGGGTACTTACATAGAACGATCTGCAAATTGCCCTAGCAAGGATTTCTCATCAAATGCGATGAAAAAATCCGGGTTAAGGACGTTCAGCGGACCGGCGAGACGCAGGCAGCGTCGATCTCTACCGCTACCGACCGTTCCAGTAAGGTTAAGGAAACAACCAGGCGGAAGGAGTTTTTGACTCGGATCAATATTCCCTCAATGCCGGACATAGACCCGTGACAAATGCGCACAGTCTGGCCGATCTTGAGGAAAGGCCACGGTTGAGTTTCCGCTTGGGAACGGATCATCGTGCGGATGGCCTCGATCTCTAAGTCGCTCACGGGAATCGGTTGGCGCCCCGCTCCGACGAGCCCTACAACGCCATCCGTGGTCACAACCCGATTCCTCTGTTCCAAAGGGATTCGGCAAAAGACGTAGCCTGGGAAGAGCGGCAAGTCTAAAGTTTTCGTACGATCGGTCCAGGTGCGGCGGGAGCGGTAGGTGGGCAGGAACTGCTCCACGCCTTTGTGCTCTAATACGATGCTCACATTGCGCTCGAAATTGGACCGCACGCGCACGGCATACCAAAGCGGCGCCATTTCAGGCGGCAGGATCAATTGGGTCGGCTGATGGGTGTATTCCAGCTGCGTTTGCATGAGGGGCGCTGCCGTATTGAGCATATTTAATTCCATAACGACCATTCATTCGGTATCTGGCCGGATTGACCTGATGAAACAGCTTAACACATGGTGCTGAAGTATGGACTGTGGACCGCGGGAAACTGCCAAAGCAGAGGATATAGTACCGTTTTATTTCACTATGGGGTACTTGCCTGAAGAATTGTAGTGCGATTGGGTAAGGCTTGGGGCTGCGAGGCCGTTGCTGCTCGCAACTAGCGGTTTGATTATAACACTGATTGTGGCAATCTCGCTGCTTAGTAGTTCTAAAACCGTACTTGGGTCTTCAATTATTACAGTGCAGCCGCATTTGGAAAAAGCTTAGGATTTGATTCAGATTATTGGCACCACGCATTTTTGGCAAATTGAGGGCTTGTTCCGATGGCACGGAAAGTGCAACAGCCGACTTACTTTATGCCAAGTCGCCCAGAGCGAAGGAAACGGTTGCGGTCCCACGTGCATTGGCAGGTGTGCTTTTTCGGAACGAATGCGGGCCGCACTGTCGAAACCACGACGGAAAACCTGAGCAGCGCTGGGTTTCATTGCTTTTCGCCCGTCCCCCTCATCGCCGGCGAGCTGGTAACTTGTAGATTGCGTGTACCTTCGCGCCAGCCTTCCAATAATGGCCGCGGATCGTCGCTCGAGTGCAAGGTCCGCGTCGTACGGGTCGAGCCCGCAGGCGAACGGCAATCTTACGGCGTTGCATGCGAAATTGAAGATTACCGCTTTATTGAATCCAACTGCTTGGTTTACCTGTAGTTGGTGCTGCTAGTTGCATGCTGCCAGTTGTATACTGCGACAGCGTTTTGGCGATCGAACGTAAAAAATGCCAGCGCAGAATGGCCCGACAGCTATTTTTCACACTATTATTAACACTATCGCCGCGTGAGGCATGGCCGCGTGAGGCGCCGATCGAAGCCCACCACCGTCAGCGTGGCGCCGCGATCAACTCGAAATTGCTGCCGCGCCTCCGCAGCGCCGGCAGATGCAGCAGCACATCGTCCAGCGCGCGCGCAACCCGGTAGCCGAACCGCCATCCGGGCAACAACCCGGCTAGCGGCGACGACCCGAAGTCGTATACCTCGGTGCGGACTTCAAAGCCGGCGCGGCGGAACAAGCATGCCGTCGCGGCCGCTTCCAACTCGCGCTCGTCGGCGGTCTGATACTTCTTCATCAAGCCTGGAATAAGCTTGCGTCCCACCACGCCCGAAAGCCGGTCCCGGCTGGGGTCCAGCGAGTAGAAGACTCCGGTAGGTTCGAGGATCTCCCGCAACTTCGCCGGCAGCTCGGCCAGCGCCGCGTCCGCCAGGTGGTGCAGGAAGAAGATGGCAATCACCGCATCATAGCGGCCGGGCGCCTCGCTGCCCACTTCGAAGCGCGCATTGCGAATGCCCAGCCGCTGCGTATCGGCGCGCGCCTGGCGGACAGCCGCCGGAGATAGATCCGCCCCCACAATTTCGCGCACATGCGGCGCCAGCAGCAATTCCGTGTCGCCGATGCCGCATCCCAGGCTGAGCACGCGCGAGCTCTTACCGGCGCCGGTCATCCGCAGAATCCGCTGCGCCATGTGCGCTCTCAGCGCCCGTACCGCGGGACGCGCAAAATGCGCCTGCGCGAATCCGGAGTAGAGCTTTTCGTGATACGCCAGTTCGCGCTGAAGAACGCCGTCGCCGCTTTGTGGGGCAGGCAACACTGGCTGCAGCCGGCTTTCAGGCGGCTCCCGGCACTCGCGGACGCGTCGGCTATCGCCGCCCGTGTCCGCGCTCATGCCGCGATCTTGGAACGGTTCAGGAAGGCCATCGTAGTCACCAGCAACGCGGCCGCAACCAGCGTGCCATCGCGCAGCAGGGTCTTCCACGAAATGATCTCGCCCGGACCGAAGCAGCCGCAGTCGATCGCCATACCCTTGGCGTACGCACGCAACATGAGGACGAAAAATGTCAGCAGCACCAGCGAAACGATGGAGCCGGAAATTCGCAGCCACAGGCCGAAGATCAGCAACAGACCGAGCGCCAGCTCCGCCCACGGAATGACGCGCGCCGCCAGTTCCACCGCGGCCAGCGGCAGAATCCGGTAGGAATCGATGCTCATGGCAAAGAGCTGCCATGGGTCGCGCAGTTTGACCCACGCGGCATAGACGAAAATCGCGCCCAGCGCCACGCGCAGAACCACCAGCAGAATGCGGGCCAGCTTACTTGAGGCCATCGATCATCGACCGGAAGAGCGAGTAGTTGTCGAAGTTCGGCAGCGGGTATCGCCGCATTCCGTGCGTGAGGAAAAGACTGGGGGTAGAGTTGACTCCGAGCCTCATTCCCAAATCGTAATCGTTCTGCACTTCGGCCAGCACCCCCGGATCTTTCGCCAGCGCCAGCACCTTCTTCTGCTCGGCGGGAGTGAGAACGGCCGCCACCTCGTCCCATACCTTGCCGCTGTCGTGCCATGCCGGCTGAGTCAGAAACAGCCTGTCGGCTACCGCCTCATACTTGCCAATACGCGCCGCCGCGGTGGCATAGTTGGCGGCTTCGTGATTGTATTTGTGCGCCGGAATGTTCAGCGGAAATTCGTGGCTCACAATATAGATCTTGCCGCTGGCGCCGTAATCCTTCTCCACCTGCGGCAGGATTTGCATATGGTACAAGCGGCAGGAAGGGCACTCGAAATCGCTGAAAATATCCAGGCGGAAGGCCGCGGAAGGATTGCCGAATGCTTTATCTTTGTCGGCCGGAAGGGGCTGGCCGAGGCACGGGATTAGAGCGGCCAGCAAGAGCGCACAAAGCTTCATGCCTCTATTCTACCGTTGCCAGCTCAGATCGCGCAGCGGCCGCGTGGTTTTGTGCTCCTGCTGGAAAACACTCCCTTACGGTCGTGGCTCCGATAGGGGAACTACTCGCTGCGCAGAACCGCAGCCGGGTCGATGCGCGAGGCGCGCCGCGCCGGCAGATATCCGGCCAGCAGGGCAACTCCCAGCAGCACCGCTCCGGCCGTCGCAAACGTCACCGCATCGCTGGCTTTGACGCCGAAGAGTAACGATTCGAGGAAGCGTGTTAGATACAGACTCGCGCCCAACCCCACGGCGATTCCGATTACAGCCAGCGCCAGGCTGCGCCGCATCACCATTCGCACCACATCGGCGGCGTCCGCGCCCAGCGCCATGCGGACGCCAATCTCGCGCGTGCGCTGATTCACGGCTTCGGAGACTACGCCGTAAATTCCGATGGCTGCGAGGCACATGGCGAGAAAACCAAACACCGTGAGCAGAATGGTCTGGGTGCGCCGGTGGCCGCCGGCTTCGGAGACGCGAGCTTGCATGGTTTGGACATCATACACAGGCTGTTCTTTGTCGACGGACCAAACCGCGGCGCGGACGGCGGGAACCAGCGAGGCAGGATCGTTCCTGGTGTGAATGACAAGGCCGAGGCTTGGGATTGGGAACTGCACCGAAGTCACGAAGAGGTGCGGATCGGCCGCCGTCTCTCTGCCTTTGTCCCGAACGTCGGCAACTACGCCGATTATGGTGGTGTATTCGGGGACGCCATATAGCCGGATGCGCTTGCCCGTGGCTGTGTCTCCCGGGTAGAAGCGCTTGGCGAAAGCCTGGTTGACGATGACTACCTGTGGAGCGCCGGCAGGGGCAGCGTTGCGATCGAAGTTCCGGCCGGCCATCAGCGGGGTTCCCATGGTGTGGAAATAATCCGGCGTGACGACGCTGAGGGCGAAATTAGGCCTCTGACCCGGCGGCGGCGCCGGTTGGCCCTCGAACAAAACACTCGCGAGGTTAGTGGCCGCGGTCATTGGCAGCGCACTGGTTACAGCGGCCGATTCGACGCCGGGCAGAGTTCGTACGTTACCAAGCAGCGCATCTACAAACTGGTCCCGTTTGGCGACGGTCGAATAGCGGGAAAGAGGCAAGCGCATCTGCAAGGTGAGCAGGTTTTCCGCGCGCATTCCGAGACCTACCGAGAGAACGCGCTCCATACTGCGCAGCAGTAAGCCCGCCCCTACCAGCAAAGCCAGCGCGAGCGCCACTTGGGTCACCACCAACGCCGGGCGCAGATACGCGCGCTGGCCACCGACCACCGAGAGGGCGCCACGCTTCAGAATCTCGTTCAACTCCAGGCGCGGTCCCGCCAACGCGGGCGCGAGTCCCGCGGCCAGCCCCGCAACGGCCGAGAGCGCGAAGGTTGCGGCCCAGAGTATCCAGCCGGTTTGCAGATCGAAGGAACCGGCCAGTGGGAATCCCGGCGCATGCCGCAGCAGCGCCGTGAGTGTGTAGGCGACTGCAATTCCCAACACGCCGGCCATCGCGCCGAGCGTCATATTTTCGACGATCAGCCAACGGGCCAACCGGACGCGGCTCGCGCCTAGCGCGGCGCGAAGCCCGATTTCGCGCTGGCGCTCAGTGGCGCGCGCCAGTTGCAGGTTAGCGACATTGACGCAGGCAATCAACAGCAGCAGGCCCACCGCGCCTAGCAACGCGGCGAGGGCCGGTCGCCGGTCGCCTACCAGCCAATCGCGGAGAGGGACCAACACCAGCGGGTTGCGCAGCAAGGCGTGCTGGAAGAAGGGCGGAATATTCCGATCACGCTCCGTGATGGCCTGGAGCTCGGCTGCCGCTTGCCGAAGGGTGACGCCGGGCCGCACGCGCCCGAAGACTTGCAGGATCATGAACTGACGGTCGGTCCACGAGAATCCGGCTCCCTGGAACGGGACGACCAAATCCACCTCATCGTCGCCGGGAACGCGAAACTGGCGCGGCAAGATGCCGGTTACGGTGT
>Ga0116129_1000149_pt1 | contig 50790 bp, 53 predicted proteins | sample June2015DPH_17_2_FD_89732 | JGI IMG/M metagenome (GOLD analysis project Ga0116129, IMG submission 89732) | Peatland microbial communities from SPRUCE experiment site at the Marcell Experimental Forest, Minnesota, USA - June2015DPH_17_10 | ecosystem: Environmental > Terrestrial > Soil > Wetlands... | reverse complement strand
TCAGACCGGCCGCGCCGACCGGCTCCAGAGTGACCGTCGTCTTGCCCCAGCTGCGTGTCAATGGAAGTTCCTGGAGCGCCTGCTCGGCGGCCTGAAACGCATTAATGCCCGACTGGACGATGAGACCGGCGAACTGGACGACGCCTCCGTATTCCTCAACCATCGCAGACGTCAGATCGTCAAGGCGCGCCGAGGCGGCCTCATGCAGCCGGCGGAGGATCTTTGCGCGCTCTTCCCTGGCCGACCGTCCGAAACTGGCGAATGCGATCTTGGCTGCGGCGATGGCGCGCCGCGTGTCCTCTTCATCGGCAAGCCACGCGCTTGCCAAGCGCCCGGATGCTCTGGATCGTCCGATGCAGATTCAGGTTTCCTTTCGAGCGGCCGATGAATGGGTCCGCGCCGGCTTCTGCAAACTCGACCAAAAACACATCCGGATTATGGATCATGAAGTGGACCTCGAAGGACAGCCTGGTTACCTGGCGGAGGGAAGCGACAACCGGAGCGCCCAGCGACAGGTTGGGCACAAAGTGGCCGTCCATAACGTCAATGTGAATCCTGTCGACTCCAGCTTGCTCCGCTTCTCGCACTGCTCACCCAGTCGAGCGAAATCAGCCGCCAGGATCGAGGGAGCGACTTTCACGCCAGTCTCCCCACGCGCCACGCACCTGGCTCCTGGAAGAGATCGACAAACTCGCGCTATCGCCCGGCGATATCCTGGACTGCCGCCTCACGGGTAAGGTAGATCACAGTCCGATGCATACGCAGCCGTGGTGTGTGTCGACCTACGCGCCTATGGCCGCAGCGGCATACCCGCTGCCGGCGAGGACCACCTCGCGTATTCGAAGCCCGTGATGGCAAACGAGCTGATTGAGGTGATGGCCAAACTTGGGTTTTCAACCTTCACGCTAGTGGGCCGTGACCGTGGAGGCCGTGTCGCTTGTCATAACTGGTTATCTAGCCACATTTTAACTTTGTAACACCTGCCGTTGTGTGGGACATGCGCGAGGGAGCGTAGCAAACCGCCGCGAAACCGAAGGCTCCCTCTACCTCTGGGGGGAATCGTCCCCAACTCGGAGATTGGTGTCTCGCCCAACGCTGGCCCAAGTCGCGTTGTGGGAGATGACGAGTTCCGCTGAGGATTCCTGCCGGCAACAGCCTTAACCACAGTAATCAGCCACGAGGTCCCCGAACTTTCTGGGATGTATCCGCACTGTCAGGGCTGCACTTCGGTGCGGGAATCGGCTGATTTTAACGCCTATGACCCGGTCCGCGCGGGTCCCCCTGGACCCGCTCTTCGCCCAACCAGGTCGGCCCGCGCCAAGTAAGTGGCGCGAGCAGACGTCCCCCCGTGCCACTTACTTATGGCTCGCGGCGTCCAACAATACCTTGACTACACGGGCAGCGGCTAATGTCACCTCGGCGTTCGGACGCAGCATTCGAGTTACTTCGGCGTTCTGCTGAGTTAGCCAGTCACCGGGAAGCGGTGTTGCGCCGTTCCATGCGTCGAGCAATCGCAGGCCGGCGGTTCCCAGCGCCGATAAGTCCGCCGACAGCGGCTCGATTTCCGTCAACAGCGCGTTGCCTTCAACCAAGGGCCGGAACCGCGCGTCGTTCGCGGCCCAGCGCGTGAATTGCTCGCGCAGCGCCTTCACATCGGCGGCATTCGCTTTGGGATCGGCGGCGGCCCTCGCGGCCGCATGTTCCAGCGCGCGCACGCTTTCGCTTTCCGCGCGGGCGGCATCCACGAAACGGTTCAGCGGCGTCTGCGTGGTGTATTGTCCTCCGTGGCGCGGGCCCAGTCCGAGGGCTTCGGCAGCATCCGCCAACACGCGCAGCGGCTCGTTCGGCCGGTCCGCCGCCAGGCGGCTGAGCATGGGCGCATAGTCGGCGCGGTGCTGCACGCCGGTCCACTCGAGCATGCGGCTTACCGCCTCCAGGCGGGTATACATCCCTTCCACATCGGTGACGTCCTTTTGCGACCAGAGCCGCTCGGCGATGGCGGCCATGCGCGGCCAGATGCGCGAATCCACTGTCTCCGCATCCACCAACTCGGACCACATACAGGCTTCGCCTCCCAGAATCTTCGCCGCCTGCCCGGCGGTCAAGTGCTCCGAGGGACCGCCCGCCGGGTCGATGCCATAGTGATACGCTGCGGGGCTCAGATGATCCAGATAATAGCCCCACGAAAGAATCGCGCGGAATCCCTGCTGCACCGCGTCAGCCAGCGATGCCTGGTTGCGCCAGATCTGCACCACCGTGGCCTTGGGCAGGTCGGGATGCAACACCTCATCCCAGCCGATCATGATCTTCCCGTGCTTCTGCACAATCTTCTGAATCCGCTGGTTGAAGTAGACCTGAAGGTCGCGGGCGTTCTTGAGTTTGTGCGCCTTGGCGAAAGCCTGGATGCGCGGCGAAGCGTTCCACTGCTTGCCGTTCACTTCGTCGCCGCCGACGTGGAAATACTTGTCCGGAAACAGCAGCGTCATTTCGCCGATGAAGCTATCGAGGAAGGTGTAAGTCCACTCGCGCGTCGGATCCATCACGTCGTCGCCGATGCCGAACTTGCGCATGATTTCAAACGGACCCTTGCCGATGGTCAGCTCCGGATATCCCGGAAACCAGCTCGCGGTGTGGCCGGGGATATCGAATTCGGGAACCACGCGGATGCCGCGGTCGCGCGCGTACGCCACTACGCGGCGGATCTCGGTCTGCGTATAGTACATGCCGTCGGAACCCATGAGCTGCAGGCGCGGATGCAGGTGGCTCTCCACGCGAAAGCCCTGGTCGTCGGAAAGGTGCCAGTGGAGCACGTTGAGTTTCACGGCGGCCATAGCGTCGAGATTGCGCTCCACCACCTCGACGGGCATGAAATGGCGGGAGACGTCCATCATCAAGCCGCGCCAGGCGAAACGCGGATGATCTTCGATGTGCATCGCGGGCGCACGGAAGCCGCCGGGACCGGCGGCGATGAGTTGCGCGAAGGTCTCGAGGCCGCGGAGCGCGCCATCCACGGTGTTGGCTTTGATGCGGGCGCCGGTGGGCGCGACGTTGAGATCGTAGGATTCATCTTCGCCCAGCGTGGGGTATTCGAGTCCGCGGCCGGCCAGATCGACATGCAGAGTCGCCGCGCCGGTCACCGGCTTCAGGGCAGTGACGATGATGCCCGTCTGGCGGGCCACGCGCGCAATGAACCGGGTGAGCGCCGCTTGGAGGCGCGGGTCCGCCGGGCCGGTTGCGGATACGGTGAACGCGGCGTCGATGGGGAGGGCGCCCGTGGTGCTTTCGGCCTTCACCGGCATGGGCATCAACGTGGGGGTGTCGGCGCGAAGAGCGGCAATCATCAGAAGGCCCGCGAGGAAGAGACGCATTCCCTATAGTCCATCACAAATGCATTGCAAATGGCTAAGCGTAGTCGTCGACGCAGAGACGCTGAGTCGCAGAGATCGGATGGAGAAAACATACCAAAGGTCTTTTCTGCTCTGCGATCCTCTGCGACTCAGCGCCTCTGCGTCGACGACACAACCGACAGACGGATCCCGGTAAGAGCGCCGGTATTGTATCCTGCGATCTGCGATGCTTCACGAACTTTGGCTCATCCGCCACGGCGAAACCGAATGGAGCCGCTCCGGCGCACACACCGGCCGCACCGATCTTCCACTTACCGATGCCGGCCGCCAGAAGGCCATCGAAATCGGGCGCTATCTCGCCGGGCGCACTTTCGCGCTGGTGCTGACGAGTCCGATGCAGCGTGCGCGCGATACCTGCCGCCTGGCGGGTTTCGGCGATTCCGCGGAGATTGACCCTGACCTCCACGAATGGGAATATGGCGACTACGAGGGGCTCACCACGCCTCAGATCCAGCAGCAACGGCCCGGTTGGTCGCTGTGGAGAGACGGCACGCCCAACGGCGAGCCGCTGGAACACGCCGCCGCGCGCGCCACGGCGGTGATTGCGCGCGCTCTCGAAGCGCCTGGCGACGTCGCGTTGTTCGCCCACGGTCACATTTTGCGGATCCTCACGGCGTGCTGGCTGGGGCTTCCAGCCGATACGGGACGCCTTTTCGCGTTGGGGACGGCGAGCTTGAGCACGCTCGGTTATGAGCGCGAAACGCGCGTGATCACGCGCTGGAATCTTTCGGTTTCGCCGTAATCAGACCCACGCGGGCGGGCTTCGCGCCGGGCGCAGTCTTGGCCGTCTTGCACACAAGCTGCAACGACGCTACCGCCGCCACCACGCGCGTGAGCGAACGGTTCGCATCGGGACCGATCAGCACCGCTACCTGCGGCGACGCGAGAAAGATTTCCATCACGCGAATTCGTTCCGCGCCTTGTTGGAACGTCACCACCAGCTCTTCGTCGTCTTTGAGCTGCTTCTGCATGGCGGCGATCTGGCCTAGAATCACGCCGCCAAGGGCGTCCGTGGATACGGCCGGCGGCTCTTTCGACGGCGCCGTGGCGGAGAGCAGCGCCTGTTGCGCAATCTGCTTGGTTAAATCTGCCAGGGCCATGCGTTGATGCTAGCACGCGTGATGCTGGCACGCGCCTTCGGCCGGGCCAGACTCATCGGTCCCCCCCAAGTGGCAGTGAGCAGCCGTTTCGCGGCATTCTATCTAGAATGCGCAATTTTGACAGCCTCACCGAACGCGAGATTCTCGCCCTGGCCATCGGCCTCGAAGAAGAAGACGAGCGCGTCTACGCCGATTACGCCCACGAGCTCAAGCAGGATTTCCCCTCCACCGCCGCCATCTTCGACGGCATGCGCGAGGAAGAGTCCACGCATCGCCGCCGGCTGATCGATCTGTTCCGCGAAAAGTTTGGCGACCACATTCCCCTGGTGCGCCGGCAGGATGTCCGCGGCTTCGTGAGCCGGAAGGCCGTCTGGCTCACTCGGCCGCTGCGGCTTCAGGCCGTCCGCGAACAGGTGGCCGCCATGGAAGCGGAGACGCGCCGCTTCTACGAGCGCGCATCCGCACGTACGCAGGACGCCGCCCTGCGCCAACTGCTGGACGACCTGGTGCAGGAAGAGCGGCATCACGAAGAGCGCGCCGACGAGCTTGGCAAAGACAACCTCGACGCCAAAGCGTTGACGAACGAAGCCGAGGCCAATCGCCGCCTCTTCGTGCTGCAAATCGTTCAGCCGGGCCTGGCCGGTCTGATGGATGGCTCGGTCTCCACGCTCGCCCCGGTCTTCGCCGCGGCCGGAGCTACGCACCAAACCCACGATGCTTTTCTGGTTGGCCTCGCCGCGTCGATGGGCGCGGGAATCAGCATGGGCTTCGCCGAAGCGCTCAGCGACGATGGCAGCTTGACGGGCCGCGGCCATCCATGGGTGCGCGGCGGGGTTTGCGGCTTGATGACCGGGCTGGGCGGCATCGGCCACACGCTGCCGTTCCTGCTGCCCAGCTTCCACGCCGCCATGACGGTGGCCATTGTGGTGGTGATTATGGAGCTCGGCATCATCTCATGGATTCGCAATCATTACATGGATACGCCCCCGCTTTCGGCGGCGTTGCAGGTGGGTCTGGGCGGGCTGCTGGTGTTCATCACGGGGATACTGATCGGTAACTCGTGAGCAGGTTTTGTAGCGAAAATTCGTAACCTTTTCCGCGCCGCGCAGTATAACCGTCGATGGCCGCATTCTTCCAGGATCTTCGCTATTCATTACGAACCTTGCGCAAGGCGCCGCTCTTCACCGCCGTGGCCGTGCTCTCGCTGGCGCTCGGCATTGGAGCCAATTCCGCAATCTTCTCGCTGATCAACCAGTTGCTGCTGCAGCGGCTTCCCGTAAAGAACCCGGAGCAACTGGTGATGCTGGCCGGCCGCGGCCGCCACTATGGCGGTAACAACGGCCCCGACAAGTTGTCCTATCCCATGTATCAGGACATCCGCGACAAGAACCAGGTATTCAGCGGCATGTTCTGTACGCACCGCGACACCGTGAGCGCCACCTTCGAGGGCCGCACTGAGCTGATCAGCGGCGAAACCGTCTCGGGGAATTTCTTCCCGGTGCTCGGCATTGGCGCGGCGATCGGCCGGGTCTTTAACGCATCCGACGACCTGATGCAGGGCGGCCATCCTCTCGCCGTGCTCAGTTATGGCTACTGGAAGACGCGCTTCGGCGGCGACCGCGGCATTCTGGGTCAGAAGATCGTGGTGAACGGCCAGCCGTTGACCATCATCGGCGTCAGCCAGGCCGGTTTCGACGGCATCGAACCGGGCTTCGCGCCGCAGATCCGCATTCCCATCACCATGACCGGCCATCTGCCGCCCTCCAACTTCAGCCGCCTCAACGAGCGCCGCTTCCGCTGGACGCAAACCTTCGGCCGCCTCAAGCCGGGCATCACCATTGAAAAGGCCCAGGCTGGTTTACAGCCGCTTTTCCACCAGATTTTGAATATGGAAGTGCAGGAGAAGCCCTTTGCCAAGGCGTCGCCCTTCGTCAAACAGGAATTCCTCAAGATGTGGATGCAGGTGATGCCGGGGTCGAAAGGCCGCTCCTACCTGCGCCAGACCTATTCGAAACCGCTGCTGGCGCTGATGGCGATCGTCGGCTTGGTGTTGCTGATCGCCTGCTCGAACCTGGCGAATCTGCTCATCGCGCGCGCTTCGGCGCGGCAGAAGGAGATCGCCGTCCGTCTCGCGTTGGGCGCGGGGCGCGGCCGGCTGATCCGTCAACTGCTGGTGGAAAGCCTGCTGCTCTCCGCGGTGGGCGGCGCGCTGGGCGTGGGTTTGGCGGTGCTGATCGATCGGGCCCTGATCGCGTTTCTGCCTTCCGGCCACACGCCGCTCTCGCTATCGAGTACTCCCGATTGGACCGTGCTCGGATTCACTTTCGGCATCTCAATGCTCGCCGGGATTCTCTTCGGCCTTGTTCCGGCGTTGCAATCCACGCGTCCGCAGCTCGCGAGCACGCTGAAGGATCAGGCCGGCGGCGTGGTTCGAGGCGGATCGGTGCGGCTCCGCAAGGGTCTGGTGGTGGCGCAGGTTTCGCTGTCGCTGCTGTTGTTGATCGGCGCCGGTCTCTTCCTGCAAAGCTTGCGCAACCTCAAAGTGATGAATCCCGGCTTCGAAGTGAAGAACCTGCTGGCGTTTTCCGTGGAGCCCACGTTGAGCCGCTACAACCGGCCGTGGACCCTCGATTACTACCGCCGCCTGAGCGAGCGTTTGCAGAACCTTCCCGGCGTGGAATCGCACGCCTTCGCCGTTATTCCGGTGATGGAAGACGACGAATGGGATAACTGGGTGACCATTGAAGGCTACACGCCCAAGCAGGGGGAAATGCCCGATCCACACGTGCAGTATTGCACGCCGGCGTTCTTCAAGACGCTCAAGATTGCGGTGCTGTTGGGCCGCGACTTCATGCCCAAGGATGTCGAGGGCGCGCCTAAAGTGGGCATTGTGAATCAGAAGTTCGCGAAGCGCTATTTCGGCGGCGCGAGCCCCATCGGGCGACACGTGGGCATGGGCATCGATCCGGGGACTAAGCTGGATATCGAAATTGTCGGCGTGGCGGGCGATACCAAGTATGAGAGCATGCGCGAGGAGATCCCCTACGAGTTATACATTCCTTACACGCAGACCGATTTCGTCACCGGGATGACTGTCTACGTGCGCGCGCAGGGCGAGCCCACCGGTATCTTCAATATGCTGCGTCCAACGGTCCGCGACGTGGACGCCGGCGTGCCTATGTATGACCTGCGCACCCTGGACGACCAGATCGAAATTTCGCTGCTCACCGAGCGTCTGTTGGCGACGTTGTCGAGCGTCTTCGGCTGTCTGGCGACGTTGCTGGCGGCGCTCGGGCTTTACGGCGTAATGGCCTTTATGGTGGCGCGCCGCACGCGCGAGATTGGCATCCGCATGGCGCTGGGCGCGGACAGCGGCTCGGTGGTGTGGATGGTGATGCGCGAAGTGCTGGCGCTGGCGGCGATCGGCGTGGCTATCGGGCTGGGGGCGGCGTGGGTGGCGACGCGCTTCATCGAGACTCAGCTGTTCGGGATCCAACCGACGGACTTGCTCACCATGGCGCTGGCGGCGCTGGGCATCGGCGTGGTCGCCGGACTTGCCGGATACGTTCCGGCGCGGCGCGCTACCGGGATCGATCCGATGCGGGCGTTGCGGTGGGAGTGAAGTCCCACGGGGACGGCGAAACACTCCGCGTTCACACGAGCGGGAGTCTGCGCTGGCGGGGCAGTCTCTAGCGGCTGAAACCTGCAAGCTGTTGAGCCCGCAGGCGGGGGTCCTGGCGATCGCATCGTCAGGAGAACCTGTGAGGGTGACTGTATACGAAACCGGTCCTCTGCTGCGCAGCGATCACCACGAGGACCTTATGGAATCGGTATATCTAGGCATTGCCGGCATCGACGTGCACAAGAAGATGCTGGCGGTGGTGATTCGTCAAACCCGCGGAGACGCAACGACGTATATCCAACGGAAGTTTGGGGCGACCAAGAGCGACATCAGCCACTTGGCGGCCTGGCTGGGAGCATGGGGTCAGAAGTGGTGATGGAATCGACGGCGCAGCATTGGCGGCCGGTGACGCGCGCGCCGCGGGGACGGAAGTTGGATTTCCGGGATGCGCTTGGGAGTGATTCGGAACCAGGTGGACGGAGTACTGGAACAGGGTTGAATCAAGCTAGCCCGCCGCACGAAGCCCTGCATCCACCGCCTCGGCAATCCTGGTCACATCACTTGCCGTAATCACCAGCGGCGGCGACAAGACAATATTGCATCCGGAGATGCGGACCATCACTCCCGCCGCATACGCGCCGTCCGCGATCCTGCTCATGGTCTCCTTATCCGCGGCGGTCTTCGCGTCAGGGTCGGAAACGATTTCGAGCGCCGCCATCAGGCCCTTAGCCCGTACGTCGCCCACCAGAGCGTGCCTGGCTTTCAACTCTTCCAGCGCCGCCATCAACTCCGGTCCGCGCGCGGCTGCATTCTCGTTAACCTTGAGTCTCTGCGTCTCTGCCAACGCCGCAATCCCCGCGGCGCATCCCACCGGATGGCCGGAATATGTGTAGCCGTGCCCGAGCACGCCGAACGCATCCTTGTTGCCCTCAATCGCCGTGGCCACCTTCTTGCCAAGGAGCGTCGCGCCCAGCGGAAAGTAGCCGCAGGTGATGGCCTTGGCGATGCACATCATGTCGGGCGTGACATTCCATAGCCGCGATCCGCACCAGGCGCCGGTGCGGCCGAAGGCAGTGATCACCTCGTCGGCGATCAGCAGGACATCGTGTTTGTCGCAGATCGCGCGGACCATCGGCATGAAGCTTTCGTGCGGCACGATTACGCCACCGGCGCCGAGCACCGGCTCCATGATGAACGCGGCCACGGTGTCCGGTCCTTGAAACGCGATCTCATCTTCGAGAGCGGCGGCGCACAACTCGGCGAGGCGGCGCGGGTTGGTCTCGCCGAACGGATTGCGATAGGTATAGGGCGCGGCAATGTGATAACAGCCAGGAAGCAGCGGCTCATAGTTGCGGCGAAAAGTGGGGTTGCCGTTGACCGAGGCTCCGCCGAAATGCGTACCGTGATATCCCTTCCTCAAAGCGATGAACTTAGTGCGGTCAAGCTGGCCGCGCACTTTCCAGTACTGGCGCGCCAGCCGGAGAGCGGTCTCGACAGAATCGGAACCACCCGAAGAGAAGAACGCGCGTATCATCCCCTCCGGCTCGAAGAAGCGGCATAACTCATCGGATAACTCGATCGCCGGGCCGGTGGACGTGCCGCGAAATCCCGAATAGTAGGGCAGTAACGCAAGCTGGCCGGCGATGGCTTTCTTGATCGGTTCGCAGGAGTAACCCAGGTTGACGTTCCACAGGCCGCCGACGGCATCGAGAACCGTACGGCCTTCGATGTCGGTGATAGTGACGCCCTCGCCTTTCATGATCACCCTGGGCGGATGGCTCCGCATCTCTCCCGGATGCGCCATGGGGTGCCAGATGGATTTGGCATTCTGCTCTGTAAGAAATTTGGAATCACGCATAACTTGTATCGTCATTCGAATAGTCGGGCTGGAACGGCCGTTGGCGGAGCTTGCCCAAATGCATAGCCAGCGTCGGAAGCCGGATCCCGTCGGCCTTGGCGTCGCATGTGCCGATGGGCGGAATCGAGATCATGAATATTCTAATCATGTTGACAGTGAGGCGGACTCTTTGCAAGTCTGGGATGCGGTGGACCAGGTTCGCATCGATCGCCTGTAGACGGATGGTAACTCAAACATGACTCCTGAAGAATTTCGCGCGGCGGGACACCAGTTGATCGATTGGATCGCGGACTACCGGACCCGCGTCGCCGATCTGCCGGTGATGGCTCAAACGGCGCCTGGCGAGGTCAAAGCACAGCTTCCCGCCGAACCTCCGCTCTCGCCGGAACCCTTCGCCGGCATCCTCGACGATCTCGACAAAATCGTTATGCCGGGACTCTCGCACTGGCAACATCCGAGTTTCTTCGGATACTTCCCGTCGAATGGCCTGCTGGCGAGTGTCTTAGGCGACTTCGCCAGTACCGGCCTTGGCGTGCTGGGTCTCTCCTGGCAATCTAGTCCGGCGCTCACTGAGGTCGAGGAGGTAGTCACCGACTGGATGCGTCAGATGACTGGGCTATCCGACGCGTGGAGTGGAGTTATCCATGACACGGCATCCACTTGCACCCTGGTCGCGCTGATGTGCGCCCGCGAGAGAGCGACTAACTACAGCCTCGGCCGCGGCGGACTGCAAGCCGAGAAGCAGCCGCTGGTTGTCTATGCTTCGGCGCATAGTCATAGCTCTGTGGACAAAGCCGCGCTGCTCGCCGGTTTCGGCCGCCACAACGTGCGCGTGGTCGCACACGATTCAGACTATGGGATGCGCGCCGCCGCATTGGAAGAGGCTGTGGAGAGCGACCTCGCCGCGGGTTTGCGGCCCTGCGCCGTGGTCGCCACCACCGGCACCACCGCCTCCACGGCGCTCGATCCGGTGGAAGACCTGGCGCGCGTCGCGGGGCGCCACGGAATCTGGCTGCACGTGGATGCCGCGATGGCGGGCTCGGCCATGATTCTTCCCGAATGCCGCTCGATGTGGCAAGGCATCGAGTCCGCAGACTCGCTGGTTCTGAATGCGCACAAATGGCTGGGCGCCGCGTTCGATTGCTCGATGTATTACGTTCGCGATCCCGAACATCTGATTCGGGTCATGTCGACCAACCCCAGCTTTTTGCAGTCTTCTTACGACGCGCAGGTGAAGAACCTCCGCGATTGGGGACTCCCACTGGGGCGGCGCTTTCGCGCGTTGAAGCTGTGGTTCATGATTCGGGAGCAGGGCGTGACCGCACTGCAGAATCGCCTGCGGCGCGACCTGGAGAATGCTCAATGGTTTGCCGGTCAGGTCCGCGAAACGCCGGACTGGAGCGTGCTGGCCCCGGTCCCCCTGCAAACGGTCTGCATTCGCCACCAGCCACTGGGACTGGAGGGGGAGGCTCTCGACGAGCATACGCTTGGATGGGTGGACCGTGTGAACCGGTCCGGCGCCGCGTATCTGACGCCGGCGATTCTCGACGGACGGTGGATGGTACGCGTCTCAATCGGCGCCATCCCGACTGAGCGCGGGCATGTCGAAGCGCTCTGGAAGGTGATTCGCAAGGAGGCGGAAACGCGGGCGGCTTACTGAGTGCCGCGCCCGATCGGCAGGCGCCTGATCGCGGAGGCGCCGGTTTCCGCAGCGGAGACATTGCCGCTTCCGGCGTCCAGCGGGCTATAGAAAAGGATTCTCGATCCGCACGCCATTAATTTTCGCTCCATGGCTGAGATCTTCGGTATACAAAACCGCGCAGCCCGCTTCAACCGCGGCCGCGACGATCAGCGAGTCGTACCAGGAGAGACGATGCCGTGAACGAATGTCGAGGGCATCGCTGAACAGTCCCATCGAGGGTTGCACCGCGAACAGCGGCCGGAATACCGCGCCGATATAAAGCCGCGCCTGCTCGGTGGTGAAAGGGACCGCGAATTTCTTCAGCGCGACGTTCAGAAACTCCTGAACCACCTGATAGCTGACAACTCCAGTTTTACGGTCGATCGCGCGACCGATCAGGGCATCGGCAGTCGCCTGCTTTTTCCGGTCCTTCCGGTCAACAGCGTACAAAAAAACGTTCGTGTCTAGAAACGCTCTAACGCTCATTCATCTCTTCCCGCGAGAACTTGCGCCCGGCGCGCACTCCCGATTGGGCAAGATTGCGCATCACCGCCTTGTACTCCCGCAGACCGCTATCCCGCGCGGTATATTCCGCCAGCCACTCCCGAAAAGCTTGGTTGAGAGTGGTGTGCTTCGCGCGCGCGATTTGGCGGGCCTGTTCGATCAGCTCTTCACTGGCGCTGAGGGTGACATTCTTCATACGGTTCCAGTGTACACGAGAATAGTGCTGCAAACCGAGCCTGCGCTCATAGCGTCGCCATTGTACGACGTTTTTTGGGGTCAATCATATGCCTGACCCGTCAAGGCACGCCGGAAGCGATACTGGAACAGTAAACAGCTTCGAACAATTGTTGGAGTTCTTGATTCAATTGCAGAACTCAAAGATCCAATTCAGATTGGACTGCGTACGAGACGCAATCATGGTCATCGTTCCGGCGCCAAGCAAGTACTATGAGATCGAGTTCTTTGCGGACGGGCATATCGAAAGTCAGACATTCGGACCCTCCATCGCTGTACAACGCGTGACCTATGCGGAGATCAGCGAGGCCGTCATCCGAGATGTAAACGGCTGACGGCTACGATTTCCATATCCTAACCGGCCTAACAAACCACATGATCACCTCCGCGGCTCTACGCTGAGCGCGCCCAAGACTGGCGCCTCGGCCCGGTCATACCCTCGAAGCGCTGACTAGCCCACTTCCGCTACACTAGTCTTTCTTCCACTGTGAACGCCGTCGAATTCCAGGGAGTTTCCAAGAGCTACTCCATCTACGACGCGCCCGCCGGGCGTCTGAAGGAGCTGCTTACGTTCAACCGCGTCAATTGCCATCGCGATTTCTGGGCGCTGCACGATGTCAGTTTCGAAGCGAAGCGCGGCGAAACCTTTTGCATCGTCGGCGAAAATGGATCGGGCAAGAGCACGCTGCTCCAAATGGTCGCCGGAATCATGCATCCTACCGCGGGAAACATCGTCGTGAACGGGCGCGTTTCGGCGCTGCTCGAATTGGGCGCGGGCTTCAACCCGGAGTTCAGCGGCCGCGACAACGTCTACCTGAACGGGTCGATTCTGGGTCTCACCCGGCGGCAGATCGACGAGCGCTATAAGGAGATCGAGAGCTTTGCCGAAATCGGAGAGTTCATCAACCAGCCCGTGAAAACCTATTCGAGCGGCATGGTGGTGCGGCTGGCCTTCGCGGTGGCCATCAGTGTCGATCCCGAAGTTCTGCTGGTGGATGAAGCGCTGGCAGTGGGCGATCTCTACTTCCGCCACCGCTGCATGCGCAAGGTGCACGAGCTGCGCGCGCGCGGCGTTACGATTCTCTTCGTCTCCCACGCGGTTGCCGACGTGAAGGCTATTGGCGACCGCGCTATGTGGCTCGATCATGGACGCGTAGTGGAGTTGGGATCGCCGGAGCGCGTGATTTCGAAGTATCTGGCTGCAACCGCCGCCAAGGATTCCAGCTACCGGCTGCACCAGGTGGAGAGCCACGCGCCGCGCGCCGCCGCCGCGGCTATCCGCGCGCCGGAAATTGTCGAGACCATTCCGAATATCGACCATCGCCACGGCGACGGCAAGGCCCGGATCATCGGCATCGCCGTACTGGATGAGAACGGACTGCCGCTCCACTTGCTCCAGCCCGCGTCGCGCATCCTGGTTCGTATCAGCGCGCGCGCCTGCGAATATGTGGCTATCCCCAACGTCGGCTTCATGCTGCGCAATCAGCTTGGCATGGATTTTTCGGGTACTAACACGGTGCGCGAAGGCTACCAGATCGACCCCATGCAGGCGGGCGATATCATTACCGTAGACTTCTATTTGGATCTGCCCGAGCTGTACCCGGCGTCGTTTTCTTTTTCGCCCGCGATCGCCGATGGAGCGCTCGACGGCTATACCATGTGCGATTGGATAGATAACGCCGTCACGCTGCAAATGAGCCGCGCAGAGGGCGAGACGTACGGTTACATGCACCTGCCCTGCCGCATCGAAGTGAACGCGCGGATTCGCGGCGCATCCGAAGCCGCGCCTGTAATTGAGAAGCAATTGGAGAAGCTGATTGGCTGAATTTACGGGCGAGCGGGTGATTCCCGGCCAGGTGGATATCGACCTGTTCAACGAGCACATGGCGCGCTACGCGTTCGCAGCGCGGCTGGCGCGGGGCAAACGTGCGCTCGATGCCGGATGCGGCGCCGGATACGGCTCGGCCGAACTGGCGCGCGCGGCGCTGAGCGTGGTGGGAATCGATTCGTCCATGGACGCCGTCGAATTCGCGCGCACCACGTACCCGATGCCGAATCTCTCGTTCGAGCAGGCTTCGTGCGAAGCGCTTCCCCACGCCGATGGCAGCTTCGATCTCATTGTGGCGTTCGAGGTGATCGAGCATCTGACGGGTTGGGCGCGATTCCTGCGCGAAGCGCGCCGCACGCTGGCGCCGAACGGCCAGTTCATCGTCTCCACGCCCAACAAGCTCTACTACACGGAATCGCGCGGCGCCGAGGGCGCAAATCCCTTCCACGTGCACGAATTCGAGTTCGAAGAGTTCCGCGACGAATTGCGGTCGGTGTTCCCGCACGTTTCATTGTTCCTCGAAAACCATGTAGAGGGCGTTACGTTTCAGCCGCATGAAGCGGGCAACACTGTGGAAGTGCGGGTCGATTCCGGCGCGGCGGCGCCTGAGGAATCGCATTTCTTCGTCGCCGTCTGCGCGAACCGTTCGCAAATTGGGAATCCGACATTTGTCTACGTGCCGCGCGCCGGCAACGTACTGCGCGAGCGCGAGCGCCACATCGGGCTGCTGGAACGGGAACTTTCGCAGAAGGACGAATGGCTGGAGGCGGCAAAGAGCGAGCTTGCCCAATTGCAGCGCGAACACGAGCGGCAGACCGAGGAGCTCAACCGCAGCAACTTGTGGGCCGAGCGGCTAAACCTGGAAGTGGAGGCGCGGCGCGCGCGGGTGGGCGAACTGCAGGAAGAGTTGGCGCGCGATCAGCGGAATGCGCGCGAAGTGGCCGAAGGATACGCCACCAAGGTGCGCGATCTGGAAAGCGATATTCGGGAAAAGACGCAGTGGGCCATCGACGTGGAAACCAGCCTCAAGGCCGATGTGGCCAAGCAAACCGCGGATCTGGTTCGCGCCGTGGAGGCTTTGCACCAGATCGAAAAGGAACTGGATGAGCGCACCGCGTGGGCGCGCCGGCTGGAAGGCGAAGCGCAGAGTCTGCAGCGGCAGGTGACGCTTTTCCGCGAATCCCGATGGGTGAAGCTCGGGCGCAAGGTCGGCCTGGGTCCGGCATTTCCCGCCAGCTAAAATGGCCTTCCTGAAACGCCTGCTTCGCGCGCTGCCCCTACTGCTGATCTCGCCGTTCCTGGTGCTCTTCAGCGCTTTGGCGCTGCTGCTGACGGACTTGTTCACGCGAAGTTGGCAGGCGAAAGCGCCTGCCCCACAAAGCTTGTGCACCAAAGTGGGACAGACGCTTTCGTCCATCAGCCTGGAGTCGGCCTCCGCCGTGATCCCCAATTGGAACGGCAGAGACTTACTCGAAAAGTACCTGCCATCGGTGGTCGAAGCCTTCTCCACCAACCCCGCCAACGAAATTATCGTGATCGATAACGGATCGACCGACGGCAGCGCCGAGTTCGTCCGTGCGGCTTTTCCCCAAGTGAAGCTGGTCGCGCTGGAAAAGAATCTGGGCTTCGGCGGCGGATCGAATGCGGGCTTCCGCGCCGCCAGGAACCGCGTAGTCGTCCTGCTGAACAGCGACATGCGCGTGGCTCCGGATTTTCTGCAGCCGCTTCTCGATGGCTTCCGCGAACCCGGCGTCTTCGCCGTTTCGTGCCAGATCTTTTTCAGCGACCCCGCCAAACTCCGCGAGGAAACCGGCCTCACGCAAGGCTGGTGGGAAGACGGCGGCCTGCGCGTGCGCCACCGCATCGACCCGGCCGTGACCGATCTGTTCCCGTGCTTCTACGGCGGCGGCGGCTCTTGCGCATTCGATCGCGAAAAGTTTCTCGAACTGGGCGGCTTCGACCGGCTGCTGGAGCCCTTCTACCTGGAAGACGGCGACTTGGGATATATGGCCTGGAAGCGCGGCTGGAAGGTACTTTACCAACCGCGCAGCGTGGTCTACCACGAGCATCGCGGCACCATCGGCAAGCGCTTTAGCGAAGCGTATATTCAGGACGTTCTCAAGAAGAATTACCTGCTATTTTGCTGGAAGAATATTCACGAATGGCGCCGCCTGGCCGCGCACTTCTGCTTCACGTGGGCGGGAGCTGTTGTCGGTGTGACCTTCGGGGACGTGCCCGGCCGTCCGAATCTTGCCGCTATGTGGCGCGCGTTCCGGCAATTGCCGCAGGCCGTGAGGTCGCGCCGGCGCGCGCTGCGCCTGGCGCGGATCAGCGACACGGAAGCCTTCCTGCGTCCACTGGGCGGATATTACTGGGACCGTTTCGCGGAGTGGGGCGGACCCCCTGGTCCGCGGCCGACGCCCGCGTCGGCCTCCTCGGGGCTGGATAAAATTGATTTCACGCGGGAACGGCGGGTCCAGGGGGACCCGCGCGGACCAGGGGGTCCGCCCCACTTTGGGCGGCTGCGCGTTCTGTTCGTTTCGCCCTATCCTATCTGCCCTCCGATCCATGGGGGCGGCGTTTTCATGTACCAGACGCTGCGCGAAATGGCGAAGCTGGCCGAGGTCCACGTGGTAGAGATGCTCGACTATGCGCATCAGGAGAAAGACAACCTGGAGCTGCGCGAATTCTGCGCGTCCGCCGAGTGGCTGGTGCGCCCCAGCGGCCGTCCGCGCGACATGGGCTCGCTCAACCCATACGCCGTCCGCGAGGTCGCGAATCCGGACCTGGAATGGCTCATCCACCGCGTGCTGTATCAGAAGCGGATCGACGTATTGCAGCTCGAATACACGCCCATGGCGCAATACCGCGGGGCATTTCAACGCATCGCCACGGCGCTGTTCGAGCATGACGTGTATTTCCAATCAATCAGCCGCGGCTTCGGCCACCATATCGGCTCCGTCGCCGAAATCAAGGCGCGCGTCGAGTACTTGCGCGCATTGCGGTATGAATTGCGCGCGCTGCGCGGATTCGACCAGGTGCAGGTCTGCACGCCCGCGAATCGCGATTATCTGCTGAGCTTCCGCCCCGATCTGCATCTACGCGCGGGCCTCCGGGCCGGCATCGATACGTCCAGTTACCAGTTCCGCCCGAACGGCCGACAGCCGCTCACCATGCTGTTCGTCGGCAGTTTCCGTCACGACCCGAACCGCGTCGCCGTCGATTGGTTCGTTCGCGAAGTATTGCCGCACATCCTCAAACAGGAGCCCGCTGCGAAGCTGGTCATCGCGGGCTCCGACCCTCCGCCGCCGCACGCCTATGCCGATTCCGCCGCCAATCTGGAAATGCTGGGATACGTGGATGACGTCCGCGCGCCCCTGGCGCAATACGCCGTATTCGTCTGTCCCATTTTGAGCGGCTCCGGCGTCCGCGTGAAACTGCTCGAAGCTTTTGCCGCCGGTATTCCGGTTGTGTCCACCGGTGTGGGCGCCGAAGGTCTGGCCAGCGAAGACGGCGCCATCTGCGCCCTGGCGGACAACCCGGAGGCCTTCGCGGCGCGTACGCTCGATCTGCTGAGAAACCCCGCCGCAGCCGCGCAAATGGCGACGCGCGCACGCGCGGAGGTGGAAGCCAATTGGGATATGGCGGCGATCACGCGGAAACTGGTAGATGGCTACCGCGAGATCGTCGCCGCGAAACGCGCCTTTACGGAATCGCCGGCTGCAGAACGCCGCTTGTCCCCGCCGTCTATTTCCCCGTACCCAGGTCCTTCTTGATGCGGCTTACAATATCGGAGGCGGTGCGATCCATTTCTTTCGAATCCGATCCCTTGGGCAGGTCATATACCGACCAGAGCACCTGGCGCGATTTCTCGTCCACCAGAAACACCGTGCCTTTGGTGCGCCCAAACGTCGAGTTGCGCGCCGGATTGGCGGGCTTCGAATCCGAATCGACCATCGATCCAAGCAGAGATTTCGTTGTACTGTCGTCCTTCTTGGGCGGCGGCGCCGTCGCTGGCGGCGCAAGTTTCTTGACCGGCTCCGGGTCCGGAATCATCTCTTCCAACTGCGCTTCGAACGTCTCTCCAATGTGGTCCGTCAGCACGGCGTCGGCGAGCTTGGGATCGGTCACTACGCGGAAGACGCCGCCGTTGGTCAAACGGTTCGCCAGGAATTGGTCGAGTCCGCTGCGCATCGGCAGAATGTATACGGAACGGACACCCGCCAGATCGGCCGCGCAGGCCAGGCTGCAAGACAACACCACGCCGCAGGACAGTAAGAGTATGGAAAGCCGCTTCATCCCATCTATCATATCAACCAGTGTGGTTGGCGCACCGGGGTTGACAGACGAAAGCGTCTGTCCCACGGCCGTGGACATAGCGGATCGCCATGTATAAGGGCCAATCGATTACCGTAATAACTCCCTGTCTCAATGAGGAGCAGGGCGTCGAAAAGGTATTGCGCGGCATGCCCGAATTCGTCGACGAAGTGATCGTGGTGGACAATGCCTCGACCGACCGGACCTCGGACGTGGCCAATTCGCTGGGAGCGAAAGTGATCCGCGAAGAGCAGCGCGGCTACGGGCGCGCCTACAAGCGCGGGTTCGCCGCCGCCACCGGCGACATCGTCATCACGCTCGATGGCGATCACAGTTACCCCGTGGATGCGCTCTCTTATCTCATCGAGGCCTTTCTACATCTTGACGTCGATTTTCTGAACGCCTCGCGCTTTCCCGTGCGCAACCGCCGCGCCATGAGCTTCAAAAACAAGATTGGAAACCTGGGACTTTCCATAGCCATGTCGATGCTGTTCTTTCGCTGGGTGCGCGATTCGCAATCCGGAATGTGGATTTTCCGCCGCTCCATTTTGCAAAAGATGAAGCTGGAAGCCGATGGCATGGCCTTTTCCGAAGAGATCAAAATCGAGGCGTTGCGCAACCCCGCCATCCGCTTCGGCGAAATCTCCATCCAGTATTCGTCGCGCGTCGGTGAAACCAAGCTCAACATCTGGCGCGACGGAATTCAAAACCTGGCGTTCCTGGCGAAGAAGCGATTCTTCCGATGAGCATAGCCGCCATTGTGCCGGTTTGGAATGGCCGCGAGTTGATGGGGCGCCTCATCGCCAGCGTGCAGCGGCAAACCCGGCCCGCTTCCGAGCTGATCGTGGTGGACAACGGGTCCACCGACGGCGCCCCGGATCTTGCGCGCCGGCGCGGCGCGCGCGTGATCGCCATGGGCCGCAACGCCGGCTTCGCCGCGGCCGTGAATCGCGGAATTCGCGAAAGCCGCGCCGAGTGGATCGCCGTCCTGAACAGCGACGTCGAAATGGCGCCCGATTACTTCGCTACGCTGGCGGACGCCAGGGCCGCCGGCGGCAATGCCTGGTTCGCCACCGGCAAGATTCTATCCGCCAGGTCGCCCGGCCAGATCGATGGGACCTTCGATGCGGTCTGCCGCGGCGGCGCCGCCTGGCGCATCGGCGACGGCCGACCCGATGGCGCGCCGTTCGCCGAGCCCCGCCGCATCCCATCCGCCCCGTGGACCGCCGCGCTGTTCCGCGCCGAATTGTTCCGCCGTGTGGGCCTTCTGGAAGAGCGCTTCGAATCTTATCTGGAGGACGTCGATTTCGGCCTGCGCTGCGCCGCGCAAGGGCTCGACGGCGTTTACGACCCCGCCGCGGTTGCCTGGCATTACGGCAGCGCCACTCTCGGCCGATGGCATCCGGAAACCGTCCGGCGCATCGCCCGCAACCAGCTTTTTCTGCTGGCGCGACATTACCCGGCGCCGATTCTGGCGCGATGGTTTTGGCCCATCTTCGTCGCCCAATCTCTGTGGGGCGCCCTCGCCGTACGGCACGGCGCCGGTATCGCGTGGCTTCGGGGAGCGGCGCAGGGCATGCGCAGGTTCTCCGTCATGCGTAGGAGTTGCAGGCCGATCGACGCCAGAGCGCTGGCGGACCTATTGCGCTCGGGCGAACGGACTATTCGCGAAGTTCAGGCGTCCACTGGTTATGACACGTACTGGCGGTTGTACTTTTTACTGACTGCCGGTGAGGCAAAGTGACACATGTCCGCCATCGGAATCGTCATCGTCACTTACAATTCGGGCGCTGAAATCGGAACTTGCCTGGACGCCGCGCTGGCTAGCGGCGCCGAAGTGGTGGTGGTGGATAACGGTTCGCATGACGCCACCATCGCCGAGGTGGCGCGGCGGGGCGCCAGACTGGTCGCCAATTCCACCAACCGCGGATTCGCCGGAGCCGTGAATCAGGGCTTTTCCGCATTGAATTGCCCTTATATTCTGCTTTTGAACCCCGATGCGATACTGATCACGAGCATCCAGCCGCTGCGCGAAGCCTGCGATCTGCCGCGCTCGGCCGGCGCGGGCGGGCGTCTGGTGGATCTCAGCGGCCATCCGCAGACCGGATTTATGTTCCGTAGGCTGCCGACGCCCGCCGCTCTGGTTTTGGAAGTCCTCTTGCTAAACCGTGTCTGGCCTAACAACCCTGTGAACCGCCGCTATCGAGCTCTCGATTTGAACGGTGAACTGCGCATTCCCGTGGAACAGCCGGCGGGGGCGTTTTTCATGATTCGCCGCGCAGTCTGGCAAAAATTGGGTGGCTTCGATGAGGGGTTTTACCCGCTATGGTTTGAAGATGTGGATTTCTGCCGCCGCATCCGGGACCAAGCTTATGTCCTATATTATACGCCCGCGGCTGTTGCCAAACATACTGGCGCACATTCCATACCGCAGTTAACTGTAGAGATGCGATATTTTTATTGGTATCGTAGTTTACTGAGGTATACTGCTAAACACTGTTCCCCATTTGCGTTCCGGGTGATTTGTTTGGCAGTCGTAACAGGGTCCTTCGCGCGAGGCCTCATTGAGGCGATCGGGAGGGGGAACCCGCAGCCCATGGCAGCCTGCAGAAAAGTCGTGCGGCTTGCCAGCCGGTGCTTTTTTTCCGGCTGGAAGGACCAACAGGTTCCGTCTGGTTCTACTAGTTAAATATACGGATGTTGAAAAGAAGTTCCGGTTCTCAGGTTCTTTTTCATGGCCCAAAACGACTTTGTATCCGTAACGTTAGTGACCTACAATAGCGGCCGCTTCATTAAGCGCTGCATCGAATCGGTACTTGAGCAGCGCTATCCGCTCAAAGAGATCGTCATTGTGGACAACGCCTCCACGGACGGCACCATCGACATTCTGGAACAGTTCGAGGACCGCTGCCAGATCTACTACAACGAGGAAAACGTCGGTTTCGCCGCGGCTCAGAATCAGGCGATCCGGCTGTCGAGCGGCGATTGGGTGCTGACGCTGAACCCCGACGTGCTGCTGTTGCCGAATTTCATTCAGGCGCTGATGGACGCCAGCCAGTTCGATCCTAAGATCGGCACGGTGTGCGGCAAGCTGCTCACCATGACCGCGCACTTCGAGATTCCGGAAAAACCCGTAGTGGATTCCACCGGCATCTACTTCAACCCGATGCTGCGGCACCTGGACCGCGGCAGCCAGGAAGTGGATAACGGCCACTACCTGCAATACGAATATGTGTTCGGCGCCACCGCCGCCGCGGCGCTCTACCGGCGCGCCATGATCGAGGATATTTCGCTCGACGGCGAATTCTTCGACACCGACTTCTTCGTCTACCGTGAAGATGCCGACGTGGCCTGGCGAGCGCAGTTGATGGGGTGGAAGTGCCTCTATGCGCCGTATGCCCGCGGTTATCACGTGCGCAAAGTTTTGCCCGGCAACCGGCGCGCGCTGCCGCCGGAGATCAATATGCACTCGGTGAAGAACCGCTTCCTGATGCGCATCAAGAACATCTCCCCGGACCTGTATCGCCGCAATGCGGTTTCCATCACCACGCGCGATCTGACGGTGGTCCTGTGCTGCCTGCTGTGGGAGCACACCTCGCTAAAAGCCTTCTGGATTCTGGCGCGCGATTTCAGGCGATTCTGGGCCAAGCGCCGCCTGATTCAATCCAGCCGCCGCGTGGATCACGAATACATGGCGAGCTGGTTCCAATACCTTCCCGTGAGCAAGCAGGCCCCGAAAAGGACGCCGCGCCTGGCCGCGCGCGAAGCCGCGAAATCCGCGCGAATGTAAGCGTGCGCGTTGTTCCACGGATCGTTCTGCGGATCGCTTTAGTTGGCACGCGCGGCATCCCCGCAAATTACGGCGGATTCGAAACCTTCGCCGAAGAGATTTCCACCAGGCTGGCAGCGCGCGGACACCAGGTCACTGTCTATTGCCGCGAGCGATTCCAAGACCCGGTCTATCGCGGCGTTCGCTTGCAGTATCTTCCCACCATTCGCCATAAATATTTCGACACCCTGGCGCATACATTTTTTTCGACTCTCCATCTTTTGATTCACCGGCAGGACGTGGCGCTCTACTGCAACGGGGCCAACGCCATCTTCACGCTATGGCCGCGCCTGGCCGGGATGCGCGTGGCGCTCAACGTGGATGGCATCGAGCGAAAGCGCAAGAAGTGGAACCGCCTGGCGAAAGCCTGGTATCTGCTTTCCGAATGGCTCGCCACGTTCTGCCCCGGCATGGTAGTCACCGACGCCCGTACCATCCAGGATTACTACCTGCAGCGTTACGGCAAGCGGAGCACCTTCATTCCCTATGGCGCCGAAGTGGGGAAAGTGAGCACCACAGCGGTGCTCGAAAAGCTAGGCCTGGAGCGTGGCCGATACTTTCTCTACGTGAGCCGCCTGGAGCCGGAGAATCACCCGCTGGCAGTGCGCGAAGCGTTTGAGAAGCTGGACACACCGATGAAGTTAGCGCTGATCGGCGACGCCCCTTATGCGCCCGAATACATCCAGCGCGTACGCGACACCAGGGACGCGCGCATTGTAATGCCCGGCGCGATTTACGGCGACGGCTATCGCGAACTGGGCTCGCACTGCTTCGCGTACATTCATGCCACAGAGGTAGGCGGAACGCATCCCGCGCTAATCGAAGCGATGGGGCGCGGAGCTTTGGCGCTATACCGGAACACGCCGGAGAACGCTGAAGTCGCCGGCGATGCGGGCATCCCATTTGAGCCGGAAGAGCTGGTGGAGAAACTGGAGTTGGTATTGCACATGAGTGAGAGCGAACGTGAAGCGCTATGTAACCGGGCTATGGAGCGGGTACGGCAGCGTTACTCGTGGGACGCAGTGACCGACGCTTATGAGCTGCTCTTAGCTTAGATTAGTGGCACGGACCCGTGGCCTGCGCAGCGACCATGCCGTCACCTCTATGGCGCCACGCTCGGGTCACTGACGCGTAGCGGTGTTGACATCCGGCGTGCCACCGGAGAAGCGGGAGGCTTGGGTCGCTCACTTGCGCCGCCACTCGGAATCCAGGTCGCCCATAGCTACAGATCGAGTAATGCCGGATGTAGAAGCCCATTCGCGAATCCTGCATCAGCCGCATCAAGCGCAATAGCTCGGGGTGCATGCCGAAGGTGGCGCCAACATCCAAAACGACGGCGCCAATAGTCTCGTTGGCCGGCCCGCACAGGCATCGAAAAATGCCCAACAGGTGAAGTAAGACGTGGTCAACGGCCATCGGCGGCGCGCTCGGCATGTACAGGTCCTCCGCCTTGAAGATGATGTCCACAAAGGGCGCCATCTCCTTCAGGGCCGTGAGCTGCGCCGACATGACCGATATCTGATTCTGAGCATAGACGTAGGGCTGCCAATGCAGCTTCCTTGGCAACGATCCACCTGGCGATGGGTCTGCCGTTCAGTGTCTGGTAGGGCTTCGTCTTGTCCATGTCCGTTGCTCTGTTGTTATCTTCCTCCCCGGCGCTTCCGATACCTGCGGAGCAAGCGAGCACTGGCGGATGAGAACATCGCTGAATGCAGCTCCGGGTTGTTTCTTCGCAATCGCGAGTACGTCGGCGCGAGCTTCGGCAGCGATCCCGAGGCTCTGTGCCGCAGCCATGAAATGGTGATATGCATCGAGGACATCGATACCGGTCAGTTCGTAGCCGTACCCATCGAGGATTCGCTGGATGGCGAGCCGGCCCACCTCCAGACAAAACCGGGTATCCTTCTGGAGCAGGTCACGCGATGCGCGGCTAAGCGTGCGTGGGTCGGTGCGGCCGGTGTTGGCAAATTCAAGGGCGAGATCGCGGAAGCCGGCGTCTTTCGCCGCGGCAAACCACCGGCCAGGCTCGCCGCTCGATGCGGCTAAATTCACAAGGACCTTCTTCGGGTCGCGGCCGGGATATTTCTTGACGATCGCCCGGAATGTGGCGAGGCCAGTCGAAGAGCCGTTCGCAGTCAATGCATACTTCTCATACGCCTCGTCCTCTCGACCGCTATCGAGCAGGATTCTCTCGCACGCCGCATCGATATCCGTATCCGGCTGATTCAGGCCGCGGGAAGCTTCCGCATACGCCAATGCTTCATCGACGCGGCCTTGCGACAGCAATGCCTGCACGCCGAACTTGCGGTCATTCCAGAATGGAAATCCCTGAAGCGCCAGCACCTCAAGCAGTTCCCGATGGCGGCCCGCCGCTAGCAGGCTGGAGATACAGACGGTGCTTCCGCGCACGTAGCTCCCGGGTCGCGGGTCGGACCAGGCGGTTCGAACCAAACTGAGGAGTCGGTCCGCCCAGTAAGAGGCGACTTCACTGGAACGGCACAACTCGCCCCACCGGTCTTCTACCGGGGAGAGGTAGCTGACGCCATCATCCTCGATCGCCTGCCAGAGCCGGTCCAGCCACTTGTCGCGGGCCTTTCGGTCGGCGGGAGCCTCTATGGCGATGGGTAACAACTCGTTCTGAGCCCAATACACTGCGCCGCCGAGAGCGCCGGACGAAGTATCGATATCCTGGAAGGCCGGCCAGATCCTCTCCATCAGGGTCACGACGCCGTCACCGGCCAAGACCGGATCAACTCTGTCCACCTTCTTGATCTCCGTGACGGCTTCCTTTAGCCGCTGGCACGCGAGACGCGAACCCTTCCATCCGAATGCTTTGGCACGAAGGCGCGGCTTGAAGGTCCAAGTGTGTTTCGTTGGCATCGACTGAAGATATTCTGGCATATGATCGCCTCCACGATCGTAGGAGAATGGAGAATCGTGGAAGCAAAAAACGCCAATGGAAACAGCCGAAATCCTGCATCAGTTCCAAAGATTTACCGGAAAGTTCCCGCGAGCCGCGGTCGAAGCGGCCGTAGCGCGCCGGGAAGAGATCACGCCAGAGCTTCTGCGCATTCTGGAGGACACCGTGGACCGGGCGGCGCAAATCGACGCCGAAGGCGATTACATGGCCCATCTATATGCCATGTTTTTGCTGGCGCAGTTCCGCGAGACCCGCGCTTATCCCCTTGTAGTCCGCTTTGCATTGCTTCCGGAAGACATCCAGTATTCGCTCTGCGGCGACTTCATTACCGAGAGCCTCGGCCAGGTACTTGCGTCCGTCTGCGGCGGCGATTTAGCAGGCATTCAGTCTCTAATCGAGAATGAGAGCGCCGATCAATGGGTCAGGGGTGCGGCTTTGAGTGGTCTTGTGACGCTTGTGTCCGCAGAACAAAAGAGCCGTGATGAGATTGTGAGCTACTTCGCCAGCTTGTTTCGCGGCAAATTGGCGCGGCAGTGGTCCCACGTCTGGGATACGCTTGTCTCTTATAGCTCCGATCTTTACGCCGAAGAACTGCTCGACGATATCAAACAGGCTTACGATCAAGGTCTTGTTGACCCCAGTTACATCGGCTTTAAACATGTCAAACAGGACATGGCGCTCGGCAAAGATCGCCTTTTCGCGAGACTCGCAGACGATCCTCATCGACGCCTTGTGTCGGACACCGTGGCCGAGATGGAATGGTGGGCATGTTTTCGAGAGGATAGCCCGAACCGCGCGAAGAGCACAGCCCCGGCTTCGGCAATTTCCGGGCTGAGTCCAGTTGCCCCCTCTTCTCAGATCAAAAGGGCAACGCCGAAGACCGGCCGGAACGAACGATGCCCATGCGGGAGCGGCAAGAAATACAAGAAGTGCTGCGGCGCTTGAACGCCGCCGATCCTGCCGCTTCGGTCCCCGGTTTCAACAACGGCAGAGTCAATGAGATCCGCTTGTACGGAACTCGCGAGATACCGAGCCTCGCGTTCCGCGGTTTAGTTGTGTGCTGAGCATGCTCAGCAAGCTTGGGGGTGAAAGTCCCCCGCCCAACCTGATGTCGGTGAAGGGCTAGTGAGAACGCAATAGCTGTGGCCGCGAGGCGGGGGCTGAAAGAGCGTATTGCAAACACGCGGCGCATGGACCCCAAAGCTCAGCCAGCACGAATCGATTGATGGAGGAAGCATGTGGGGCTTTACCAATGCATACTTCAAATCGCTCGGACTTCCGTCGTTGTTCGAGGAGTGCTGACGTAACCAATCGAACCACCGGTACGGACGTGGGGCGCTTCCCGGATTTCCCCGCTGTGGGATATTGCGCTACCCAGCGCCAAAAAAACGCGATAAACCCCTTAGTTCCGCCGCTAATTGTCCCTGGTTCACTCTGGATTCGGCCCTATTTCCCCGGCCCCTGTCGTGAAACATCGCGCCAGCCGATATGACAACTGTGCCCAAGCACTGAAGCGCGGGTAACAAAGGAAAAAAGAATATCCGTATGTCTCGAATTCACTTCTCACGAATCCCGCTTGCAGTGCTCGCGCTGACCACCTTTACGGGCGCTTTGCACGCAGCATCATTAGTAGCGAACCCATCAACAGTCACGCTAACCTGCGACACCGTTCTCGGTCCCGCCCCCGTAACGGTTGGCATTATGCTCGCCACGGGGGCCAGCGCCGGTAACGTGACGGTAACCGCCACAGCGGGAACGGCCGCAACGTCCGCCGTGGTGCTTCCCAGCCCGGCTGTTCTCTCCGTCTCCTCGACGACCGTGGCGACTAACTTCACCTTCAACATGGCTGCCGGCTGCAAAGGCGTCACCGCGGCCACAGCCCTAACCCTCACCTTCACCCTCGCGGGTGGCGCCACGCCGCTCACCGTGGCGACGACCATGGGCACGATTACTACCGCCTCCGGGAGCGCCCTGGCGCCTTCGCCGAGTGCGGTGACGGTCATCTGCACCAAAAATGTATCGACGTACACTGCGGGTACGGCGCAAACCGTCAACGTCACGTCTCCGGCTTACCTCGGTACGCCCTTCACCGTGAATACCACCGCGCAAACCGTAAACAGCGTCGTGGAAACCGCGCTGCCTGCATGGCTCACGGTTTCGGGCGGCGGTACCGCCTCGGCCACGTCGGTTGCACTGACGGTAAACGCCGTCAGCGGAACAACCGGAAACGGATGCGGCATTTTGCCCGTGGGATCCACCACGTATAACGTTCATCTGTTGAATGCGCCGGCGGCGGATAAAATCCTGGCGGTTACCGTCGAAGTCGGCGTGTTGGCCACGCCCGCGGCGTCCCCGGCATCGATTGCGCTGTCGTACGTCAAGGGCAGCCTCGCTTATAATTCGACGACAACCTCGGTTTCCGCTTCTCCCGCTGTGTTCTTCAGTGTGGACCCAAGCACTCTCCCGCTCTGGCTGAATGCCACTCCCACCACCGGCACTACCACGTCGGCTGTAACCATGACCTTCGTGCCGACCGCGGGGGCTGAAACGGTGGCCCTGGGCAGCTACACCGCCAATGTTCACCTGAAGGTTTCGGGCCAACTGGACACGGTGATACCGGTCACGCTCCAGGTGAAGGACCCGACGGCCACGTTGACCGTCGCTGAAGGGACCACGCGAACGATTTCGTGGGTTCTCGGACAAGCCCTGCCGACGCTGGTGATCACCCCGGTTTCGAGCGACTCACCGATCGCCTACGCCATCACCACGACCGCCAATTCGTTGTCCCCAGTAGTCGGCGCGACTTCGGGCATCGCCTATAGTTTCGGCAGCGCCCCGATTCCCGTGACGTTCCTGCAATCCATTTTCGGCGCCGCGGCGCCGGGCGCAACTCTTAGCGGAAGCGTGACCTTCACCCCGACTAGCGGCACGCCGGTCACGGTTACGATCAACGTGCAGGTCAAGTCTCCAGGGGCATTGATCTACAGCATCTCGCCGAGCTCTTTGCCGACCGCCACAAGCGGAAGCTTTACGGTGGTCCTCACCGGTTCCGGATTCGTCTACAGCGGCGGCTCTACGCTAGTGACGAAGGCCGGAGTTGTGTCGGGCGGATCCATCGTGTCGGATTATTTTGTTACGCCGACGGTGATCAACTCCACCACCATCTCTCTGGCGATTACCGTCCCGGCGAGCAACGACCCTTACCTGCCATTCTCCGGCGTGGGCGGGACGGTGGCCTTCGGCGTCTGCAATCCCGGGGGCGGCAACTGCTCCACGCCGGCTTCGCAGATCAACCTCACCATCGGCGTTAATCCGATCGTGCAGGCCGTTACCAGCGCCTCATCCTACATACAGGCGACAGCGCCGGCGTTGACGCCCGTGTCGGCTTACGATATCCTCAGCGTCTTCGGCACGAACTTCTGCGTGTCCGGAGGCACCGGCTGCATAGCTCCGAATCCGATCCTTTACGGAACCACCGATCCGGTCGCTTCACGCTATCTGGCCACGCTCAGCCCCGACGCCGCCGGCTCCACGCAGCGCGTCCTTAGCGTCACTTTCCAAACCCACGCCGGCTCTCCGGTCGCGATCGCCAATGCCCCGCTGCTGTTCGCCACTAACAACCAGATCAACCTGGTGGTTCCGGCCGCGGTCAACGCTTACGCCGGCAGTACGGTCGACATCGTCGTCAGCTTTGGTTACGGCTCTCTTCCGGCGACCATGTTCAAGAGCTCCCCATTCAGCGTGACCATTGCCGCTACCGACCCCGGCATCTTCACCGTCGGCGGCGACGGCCAGGGCGATGCCGCGGCGCTGCTGCCGAGCTACGCCTTGATTACCAGCGCTACTCCGGCTGGCGCGAGGTTAACCGCAGCCGAGGGGGACATCATCTCGCTCTATGTTACCGGTTTGGGCGTGCCCGACAGCACGACTTCAACGGCCGCGTGGACGACCCCGAACACCGTAGACTGCATGACTGCCTCGGCCTACTGGGCCGCGGTCAACACGACGGACTCGCCTTCCACTCCCGTTACGTCGAACGACGGTCTGGTGATCCAGAGCGCCCTGTTCCCCGCCAGCAATATTCAGCCGTGCATGATGCACAACGGTACTGACGTTCCCTCGGTAAAGATTGGGAACGTAGCGGCCACTGTAGTATTCGCAGGCTGGGTAAGCGGTTCGATCGCCGGACTGTATCAGATCAATGTGCAGATCCCGGCCAAAGGATCGAGCTTCATCGATTCGGCCAACGACGCCGGCCAACCCGCGACGTTAGCCGCGATGCATGTGCCAGTCGTAGTTACGGCCAATTCGATCAGCAGCCAGCCCACTGGCGTAAACATCTGGTTGGCGGCTAGCCTGCTTGTGACTCAAACGGGGGCAACCACCAGCTCTCAATCCGGCGCCCTAGCAACATGGGGATCCGCAGGCGGGGACAGTGTCTCGGGATTCACGATAGCCGAAGGCACCGGACCCTACGCTTACACGCTCAACAACACCGATACCGCGAGTTTGCTCGCCCTCGGCTTGTCGATCAACGCCACCACCGGCGCTATCACAGGAATCGCGGTCGACGGTACGGCAACCATCACAGTGAATGTGGCCGATACCATAACACCCTTCCTGACCGGTTCAGTAGTGGTCACCTACACCATCGCCAACTAAGACAGGTTTACCTGGATTTATCCAAAAACAGCCTCGGCGGCGGGAGATCGAACTCCCGCCGCCGTTTTTTATTGGCCTCATATCACGACCTTATCCAACGCCTCAGTTATTTTCCACGCGTGTTCATTCCGACACGCAGACCTCAAAAGTCATCTAGCTTAAGTTACAGCAACTTACCTCATGGCCACACTCCTGCATCCTTCTTCCGCGTAGGGAGGCGCGGAAGATGCTTAGAACAGAAGATCGGATCAAGAGGTTGGCGGCATTGACGAGCGTAATGCTCATGGCCGCGGTGGAAGCGTTTGGACAGGACAAAGCGGCGCCGCCATCCGCGCGCAAGATCATTGTCAGCATTCCCGACCGGAAACTCGCGCTGATGGAAAACGGCAAGGTGATCAAGATCTTCCCGACGGCTGTGGGAGCGCCTAAGTCGCCGAGTCCCGCGGGTTCTTTCAAGATAGTGCAACGGCTGGCGGAGCCGACATGGTACTCGAAGGGCAAAATCGTGCCTCCCGGCAAGGCCTGCCCCATCGGCACGCGATGGCTCGGTTTGAGCGTGAAAGGCTATGGCATCCACGGCACTAACAATCCATCCTCCATCGGACACAACGCGTCGCACGGCTGCATCCGTATGCGCAATCACGATGTGGAAGAGTTATTTGGGATGGTGTCGGTAGGCGACGATGTGGAGCTGGTGGCAGAGCGCACCGCGAAAACGCAACAGATTTTCGGTGGCGCGGCGGCTGCGGTTGTGGTGGCGGCTGCCGGTGCGGCGAGCGTTCAGTGAGAGGCGGGGCTTCGCGGAAGAAACAGAAATGGCCGCCGATGAATGCCGATAAGAATTCTCGTTTAATCGGCGTTAATCGGCGTTAATCGGCGGCCAATCATGCTGCTAAAGATCCCTGGCCAGTTTCCTATAAGCATTTCTGGCAAAACCCAATTTGAGTCGCTCGAAAAGCATGAAGTGGCCATTATCAGGGTCGCCGATACCTACATGAAGCAAGTATGGAGGACTCTGATTTCGGACGGGAACGAAACCGATCTCCGCAGTTCCGACAACCAGATCGACTCCCCAATCATGGGAATAGGTAGCCTTAGAAAGCAGCGCCCACTTTCCCGATGCCGATCCGAAGCCTCTCTTGGATTCGCCCCAGGCCGTCGCCCACCAGTCAGGCATATTCTTCATTGAGAAATTCTTGTCGGAGTTCAGAACAAGTTCATGTGTGGAGATCGCATATCCACCGTTGGTTCGCATGTCCTTCAGCGTCTGCGCGGTTGGAACCCACTTCCCGATCAAATCAGCTTCGTTGGGCTTCTGATGAGCGAATTGCAGCTCCTCGGCAATCTCCGCAACGTTGTAGCAACCCGACAGGAAAGCAACGGAGGCGACCAGAAGCAACTTTGGAACGAGCCGAATCACGTCCTCATCATTGCCGTTTTCGTCGGTCGAGAGCAACGCATGTAGCAGGGCAACTGCAGGGCAACGGGCGTGAGGTGGCATATCGGAAACCTGCCCGACGAATTCCCCGCGACCGCACTTGGCCGTCTAACGGGCGTTGCTGGGCGTAGCGGGATAGATCGTCCCAGACCTTGATCCGAATGGGAATCAAACTGGCCCACTGCCGCGACACTGATCTCCGCCGCGCCGTCGCCGTTTCCACCGTTTGATACAATCGAGACTCTCGCATGGTGAAGACGGAGCGCGAGTATCGCGAGGACATTGTCGAAGTCGGCCGCCTGATGTTCCAAAAAGGCTGGGTAGCCGCCAACGACGGCAACATCAGCATCCGGCTCGACGGCGAGCGGATACTCTCTACTCCTACGGGCATCTCCAAGGGCATGATGCAGCCCGACGATCTGATTGTGGTGGGTCCGGGCGGCAATAAGATTTCGGGGCGGCGCGAACGCACCACCGAGATCGCCATGCACCTGAAGATCTACGAGCTGCGCCCCGATGTCCGAGCGGTGGTGCATGCGCATCCGCCGGTGACGACGGGCTTTGCAACGGCGGGGCGGGCGTTGAACATGGCGCTGCTGCCGGAGGTGGTGATCGGTCTCGGCTGCGTGCCGCTGGCGGCGTATGGCTTGCCGGGAACGCCGGAATTGACTGAGCCGATGATCCCGCTGATTCCGAAACACGACGCGCTGCTGATGGCCAACCACGGCGCGGTGTGTTACGGGGAAGACGTCTTCCAGGCATACTTTCGCATGGAGACCATGGAGCATTTCGCGCGGATTACGCTGGTGGCGGAACTGTTGGGCGGTCCAAAAGTGCTGCCGCGCATTGAGGTGGACAAGCTGCTCGATTCGCGCTCGCGATATGGCGTGAAAGCCAAATCGAGCGGGGAGCCGGAGTGTCCGGTAACGGCGGAAGACATGGCCGCCAATGCGGACGACAGGAATAACAGCAGGGTTGACGACAGGATTTATGTGACGCGGTCGGAGCTGATTGGCCTGGTGGATGAGGCCCTGCGGGCGCGGGGTATAGCATGAAAGGATTACGGAGAGATCGATGGGCGAAGCATTAGGCATGATCGAGACCCGCGGGCTGGTGGCCATGATCGAGGCCGCGGACGCGATGGTGAAGGCCGCCAAAGTGAATCTGGTGGGCTGGGAAAAAATCGGATCGGGCTATGTGACCGCGATGGTGCGCGGAGACGTGGCGGCGGTGCGTGCGGCTACCGACGCCGGCGCCGCCGCGGCGCGAAGGGTGGGCGAGCTGATCTCGGTCCACGTGATTCCGCGTCCGCACCAGAGTCTGGAGGACATTCTGCCCATCGGCAAGGCGGCCCAGTCCGCTGGCAAGTAGCCGAGAGCAGGCTCCACGATGATACGCGCCGCGACGATACAGCGATGATACTGGCTCGTGTAGTGGGCACGGTGGTCGCCACCCGGAAAGACCCTCGCCTCGAAGGCAAGAAGCTGCTGATTCTGAAGCCGGTCTCGCCCGACGGCAAGGATGAGGCCGGATACGTGATTTCCGTCGATACCGTCGGCGCCGGCAACCGGGAGCGGGTCATCGCCGTAGCCGGCAGCTCGGCGCGCATGGCGGAGGGATGCAAGGATTTGCCCATCGATAGCGCGATTGTCGGCATTGTCGACGATGTGCATCTGGACTAGGTTAACTGGATCAGGCTAACTGGATTAAGATATGTACCTCGGTCGCGTCGCCGGTTGCGTGTGGGCTACAGCCAAAGACCCTTGTCTGGACGGCCGGAAGCTGCTGATCGTCCAGCCGGTGACTCCGGATCTGCGCGACACAGGGAAGCGCGTTGTGTGCGCCGATTGCACGGGCGCGGGCGTCGGCGAGATCGTCTACTGGCTGCGCGGCAAAGAAGCCAGTTTTCCTTTCCTTCCTACGGAAGTTCCGGTGGATACGGCAGTAGTCGGAATCGTCGATTCCATTCACTTCAAGGCGGCGGAGCCTTCTAAGCCGGTGGAGCAAGCGAAGCCGGCGCGGAAACGCTGAATGTTATGCTGATCGGCAGAGTGGTGGGGGAACTGGTCTCGACGCAGAAGCACGAGAGCCACCAGGGAAGAAAGGCGCTGCTGGTCCAGCCGCTGAATCTCGATGGCACCAATCGCGGCGACGCGTTGGTAGCTTTCGACGCGGTGGATGCGGGCATTGGAGACCGCGTGCTGGTTGTCACCGAGGGATTCAGCGCCATGACCGCGGTGGGACGGCCTCAGTCACCCATCGACATGGCGGTGATCGGATTTATCGACCATATCGACGTGATCCCAGGAGTGACTTGAGCGCCGTGCGCGGGCTATCATATAGACGCCCAAGCCGAGTATCGCCAGCGCCTTGAAAATCTCCACGCCGGTGAAGAGTTTCTGCACGGCGAGTAACTCATTACGTTCCGGAATCACCACATTTAGCGCGACGAAATCCATCTGAGCGCCCAGGTACAGAAGTTGCGGCAAGGTGAATAGCCGCTGAAACAGGACGAGCGCATAGATTCCCAGAGTCAACGACAGGGCTAGCTTTCCCTCTCTGGTTCCGAACAGCAGGAAGAGGAAGAAGAACGCGCCGAGAGCCAGCTCCAGGTCCCCCCATTCCTCAAGCCACCAGCGCACCTGTTGCCGGACGGGATAGCCCAGCATGATGCGGGCTTCCTCGCGGCCCATCGACTGGATACGAAGGCTGGCAGCCGGGCCGTGATCGATGAGCAGGCGGCCGGCCGAATTGGCGCTGTCGGAGGCGAGGAACGTCATCACGATGCTGCCGGCCAGCCAGAAACCGAGCAACATGCAGGCAAATCGGCGCGCGTGCATGCAATTTTACGATTCTAGCGCAGGCGCCGGTTGAAAACACAATTCTTCAATTCTTTCTAATTCTTCCTGTCGCGGTATAAAGTCTGGCGCGCGCGCCGCCGATAGATCCCACAGTAGAGCCGCATGCCAGCAGTCAAGACCAAGTATTTCGGCAAGATTCCGTACGAATCGGGATCGGTGATCGAGTTCCCCGCGGGACTTCCTGCTTTTGAAGATCGCCGGAAGTTTGTCCTGATCCAGCTTCCCAAGACCGATCCATTGCTCTTTCTGCAAAGTCTGGATGAGCCGAACGTGTGCTTTCCGGTTCTGCGCGCGCTGGCCGTGGATCCGAATTACCGGTTTCAGCTGGCGAAGGAAGATCTTCGCAGGCTGGACCTTCCCATATCGCGGCAGCCGCGCGTGGGCGAAGACATCGAATGCCTGGCGGTAGTGGCATTGCGGAAAGACGGGGCCACGGCCAATCTCCTGGCGCCCGTGATCATCAACCTGCGCAAGATGCAGGCCGTGCAAGCCGTAGCCGGGGATGCCTACTCGCTGCAACACCCGCTGCGTCCGCCGGACAAGGCGGGCGCATGCTCATGATGTCGCGCCGCGAGGGCGAAGTCATCTTGATTGGCGAGGATGTCGAAATCGTCATTGCACGGATCGGACGAACTCGCGTCACCGTGGGAATTCGCGCGCCGCGCCAAACGCCGGTAGTGGCGCGCGAAATCAAACTGGTCGAGGAGGAAAATCGCACCGCGGCGTCGATCGGTTCGGCGGCGGATCTCTCCAGACTCATAGCGCGGCTCAAACCAGCCTCAAGTTCTTCCGGTTCACGCCGAAGAGAGAAATAACTGGCAAGACGCCACTATATAACTAACGAAAGGATTTCTAAATGTCAATTTCACTTCAAACGAACATAGATTCTCTAGTCGGTCAGCAAAACCTCGACGCCACTGAGGCTTTCCAGAGCACGACTATTCAACAACTTACATCCGGCTACCGGATCAACTCCGCCGCCGACGACGCCGCCGGACTGGCCGTCGCCAACGGCTTCCGCAGCAGCGAGGCGGAACTCACGCAGGGCGTGCAGAACGCCAACAACGCCACCAGCACTCTGCAAATCGCGGATGGCGGCATGAACAACATTTCGCAGATGCTGGATACGCTGCGCTCGCTGTCTACGGAATCGGCCTCGGGCACGTTTACCGGCGACCGGACCATCCTGAATAACGAATTTCAGAGCCTGCTGACGGAAGTAAACCAGCAGTCTCAAGCGGTCGGCCTGAACACGGGCGGCCAGTTCGCCACGGACCTCTCGGTGTACATCGGCGGCGGCAAGGATACCACCACAGGCGGCTTCTCGGCCAGCAACGGCACCCTCAACATCAACTTGAGCGCCGCGACAGTGGATACGCAGAGTCTCGGATTGACGGGATTCCAGGCAGTTGGGGCAACCCAGGATTTGAGCGCTGCATCCGACAGCTCGGTGTCCAACATTATCGGAAACGCCGCCAATACGACGGCAGCCGCCGGCTACACGAGCTTCGATTTCTCGGGGCCCGGATTCTCCGACGGCAGCCAGGCGCAGGTGTCCGTGAACCTGCAGGGCGTAACCGATATTAATACCCTGGTTACGGCGCTCAACAGCGCCATCGCGACAACCGGCGGCGGCGCCAGTGCGTCCGATACCGCTTTCCAAAGCGCCGGCATCATCGCCTCGGTAAGTACCGACGCCAACGGCGGACAGGAACTGGCGTTCACTTCCAGCAACACGGCCTTCCAGGTACAGGCCGGCGATACGATGGCTAATGCACTTCTGGGCAATACTACCAGCGCGACCAGCTCGACGGGCAAGTCGGTCGCCTCCACCACTCAGGGCGGCACGGTTACCGGTCTCTCGGGCGCTACCTTCGCTCCCACCGGCGTCAACTTCGAAATCAGCGGCGGCGGCATGACCAGCCCGGTGACTCTCAGCTTGGCCGCCGGCGACACCACGGTTGGCGCGGCTATTACCGACCTTCAAACTCAGGTTGCCAATAACACCGCTCTGCAAGCGGCGGGCATCACGGTCAGTAGCGCCACCACCGCTTCGGCCGGCGCCGAGTTAGTATTCACAAACTCCAAGGGCGACACCATGAACGTCCAGGCCACCGGAGATACCACGAACGCTCTCGGCTTTGGCTCTTACGTGTCAAGCTCCGGGTCAACTACGCCTACCGCGGCAAACTATACCTCAATCACCGCCGGCTCGGCATACGCCCTGGCAACCAATACCGGAGGCACGGCGAATTTGGCGGTTTCGTTCAACGGCGGAGCCTCTGTCAGCCTCGCTTCGATCACCCTGGCGGGCCAGAGCGCTACGAGCATCGCCGATTCGATCAACACCGGCATCGCCGCCAGCGCCACCCTGCAGGCCGCCGGCCTGAGCGCCTCCGTTAATGGAAGCGGAGACCTTGTCATCGCGTCCAACAATGCAACCGCGTTTCGCCTGAGCACCGCCAGCAGCACCAGCGGCGTCACCGGCGACGTCGGTTTCGGTACTACCGGCGTCGCCGCCGCCACCGGTGGCCAGACCGCTTCCAACGCCGCCTCGACCTATGTCGACGCCCAAGGCGTTTCCAACTCCACAGCCATGTCGTTCAGTCCTATACTATTCGGCGGCGGCTCGCAGGCCATCACACTTGCCGCTAACAGCACCGACGGCACATTGGAATCGAAGACCATCACGTTGAATAACGTCAACGGGCAGAGCATCGATTCAGCCGTGAGCGTTATCAACCAGGAGCTTCAAGTGTCCAACAACCCGACGCTCCAAAGCATCGTCGCGGTCAAGGAAGACTCCAGCGGAACGGAGAAGATCAACTTCATCAGCTCCAACAGCAGCTTCAGCGTAAGCGTGGGCGCTTCGCCGAACACAGATGGAATCTCCGGAACGGTTGGGGGAAACGCAGTGGCCGGCGCCACGACGCAATCCTCGGCGCTGGGAACCGGCACCACGGTTTCCATCGATACGCAGCAGAACGCGATTCAGGCCGTGACCGCCTTATCCGCCGCTGTAACCAAACTGGGTAGCGCCCAAGCCGCGGTAGGTACTGGCGAGAACCAGTTGAACTATGCGATCGGTCTGGCGCAGTCTCAGATCACCAACTTCACGGCAGCCGAGTCGCGCATCCGCGATGCAGACGTAGCCGCCGACGCGGCCAACCTGACCAAGGCGCAGACGTTGCAGCAGGCCGGCATAGCGGCGCTTTCGCAGGCCAACTCCGAAGGACAGGCGGTTCTTCATCTCCTGCAATAAATAGTAAAGTCCATCCGCCGGCCGCTCAAAGGGCCGCCGGTTTAAAGCTTGGGCCGAAAATGGACGATGAGTTCATTTTCGGCCCAAGGAGGTTTTATGGCCACGGCATCCACCAGCTCATTATTCACGGGTACCAGCGCATTCTCTTCCAGCTTACAGAGCGACATCACGAAAGAAGTGGCGATCGCCACTCTTCCCATCACCCAGCTTCAGAGCGACCAAACCACGTTGACGGGCCAAAACACCGAGCTCGGCACGATGAATACGCTGTTCACCAACCTGCAAACCGCGGTTCAGGGCATCGATGCGGCCGTCAGCGGATCTTCGTTCACCCCTACAGTATCCGATCCCACCGTTTTGACCGCGAGCACTTCGGATGGGGCGACGGAGGGCAATTACTCCGTCCTGGTGAGCGATGCTGGCGCCTACTCCACCAGCTTGAGTGCGAGTACCTGGGTGGACACGACTGGAGCCGCCCAAACCTATTCACTGGTCGTCGGCGGCCAGACCTACAGCATCACTCCGACGGATAACAGCGCCGCAAGCGTGGCCTCGGCCATCAACTCTCAAGAAGGCGATAACGTCCAGGCCACCGTCGTCAATGTCGGTTCCAACAGCACGCCGGATTACCGGATCTCGCTGCAAAGCTCGACGCTCGACGACGACCCGGTCGATCTTCAGCTCAATGGAACCAGCCTTCAAACACAGCAAGTCACGGGGCAGGCGGCGCAGTATGAGGTGAACGGTTCGGGTTTGACCGTTACCAGCAACACCCCCACCGTGACTATTTCTCCCGGACTGACGGTCGACCTGCTCGCGAGCAGCGCAACGGCTGACAATATTACCGTCGAGCGCTCATCGACCACGCTTGCCAATGCGCTCACCAACTTCACCACCGCTTACAACGCCGCGGCGACCGAAGTAACCGCGCAACGCGGCCAGAATGGAGGCCCGCTGCAAGGACAGAGCATTGTATTCGACCTCTCGGAAGCGCTCGGAACCATCGGAACTTACAGCAGCGGGACAGGCGCTATCAGCGGGCTCACCGATCTGGGGTTCACACTCGGCACGAACGGTCAGTTGACATTCGACGAATCCACGCTGTTAGGCTCCGATTTGACCAATTCGGCCGCGATCGATTCCTTCCTCGGCTCCATCGCCGGAGGCGGTTTCCTGCAGAGCGTCAACACCACTCTTACAGGATTGGTAGATCCAACCAGCGGAGAAGTCACGGACGCGCAAACCAGCATGACGGCTGAGATCTCCCAGATCGGCACACAGATCACGACCCAGCAGGCCCAGGTCGCCTTGCTCCAGTCGAATCTGACGAGCCAGGCGAGCGCGGCCGACGCCTTGATCTCGAGCATGGAACAAACATATTCGTACCTGAGCGACCTGTTCACCTCGGATACAGCGAACGAGGAGGAGAACTCCGTTGCATAGCGAAATTCAAGCCCGGATCCGGTGCGCTGTGTCCGCGGGAGAGTTCGGCAAGGCGTCGGCGCTCTGGGAGACATATTCGCAGCAAGTGACGGACGCGACCCGTGGCGGCGCCTGTTCCGCGGCGGAACTGGCTCGAATGCGCGAGTGCATTGAGTGGACGCGTAACGTGGTTACTTGTGCGCACGCCCATGCTCAGCTCCGCCTGAACACGTGGCGGACGCAACTGCAGGCGGCGGCGATTTACGGGCGGCCGCCCCGATAGCGACTGCACCGGACAGCCAGTGGGGCGGCCAATCCTGGCTGCCAGCCGCGCCTTTCAGGCGCCTTCGCACTTCGCTCATTGACCGGTCTATTTCGTGGACACTACACTAGGCTAGGATCAAATCATCTGGAAAGATAACCTACGCGTGGTGATGGTCTCAACGCGCAACCCGCTCAACATCGGGGCTGCGGCGCGCGCTATGGCGAACTTCGGCTTTGCTCGGCTATGCGTCGTGAACCCCTACGACGTGGCGTTCCGCGAAGCGCGCTCCGCCGTAGGCGCGGCGCCGTTGCTCCAGGCGGCGGAGGAATTCTCCAGCGTGGAGGAGGCTATCGCCGATTGCACCCTGGTGGTGGGGACCACCTCGATTGGACATCGCGAGCTGCAGCACCCCGTCCGGCGCCTCGAATATGGGTCGAAGCTGATTCATCGTCGGCTGGCCACTGCGCGGGTGGCGCTGCTGTTCGGGTCGGAAAAATTCGGCCTTTCGAACGAAGACCTGAGCCATTGCCACTGGCTGATGCGCATCCCGACCACCGATCCGGGCCTTTCGATGAACCTCGGGCAAGCCGTCGCGCTGTGTCTTTACGAACTGGCGCGCGATCCTGCGGCCGTGGACGCGCGGCCGGAAAAGATTAAAGCCGCTTCCGCCGGCGAGATCGAACAGATCACGCTGAAGCTGCTCGAAGCGCTGAAGCTCAGCGGCTATATTAACCCTGTAATCGCCGATTCCACCGAAGAAAAAGTGCGGCGTCTGGTGCGCCGGCTCGACATCCGGGCGCGCGATGTTCCGGTGCTGTTGGGAATGCTGCGCCAGATCCTCTGGAAACTTCGTTAAGATAGAGAATTGCAATCCAAGCCGCCGTGCGTTATCGCCATCTATCCGGGATCGTTCGACCCCATCACCAATGGGCACCTCGATCTGATCCAGCGCGGCTCGCGGTTGTTCGACCGGCTGGTGGTTTCCATTCTGCGGAATGAGACCAAGGAGCCGCTCTTCTCTGTCGAAGAGCGCATGGAAATGCTTCGCGAGGTGGTCGGCGTTTACCCCAACGTGGAAGTGGATTCGTTCGGGGGACTGCTGGTGGATCACGCGGGGGCGCGCTCGGCTACGGTCCTGCTGCGCGGCATACGCGCCATTTCCGATTACGAGTACGAGTTGCAGATGGCGCTGATGAACCGCCGGCTGCAACCGGGACTCGAGACCGTCTTCATGATGGCCAACGAGATTTATTCGTTTATCAGCTCGCGGCTGGTGAAGGAAGTTTTCAGCCTGGGCGGGAGTATTACGGGACTGGTGCCGCCGTCAGTGGAAGAGCGGCTGCAGCGGCGGTTGCCGAAGATTACATAATGAAGATTACATAATAGGGGGCGTAAGAAATAATGATGCAGGCAGTAGCAAACGCAATTGCGGAGCGGATCTCGTGGATCAGCGAATCCTCCACCATGAAGGTCGCGGCCGACGCCGGGAAACTGCGCGCCGAAGGCGTGGACGTAGTGGATTTCGGCGCGGGCGAGCCGGATTTCCCCACGCCCGATAACATCAAGCAGGCGGCCATTCGCGCGCTGGAGCAGAACTTCACGAAGTACACGGCCGCCAGCGGCACGCTCGAATTGAAGAAGGCTGTTTGCGAGCGTCATACCGCGGATTTCGGCACCGCATACAAGCCGGCCGAGTGCCTGATCACGGTGGGCGGCAAGCACCTGATCTTCAACCTGACGCAGGCGTTGATCAACCCCGGCGATGAAGTGGTGATCCCCGTACCGTACTGGGTGACGTATAAAGACGTGGTGAATTTCGCCGGCGGAAAGTGCGTGTTCGTCGATACCGATGAGCGCAAAGGCTTCACGCTCACGGCAGCTATGGTGGAGCCGTATCTCAATGCGCGCACCAAGATGGTTATTATCAATTCGCCCTCGAACCCCAGCGGCGCGGTGATGGATCGCGGCGAGTTCGAGAAGGTTTTGCGGCTCACGGCCGACCGCGGCATCTACCTGATGACGGACGAGTGCTATTGCAAATTCCTATACGGCGACGGTCACGATGGCGAGCCATTTTCCATCGCGTCGCTGCCGGGCGCAAAGGACACCGTGCTGGTGGCGGGATCGCTTTCGAAGACGTACGCCATGACGGGATGGCGCATCGGCTTCGGCCTGGCGCCGGCGCCGATCATCGAGGCCATGGGCAAGCTGCAGAGCCACTCGACGTCGAATCCGAACTCGATCGCGCAGAAGGCCGCGGTGGAGGCGCTGCGCGGGCCGCAGGATTCGGTAGCGATCATGCTCGCCGAATATCGCAAGCGGCGCGATTTCGTGGTCAACCGGCTGCGCGCCATTCCTGGCGTGGAGTGCGCCGAGCCGCGCGGGGCGTTCTATGCCTATCCGAACCTGGGAGTGGCGATCGGCAAGAACGGCATTCACAACACGCTGCAGCTTTCGGAGCGTCTGCTGGCCGAAGCGCACGTCGCGGTGGTTCCCGGTGAAGCGTTTGGCACGGACCGGCATGTTCGCATCTCTTACGCTACTTCCATGACGGAGCTGGAGCGCGGCCTGGACCGCATCCACCAGTTCATCGTCAAAAATTCGTAGATCTCGTAGATGTAGATATGAACCAAGCCTATGAGCGCTTGGCAGGCGAAAGCTCCTGCCCCACGAGAACGCATGCCCTTGCTCACCAAAGTGGGACAGACGCTTTCGTCTGTCAATCCGGCGATCGTTCCCCGCATCGATTAGGCACCCAGCCGAACCTATGAGTCAAACCATGGCCCGTGCCGTGCGCCTTACGCCTTCTCTGCGTGAGAAGGTCTGGGGTAAGACTCGTCTCGCGCCGTGGTTTCCGGATTCGGAAAAGCCAATCGGCGAAGCCTGGTTTCTGGCGGACCGTGACTTACCGCTGCTCGTGAAGCTGCTCTTCACTGCAGACCGGCTGTCGGTGCAAGTGCATCCCGAAGATGGCGAGGATGGGCCGCGCGGCAAGACCGAAATGTGGTACATCCTGGAGGCCGGACCCGGCGCCGCGATCGCGCTCGGATTCCGCGAGCCGATTACGCGCGCGCGGCTGCGAGAATCGACGAAGACGGGTGAGATCGAGCAGCTTCTCAAGTGGGTCCCGGTGCGCGCGGGCGAGACGTATTTCGCGCCGGCGCACACGGTGCACGCTATCGGCAGCGGCATTGTGCTGTGCGAGATCCAGGAGAATTCGGATGTGACTTACCGCTTGTGGGATTACGGACGGCCGCGCGAGCTGCACGTGGATCAGGCGGTGGCGATTGCGGACCTGGGCGTGCATCCCGGCGCGTCGCAGCCCAAATCGCTCGGCGAGGGACGCGAGGAACTGGTCCGGTCGAAATTCTTCGTTACCGAGCTAGTCGGCGGCGTGCGCTTGATTCCGGAGCCGCATCCATGCCAGATCTGGATTTGCGCCGGCGGCGACGGGAAAATTGGCGGCGAGCCGGTTCACGCAGGCGAAGTCTGGCTGCTTCCCGATTCGGGCGAGCAGCCCGCGATTGAGGCGGAAGCGGCCCGGTTCCTGCGGACCTACGTGCCCGGTGGGTAGGGTATGCTTTAGCTTGGCGGCCGGCCAGGCGAAGCTTGCCGCGTGCCGCTTCGCGGCGCGGCCTGTGGCAAGCTGAAGCATACCCCAGCACTCGGGTTTAGTTCCAACTGGGACTAGTTGCTAGTACGCATTTGGCGCCGGGCACTGCCGCCATCCGGCCGGGATACGATATGATCTTTTGTGACCGGTTGCTATGATCAAGCGCCGCTTTTGGCCCAACTACTACTTTTTCTGGCGCCGCCAGCTTGCGCCGTTAGATGCTGGCGACCCGTCCCTGCCCGAGGTCGTGACCTTTGGCGATGGCAGATCGATTCGGCAGTTTCTATCGCAGTACAGGGACGATATTTACGCGATGGATAACTTGCGCGGCTTGCTGGGTGAGATGCGACAGTGGATCGACGTATCCCGCCTCACCAGCGATCAGTTGCTGACAGAGATTGCCCAGCTGATCCTGGCAGGCAAACTTGGGGTTGGCATAGCTCCGCGGGACTTTTCCATCGGGGTGAACGATGTTGACAAATCCGGAGATATGGCGTCAGCGCCAGCGGGAGCCCCGGTCAGTTCCACGCGGTCGGAGGAGCCCGAACCGGCCACCCTTCCACCCGATTTGCAGGCCGCTGCGCAGGCGGCGGCGCTGACCCAAGCGGCCGCCAATGGAACGCCGTTTTGCGCGCAATGCCGTGCGGCTGCGCTCGCCGCCGCCGGGAAACAATGATGGCGAACCCACGGGCGTCTTATATCAAGGAGCAGCTTTGGCCCAAGGGCAGCGGCCGCGAAGTCTGGATGATCGTTGACGGAGCGCGCGACCGCCGGGTCTTCGGCGCGCTGCTGGATTCTTACCTGACCTACACGTGTCTGTATCATGGCGACATCGCGCCGGAACTGGAAGTTGTCGCGCCCTACCTGGTGCAACTGGAATACGACGACAAGTATAGCCAGCAACTGATCGAGCGCGCCTGGGGCAACAGTTGGGGAGTTTTTCTCAAGTGCGGCGCGAGCGTCGCAACCTTGCGGCGGCACTTGCGCAAACTCCTCTCCGTGCGCGGTCCTAATGGGGACATCCTGCTTTTCCGTTATTACGATCCGCGCGTGTTGCGGGTCTATCTCCCGACGTGCCGTTCGGAAGAACTGGAGACCGTTTTCGGCCCGATTGACCGTTTCTGGCTGGAAGACGACAGTCCCGAAACCATGCTGGAGTTTCGCGTCGATCACGGGAAACTCTTGCGCAACGAGTTCGCGGTGGCGGCGAAGGTTGAGGTATAACCACCCGGGTATCGGCACACGCCGGCTAAAAGCCGGCGGCAGCCATGATTGGCCGCCCACTTGAGAGTTACGTCCGGCGCCCAGTGTCGACAATTCGACTCTTAACGCTGCACCGTCTGGGCTTGCGTCGACGTCCCTGCCGCTCGAAGTTGTCCTCCAGCATGTATCAGAGCCGCCGCGATAAAGAGAGAGAGCGTAGCAACCACGGCCCAGTCGAGGACACGGTTCCAATGTTTCATGCTGTCAATGATGCACGCCGCGCTCCAATTGACCGCTTCAAGCTTCAGGACTTTCGGGGATAGGGGTTGCGCGGGCTGGCGCACCCTGCGCGATTTCACCCTATCGCTTGATTCGCCAGCTTCCGCTTTGGCGCCGCTCGTGCCATAATTCGTCAGCGCCACCAGGGTTTCCTGCAGAGCTTCCTCTTCCCTCGTCACGTTTGCGAAGTCCAGCTCTTCGAGCCGCGCCACCATGCGCTCGAACTCCAATAGGCCACAGGGTCCAACGCTCTCATACCCATTTCGTCCACTCCTTACGGTCGTACTCGCTATGATTCAGCAGTGCCTTCACGTAGATCCTTTGTAGATTGCATTTCACGCCCGCGCTGAGCGCAGGTTGGCGGCGTGACTTCGTGATTTAATAAGGAAACCAAAATGTCCACATATACTTTGGCGTTCCTGATCGGCGTGATTGCAGGACTGCGTTCGCTGACCGCCCCGGCTGTGGTCAGTTGGGGAGCGCGCCTTGGCTGGCTGCACCTGGAAAACACGTGGCTGGCGTTTCTGGGGGCGCCGGTCGCTCCATACATTTTGAGCGCGCTGGCGGTTGGGGAGTTGATTGCCGACAAGCTGCCCAAGACGCCCAGCCGAAAGGCGCCGGTGGGTTTTGCAGCCCGGGTCATGACGGGGGCGCTGTGCGGAGCCGCGCTTGGCGCGACAAGCCAGGCTGCGATTGGCGGCTTGCTGGCGGGCGTGCTGGGCGCGGTAGCGGGGACGTTGGGCGGGTACGAGGCGCGGAGGCGGCTCGTAAGAGCGATCGGAGGGAACGATTTTCCCATCGCCTTGATCGAGGATGCGATTGCGATTGGCGGCGCAATCTGGATCGTCTCTCGATTTTGACGGGACTACTGGGAGGCAAGCCCTCGTACGCGGGATGCGCGCAACCGTCGGAACGATTTGTGGGGTTGGTGGCCTCGTCGGGTCAGGCGTTGGCGTACGCCGCGGCCAACGGCTGGATCGTTTTCCTCTAGTTGCCGTGGACTTCCTTCCGTCACCCTCGAAAATACAAAGCGAAGCGTGTGTTTTCATACCTCACCTTGGCCCGCCGAGGGGCAGGGCAACACTCTTGATGAACTTGCGCCGCGGCCAAAAACCACGGAAAGGAACGTAAACATACATGCCTGCGCAATTTCCAAACAGAGACGGGCGTTTCCGTGCATTCGTCGATGACGCGGCGCGATTTCCGCCGCGTTCCCCGGAAACCCGCACCTTTGCGTATGCGTCGGATTTAATGAGTTCCACTTTATTTTTCCGAACCAGATAACGTGCCCTATCGACAGGACAACAGCTTCGTCTATCCCGGAGAACTCGAACCTGACTTGGTTCTTGATGGCGTGATCGGCCGGTGATGCCGCGCCGGATTCCGGAACAAACCGACGTCTTTATCGTGGGCGGAGGGCCGGCGGGACTGGCCGCCGCCATCGCGTTGCGCGCCCAGGGCTTTGGCGTGACAGTGGCGGACGCCGCGCTGGCTCCAATCGACAAGACTTGCGGCGAGGGCTTGATGCCGGATGGCCTTGCGGCGCTGGGGCGGCTGGGCGTCACGCTTCGTCCACAACATTTTTTCCCATTTCGCGGGATTCGCTTCGTGGGCAGCGGCGCTTCGGTGGATGCCAGCTTCCCCAATGGGACCGGCGCCGGAATTCGCCGGACGTATCTTCACCAGGCGCTGATCGACCGCGCCGAGGAGACAGGCGCCACATTGCTGTGGGGAGTGCGGGTGAAGGGATTGTCGGGAAGCGGCGTGGCGCTGGATGGCGGCGCGGTGAAATGCCGCTGGGTGGTGGGCGCCGATGGAGAGAACTCGCGCGTACGCCAATGGGCGGGACTTGAGAGCGCGCGGGGCGCGTCATTGCGCTTCGGCTTCCGCCGCCACTATCGAATTGCGCCTTGGACCGATTGCGTGGAGATTTATTGGGGCGCTGGCTGCCAGGTCTACGTGACGCCGATCGGCCGCGAGGAGATCTGCGTGGTAACGATATCGCGCGATTCGCACTTGCGGCTGGATGAGGCTCTCCCCATGTTTCCGGAGCTTTCGGGCCGATTGCAGAGCGCCCCGGCGATCACAACGGAGCGCGGCGCGGTAACGGCTAACCGCCGGCTGGCGCGGGTCTACGGCGGCCGCGTGGCGCTGGTGGGCGACGCCTCGGGATCGGTGGATGCGATCACCGGCGAGGGCCTGCGGCTCGGCTTTGAGCAGGGCCTGGCGCTGGCTGCGGCATTGGCGGACGGAGATCTGAGGGCGTATGCGGCAGCCCATCGGCGGTTGGCGCGGCGGCCGGCTTTTATGGCAGCGCTGATGTTGTCGATGGATCGTTCCGCGTGGCTGCGGCGGCGTGCGCTGCGCGCGCTTTCCTGCGAGCCGCGAATATTCGCGACACAGCTGGCGATGCACGTGGGGGCGGCCACTACCACCGATTTTATCCGGCGCTCGATGCTTCCCCTGGGCCGGTATATTCTTACCGCTTGAGGGCGCGGGCCGAACTGGTCGTGCGACTTCGTGCGAACCGAAAGCCGGCCTGGAGCGCGCTGCCATTGAATGCGACCGGCAGATCGCCGCTCTGATCCAAACCATGCACGCCATCGCACCGTTGGTTGGCGAGGAACCGGTGACGCTGCCGACGAGTGCGGAAGCGGAACTGGCGCCGGGCGGGATGACGGAGAGCATTCGTAACATTCTTACGGAGGCGGGTGAACCGCTCACGGCTTCGGAGATCCGCGACGGTTTGGAACGGAAGGGATTCGATATGCGATCTTACTCGAATCCTTTAGCGAATATACATACGATTCTGCGGCGCCTGACGGAGTCAAAGGCGGTGGAGACTACGCACGAGATCAATGCCGCGTCGCCGGGCGGCAAGAGGTTTACGATTGCGGTGGGAAAGCGCTTTGAAGTGGAGAAGGTAGCGGGAAAGAGCTTTGAGATCGGCAAGCTGAAGGGCTTTGTCGGGGTGGGACGACTGAAACGGCGGAGCCGGGTCAATTAGGATCCCATCTGTCTCAGATAGTCTGTCACTCAGGTTTGGATACATACTTACGTTGGCGCGGTGGATGCAAGTAGGTTCACGGAGTTCAAGAACCTATGAAAAACCGACTATCCTATCTAACAGCCGTGCTGCTCACGTCGGCATGCCTTGTGTATGCGGCGGTTCACACGGATTTCGATCACAAAGCCGATTTCGGTAAGTATCATACCTATTCGTGGATCGGCGTCAACGCGGGCAATTCTCTCTGGCAGGATCGCATTACCAGCGCAGTAGATGGCGCGCTGTCCGCAAAGGGGTGGACTAAGGTCGCATCCGGCGGGGATGCGGCGGTCTCGGCCTTTGGCAAGACCACTGAGAAGGACACTATGGAGACCTTCTATGACGGCTTCCCGGGTTGGGGCTGGCGCGCGCGGTGGTGGGGCGGCGGCATGGGAATGGCGACCACCGAGGTTATACCGGAACGGGTGGGAAACCTGACCGTGGACATTTTCGATGGAACTACCAAGCAGTTAATATTCCGCGGCGAGTCATCCGACACTTTGTCGAGTAAGGCGGATAAGAACGATAAGAGGATGGAACACTCCGTGGAAGACATGTTCAAGAAGTTCCCGCCGCGGGAGAAGGACTGACCCGAGTGGTGGGGTGAGCCCGTAGCTTGCCGCGTCCCGAGCCGCTCTTAGCGCTCGGCTCTGAGTATACACTCAGATTTCAGGCCACGGGCCCGCCCCACACGGCCCCCCCAACGGGTGGCCGCTAATGCCCGTTTGCTAAAATCCTACTTGCATGGCGCAGTCGGATTTTGCAGTGCTGATCCCCGCGTATAAGCCCGGACCGGATTTTCCCGGGCTGGTATCCGATCTTATCCGGCTCGGCGTGGAGCGCATTGTGGTCGTCGACGACGGCAGCGGCGTTTGGTTCCGCGGGCTCTTCGACGAAGCAGGCGCGCACCCGCAGGTTCGCATCTGCCGCCACGCCATCAACCTGGGCAAGGGCGCGGCGCTGAAGACCGGCATCAATGCGATATTGTGCGAAGCTCCGGAGATTGGCGCAGTGGTCACGGCCGATGCCGACGGGCAGCATGCGCCTGAAGATATCCTGGCCGTCGCGCGCGCGGCCGCCGCTCATCCCGGGGCGCTGGTAATGGGCGCGCGGCAATTTTCCAAGCGCGTGCCGTTTCGCAGCAGACTCGGCAACAATGCAACCAAAATAGTGATGCGCATCGTGGCGGGGCAGCGGCTTTCGGATACGCAGACGGGCTTGCGCGCCATTCCCGCAAGGCTGTTGGCGGATCTGCTAAAGACACCGTCGCAGGGCTACGAGTTTGAGCTCGATATGCTGCTGCTTACGCGCAACCAGCGCGTAGCGGTAGTCGAGCAACCCATTCGAACCATTTATCTGGATGGGAACGCATCGTCGCACTTCAATCCGCTGCTCGATTCCATGCGGATTTATTTCGTGCTGCTGCGGTTCGCGCTGATCTCCATGTTCACGGCGGTCATCGACAACCTGCTGTTCAGCGCCTGCTACATGTATACGGGCAACAAGCTGACCAGCCAGGTGGTGGGACGCATCGGCGCGATGACGTTCAATTTCGCCACGGTCAAGCGCATGGTGTTCAACTCGCGCGGCTGGGTATGGCGCGAGTTTTTGGAATATACGGCGCTGGTGGCCGTCTCAGGGACCATCTCATACGGGATGATCGTATTGTTTACGGCGCATCTTTCCATCGGCGTATTGAAGGCGAAGCTGCTGGCGGAAGGCATCCTGTTTCTGGCGAATTTCCTGGTGCAGCGCGACTTCATTTTCACCGGCGGCGGCAAACCCGCACCGCCGGCGGCCGCCGATCCGCTTGCCGCGCCCCGCGCTCCCGGCGCCGAAACCGACCTGCCTCGATGAACGGCGTGTTGCAGCACGGCAGCCTCAAGGGCCTGGAAATGGGCTCTCCGGAGTGGTTCGCGGCGCAGCGCGCCATGATCGATTCCAAGCCGGCGGTGAAGCGCTGCTACAACCTGTGGTACGACCTGTTGCTGGCCGATGCCGATAGTGTTCCGCCCGAGCTACGCGCCAAGGCGGTGGTGGAAATCGGCAGCGGGTCGAGCTTTATTCGCGACCGGCGGCCGGAAATTATTACCTCCGATGTCACGCCCGGCAACGTGGATCTGGTGCTGGATGGGCGCGCGCTGCCGTTTGCCGCCAATTCCGTGCGCGCGCTGCTGCTGACGCACGTCTTCCATCACATTCCGGACGTGGCGAGCTTTCTGCGCGAAGCCGATCGCGTACTGGCGCCCGGAGGCGTGATCTCGATGGTGGATGAGACGCACACGCCGTTTGCGCGCTTCTTCTTTTCCGTGTTCCATCCCGAGCCGTATGACGACCGCGCCAGCGATTGGAGCTTTCCCGCGGGGCATTCGATGCTCGATTCCAACCAGGCGCTGGCGTGGATGGTGTTCTTCCGCGACCGCGCGCGGCTGCGCAAGATTGCGCCCTCGCTCGAGCTGGAGCAATGGCGGTATCTGCCGTGGTTTTCGTATCTGATGTCCGGCGGCGTGAACTTGCGGAGTCTGGTTCCGCGTCCGCTGGCGGGGGCGTTCTTCGGCCTCGACCGCGCGCTGAAGCCGCTCGACGGCCTGTTCGCGATTCACTGGAGCCTGACGGTGCGGAAGGCGCGTGGCTGACCGGGCGCCATCTCTCGCCGAGGAAGCGCGCTATCTGCACGCGTGCCTGTTCCGCGCGCCGTTGGACGCCGTTACGGTAGCGCGCTATGAGGCCGCGCTTGAGGTAGGGCATGCTTTAGCTTGCCCAGGCGCGGTTAACCTCTCCGTTGTATCCAAGGTGGTGGCGCGGAGCCTCGATGCGGAAGCCGTGGAGTTCGCGCTGCGGCGCCTCGACCTGGGGCGCGATCTGGCGCGCAGGATGCAGATTCTGTGCTATCTGGTTGAAGTGCAGCCGGCCTACTTTGGCGAATTCGTCAACGTGGAACGGTCGCGCGGGCGCGCTTGGGCGGGATTGCTGGGCGCCACTTTGCGCAGCGCGTGGAAGCTGGTCAAAGGCGAATATCTGGTCCGGCGTCATGGACTGGTTTGATCTCATTGTGGTGGGCTCGGGTCCGGGCGCAACGTTCGCGGCCTATGGCGCGCGCGGGTGCAGGATCCTAGTGCTCGATGTGGGGCACGATGCGCCGCCGTCCCCGGAATTGACGGGCAACGCCTACGAATTGCGCCGCGGCGAAACAGATTTGTTCCCCGCGCTGATCGGCGAGGGCTTTGAAAGCCTGCGTAATCTGTGGAAGCGGCCCATCAGCTTGAAGCTGAAATCGCCGTACATGTCGTACATCGTGCGCGATTGGGAGCGGGTGGCGCCGGTGGCGAGCGAGTCGTTCGAGGGCGCCATCAGTTTGGCCAAAGGCGGACTGGCGAATGGCTGGGGCGCGGGCGTATACCGCTTCACGGATCGCGATCTGGCCGGGTTTCCGCTGACG
>Ga0116129_1000148_pt1 | contig 50911 bp, 66 predicted proteins | sample June2015DPH_17_2_FD_89732 | JGI IMG/M metagenome (GOLD analysis project Ga0116129, IMG submission 89732) | Peatland microbial communities from SPRUCE experiment site at the Marcell Experimental Forest, Minnesota, USA - June2015DPH_17_10 | ecosystem: Environmental > Terrestrial > Soil > Wetlands... | reverse complement strand
AGGAAAAGCTGTTCCCGCCAGCCATCGCCTCCGCCGCGCCTCGCTCGAATCTCGCTCCGATCGTCGCCGAAACCGCCGACGCAGGCAGTGAGATCGACTTGGAATCGAGAATCGATGAGCGTCCTCTCGCCGAAAATCGCGACGCCTTCAAAGTTTTGCGCGACCGCCTGGACGCTACGAAGATCGATGCCATGCTGGAGATTTCGTCGACCAAGGTCGATCCGGACCAGGTGTTCGTACGTCCCCACTCGGTCATTGTGCTGCTGGCCGGCGTGGCTTGGGATGCCGGCGCCGTTCGCGCGGCACTCGGAAGCGCCGCCGAAGGCGTGTGGTCCAACTCATCCACCGCGGCCTGGCGTGCCGGCGCCAATGGCATTCAGGAACTCGAAGGCTTGGGCAAACTTGCCGTGGCTGCCGACGGAAAATGGCTGGTCATCGGCGACTCCGCGGCAATGGTGAACGCAGTCTTCGCCCGCCGCACTCGAACCGCAATCGCCGGTGCTTCCTACGCCGCCGGTTGGCGCCACGCGCAAGAACTTCCCAACTTCGAGCGCATGACCAAGCTGATCGATTTCCCCCAAGCCTCCGATGAGCCTCAATTTTTCTCCGCCAATCTAGCCAGCCTCGGTCGCACCCTAAAACGCATCAACGCCGCGACTATCGTCGTCCATGACGCCGGCACAATGTTGCGCGAATCCGTCGTTTACAAATTGACACCGTGACAACCCGACGAAATTGCGCTGCTCTGGTTATTCTTCTCACGTTGCCACCCCTAACCGCAGCCGACCTCAACTACATCGTGGTCGACGTTCGTACCCGCCAGGTCATAAAACAAGACTGGCCCGATGCGGAACAACCCATCCCTGTCGGGTCATTGGTAAAGCCCTTCACCGCTCTGGCCGCCAGCGGAGCATTTCCCGAATTCTTCTGCCAAGGCGCAAGCGATCATTGTTGGCTTGCCAAAGGTCACGGCTCACTGGGATTTCGCGAAGCCCTTGCGCACTCCTGCAACTCGTATTTTCTCCAACTCGCCCGCGATGTCGACCCCGATTCGCTCGCCGTTGTCGCGGCGAAATTCGGCATTCCCCCTCCCGATGCCGATACGCCCGAAGCAAAAATTGGCCTCGGTTCGAACTGGCAAATCTCCCCGCTCGCCCTCGCCCGCGCCTATTGTGAACTTACGGAGCGCAGGGCCGAACCCCGCGTAGCGGAAATTTTAGTAGGACTGAAACTCGCCGCCGAATCAGGCACCGCCAGCGCCATCGGTCAAGGCACGCTGGCAAAAACCGGAACCGCGCCCTGTGTCGCAAACCGCAAACACAAAGGCGACGGATTCACCATCGTCCTAGCCCCTGCCAACGCCCCGCGCATCGCACTCCTGGTGCGCGTTCATGGAGTCCCAGGCGCGGAAGCCGCCAAATCCGCCGCCCTTTTGCTTGCCAGCCACCAGCAATGATCGTCGCCATCTGCGTCTTCAGCCTCTTTCACCCCGTCGAATTGCAACTGCAACCCGCCCGCGCAAATGTGTTGGTAGTGGAACAGAGCGGCCATCGCCAAACCCTCGAAGGACTAAATTCAATAACCCTGCGCAGCCCCGCGACGGCCACCGGACGCAACGGAGCCCAGACCGCATTCATTCTCAGCATCCCCGGAAAGATCCGTCGCGAATTTTACGGACAGCTCGAAGTGCGCCAGAAGGATGATCATCTTCTAGCCATCGTAACCATGGATCGCGAAAATGCCGTTGCCTCGATCGTGTCGGCGGAAAGCCCGCCCTCAGCGCCTTTGGAAGCCCGAAAAGCGCAAGCCGTCGTAGCTAGATCATTCCTGATCGCCGCGCACAATCGGCATGAAGGTTTCGATTTTTGCGACACCACGCATTGCCAGTTCCTGCGCGAAGCTCCGCCGCCCGGAAGCCCTTCCGCCGAGGCCGTCGCGCAAACTCGGGACCTGATCATTGCCTATCAAGGCCGCGCCATCGCCGCTCTTTACTCGGCCAATTGCGGCGGCAAAACACAGTCGCTCGAAGACGCCGGCTGGAACCCGGAAGCCTATCCTTATTTTGCCGTCGAATGTCCCGTGCGCCGCGAAGTCGCCGGCCATCGCATCGGCATGTGCCAGGAAGGCGCCGCGCAAATGGCCCGCAATGGAAACACATTCCGCGAAATCCTATCCCACTACTTCCCCGCCACGACAATCATTTCCAACCCATAACGTGCCGGAAACGACCTCGCTAACCGGAGCGTTTTCGAGAGTGTTTGTGGGGCGGCGCCATGCGCTGCCAAAACCCCCCGCGACTTCCGGACCGCTACCGAGCCGTGACCACAGGGAGCGGTTTCTTCGCGGATGTTTTCAAGAATCCTACCGCGGATAAGGATGTCCCCGCAGCGTTGTCAGCGCCCGATAAATCTGCTCCGCCAAAACCACTCGCGCCAGCTCATGCGGCATCGTCATCGGCGAAAGCGCCAGCAGCAAATCCGCCCGAGGTCTCCATTCCGCCGGCAAGCCATCCGAGCCGCCAATAATAAAAACCATGTCATGCAGTTTCTCAACCTGCGCGATGAACCCAGCCGAATCGAGTTTGCGCCCCAGCGGATCCAGCAGAATTTTCGCCGCCCCCGGATGCTTTATCCAGGGATCGAAACGCCCCGGATGAATCTCCCGCATCTCGCAAGTCGCGTACCGCGTGGACCGCTTGATGTATTCCTCCGCCATCGCATTGGCGTGCGTGTCGCGCGCCTTGCCGATGTAATAGAGGAAAATTTTCACTTCAGAAACGCGCGCATCCGCTCCACCGCGCTCATCAGGTTTTCAAACGAATTGGCGATGGAGAATCGCAGATAGCCTTCACCATACTCGCCGAACGCAGCCCCGCTCAGTACTGCGACCCCAGCCTCGTTCAACAGCGCGTCGGCCAACTCTTTCGATGATCGCCCCGTGCCGCGGATGTCGGGAAACGCGTAGAACGCGCCCTCCGGAATCGCACAACGAAACCCCGGCAGCGAGTTGAGCCCCGCGCAAAATGCATCGCGCCGCCGCCGGAACTCCGCCACCATGCGGACAACCTCGTCCTGCGGCCCTTCGAGCGCGGCAATGCCCGCGCGTTGCGTGAACGACGCGGTGCATGAAGTCGAATTGACGATCAACAAATTCACCGGCTCAACCAGCCACTGCGGCAACACCCCATAGCCGAGCCGCCAGCCTGTCATCGCATACGTCTTCGAAAACCCATCGAGGATAATCGTCTGGTCGGGAAGCAGGCTCGCAATTGACAGCGGTTTTTCGCCGAACCAGATGCGGGAATAAATTTCGTCCGAAAGAATCAGGATGTCGCGATCGCGCAGCAACTCGGCCAGGCCGCGGATTTGGTCCGCCGGAATCACGCTTCCGGTCGGATTTTGTGGCGAATTAAGGACGATTAAACGTGTCTGGGACGTGATTTTTGCGCGAATAAGGTCGATTAAGGATCCGCTTTCGAGCGCCGGGTAGGGAATCGGCGTCGCTCCGCAGAACCGGATCATCGATTCGTAGATGGGAAATCCGGGATTCGGATAAATCGCCTCGTCGCCCTCTTCAAGCAGCGCCAGCATCGGAAAAAACATCATCGGCTTGCCGCCGGGCGCCACGCAAACCCGGTCCAAACTGACATCGATTTCGCGGGTTCGCGAAACATAGGACGCGATCGCGGTCCGCAGTTCGGGCAAGCCCTGGGTCGGACCGTAATGCGTAAAGCCTTGATCTAATGCGTCTTTCCCCGCATCCACAATGTGCTGCGGAGTCGGGAAATCAGGCTCGCCGATCTCCAAATGAATAATACTACGCCCCTGCGCTTCGAGCGCCCGCGCGCGCCGCAGCACTTCAAAGGCAGACTCGGTGCCAATGCGGGACATCCGCTTCGCGAGTTTCATGTTTTGGAGAAAAACGCAATATGATTGCGGGTTTCCGCCAGTTCAACCCCATCGCCGATCGCAACACGATCACCTAAGACTCTGGCAGTCAGTCGTTTACCATCTTCCAGTGCGACGATGACCAATTGATAAGGCGCATCGGCCGCGAACTGTTCCGGCGGCGCGAACACCGTCGTTTCCGTATAAATCGTCCCTTTCATGCGGCCCCCAAAATCGTAACCACCGCGGTGGCTCCCGAACCACCTAAATTTTGCGCTAAACCCAATTTGTTATGTACAACTTGACGCTCGCCGGCGTCGCCGCGAATCTGCAAAGCAACATCGCAGATTTGCGCAACTCCCGTTGCTCCCACAGGATGGCCCTTCGACTTGAGCCCACCGCTGGTATTGATCGGCCGCTCCCCGCGCAAACACGTTTTGCCCTCAAGTACATACGGGCCTCCGGCGCCTTTTTCAACGAATCCCAAATCCTCCGTGGCCACGATTTCGGCGATCGTGAAACAATCGTGCAGCTCCGCGAACTGAATATCGGCGGCAGTGACACCCGCCATTTTATAGGCTTTTTGCGCCGCCTCTTTTACTGCCCGGAAGGTGGTGATGTCGTCTTTTTCATCGAGCGCGACATGGTCGGACGTTTGCGCGATCCCCTTCACAACAACCGGTTTAGAGGTGAATTCAGAGGCGCGTTCAAGAGGGCAGATCAGCACCGCGGCCGCGCCGTCGCTGACCAGGGAACAATCGTAAACGGTCAATGGATCGGCGATGGGTTTGCCATTCAGGGCTTGTTCCATAGTGATGACTTTGCGCATGTGCGCCTGCGGATTTTTTGCGCCATTCGCATGATTCTTAACGGCGACGGCAGCCAGTTGCTCCCGCGTGGTGCCGTACTGATACATGTGGCGGCGGGCGATCATGGCGAACAGCGCCGGAAATGTTGCACCAGCGCGGCCTTCGCCCATCATGTCCCCGGCGCCGGCCAGAATCTCAGTGACTTTAGGGGTGGTTTGCGAAGTCATTTTTTCGACACCGCCCACCAGCACCAAATCGTACATTCCGGAGGCGACGCTCGAAACGGCGTGAAAAAAAGCTGATCCAGAGGACGCGCATGCGGCCTCAAACCGGGTGCAGGGGACATGTTCGACGCCCATCGCTCCGGCAATGTATGGAGCCAGGTGATTTTGACCCACGAAGGAGGGTCCGGCGAAGTTTCCAAGGTAAAAAGCTTCTACTTTTGAAGGACTTACATGGGCATCCGCAAGGCAGGCCAAGCCTGCTTCGACGGCCAGCGAACGAAGGTCCCGGTCGGCGAACGCGCCGAAAGCGGTTTTTCCAATGCCGATAACGGCTACATCTCTCATATATGATTATGATAGCAATGCACGCTTGGCCTCGATCCATCGTCAGTTCTCGTAGATGGCTAGCGGTGTATTATCGATGTTGGAAAGAGCGATGAGCGAAGCTCCCGGCTCAACCCGATTTGATGCGGCGCCGCTGTCGTCGGACCACCAGACGCGGTTCGTCGAACAGAACATGCGCCGTGTGTTCCTGCTGATTTACCGCATGGTGGGAAATGTCGCCGATGCGCAGGACCTGACGCAGGAAGCTTTTATAAAGGCGCTGCAACGCCAGGATCAGTTGAAGGATCTGGACAAGGCCGCGCACTGGTTATCGCGCATTGCGAGCAACACGGCGATCGATTTTTTGCGCCGGTCCGGGCGGGTCAGTTTTTCCGATATCGACGAAGTTCTGGAGCCGGTGACGACCGCCCATGAAAACAATCCGGAGCAACTGATGCTGCGCGGCGAGCATCACGCGTACCTGGAAGCGGGATTGAATTCATTGACAGGGCGGGAGCGCACGGCGCTGCTGCTGCGCGATGTGGAAGGTTTGGCGGCGGAAGAAGTGGCGGCGCAATTGAATTGCTCCAAGGCGACGGTGCGATCGCACATCGCAAATGCACGGGTGAAGTTGCGGAAGTATCTCGAACGGCCGCGAAGAAAAGGTCAGGCATGAAGCAGCATGTAAAAGAAACCGATCTGGCGTTATATGCCTCTGGCGATTTGCGCCTATGGCAGCGCGCGGCGGTGCATTTGCATGTCAGGCAATGCGCGTCATGCCGCGAACGGGTGGAGGAATTCCGCGCCGACGCCAGAATGTTGCGGGAGGCGGCGGCAAAGCTTCCGGAGGGATTGGACTGGGCTCGACTGGCGAGTGAGATGACGGCGAATATCCACGTCGGGTTGGCGGCGGGCGAATGCGTGAGTCCGCGTGGGCGGGCCGGACGGCTGCATAAATCGATTCCGGCAGTTTGGCGTCCGGTGGCGCTGGCGTCGTTCGTCGCGGCCATGCTGGTGGTGCTTCTTGCCGGCGGATGGTGGTTGAACATGCCTTCGCAGGACACGCGGGTATTGAGCCGCGCGATGCGATCGATATGGCATGGACGAACGGCAATCGAGGAACGCGGGCCGGCGATTGAAGCTTCCTCGGAAGGAATCGAGTTGCGCAAGGATGGCGGCTCCCTCGGCGTATCGCAGGATGCGGCGCAACTGGTGACGGTTTCAGTAAGCACGCAAGGCTCGGCGAGCGCGAATTACGTGGATCAGGACACGGGGCAAGTGACGATCACGAGTGTTTATGCGCAGTAGAATCGCTATTTTCGCGCTGGCAGCGCTGACCGTGATGGCGGCGGCGACGGCGCAGACGCCGGGTCGCAAGATCGATTTCCCGGTGGATTCGCCGCTGACCGCGGTCTCCTCCGATTGGAGCGAAACGCGAGCCACGCCTCGCGGAGGCGCGTTCGTACTGGATGTACATGCGGTACTCTCGCTGCGCAATTCCAGCCAGAGGCGAATTCGCGGCGTGACGCTGGCGGTGCTGGCGCAGGAAGTGACGCCGGGCGGCAAGGGATCGGTTTCCGTGCCGAGTCTGGACGTGGGGCCGGGCGAAGCGTTTCCGCTGCGCATCGATCTGACGCTATTGTGTCCTTTGGGCGGCCCGATGGTGGAAGTAAAGCTCGACGGAGTGCTGTTCGACGACCTCACTTTTTATGGCTCCGATAAACTGCATTCGCGTCGCACGATGACGGTGTGGGAGCTGGAGGCGCGGCGCGACCGGAAATATTTCAAGACGCTGCTGGAGACCGCGGGCGGCGCGGGATTGCAGAAAGAAATTCTGAGCAACATCGATCGGCAGAGAGACAGGCCCTCGGCCGGGGTGCAGATGGTGCGCAGCCGGTCTACTAATACCGATCCGGAGCGTGAGCTGCAATTTGCGTTTCTGCATATGCCGGATTCGCCGGTGGACCCGACCGGCGGCACGGCGCGCATTGCCGGCAATGAAGCGCGGGCGCCGCATATCAATATTCAGAATCGATCCGATCGCGCGGTGCAGCACTTGGAGATGGGCTGGATCGTGAAGGATCAGCAAGGACGCGAATTTCTGGCGGCGTCGATTCCATCCGATGTGAGCCTGGGGCCGGGCAAATCGAGCCAGGTGACGCAGGACACGGCGTTGCGGTTTTCAGAGCGAACGCAGATCGACAGCATGACGGGATTTGTTTCGAGCGTGGAGTATGCGGATGGATCGTACTGGATTCCGACGCGAGGCGAGTTGAACGATCCGAAGCTGCGCGCGGTGATTGCGCCGTCACCCGAAGAGCAGAGGCTGTTGCAGATTTATCGAAAGAAGGGGCTCGGCGGGTTGATTGAGGAGTTGAAGAAGTTTTAGCCGGGGGCCCGCATGCTGACCCATGGCGGTTCCGGTTTCGACACTTTCAGTCAGCGGCGCAGGGAACACGCGTCCGGGCTGGCGCCCGGATGGACCGATTGGCAATCGATCCGCAGGTTGCCAACCTGCCCCACAATAAATCGCTATCGAGTCAGGCTGTAGCCTGTGCCAACCTGTAGGGATGGACTTTGAAATCACAGCTTCTGAGGTTAAACGCAGAATGGATGCGGGCGAGAAACTGCATTTGATCGACGTGCGGGAACCGAATGAATTTGCGATGGCTCGGATTAAGGGCAGCGAATTGATTCCGATGCGGCAGGTGCCGGGAGAATTGCAGATGCTTGAAGGGCGCGCCGATGAGGCTCCTCTGATTGTGTTCTGCCATCATGGCGTACGAAGTCTCAATGTCGTGAATTGGCTACGGCAGCAAGGGCTGGATGCGTGTCAGAGTATGGCGGGCGGGATTGATGCCTGGAGTCTGGTGGTTGATCCGTCGGTGCCGCGGTATTAGCCACCTAAACGGGCCACAACCTAGCGGGCTTTGATTCCCGCGCCGGGTTTTATTCCTTCTACGATTTTTCCGTCGCGCACTACGAACACTCCGTTGACTAGGACGAAGGGGATTCCTTCGGAGTATTGGGCGGGGTTTTCGAAGGTTGCTTTATCGATGACGCGGGCAGGGTCGAAGACGGTGATGTCAGCGTCGGCTCCGATTTTTATGCGGCCTTTGAGGGGCAGCTTTACGCGATTGGCGGGCAGGATCGTCATTTTGCGGAGAGCGCTCATGAGCGTCAAGGCTTTTTCATCGCGGGCGTAATGGCCCAGCACGCGCGCGTAAGTCCCGGCTCCGCGGGGGTGGCCCGTGCCGTTATAAATCATGCCGTCGCTGGCGACGATTACGTCGGGGTTTGCCATGGCTTGGCGCGCGGCTTCCTCGGGGATCGAATGGAGGATGACGAAGCCGCCGTCTTTTCGATACTTGGCGAAGGTCTCGGCGTTGAGGCGTTCTCCGGTCGCGACCCATTGCAGATCTTTGTAGGTGATGCCGAGTTGGTGCTGCCAGTCGCCATCGAAGACCGCGGAGTCGAGGCGCGTTTCACCGGCTGTATAAGGATAGGCTTCGGTGGTGATGTCGAGGCCGCGTTTACGGGCTCCGGCGATCATTTCGAGCATGAGGCCGGTTTGTCCATTGGCCATGCTGGTGATGTGCACGACGTGGATCGAAGCGCCGGTGATGGCGGCGTCGGCGATCATTTCCTGAAGCGACTCGGTGACGGAGCCGGGCTCGATGGCGCCGGGCGAGCGCATGTGCACGAAGACCGTGGCCTTGCGGTCGGCTGCGATGCGGATGACGTCGAGAATTTCCGGATGCGTGGCGGAGGGGACATAGGCGATGCCCAGGCCGATGCCGAGCGCCTTCTCGTCGAGGCCGCGGCGGATGGCGTCTTCGGTCTCGCGCTTTTCCTCCGGCGTCGCGCGGCGGTGCGCGGCTTCATCGTGCGGCAGGAGCGTTCCCGTGTCGTGCATGGCGGCCATGCGGGCCGGGATGTGGCCGGCGGTGGCTCCAAAATTGATGAGCGATTTTCCTTCGCGGGCGGCATACCAGGGCGCGACTGGCGAGACGCCGACTTCGAGTTCGAGGGCGGTGGTGACGCCGTCGCGAGCCTTGTAACGATAATTTTCGTCGTCCTGGCCGTGCGAATGAAGATCGATGAAGCCGGGTGCGATGACGAGTCCTTTGGCGTCGATGGTGGTTCGGCCTTGGAGGGGACGCTCCGAAATGGCGGCGATAGTGTGGCCACGGATGCCGACGTTGCGGATGGCGTCGAGGCCGGATTCGGGGTCCATGACGCGGCCGTTCGAGAGGACGATGTCGTAGGTTTGGGCGGAGAGCGAAGCGGCGAGGACGGCGAAGAGAGCGAGTCTCATATTTGTAAACCTCGACCTGATTCTTTGGCGCGGGTGAGGGCGAGGTGCGCGGCGACTACGTCTTCCACGGCGAGGCCTAGCGATTTGAAGATGGTGATTTCGTGCGGGGAGTCGCGCCTGGCGTGGGGATCTCCTAGTTCAGCAACGATGTGGGAGTCGCCGAGGGGGATCACATCGCCCGATTCCTTGAGGGCGGCGGCGCGTGAATCAACGAAAAGACGGGCGCGGGCGACGAGGGCTGGGTCCATTTCGCGGTGCGTGGGCCGCGTGGCGCCGATCGATACGACATGCGCGCCGGGGGCGACCCAATCGTTGAAAAGAATCGGCGTGTGCGAAGACGCGGCGATCACGATGACATCGGCGCCGCGAACGGCTGCTTCAGGCGAAGCGGCTGCAAGGACGCCGGTTTCTGTTTGAAACATTTCCAGGCGCTGGCGATTCGGGCTCCAGGCGCGCACTTCGCGGAAAGATCTGACATGAGAGAGCGCTTCGAAATGGCTGCGGGCTTGGACGCCGGAGCCGAGGATGGCCAGGACGGCCGAATCTTCGCGCGCGAGCTTCCTTACGGAGACTGCGGAAACGGCGGCGGTGCGCGCTTCGGTGATGTATCGTCCATCGATGATAGCGGCGAGGGCGCCGGTTTCGGGATCGAGCAGAAGGATGGTCGCGAGGTGCGTGGGCAAGCCCCGGGCGGTGTTCGATTCATAGAGGGTGACGAGTTTCGCGCCGAGGGCGGGCGTCGCCGCGATGTAGGCAGGCATCAGGCCAAAAAAAGATTTGTCTTCGCCGATTTCGAGCACGGTGCGGACGGGCTGCACTACGGCCGAGGCGGAAAAGGCGGTGAGCGCGGCGTCCATGGCGGCGATCAGATCGGGCATGGTGACGAGGGCGCGGACGTCGGATTCGGTGAGCAGTAAAGGCATCAGGTCTCTTCAGTATTCGTTGGCAAAACGAGGCGCGTCGCGCCCTTTGCCGACTATACAGTATCATGAGGCTTGCGAAAAGAAGATGTCCCGATGGTGCTGGCCGGGGCGGCTGCGGTGCTGCCGGTGGTCTCCATCGCGGGGTTCGAAATTGTGATGGGCGCGGCGATTGTGGCGATGGCGGTGCTGCGCGTGAAACCCAAATGGCCGCCGATCTGGCTGCCGATTTCCTTGTTCTTTTTGGGCACGGTCATTTCCTGGCTGGCCTCGGGAGATATGCGCGGAGGGCTGCCGCAGATCAAGAAATTTTACGTATACGCGATGGTGTTCGTGGTGGTGAGCGCGTTTCAGAACGTCGCTCAAATCCGGTGGCTGGCACTGGCGTGGGCGGCCGCCGCATCGGCATCAGCGGGGCTGGGCTTGTATCAGTTTTACGACAAGTACGAGGATGCAGTCGAGAAGCATCAGCCTTTTTACGATTCCTACGTAGCCGATCGGATCACGGGATTTCTGGATCACTGGATGACGTTCAGCGGCGAGATGATGATGGCGCTGCTGGTGATCGCGGCGGTGGTATTTTTCTGCCGCGACCGGCGATGGGCGCCGTGGCTGGTTGGCGCGGGCGGGCTGATCGGGGTCGCGTTAGTTGCGGCGGAGACGCGCAGCATGTGGGCGGGCGCGGCGTGCGGAGGAGTTTATCTGCTGTGGTTCTGGAGGCGATGGACGGTGATCGCGCTGCCGGTGCTGGCGGGGATTTTATTGCTGGTGAATCCGTTTGGGATTGGGGATCGGGAGCGGTCGATTTTCGTGCCGCATGGCGATGAGGATTCGAACGCGCATCGGTCGGTGACGCGGCGCATCGGGTGGGCAATCATCAAGGCTCATCCATGGCTCGGGGTGGGTCCGGAGCAGGTGGGGAAGGTTTACAAGAGCTACGTTCCCGCCGATGTGACGAAGCTGCCGACGGGATATTATCAGCATCTGCACAACGTTTACATTCACTATGCGGCGGAGCGCGGCGTGCCCACGATGCTGATGCTGCTGTGGATGCTGCTGCGCGCGCTGTACGATTTTATTCGCACGCTACACAGGCTTCCAAAGGAAGCCGACACGAGATGGGTGCTGCACATGGCGATCGCGGTGATTATCGCGATCATGATCGCGGGGTGGGAAGAAGTGAACCTGGGGACCAGCGTGGTGCTGGCGATGTTTCTGGCGATCCTCGGTTGCGGATACGTGGTGGTACTTACTTGCCAGGAAGAACGATCATCCCGGTTGTCTGATCGGCTTTAAGATCGATGACACTGCGGAGCTTCAGGGTGAGCGGATCGTACACTTCGATATCGTAGCCGGCGCCGTAAATATACAGGTCCTTGGCGGTGCTCGACATGCCGAAGGTGTAGCGGGCGCGGCCGTCGAATTCCTGAGTGCGGATCACTCTGCCGGTGGGAATGTCGATGACCCAAAACTCGGAGCGCTTGTTTCCGCCGGTGCCGTTGGTGGTGACGGTGTAACCGGTTTTACGATCCGGAGAGATGTGCAATCCCTGCATGCTGGCCGCCGCGGGGCCGATGGGCGTGAACTGAAATGTTCGCTTATCCAGATCGAAACGCGCGATGCCAAAAATGTTTTTGTGCACCACGGGGTCCGACGAGTTGAACAGGCTGACCAGGATGCCGGGCTCCTGAAGTCCGTCGAGCTGCTGACCCAGGTTCACATTCTGCATGCCTGGAAACTGGGGCTTGGAAAGCTCAATGGTATCGACAACCTTGAAATCTGTGGTGTCGTAGATGGTGATGGCTCCGCCCATGCGGTAGAGATATTTTCCATCGGGCGAGAATCGCAGAGCGCCGCCGCGCCCACCACCGCTGGCGGCATCTTCACCGCCGGGCATATCGACAAATTTGACGATTTTCTTTTGCGCCAGATCGACAATGGCGAATTGCGTCTTGCCTTGTTCGAAGCGGTCGATTTTCTTTTCGATGGGACGCACGATCATGTAGATGAACTTGCCCGTAGGGTCTGGAGCCCAGGCGTTGAAGCGCATCTTCTTGCCGCCTTCATCGAGCACGAATGCGTTCGTCACTTTGCGGGTGGCGACGTCGATGACTTCGATGCCATTTTTCTCGACGGTGGAGGCGTAGATCGTCTTTTGGTCGTCCGAAATTAGCATCGAGTGCGAGGTTCCGGTTTGCAGCTCGATGTGGTCGACGACTTGTTGTTTCGCCTCGTCCACCACCTGGATCTGATGGGGCCAAGTGCCGACGAAGAGGGTTCCTTGTGCGGCTGCGAAGGAGGATAACGCCGCTGCGATCGCGAGCAATTGTTTCATGGAAAAACCAAATCGATATTGCGCCAGTCTTTTGTTGCCGCGGCGCACTTTGCCGTCCAGTCCGGATAATTATTCATATGATCCGGCACCTGCGCGGGCCAGTAGCAGGTGATATAGCAATCGTAAAGATCGCGCTCGACGGGCTGGCAGAGGCCGGCTGTTCCGCCCGAGGAATCGACTTCCCAACCGGGGGAAAAGACGATGGCGCAACCCATCGGCACATGGGGCCGCTGACCCGCGGCTTGCGGACCCTGCATGGCGACCACGTCGTTTTCGATGTGTTCCTGAATGCGGCGCGCTTTTTGATTGACGGCTCGAATATGTTTCATGCGGCGGCTTTCCTCTCGGAAAAGTGTCTCAAAAAATCGGGGTTCTGCGCGGCGATGGCGCCGTAGATTTCGAGGCAGGTGTTGGTCCAGCCGCGAATCCAATCGCAGTAGTGCAAGTTCGGATGCCCGGTGTCGCCATAGCGGACGTAGGCCTCATGATGGCAGCCGCCGGCGCACAACGGACGGGCAAAACAGGTGCTGCAATCGGTCTTCACCTGAATGTGGCCGCGCGAAAGAAAATCGTTCTGCTTCGCTTTGTCGATGCCCGTGGACACGTGGCCCAGCGTGTGCGAATCCGAATCGACGAAGCGGTGGCAGGGCGCGATATCGCCCGAGGGTCCGACGCCGACCAAGCCGAGTCCAGCGCCGCAGGGATGGGATTTATTTACGCCCTGATGTAGTTCCGCGAGGGTATCGCTGACGTTCGAAAATCCGTGATGCTCACCACGCAAAGCGTGCGCCAGATACTCCGACGCGAGTACTCCGAACTGATCGAGTACTGAATCGAGTCCGCGATTGTCGATCGAATACAAACGATTGGGCGACGTGGTAACCGGCGCAAATCCGATCTCATGGAAACCCAGATCGTTCTTCAAATGACGATAGGTCCCGAGCACATCCATCGCCTGCGACGTCATCGTCACGCGAGCGACGATGGGTCGTGTCTTATGTTCCTTAATCAGCGCGCGCACGCGCGGCTCGATGATATCGTAACTGCCTTTGCCGTTCGAAAAGACCCGAAACTTGTCATGCGAGGCCTTATCGCCATCCATACTCACGGTGACGCCGATCTCATTCGCCGAAAGATATTCGATGATGGCGGGTGTCAGCAGCGTGGCGTTGGTGGTCAGGCTGAAGTCGATGGAGCGGCCCTGATCCGCCGCCTTTTGTTTGGCGTAGTCCACCACTTTTTTCAAGAGCGGGAAGTTCATTAACGTCTCGCCGCCGAAAAATGTGATGTGAACGCCGTGTCGTCCCGCCGATTGTGTGAATAAGTAATCGACCGACGCGCAGGCCGTCTCGAAATCCATGAACTTCGGCTTGCCCTCCGGCGTCGCGACCTTGTCTTCGCCGAATTCGTAGCAATACTGACAAGACAAGTTGCATTGGTTGGTGAGATTCATCACCATCGTCTGCAAAGGAAAATTCTCGGGCAGCGGCTGCGGTTCGGAAACGAAACCTTCGGCCGTGGTAATGATGCGGGATTGATACAATTCGCCGATCGTCTCGGCATCGGCGACGGCCAGCAGTTCCTGTTCGGTGGCGTCCTTCTGCGTCAGAATCGCGAGGACCGCAGCCGAAGTATCGTCCAATTCAAAGATGCCGGCGCTGGGCACGGTATACAAAAATCGCCGCCCGCCGCCGGAAAACGCGTGAAATTCGCCAAGCCGAAAAATCACTTCGGGCCCTCCGCTTCATCCCATCTTACATATAGAGGGATGGCGACCACCAGGTAGGATCGTGCGGTCAGCGGCTTGCCTTCCCGATCCTGCGCGCCATTATAAGTTGCCACGGCCCACACATCGCCGTAATTATTGCGGCTGAACTTGCGCTTCGGATTCGGGCCTTCTACCGACGGTATGAAGAAACCGGTGGGGCTCATCTTGCCCACGAATTCCTTATCGTCGTCGCCGTAGACGGCGTAAAATTCTTCCAGCGACCACTCGGCCTCGACCGGACCCAGTTCTACATCATCCGGCGTATTCGGCTTGCCGTCGGGTCCGCGATTGTAGGCGATGGCTTCGAACTGCTGATAACCCTTGGGAAACTTTTCGCCGCCCAGGCGCGCCAGAGCCGTGTCCGGCGATACTTTGATGTAATCGATTTTGTCGTACACCGCGATCGCATTGGGCGCGACCGTGCGGCGCACGGCGACGTCGCGCTTGCCGACGATCGCTTTCGCGTCGACATCCACTTCGACCGTCGCCTGATGGGCGGTCTGCTCGACGATCCGCTTGATGGTTACGCCGGTTCCGAAATCAATATCGGCTGCGGTCAACTTAGGAAAATTATCGCCGTAAATTTTTACCTTCTGCGCGGCGGAACCGGTCTTGATCATGGTCACGTCCGTGCCTGTCACGGTGACACCGTCACTGGCGCGATGCAGCGTAACGTCGTAGCCGAACTCTTCGTAGGCTCCCCAGAACCAGCGGCCTTCCATCTCATTCTGGTCGGGCGCGATCCACATGGTCTCGCGCAACTCCGCAGGCACGCCGCCGGCGGCTTGGGGTGAAGGGTCCGCCGCATTCTTCGTGGTCGAACGGCCGCGCCACGAATAGCCGGTATAAACCACTGACTTCCCGGAGCGGGTTGCAGTGCTGCCGTCCCTCAAATAAGTGAGCTTGACGTTGGTGGTGAACTCGTCTTCCGATGCGCCGGGTTCAATCACCATCTCGCCTGTCACTTTTCCTCGTCCCGCCTGATAGCCGGTGATCAACCAGCGTCCGGTCAGTTTCGGAGCGCGCATGCGGGCTCGCCAGGCGGCCCACGCGGGCGTATTCAATGGAAAATCTTTCGCCAGATATTCGACAGCTTGATCGGACGCAGGCCGGGTATCGACGGGCGTTCCATTCGCCGCGGCTGCACCGCGACCGCCTCCCCCTCCTCCTTCGCCAGGTCCGCCTCTGCCCCGGAACGATTGTTCCGAGACGATGAAGTATCCGCGGTGCATATTCACCAGCAGATCCCAATCTTCCTTGGATCGATGCCAGGAGCGGGCGCGGGCGATCGGATGACACGCCGCGCATGCTTCGCGAACCGTCTCATTGGGAAGTTCTTCGTCCTGGATCCGATGCTCGACGAAATACATCACCGGCTTTGCCTCTTCGGGCGCCAGGCCGTGATCCGTACTCAGACTCTTGACGATGGCGCGCGCTTCTTCAGGCTTCAACACCAGACCGTTGAGGCGGACCATGCGTTTGATGGCTTCCTGCCAGCCTTCGGGCGTAGTGCGCTCCCAGGAAATTCGCGAGAGATTGCCTTTTTCGTCCTTTTTATGACAGCCGCTGCACTTGGCGATGACCAGCGGATCGGTAACGGGAATACCTTCCTCCATCACCGGCTTGGCAGCGTCGGTTGCGCCGCGACCTCGCCCGCGACCGCGCTCAGGGCCGTCCTGCGCGTGCATCAGAATGGGAAGAGCTAAGAGAAGAGTGGCCAGCGGTCGCATATTCATTTTCACTGGAGCTCATCGAGATCTGTCTCGACACAGCCGTTTGGACTACGATAGCGCATTCTCAAACCGGGAGGCGCGACTTAGATCCTAACCTTACACGGAGTGCGCGGCCGGTGTCAACGCGGCGCACTCGAGGATTCTTATAAGAGGTGCAGCGGAGCTTCGTGGCCACGCGCGGTGACGCGCTCCACTGCAACCACTCGTCCATTTTCGACGATCAATGCGTCGTCGAAGTTGTTTACCGTCGGGCAAACGTGGCGCGGAATCAGGTAGAGCAGTTCGCCGATAGCTGGGACTTCGCCGGCCGAAACCTCAATCGGAAGATGCTCCTCGCTCGGCTTCAGAGGGGTCAGACCGGCGCGGCCAGCGACCGTGCAAGTGGGCACGCCCGCGTCGGCGGAAACGCTTTTATGCCCCGCATCGCAGGTAACCACGCTCGGTTTCGGATGGCTCACGACCGTTGAAACCACCAGCGCGGCGGGCTGATATCCCCACTCGGCGGGCAACTGCGTGATGCTGGTGGCGTCACTGTAGACCACGGTTCCCGGGGACGCGCGATGTACGAATTTTCCTTCCTGAAAAGGCGCGAACGTCGCCGCGCAGGGGAACGCGGGAGTGCCTGAGGTGATCACTTCCCCGATTGGAAACCCCGCCTGCTCCACTGCCGCGACGATTTCCATCAGCCGGCCGTAGCCTTTGTGCGCGAGCTTCTCTCGTTCTGGAAGCGACGCGGCGGACATGTGCCCATCGTAATAATGCAGCCCACGGAATTCGGGTCCGGCGGCGCGCACCACATTGATAATCGCTTCGACGCCATCCTGCGAAATGCCGGTGCGATCCATGCCCGGGTTCACGTCGACGAAAATCCCTATCTCGCTGCCCGACCATGCCGCGATCTGCTCGACATTTTCGACCAGCACGGAGATGAGCACGTTCGGATGTTGGCTCGCGATTTGCTTCACCCGCCGTGCATTTGCGCCCACCACGGCGTAGGCGAGCAGAACGTCCTTCATGCCGGATTCGCAGGCGGCGGCGAGCTCTACCGTGGTCGAGCATTTCGCATTCACCACGCCCTGGGAGGCGAGCCTCCGCATGATGAAGCCCAGCTTGGCGGTTTTCAAATGGGGACGCCAGCGGTTCGCATCGCCGCCCAACAATCGCAGCGTGGCGGCGATATTACGGTCCACGATTTCGGGATAAATCACCAGCGCCGGCGTCAGTAGCGCCTCGGCATTCTCGATTCGGTAAGAAGTCACTTTAATACTGTAACCGGAACATTGAAGACTGCCGTATTGACCACGCCTTTGCGCTGGAACTGGACCCATACGCGATAAATTCCCTCGCGCGGAAAAATCATATTGAACTGAATTTGTTTAAAAGGTCCGTTGTCGGGGCCTACCAGGAAAGGATGCGTGTGGATCAGGTCGATCAGGTCCGAACTGGCTGCCAACATGTGACCCATAGCGCCTATGTACGGCTCGACGCCGTCGCTCGGTGTAAGCCGGAAAAACATAAGAGTCTTCATGCCCGCGATGGGTTCGGCCGGCTCCGTCGTGAGCGAGACTTCCATATTTGCAGTCTTGTTCGGCGCCAGATCCGCGGTCAGTTTGGCCGGGACCATTTTCATTCCGGCTCCGGGCACGAACAGCGTAGTGGCGACCAACTGCGGCGTCGCGCCTTTGGGATAAAAATCGCTTAGCACGCGATAGAGGCCGGGGTGCGGAAAATTCACATCGAGATCGAAGGTGCCATCCTGTTGCATGATCGGGTGCACATGCCGGAAAAACTGCATGTCCTGGCTGATCAGGAAAAGATGAAACAGCTTCTCGTGCATGATCTCGAAATCGCGAACCGCCTTCTCGGTCGCCGGATCTTCGATGTGGAACGTCAATAAGGTTTCTTCGCCGGCTCTCAGGATCTTCGGAGCAGTAGTGATGTGCACGGGAAATTCGTGTGCGTCGGGGATCCCGGCGACCAGCGTCATCCCGCAGCGGGGACACTTGCCGGGAAGATTGGAGCGGACGTCCTTATCCATGGGGCAGACGAACTCGATGTCCGGATCAGGGGGAGCGGTAGGCTGCTGTTGCCAGGCGAAGAAGGAGGAAAGAAAAACAATAAAAGCGCGGAACATAGCGGCTATTCCTATTATCCCTCCAGTTCGTGCCGATGAGGCTTCCGTGGAGACTTTATCTTACGAGCTGCCTGTTTACAAGGCCGGCAAATACCTGACGTTTCGCGTCGCGCGCCAGGATTTCGCCATGAACACCGAATATGTGCGCGGCATTTTGCCGATGCACGAGATGGTCGCGCTCGACGTCACGCATGAATGGATTTGTGGATTCGCCTCGGCCGGCGGTCGCCATTTTCCGGTGATCGATTTGCGAGCGAAACTCGAGATCCCCCACGGATCGCATGGCAGAGAGCCTTTTGTGATTGTGGTGGAGGAGGAAGGAAGGTTGGTCGGTTTCATCGCCGACCGCGTGTCCGAAGTGCTCGAACTTCGCCAAAGGGATTTCCGAAATGGCGCTCTGCGGGGGCACGGACGCCCGCGGCGGGTGCTGGAGCCGGGTCAAATTATGAACGAAAAAGACTGGTCGACGTTGTGGATTCTTGCGGTGGATTAGTTATTCACCCAGAAGCCGGTCCTTCAGAACCTGCTCCAGGTCGCGATTCCCGTAGAGAATAGCGATCACTCGCAGGGGCGTGGTTTCCGCGCGATAGACGATGACATAGTTCGAGTATTTAGGGACTGTCCAGAAACGCACCAAGAGGGACGTGATATGCCTGCGGTGATGTCCAATGAGCGGACGTGCGGCCAATCGACGGCACGCGTCAACGATCTCAGCTTCCACCCGGTTGGCCGCGGCGTTGCTGCCCCTATCGATGAACCGCCAGATCTCATCAAGATCTTCGATTGCCTAAGCAGTGAGCTGGAACCTCTGCGTCACCTTGAACTAGCCGACTGCCGGGGGACGTTCAGCGCGGCGTCGGCGCAACATCTCCAACGCTTCGTCGCCGTCCATCATTTCACCGCGCTCCGACTGTGCGAAGCCGGTGGCAATTTTAGCCGCAATCGCCTCACGTTGATCTTTCAGCCAGTCTTCGCAGTCAAGTTGTTCGCGGAGGATCTCGAACGCTTGATCCAACGCTTCCGCTGGATCCTGACAGGCGCCTGAACGAATCGCCAGATCGATCGTGCTTTGATGTTCGGGCTTCAGCTCAATCATCATGATTGGTTCCTCGCAAACCCCATTGTAGCCGCGTTCAGCCTTTAATCCCGTCGAAGGCCTGCTCGATTTCCTTCTTCGCCTCCGGCCCGATCGGCGTCAGAGGCAGGCGCGGGATGCCTCCGTAGTATCCGTTCAGGTCCATGGCGTATTTCAATCCTGGCACGCCGTACTTGGCTGTGACCAGTTGCGCGGCCGGTGCAATGCGATTCTGCCAGTCCAGCGCGGCGGCGGTTTCACGGGTGCGATGCGCCTCATAAATCGAAATAACGGAATAGGGCGCCGCATTCGCATAGGCCAGCACCGCTCCCACGGCTCCGATGGCCAGCGACGGCGCCAGCGTGGGTGCGGAGCCGACCAGCACCTGGAACCCGGGCTTCACCTCCCGAATCATCTGCATCACCTTTTCCAGATTCCCCGAACTTTCCTTGATCGCGATGATGTTCGGATGATGCGAAAGCGCCGCTACCGCATCGGTCGTGATATCGACGCCCGTCGCCTGCGGCCAGTTGTAGATCATCAGCGGAATTTTCGACGCGTCGGCGACAGCGCGAAAATAGAGCGTCTGCGCGTCGGTCCGATTAATCAGATTCCTGTAGTAAAACGGCGTGCGGACCATCGCCGCTTTATATCCGATATCGGCGGCACGATTGGTAAGCTCGATTGTTTCGCGAACGCCTTCGACACCGGTTCCCGCCATTAATAATTTTTCGGGTGCGGCGTATTCGGCCACCCATTCCCACAGGCTGATCTTCTCTGCGGTGGTGAGATAAACGCTCTCGCCCGTGGATCCGCAAACTACGTATCCGGCGAGGCCGGTGCGATTCCACTTCTCGATATTGTGCTGGACCTTGATCTTATACAGGTCGCCTAAATGATCGAAAGGAGTCGCAATAGGAGGGAAAATGCCGTGCAGCTTTAACATGAGGGAGACAAAAGCGGGCCGCGTTTGGCAGCCCGCTCTGAAAAATTAACCCTTGGTGAATACGACCAGCAAGGTGAAAATCGCCAGCGATTCGATGAACGCCAGACCCAGCACCAGCAGCGTCTGGATTCCCGCACGGGCTCCTGGATTGCGCGCTACCGCTTCGGCCGCGCTGGCGACTGCCTTACCTTGGCCGAGTCCGCAAAGTCCGGACGCGATCGCCATGCCCACCACCAGGCCGACCACCTTCAGTTCGCCGGCGCTGACGCCGCTCGCCGGCGCCGTTCCTTGCGCGAACGCAGGCACCGCCGCGATGATCAGAAAAAAAGCCATCAACATCAACAGTTTTGTACGCATTTGTTTCTTCCTTTTCCTATCAAAATTCCGCCCAGGAGGTGGTTCCGGTCCGCGCTGGGGCGCGGGCGGCTCACACTCGACGGTTAACAAGCCGTATTAATGTTCGTCCGACACCGCGCCGCCAATATAAATTGTCGTCAGCAGCGTAAATACGTAAGTCTGCACGACCGCCACGAATACGTGCAGCAGCATAAAAATAATCGGAATGACTAAGTACGTCAGCTTCAGGAATACGCCCGTCACCTGCTCGCCCGCGAACATGTTGCCGTATAAACGAACGCTGAGCGAAAGCGGCCGCACGAAGTGGCTGATCAGCTCAATCGGAATCATCAGCGGCGCAAGCCATGCCACCGGACCGGCGAATTGCTTCAGGTATCCGACCCCATGCGCCTTGAAACCAACCCCGTTGTAATACAAGAAAGTCGGAATCGCCAATCCGACAGTGACGTAAACATAATTGGTCGGCGCTTCCAGTCCTGGCACCAGCCCGATCAGATTCATCGACAAAATGAAAATAAAAATCGTGCCGATGTAGTAAACAAATCGTTCGCCGTGATGCACGCCTACTTCAGAAATCGTGTTAACGATAAAGTCGTAAATCAATTCGAAAACGTGCTGTAGCTTCCCCGGATTTTCCGCCGAGAGCCGCCCGCGCACCAGCGCCACCGTGATCATGATGAGCGCCACCACCAGCAACTCCATCACCAGCCAGTTTGGCCAGGGATGCTGTGGATTCTCCGCCGTCATGCCGAAGACGCCGAGGATCGCATTGGCCGGCCCGGCAAGGTGTTCGTTGAACAGCGCGGTTAGCGCCAGCTCATGTTCTGCTGCCATAAATAAGGAGTTCGAGAACCAATGCCGCGAAGGAGACCAGCAAACCCACGATCAGCGCCCCCGGAGTGCTTCCCAAACCTTCAACAATAGCATAAATCGCCCCACCGATCAGCACATAGCGCAGCGCCAGAAACACCGCGGAACCGGTGGCAGGGGCCTTTCCCGTCACTCCCACTGTCTCGACCAATCGGCCCCAGGAACGGAAGCTCAGATACGATAATCCCGCGCCCACCACGAACCCCAGCGCATCCCGCACGCCGTACTTTGCCAGTACTGCGACGCCGCCGATCGCGCCCAAAGCCAGCGTCAACCGCAAAACCCTCTGTTGAGAAATTTCCACTTAATTTGGCTTCAGGCAGCTTCTTACTTGGACCCCGAGTTACGCATCAGCTCCCGGATCAATTGCACAAACCCGCTCGCGATCCCCAGCAGCAGGAAGACGACCATCAGGTAATGTGTGCCTAGCCACTTATCGAGCCAGTACCCGATCAGGTAGCCGGCAAAAGTCGATGCCGGCAGCATGGTCGCAATCGCCGTATAGCGTAACGCCGACGCGACGAAGCCGTCCTCTTTTTCCTTCACTGCTTTAATCTTAGGATCTCCGCGGCCTTGGCGGCGGTTTCATTTACCAGAAAGCCCATCTTCGGATGGGACGGTTCCAGATCCGGCTCGATTCCGAACTCCCGCAGCGTCTCGCTGGTGGTGGGTCCCACCGAGGCGACCACCAGCTTCTTCATCGCCAGCCGCACCGCGTTTTCCAAGCTTTCTTCGGCCGCGATCTTCATTAAATGCGGCACCTGAATCGAGGTCGTGAAGATCATCACGTCGACCGCCCCGGCCGCCAGCCGTTTCACTGCCTCCCGCAGAGGACCGCAGTCGAGCGGCAAATCCCATTGATAGACCGGAACCGTGGTGACCTCGCATCCGCGGCCGCGCAAGGCTTCGATCAGCTCCGTCGCAGGACGGCCGTACTCCTGGACTACGATTTTTCGCTCGCTCCGGCCCTCGATCGAGGTCAGAATCTCGCGCCACGTATTCGGCTCGGGAACCATCACCTGCGCCGGGATGCCCCACTCGCGCAGCACCGCCATCGGCTTCGATCCGCGTACCACCAGCGTCAGCGCTTGCAAGGCATTCTTAAAGCTGTCAGCGGGAAAGCGCGTCGCCAGCACCGTATCGAGCAAACGCGTGCCGACGCCGGTCAGCAGAATCATCATCTCGAAGTCGCCACGGAATAGCTTTTCGGCGAACTCGAACGCCTGCGGATTATCGGAGAGCGGCACTTCGCGCATCGAGGGGGCGACAAAAGCCTCCCCGCCCTGACTTCGGATCAAGCGCTCCATTTCCGCCGAGCGCCGGCTTTCGAGCGACAGGACCCGCAGTCCGTGAAATGGCACAATCTACTGCGCGGGCTTCGGCTCTGGAGCCATCGCCGGTTCATGCTGGCCGCGATGGCACGTATAGCAAGTGACATGATCTTTGCCATCGGGGAACTTTGCATTGATTTCCCTGGTCATCGTAATCATGGCCCGCGCGATCACCTTGTGCTCATTTGCGTCGCTTGCGAAATCCCCCGCCACGTGGCACATCTGGCAGTTCCCGCCCAGCGCTATGGTGAAGGAACGCATAATCGGAAGCAGATTGTCAGGAGTCAAAATCTGCAAGTTCTTCGGCGCCGGCGGCGGACCCTTCTTGGTGTCCTGCGGCGGCTGGGCAAACAACATGGCGGAGAAAATTGCAACAAATCCGAACGACGCGAATATACGCATTCCAGTATCATACACAAGACGCCGTGGGCTATGGAAACTGACCGGCGTGAAGAATGAAAAGCGCGCGACGCCATTCTCAGCATCATGCTCGACTTGTCCATTAGAGGAGGGAGATATAACTCATGCCGCAGCAAAATCCCAGCAGCGAATTGGTGCTCGTGACGGGCGGATCGGGATTCATTGGCGCACAATGCATTTTGCAGCTCTTGGATGCGGGCTACCATGTGCGGACCACGGTCCGTTCCCTTGAGCGTGAGCCTCAGGTGCGCGCGATGCTGAAGGCAGGCGGCGCCGAGCCTGGCGATCGGTTGTCCTTCGCGGCCGCCGATCTCGAAAAGGACGCGGGCTGGCCGGAAGCCGTCGCCGGCTGCCAGTACGTGCTGCACGTCGCGTCGCCCTTTCCCTCGAAGGTCCCCAAGCATGAGGACGAACTGATCGTCCCTGCGCGCGAAGGCTCCCTACGCGTGCTGCGCGCGTCCCGTGATGCACGCGTCAAGCGCGTGGTGCTGACCTCTTCCTTCGCGGCGATCGGCTATGGACAGAACCCGCAGGAGGCGCCTTTCAATGAAACCAACTGGACGGATCCTGATGGCGATGGCGTGCTTCCCTATGTGAAATCGAAGACTTTGGCTGAACGCGCGGCCTGGGATTTTATCGCCAAGGAAGGCGGCGCCCTCGAGCTTTCCGTCGTCAATCCGGTAGGCGTGTTCGGACCCGTGCTTGGACCCGACTATTCAACTTCGATCCTCATAGTTCAACGCATGATGGACGGCGCTGTGCCCGGCTGCCCGCAGCTTTATTTTGGCGTTGTCGATGTGCGCGATGTCGCCGATTTACACATCCGCGCCATGACTGATCCAGCCGCGAAGGGCGAACGCTTCCTGGCCGTCGCGGGCGATTTCATATCCCTGCTCGATATCGCCAAGATATTGAAGAGCCGCCTGGGCGCGTCGGCCAAAAGAGTGCCGACCCGCCAATTGCCGGACTGGCTGGTCCGCCTTGCCGCGTTGCGTGATCCGGCGGTGAAGCAGATTCTGCCCGAACTCGGCAAGAGGAAGAACGCCACCAACGAAAAAGCCAAGCGCATCCTAGGTTGGGCGCCGCGTTCGAATGAGGAGTCCATCGTCGCCACCGCCGAAAGTCTGGTGCGTCTTGGGCTTCTGAAGATATAAAGAAAACAACCTCTTGACGCGTATTGCAAATTGCGATATATTAATCACGGATTGCAATAATGCGGCTCGGAGAAAAAATTCGGTACCTGCGGCTGGTCGAAGGCACCCTCCGTGGGCTAGACCGGGAGATGACGCAGCAGGAAGTGGTTCGCGCCATCGCCCGGCAGATGAAGCGGACCATCAGCCAGTCTTATCTTTCGCAAATTGAAAGCGGCGCACGGCCCCATCTCACCAACTCCACGCGGATGCTGCTGGCCAAGTTTTTCGGCGTCCATCCGGGTTATCTGGTAGACGATCCGGAAGGATTTCATACAGAGCTGATCAGCGGAGTGCGCGTGGAAGAGGATCAGCTCGATTTGTGGCTGATCAGCGGAGCGGAGCGTTTCGCCCGGGACCGCGAAGTGAGCCGCGCGCTGCTGGCCTTGGCTCGCCACGCCGATTCGCGCAAGTGCCTGGTGCTGCTCTACGCGATTCTCGACACGCCGGAGCTGGTTGACCGGTTGCTTGCCGTCCTTAGTCCGGCCGCCAAGCTGAAAGAGGCCGTATGAACTGGGAAGATTTCTATCTCGCGACATTTCTCATCGGCTTCCTGTTGAGCGCATTTTCGGTGTTCGCCGGCGCCGTTCATCTGCCCCATTTCCATGGTCATCATCATGTTCACGGCGGCAAAGGCGGGGTGTCGCCCTTGAATTTCGGCACCTTCGCCGCGTTCCTGTGCTGGTTCGGGGGAACCGGATATTTGCTAGGGCGTTACGCGAGCATCTGGGTCTATCTCGCGCTGCTGATTTCGGTGATGAGCGGGCTGGGCGGCGCCGCGGCCATTTTCTGGTTTCTCTGGAAGTTGAATAAGCACGAGAAACCGCTCGATCCAGCCGACTACGACATGATCGGCATGCTGGGAAAAGTCGCCAGCCCGATTCGAAGGGGAGGCACCGGCGAATTGATTTATTCGCTGGCCGGTTCCCGCCGCTGCGCGCCCGCGCGAAGCGAAGATGGCGCGGAGATTCCGCGCGATACCGAAGTGGTTGTCACGCGTTTTGAAAAAGGCATCGTGTACGTGCGCCGCTGGGATGACCTCCACGGCGAGAAGTTCTAAAAGAGGAGCTATGCATATTCCGCAAGATGTAATCGTGATCGTCTTCCTGGCATTTGTCGCCATCATTTTCCTGATGACGATGTTCGCGCAGTTGTATCGCAAAGCCGGCCCGCATCAGGCGTTGGTGGTTTATGGAATCCGGGGCACGCGCATCATTAAAGGTCGCGGCACCATGATTCTTCCGATGTTCGAAACGTATCGTGAGCTGTCCTTGCAACTGATGTCGTTCGACGTTGCCCCGCAGCAGGAGCTGTACACGGCGCAAGGCGTCGCCGTGACGGTGGAGGCGGTCACGCAGATTAAGGTGAAGTCTGATCCGGAGTCGATCGTCACCGCCTCGGAACAATTTCTGACCAAGAATGACGACGAGCGCCAAGGCCTCATCAAGCTGGTGATGGAGGGCCACCTGCGCGGCATTATCGGGCAATTATCGGTGGAACAGATCGTGAAAGAACCGGAAATGGTGGGCGACCGCGTGCGCGCCACTTGCGCCGACGACATGACCAAGATGGGTCTGGAAGTGATTTCGTTCACCATCAAGGAAATTCGCGATAAAAACGACTACATCACGAACATGGGCCGTCCCGACGTGGCCCGGGTGAAACGCGATGCCGAAATCGCCACTGCCGAAGCCGAGCGGGACACCGCGATCAAGCGCGCCGAAGCCTCGCGCGCCGCGGCGGTCGCCACTGCGCAGGCCGATCAGGAACGGGTGCTGGCGCAGACGCTGTCTTTGGCCAAACAAGCCGAATCCCAGCGCGATCTGGAAGTCAAGAAGGCCCAATATCTGGAAATGACCAAGCGGCAGCAGGCGCAAGCCGACAAAGCCTACGATATCCAGACCAACATCATGCAGCAGCAAGTGGTGGCGGAGGCTGTCAAAGTCCGGCAGGTGGAGAAAGAGCAGGAAATCAAGGTGCAGGAAGCCGAGATCCTGCGGCATGAGAAGGAACTAATCGCCACCGTTCTCAAGCAAGCCGAAATCGACCGCCAGCGCATCGAAACCCTGGCCGCCGCGGAGCGACAACGCAATATTTTCGAGGCAGAAGGCCGCGCCTCCGCGATTCGAACCCAGGGTGAGGCGGAAGCGGAGATCATCCTCAAGAAAGGCGAGGCCGAAGCCAAAGCGATGAACGTCAAAGCCGAGGCTTATCAGGAATGGAACCAGGCGGCGGTGGTCGACAAACTGCTGACCAATATGCCGGAGATCGTGAGAGCGCTGACCGCGCCGCTGGCGAATGTCGACAAGATCACGATTGTTTCCACCGGCAACGGTACAAGCGCCGGGATGAACAAAATTACCGGCGATATGACGGAGATTGCGGCGCAGATTCCCGCGCTGTTTGAAACGCTCAGCGGCATGAAGATGTCGGAGCTGCTCGGAAAAGTGCAGACCATTAAGGAGTAAATTATGGCCCTTTTAGAACGCGTAGCGACGCTGGTTCGCGCCAATTTAAACGATTTGATCGACAAAGCGGAAGATCCCGAAAAGCTGATCAAACAGGTGATTCTCGACATGCAGAACCAGTTGCTGCAAGTCAAAACACAAGTCGCAATTTCGATTGCCGATCAGCATCTGCTGCTAAAAAAGAAGCGGGAAAACGAGGACGCCGCCGAAGAATGGGTCCGTAAAGCGGAACTGGCGGTGGAGAAAAAACAGGACGACCTGGCGCGCGCCGCGATTGAGCGGTCGATGACTTCGAAGAACGTCGCCGCCAGTTTCGCCGAGCAGGTGGCCGATCAGACGGCGCAGGTCGAGAATCTGAAAACGGCATTACGCAAGCTGGAGTTGAAACTCACGGAGGCGCAAAATAAGTCTGACGTCCTGATCGCCCAGCACCGTCGCGCGCGAGCCCTCACTCGCGCGAGCAATGCCCAAATCAGCATGGGTGACGGCTCAAAGGCCGCGGCGTTCGATCGGGTAAAGGACAAGGTGCAGCACGCCGAGGCGGTGAGCCAGGCACAATCGAGCATCGCGACGGATGACATGGAGGAGCGCCTGGCTGCGCTGGGGAAAGAGGACGAGATTGACAGACTCCTGGCGGAAATAAAAAATCGCAAGGGTATCGTCTAATCACTCGGTTTTGGTCCAAACGATCATCATTCCCAGTTCGAGCGCCTGCTTCTGCCAGGTGCCCGTGAACGTTCCGCTGGTCCCCGACCAGGTAGCCCCGACCGGATAGCCGTCGTTGGCGATCGCGCATTTGAAAATATCGCCGACGAAATTCGGCTGCGAAGGAACCTGCGGGATGATGCGAATGCCTACTGGATTCGCTGCCTGCGGGATGGGAGGAATGACTGGAGTATTCACGGTGGGCAGCGGGTAGGGAGGATAGTCCGAGAGGAGCGTGCTCACTTTGATGGCGCCGGCAGGCACGGGTCCGACGTATTCACTGGGGGACTCCGTGGTGGCCGCGACGTTTCCGAGTCCCGCCGGAACCCAGGTATCCCCGTAGAGTTGCCGCATGTACATAACCGAGTAGGGATCGAAGCCATCAAACTCGATCTCCTCGTCGATGGTCCAGCCCGCTGCGATGAGCTGGCCGACGAGTGCCCAGCGTTGAGCTTGGGTCAGTTGGATTGCAGCGGGGCTGCTCCCCCACGAATATCCGTTGTAAAGCGGCTGAAACGCCGGCGGTTTGCTGGCGGCGTAGGCTGCATCGAAAAGCTCCATGTAGGCGTTCGCCGCTGAAGACACGTTTGGTGATGTGATTTGTGTTCCCATATTTGACCTCTCAAAACCTTTTTCGTTGGAGCGCTCCCGACCTTTTTGATAACCCAGAAGGAACTGGGACGCTGTATCGCACGCTGTTCTCGCCGTATCGTTAAACGTCGGTCGATGAGGTGGTCTAGAACTCTCACGCTCCGGTGGGCTGGACGCCGAATCGGTGCGCCAACCTCTCGATTGAAGAATAGGGCGGAGAATCGCGAGACATGGCGGATGAAAGTGATAAAGCGTGGGAGGCTAAGGAAATAGAGTTGCGGATTTCATTGATATCGCATGTTGAGCGTTATGCTTGCTCGTGGGATCTCTGTCTCGGAGTCATACAAAGTATTTCCGCTATAATCGTCATTATGAGAACGAGCAGAGTGGTTTCATCACGATGCCGCCAGAAATGGCCGAACAGGCCTAGCGTCTTGCCCGAAAACAAATTCGAACTATGAGTGAATTGATGCGTGAGGCGTTTCGGCGATACCAGGAGCCTTTGAAGGCCCCTTCGGACGCGGACCTGCGCAATTATTTTCGCGGGGTTGCTCCGGCGCCGCCTGCTTATCGCGCCATCCGTGACGAGGCCAAGCGTAATGGGGTTTCTGATCTAACCATGCGACAGATTGATGAGGAAGTCAGCGCGACCCGCCGGAATCTCGCCGGAAAGAAAAAGAACGCCAGTAGATGATACGGGTGGTGATCGACACCAACGTAGTCGTATCCGCCAACCTAAATGTAGAGAGTCTTCCAGCCACCGTTCTCGATCTGGCTGCGTCTAAAAAGATTGTAGACGAGTGAAATGGTTCAGCCCGCATAGCCACCGCGGCTAAGGACGAACCCGACAACGGTTTCCTCGAATGCGCCGAGGCTGCGGAAGCAGATTTTCTAATAACCGGGAATTTGCGACACTTCCCAAACATGTGAAAAAGTACCCAGATCGTTGGGGTGCGAGAATTCTTGGTCAGCGGACTTGGCACGTACTGAGGAATCATTTTTTGCGCATCATAACTGATATCGCGAGCAGTAGCAAGATGGAACCGGCGCTGATCCACGCTCCGATTCTTACCATGCGAGGCTGGTAGCGGAAGTCGAGCACGTGATCGCCGGCGGGTATTTGGACGCTTTGTAAAGCGCCACGCCAGAGGTTGATCGGAATGGATTGGCCGTCCAGATAGGCTGTCCAGCCGGGAAAAAATTGCTCTTTCAGGACGAAATCGAAGCTTTGGGGTGAGCTCACTCGGAATTGGCGGGTTTCCGGAGTCCTGTTCAAGGGTGTGATCGTCCCGCTACCGGAATAGGGCTCCGCATATTTTTGATACTCGTAAACATGGAAGTAATCGGTATCCTTTCCGAGTAGCTTGAATGATGGGTTGGACTTCAGGCCAGGGTAGAGTGGTCCGTTCGCAGTGGTGATTACATAACGGACCGCGAACGTCTGAAGAGCCAGGTCATTGCTGGCGTCGAAGCTGAATTCCCGATTCGATTGAAACTTTGCTCCAAGGTCCTTCACCAGATCCAAGTAACGTTGAGCGATGAAAGGATCAAAGCCCTGGGGAGAGGCTAAGCTATGATGCCTTAATTCCACTGGCATCGGCGCCGTTCCGTCGAGAAGGATCCGATATTCCCGGTGGGTCATTAGCTCCTGAAAAGCATGAGGATCCATATAAGCGAAACCGTCTTTCGCATAGTTATGAGGTAGCCAGCCACTATTGCCATTAAACCGTTTACTTGTCCCGAAGGCTTTGTAGTCAACTCCGGTGCTGAGCAACAAGGCAACAGTCATAGTCATGCGCCACTTACCAGACTGTCCGCGAAGTGCGAAGACACAAAGGGTAAAAACAATGAGTGTTGCCAATGCATCGAGCGCAGACCACCAGCCTGCTGGAAAGGCCGGCGCTTGCGGGCGCCACGCGTGAAGCTCATAGACCGCCCAGGCCGAGGCTATCACAACTCCGAAAATCGGCCATGCTTTGGAGATTTTGTTGTCATGATTGGAAGTTAGAAACTGATCAATGCCGAAGGCAGCCAGGGCCGCTATTGTCGCCGTGATGCCTGCCAGAAAATACCAATCACGGCAGACTTGAAAAAGGATTGGAACTTTTCCAACTACTGCCGAGACTAGGTGAAATGGATTCGTGAGGAAGACCGTCGAGACACAGCCGGCGGCTAGGATGGGAATGACGGGACGCCATCGCCGGAATCTCAGGAGGGAAGCTATTCCAAATACAGCGGGCGCTCCCAAATATAGATACTCAAACCCGAAGTTCGTCATGACGGGGACATTGATCCCGAAGTCATAGAAGTTGGGGACAAGATATGAGATATAGAACGCGATATCCTGCAAACCTTGCCCGTATAGGTTCTCCTTCATCATGAGAGAACTTGCTTCAAACGCAGGGAGAAGCTGAATGGCAGCCACAGCTAAGGAAGCTACGATCGCGAGGAAAGTCCGCACTGCGATCGTTAGCTTTCCAGAGAAAAGTGCGTAAGTGCCGAGATAGATCGCCAGAACGAGCCAGGTAGGTGGATAGCCAGCCAGGAAGCATGCCGCAGAACTGGCTGTGACTTTCAAGAATCCCCGCCAGCTTCGATCCTTAGCTATATCGTCAATTCCCCACAAGCCTAAAGGCAACCAGGCATAGCCGCACATCAATCCGAGATGCTGAAGCTGGAGCATTGCATAGCCGCTGTAGGCGAATATTCCGCCACCCAGAATGCACGCCAGATCGGCGAGGCCTTTGTTTCGAAGCCAGCAAAAGCAAAGTAGGAAACCCAGCCAGACATGGGCGAATTGGAATGTTTCGAGAGCCGTGTAGGTGAGGACTCCATGCCATGCGCTGGCGGCGAATAGAATCCACATGGGCGGATAAAATAGGGCCGCTTGGATGTTGGCGGCGAACGGCTGGCCACAATAGATGGAAACATCCCACGCGGGGAAAGAGAAGTATTTCACACTTTGAAAGGCGTAGTCGGTCAGAGGATATTGGAAACCCCAAAGATCGTAGGGTATGTGGATTTTGCGGAAGGGAGATAGATATTCCGCAAAGAATATGTATGTAAAGACCAGCGAAGAAAGGGCTACTGAGAGCGTGGATAAACGTTTGGGCATTTGCCGGCGCTTCAGTAGCGTACCGCGTTCGGAGCCGCCGATACAAATTTAAGAGACGCAGATCAGTCAGTTAGTGGGGTGACTTGCATCGGCTTGTCCTTGATTGAGCCCCTTCACGATCAATTGTGCGATTCCAAATCCGCCATTGTTGGCGAGCACCTGGGAAAACTGCTGATCGGCGATGTCGAGCATGGTGGATGACGAGGAGTCCTGATCCTCTGTGTTTTCGCGGGCGGTGCGCAGCATCTGAGCGATCATTAACGCTTCAAATTGCTTGGCCGCGCCCTCGACCCTGGTGGGCGCCGGTGCGCCCGGCGTGCCCATTACGGACGGGGACATCGCGCTGAGAGCATCGGTCATCAGATCACCTCAATTTGGGCATCAAGCGCGCCGGCTGAGTGCATGGCTTGTAAAATCGCAATCACGTCGCGCGGCGTGGAGCCGATGGCTTGTAAAGCGCGGACTAATTCTTCTACGGTCGCGCCCTTTTGCAGCACCAGAGCTTTGGCCTTGGGTTCTTTTGACTCGACGGTGGTTTGCTCCACTACTTTGGTCTGGCCGCCCGACAGAGGAGCAGGCTGGGAGACTTCAACCCTGGTGCGAATTTCGACGCTGAGCGCGCCATGCATGATCGCGACGGGGGTGATTTTTACGTCCTTGCCCATGACGATGGTTCCCGTGCGTTCATTGATCACGATCTTCGCTGGACGATCCGCATCCACGGTCAAGGACTCCATTTCGGAGATGAATTCGACGGTGCGGGTGGAGTACGAGGGAGGCACGTCGACGACGAGAAGGCCGGAGCTTTCGGCGCGCGCCACCAGCATTCCGGGGGACGCGAAATGCTTATTAATCGCCTCGACGACGCGCGTCGCGGTGGTGAAATCGGACTGCCGCATTTGCAGCTTCACATGGGACGTCGGCTCGACGGAGGGCGGGGTGCGTTCGACGATCGCTCCATCGGGCGCGCGGCCGACGGTGGGATGATTTTTGGTATCCGTGTTGCTGCCACGGCCGGCCACGAAGCCTCCGGTAATCACTGGTCCTTGCGCGACGGCGTAGGTTTCGCCGTTAGCGGCCTTGAGCGGCGTGAGGAGCAGAATGCCGCCTTGTAAATTGGTAGCATCGCCGATGGCGGCCGCGGTGGCGTCGATTCTTGTACCTGGCTGCGCGAACGGCGGCAGGGTCGCGGTGACCATCACGGAGGCCATGTTATGCACCTGCATGACAGTGGGATTCACGGTGACTCCCATCCGCTGTAATAGATTCGACAAGGTCTGGGTTGAAAACAGCGTGAGCTGTTTATCGCCCGTTCCGGCGAGCCCGACGACGATGCCGTAGCCGATTAACTGGTTGTCGCGCACGCCTTCAATCGACGCGAAATCCTTGAGGCGCGCGCCCTCGGCCGAAGCCAGGACAGCAGTCAGTATAAGAATCGTGAGTTTTTTCATGACGCCTTAAAAAGGAAGTAATCCGAGCAGGAAGCGATAGAGAAAGTTAGGTCTTCGGATGGCGTCGCCCACCACGCCTTTGCCGGTCACTTTAATCGTCAAATTGGCGACCTGCACGGAGTTCACCATGTTAGCGGAGCTCAAGTCGGCCGGCCGCACATAGCCGTGAACGGTGATGGTCTGTTTGTCGGAGTTGACGCCGATGTCGCGTGTGCCTTCGATGACCAGCGTCCCGTTGGACTGAACCTCGATGACGCGCGCCGAGATGGTGGTCGACAGGGCCAAGTTGCGCGAGGTGGTTCCAGCGCCGGCTAATTCAATATCGTTCGTGGTGTTGAGCAAATTTGTCAGTTGCGGGCTGGTGATTCCGAGGACTCCGGCAATGGAGGCGTTGGCCGAGGTTTTGCGTGAGGACGCGGAAGTACCGCTCACCACCGCCGACGCGGCTTCATTCACCACGATAGTGACGATGTCGTTCACCTCACCGGCGCGAACATCGCGGGCATTATCGGCGAGACGGCCTGACGCCGTAAAGAGCGAACCGGGGGAGGCGCCCAGTTGCGCAAACAGTGAAATGGGGATGAATAAGAGTAGAAAACGCATCATTTTTCGACCACAACGTGCCCTTTATCTTGAATTTTTGCTTGGAAAGTCCGGCCATTGTCAGGATTTTTGATCAGAATCGACTCGCCGGCGCGGCCGGAGGATTCGGCAGTCGCCTCAAAGTCCAGGATGGCGTTGCCGACCTTTACTTCGACCGACACCAGGTCGCCGCGTTCGATGTCGTGTGCGATGGTCAGCATCGCGGCCGCGATCGGAGTGCCGGGCGAAAGCGTCCGCACAGGCCTGCGTCCGACCAGAGCATCGAGCGATTCCAGCAAGGCCGGATCAAAAGGAAATCGCGGACCGGTTTTGACGATCAATTGCGAAGCCTCCATCGGTTTCCCGGTAGGAATGGGTTCGGCGGCTTCGACCCAGGTTCGCTCGACTGTGATGCGAGCCTTCACCCACACCGGCATGCTGTGGTCCTGGCCGTAGAGAACGCGGCCGCGCCACAAACCGTTCGGGGTCAGGCTGGCGCGGGCAAATTCCAGGGTGCCGTGAGGAACACCGAAGCGGCTGAATTCGAGGATTTCAATTTTCGCGTTATCGAGGGCCAGGGCTTGCCGCAGGGCGGCGAGAAGTTTTTCCTCGGTCAATGGTTCGGTGGCACGTTCAAAGCAGATCGCGCTGACCTGTTCCTCGAGCACGATGTTGTTCTGCTTCGCCAGGCGCACCAGCTCATCGGCCCGCAGCACCCGCTGCACTCCGGGAAAAGGCGCGGCCCCAATTTCGAGCTTGGGATCGAGCGCGGCGAACACCGGACTGGCCGCGGAGACGTCTTTGCCCAGAATGCGATCGCCGTCGATGATGCCGCAGGCGAAGGCCGGTAGGATCGCGAATAGGAAGGCGAGTCTCATGATGCGATGTTATTGACCTGTTGATACATCTCGTCGGCAGCCTTCACGACCTTGGAATTCGCCTCATACGCGCGCTGGCTGCTGATCATGTTGATGAATTCCTCGACTACGCTGACGTTGGAATTTTCGGTGTAGCCCTGTTGCAGGGTGCCGACTCCTTCCTGTCCTCCGGGAACGCCGAGCTGTACCTGTCCGCTGGCATCGGTCGGCTCGAAGTATCCGCTGCCGACGGCGTTCAAGCCTCCCGGATTGATGAAATTCGCGAGCTGGATCTGCCCGGCTACTTGCGAGGCGGCCTGGTTGGGAAGCGTGTAACTGACCGTGCCATCGGCGGCAATGTTGACCGCTTGCGAGGCTGCCGGAATATTGATCTGCGGCTGCAAGGCATTGCCATTGGAATCGACAATGTTGCCGGTGGCATCGAGTTGGAAGTTGCCTGCGCGGGTGTAGGCGATGTTGCCCGCGGGCAGCAGAACCTGGAAAAATCCCTTTCCTTGAATGGTTAAATCGAGCGGGTTATCCGTCTCCTGAAAACTACCTTGCGTAAATATGATGGTATTCGTGGACGGGCGCGTGCCGAGTCCGAGTTGCAGACCATTCGGGACAATTGTCTGCGCTCCAGCCGACGACCCTGGTTGCACCACGGTCTGGTAGAGAAGGTCTTGAAACTGGGTGCGCCGAGCCTTATAGCCGGCGGTATTGGCATTGGCAAGGTTATTGGCAATTGTGTCGATGCTCATCTGCTGGGCAGTCATGCCGCTGGCGGCGCTATATAAAGCTCTTATCATTGGTATGGGTTCCTAGTTTGGTTTAGCGACTTCGGTAATCATTTGCTTATTCATTTCCGTGCCGAGCATGATGGCCTTTTGCATCATCTCGAACTGGCGCATTACGCCGACCAGTTTTCCCGCGGATTCGGTCACTGCGACGTTGGCCTGCTCGATTTGACCTTGCATGACCTCGGTCGTGACGTCCGCCTGGGGAGCGGCGCCGTTCTTATCGATCAGCGCGAAGTTGGCGCCGGCGAGTTTCGTCAAAGTATCGGAAGGTGCGGCCGGCTGTGCGATTTCGAGCTGGCCGAGATCCTGCCCCCCCTGCCGCACCATGCCATCCTTGCCGATATCGATTTTCTGCATTGGATCGACGATGATCGGCTTCCCGCTATCGAGCACGTTGCGCAGGGTATAGCCTTCCTTCGTCTCCAATTGGTTAGAAGTAGAGATGCGAAAATTTCCAGAGCGTGTGTAGACAATGCCTGAAGGCGCATTCAGCGCGAAAAACCCTTTGCCGTTCAGCGCAACGTCCAAGGGATTGCCTGTGGAAAGCAAACCTCCTTGGGAAAAATCCGTATACTGACGCTCGACCATGGGGAGCGATTGGTCATATAGGTTGTAGAATTCCCGATCGGTCTTGAAGCCAGGCGTTCCTGAGTTCGCCATGTTGTTGGCATGCATGTCGAGCGAGTCCATGCGCGACTTCATTCCACTGGCGGCGGTAACGAGGAGCTGATCCATTTGAATTCCTGCACTGGTGTTAGCACTTGATCCGCCGTTTGATAAAGTCTGGTGAAATAAGGGCGATGAGAGATAGCAGAACCGAAATGGGATCGACAAGATCGTGCCGTTTCGGATCCAGCGGCAATAGATTGTCAATTCGGGACTCGCTAAGTGGCTGAGTTCGCACTCTGATGGCTTTGGGCATCGACCTGCACTTGTCCGGTCCGTGAACGCCCACGCCGCCACCGGAACAAATCACGCAAGTGTGCTGGCCGCAATGACTGCGCCAGTGACGACAGCGCCCGCGGCACAACCTTCTCCGGCGTTCCTTCATATGATTAGTTTGTTCCTGAGCTCCCCGAGCGAAGGAACGTCGCAGCAAGACACGTCCACAGCGGACACGGCAAATGCTCCGGCAACGACGGGGTCGCCGGCACAAATCGCTGAAGCGATGATCCGGTCGATGTTGGGCAGTCCGATCCTAAGGGGTCCAGCGCAGGGTGGTTCAACGTCAAGTACTCCCGTGTCAGGCAACGCGAGTCAAGGGACTGCTTCGACGACGGCGCAAACCGGGAAGGGGACGCCTGGCACAGTCAATCCGAATCAAACGGCGGCATCGAATCCGCAGTTACCCGGCGCACCCGGCATTGCAACCATATTAGTGATTGCGCCATCATTGATCGCTGGCCCGTTGGCATCCACATTGACTTCGCCAACGCCCCCGGTTGGCGATTCCAGATCGAACACACAGGTTCAGAACAATCTTGCGCCAGGATCGATCCTGCCACTTGCGAAGGGCTCGCCTGAGTCTAAGGTAGCGTTCACCGCCATCTTGACGCCGACGAACGAGATGGCGCCGAACAGCGCCACCGCGGCGGCAGGGAAGCAAATCTCGATTTCGCCGGAACCGGCAACGAGCGTTTCATCCTCCATTCCTCTCGCTTCCGCGCCGCCTTCGAGCAGCACGCCGCCACCTGCAACGGCACAGGGCACAGGCTCACAGACCGCAGTGCAGGCAACCGCAGAAAACTCGAGCGGCGAGACGCCGTCCAATCCGCAGGGTGATTCGGCGGATACTCCGGCGCAGTCGATCGTCCTCTCCGCCGACGCAAAGAATAAAACGGCTATCAAGCAAGACGACGATACGCCGGCAATCATCACCGCTGCGGGCAGCGCCTTGCAGGATCACACGGTCACATCTCTAACCGATCCAAATCGCGCGCCTGCTTCCGCCGCCACGGCAACGCCTTCCGAGGCAACATCTTCTCAAACAGCGGCGGAGGCTCTTCGCACTTCTGAATCCGAGTTGGTAGCGGCTCCGCCGGCGCGCACAGGAGCGGCGCAGGAAATCACCATTCGGATCGAACAGCCGGACGCTGCACCGGTCGACCTGCGCGTCGTCGAACGGTCCGGGCAAGTTCACATCGACGTCCGCACTCCCGACGCCGCGATGCAAACGTCGCTGCGCGAGGATTTGGGAACGCTTACGAATTCGCTTCAGCGGGCGGGCTATCACGCCGAAATGTTCACTCCGGCATCGGCACTTGGCCGTACGGCGTCCAGCGCGCAAACCAGCAATCAGGATGACCATCAGGATTCCTCGCAGAACCGCGGCGGCTCCGGAGATTCCTCCGAAGGCCGCCGTCAACAGCAACAACAGAAACGTCCGGGCACCTGGCTCGAAGAATTGGAAGATCAAAAATGAGCACTATCCCCACCGCGATAACGCCGACCATTCCGGCACCGACCGCGACCAGTCTCGCCGCGGCTACGAAAGCCACTAATCTGGCCAGCGAGAACGATTTTTTGCAACTGCTGGTCGCGCAGTTGAAGAATCAGGACCCCGAGCAGCCCACCGACGGGACGGCGTTCGTCACAGAGCTCGCGCAGTTCACGACGCTCTCTGAAGACACCGAAAGCGCCACCGATCTGGACACCATCGTGGCCGCGCTGCCGACGCTCCCAGCGGCGACGGCAACGACAACGCCCACGACTCCTACGACGACCCCGACCACTGGCACATAGCGCATCACAAATACGCAACACAAGTAATCAATAAAAGGACACATATGCTAGCTTCATTTTCGACCGCACTCTCCGCACTCACTGCCGACGAAACAGCCATCAACGTTGTCGGCAACAACCTCGCCAACCTAAACACTCCGGGTTTCAAGGACACTGTTGTCTCGTTCTCCGACCTGGTCAGCCAATCCATCAACGCACAGACCCAGGTGGGAGGCGGCGTGGGCGCTCCGGTTACTCTCACCCAGTTCGCCCAAGGGGCGATTCAGTCCACCGGAGGACCACTCGATGCCGCGATCCAAGGCGGCGGGTTCTTTATGGTCCAAGGGGCGAACGGCGCAACCGAATACACACGCGGCGGCAATTTCCAGGTGAATGCCGCCGGAACCCTGGAGACATCGACCGGAGAAGCGGTGCAGGGTTGGACCGCGTCGGCCAACGGGACGCTCAACACCAATGCGCCGCTCAGCTCGATTACGGTACCAACGGGAACTCTGACCGCCCCTATCGCCACAACGGCCAGCACGGTAAGCCTCAATCTCGATTCGACGGCCACGGCGCCTACCGGCGCCTTCTCGACGTCCGTGACCGCCTACGACTCGCTCGGCAACGCGCAGGTCGTCACGTACACTTTTACGCCCACCGGGACGGCGAATCAGTGGAACTATAGCGCGACGCTCCCAGCCGGCTCCGCCGCCACGGTGACGCCCGCGACGGGCACGTTGACCTTCGACAGCAACGGCAATCTGATCAGCCCTCTGCCGACCGATCCCCAGCCGGTGATCAGCGCCACCGGAATGACCGACGGATCTTCCAACATGAATATCACCTGGAACCTCTATAACGGCGCGACCGGTACGACGCCGACCATCACACAGTTCGCCCAGACTTCCGGCACCAATGCCGTGACCCAGAATGGAGCGGCCTCAGCGAATCTTTCGAGCGTCAGTCTGGGCAACGGTGGCCAGATCATCGCGCTTTACGACAACGGCCAGCAGGTAGTGGTCGGACAGATGGCGATGGCAAGCATCCGCAATCCCGATTCCCTGATCGGCGCGGGCGACAACAACTATCTGGCCAGCGGCAGCACCGCGTTGCCGGCCATCGGGCTGCCGGGAACGGGCGGGCGCGGCGACGTGCTTGGACAGTCTGTGGAATCGTCGACCGTCGACATGGCCACCGAATTCACCAATCTGATCGTCTATCAGCGCAGTTATGAGGCCAGCGCTCACGTGGTGACAACGGTGGATCAGATGAGCCAGGACACGATTGCCCTTAAACAGTAAATCATGACAGCTTTTGAAGAAATCGGGCATTTGAACGATATTCCGGTCGACGTCGACGTGGAGCTCGACCGGAAGAAGATGAGTGTGCGGGAGATTCTCACGCTCGACCAGGGCAGTGTCATCAAGATGATGCGGTCGGCGGGAGAGAATATCGACATTTATGTGGGAGGAACGCTGCTCGGCACGGGTGAGATCGTGATCATCGAGGAGACAGTGGGCGTTCGCATAACGGATTTCAACGAGGAGGACTAAAGACATGGATGTCTTGCGGCAGGTATTTTCCGTGCTGCTGGTCTTTTCGCTTCTAGGCGCGGTGTTATGGGGACTGCGGCGGGGCGGGAAGGTTTCATTTCGACGGGTTTTCGCAGGGACGCGAAGCCAGGGACACACCAGGTCGATGGTGGCGCTGGAGCGTCTGTCACTGACCCCCCAGCACACGTTGCACATGCTGCGAGTCAACGGACGGGAAGTCCTGATTGCGACGCATCCGCAGGGATGCACGGTCATCAGTGGGGAGGCGGCGGAGCGCGCTATGGGAGCTGAGGCGTGACCAGGCTGGCGCTTGCCTTGGCGTTTGTGGCCGCGCCGATGTTTGGACAAACGAGCAATTCCTTGCTCGGAATCACCGTCGCGCAAGGCAAGAACGGAGCCTCGCTCGGCGTGCCGATGCAGATTGTTCTTCTGCTCACGGCATTGACTATGCTGCCGGCCATCCTGATGTCGGTGACGCCGTTTCTGCGCTCGATCGTAGTGCTGCATTTTCTGCGGCAGGCGCTGGGCACGCAGACGACGCCTTCGAATCAGGTACTGGTGGGATTGGCGCTGTTCGTTTCGCTCCTGGTAATGCAGCCGGTGGCGAGCGATATCTATCACAAAAGCTGGGAACCGCTCGAAGCCGGCAAGATCACCGCCAGCGACGCCTGGGATCTGGCCACGCCGCCCATCCGGACGTTTCTGCTGAAATTTGCCCGCGAAAAAGATATCCAGCTCTTCATCGAGCTTTCGCATTCGCCCGCGCCCGCCAAACCTGAGGATGTACCGTTGACCGCGCTGGTGCCCGCCTATGTGATCAGCGAACTTAAGGCGTCCTTCCAGATCGGCGCGGTGCTGTTTCTGCCGTTTTTGATTATCGACCTGGTGGTCGCCTCCATCACGCTCTCCGTCGGCATGGTCCAACTGCCTCCGGTGATGGTTTCCGCGCCCTTCAAAATTCTATTGTTCGTATTAGTCGACGGATGGAACCTGGTGATCGGATCGCTGGTAAGGAGCTTTTACTGATGACGACCGCCGCTGTTGTCGATCTGATGCGAACCGCGTTTTTGACTACGTTCTGGCTGGCTTTGCCGATTCTTGCCGTCGGATTCATAATCGGTATCATTATGAGCCTGGCGCAGATTCTCACCTCCATTCAGGATGCGAGTTTCGCCGCCGTCCCCAGGTTGCTAGCGTTTCTCACCGCGCTGCTAGTCGCAATGCCGTGGATGTTGACGAAGCTGATCGCCTACACCACCACTCTGTTCGGCGATTTCGGACGATTCGCGCACTAAATGACCCTTGGTCTTCCGCTAAGCACGATATTCGCGTTCCTGCTGGTGCTGGCCCGCGTCGCGGGACTGATCGCCTTTCTGCCCATCCCGGCATGGCGAAACGCGCCCATGATTTTTCGCGCGGTGCTCGCCTTTGTCATGACCATCTCGCTGTTTCCGGTGTGGCCCCATCTTCCTGATGTTCCTCCCTCCATTGGCCAGTTGACGGTGTGGGCGTTTTCAGAGATGGGATTCGGATTAGTGGCGGGACTCGCGGTTTCCTTTCTCACCGAGGGCTTCCAGGTGGGCGCGCAGGTGTTGGGAATGCCGGCCGGCTTCGGCTACGCGCAGACCATCGACCCCAGCAGCCAGGCCGATTCCAGCGTGCTCCAGGTCCTGACCATGCTGACCACCGGGTTGCTCTTTTTTTCGCTCGACCTCGACGGGGTCGTGATCCGCATCCTGGCTGCGAGCTTTCAAAAATACCCCGCCGGTTCGTGGTCCCCTTCGGCCGCAAGCTTGGACAGCATCATTCACCTGGGTGCGGGCATGTTCGCGCTTGGACTGCGGGTGGCGTTGCCGGTGGTTGCGCTATTGCTGCTGATCGACGTCGCACTCGCCTTGCTCGGGCGGATGCAACAGCAACTGCAACTGCTGTCGCTCGCGTTTCCGATCAAGATGATGGCCGCTCTGGGCCTGCTGTCCGCCATCGCTCCGATGATGCCGAAATTGTATTCCGCCGCGGCATCGCATACCATCAGCGCGCTCTGGCGCCTGGCGGGATTCTGAAGTGGCCGAGGAACAAAAGTCCGAACAACCGACCCAGCAGCGCCTGAAGAAGGCCCGAGAAGAAGGAAATTTCCCTGCCAGCCGCGAGTTCATCTCGGCTGTCCAGTTCACCGGATTCGTGACGCTCAGCGTGATCTACGGTGGAGCGCTCATCCGGCAGGTCGGGATGTTGATGCACATGCTGCTGGCCTACGCCTTCAGCGGCGATGTCACGCTGCCTCGGCTGATGACGCTGCTGCGTTATGAAATCGTCCCGCGCTTCGTGCCGCTGATGCTCGCCGGGCTCGCGCTCTCGGCGCTCAGTTTGATCGCGCAACTCGGGACCACCCAACTCGGCATCTCGCTTGAGAAACTCATGCCCGATATCAAGCGGCTCAACCCGCTTAAGAAATTGACATCGCTGCCGGGCCAGAATCTGCCGATTTTCCTGCAAGCCTTACTGCTGCTGCCTCTCATCGGTTACGTGGTGTATTACGAGGCAACGGAGAATCTCGATTCGTTTCTGGAACTGCCATGGATGGGTCCGCAGCCGGCGATCGCGCGCATCGGTTCGACCATTGAGACGCTGTTATGGCGCGCGGTCGCGCTCTTTCTTCTGGTCGGCATCTGCGATCTGTTGTGGCAGAGGCACCGCTACACCAAGCAGCTCAAGATGAGTAAACACGAGGTCAAACAGGAAGCCAAGGAGCAGCAGGGCAGTCCTCACATCAAGCAAAAGATCCGCCGTCTCCAGCGCGATGCGGCGCGCCGCAACATGATGAAGGCGATTCCGACCGCAACGGCGGTGATCGTGAATCCGACGCATTATGCGGTAGCGATCAAATACGCGATGGACGGATCGGCGGCTCCGAAGGTGGTCGCCAAAGGCAAGAACTACGTCGCCGCCCGCATACGTAAACGCGCCATCGAAGCCGGAGTTCCGATCGTCGAGAATGCGCCACTCGCGCGTGCCCTCTATACATCGGTCGATGTCGGGCAGGAGATCCCGACCCATTTGTATCGTGCCGTGGCCGAAATTTTGGCTTACATTTATAAATTGATGAATGGCAAGTTGCCGGGCTAAAACCCCGCCAATTGGTCGAAATCCACGTTCCCGCCTGATAGTATAATGCCGACCCGCCCCAGCCCCGCAGGCAATTTCCCGAACATTGCCGCGGCCGCCGCTACGGCGCCGCTCGGCTCTACTAAAACTTTCATACGCGTGAGCAGGAACTTCACCGTCGCGCGAATCTCATCCTCGCTCACCAGGACGATCTTCTCGACGTGCTTCTGAATCACCGGGAAGGTCAACTCTCCAGGAGATGGCGAGCGCAATCCGTCCGCGATCGTCCCTGGCGCGGGAATTTGGACGCGCTTCCCCGCCGCAAACGATAGAAACGTATCGTTGGCGTCCTCCGGCTCGACCCCGAAGATGCGGATCGACGGATTGATGTGCTTAGCAGCAATCGCCGAACCCGCAATCAATCCCCCACCGCCGATGCATACGACCAGAGCATCAAGATCAGGCGCTTGTTCGAGCAATTCCAATGCAGCCGTGCCCGCCCCGGCCATCGTCCACGGATGATCGTACGGAGGCACCAGCGTGGCGCCCGACTCTGCCGAAATTTTCCCGCCGAGGGCCCCCCGGTCGTCCTTGAACCGGTTGTAGGTGATGATGCGCGGCCCCTGCGCCCGCGTCGCTTCCAGCTTCGATTTAGGCGCGTCCTCCGGCATGACCAGAGTCGCCGGCGCTCCTACCGACTTCGCTGCAATCGCCACCGCCTGCGCGTGGTTCCCCGATGAATACGCGACCACTCCGCGCCGCAAATCGGCTTTGGGAATCGAGTAAAGAAAATTCGCCGCGCCGCGAATCTTGAACGCGCCGCCTTTTTGAAAATTCTCGCACTTGAAAAACGCTTCGACCCCGGACTTCTCATTGAACGCATGCGATGTCATCACCGGCGTGCGCTGCGCGATCCCCTTAATCCGCTCCGCCGCGCGCTCCACGTCTTCGAAAGTCACCTCAGTACCCGGCATGTTTATCCACCACGTTTTCAAGCGGCTCGCCTTTCACGAAGCGCGCGAAATTATCCAGGAAGCATTGGACTGCCAGCTCGCGCCACCCCGGCGTGTGATCGGCACTGTGCGGAGAAAGCAGTACATTCGGCAGCTTGTAAAACGGGTGACCCTGGGGCAGTGGCTCGACATCGAACACATCGAGCGCGGCTCCTCGAATCCTGTTCGCTCGCAGCGCGTCGACCAAAGCCGCCTCGTCGATTACCGGCCCGCGTCCGATGTTGATCACCACAGCGGACGTTTTCATCGCCGCGATCTGCCCCGCTCCCACCAGCCCCCGCGTTTCCGGAGTCAGCGGCGCCGCGGCCACCACGAAATCACATGCCGCAATCATTTCATTAATCTGCGTCGGCGCGTAGGCTCGGTCGATCAGCGCATTGCCCGCGGAATTTTCAGGCTTGCGGCGCAGAGCAAAAATCCTGCATCCGAAAGGCTTCGCGCGCTCCGCCACCGCTCGTCCAATCTCGCCATAGCCGACGATGCCGATCGTTTTCCCTCCCAGCTCCTCGATATCGAAAGCCTCCCAAAAGCCCTGCTCCTGTTGGCGAATCAGGCGGCGATGATCGTATTGAAAATGCAGCATCGCACTGATCGCCCACTCGGCCAGAGGACGGCGAAACACGCCGCGCCCATTCGTGAGCGGCACCGGACTCGCAATAATTTCAGGCGACAGAACATGTTCGACCCCCGCCGAAAGAACGTGTGCCCATCGCAGGCGCGTAGCCACTGCGAACGCCTTCTGGAACAACCGCGGATCTTTAAAGTCCCCGTTCAAAAGGACGTCTGCTTCAGGGGCCGCCTTCGTAAGCTCCTCCGGATCCTCGCTAATAATGATGCGCGTATTCGGCGGCAACTGGTCGAGCCCCTTCAAATACGGGGCTTCGGGATAGGCAGTAACAAGTAAGGTGATGGTCGGCATCGCAATTCATTAGGATAACGTGGGACACTGGAGTCGTGCCTGAACGTTGTACCTGTGGCGCACAACTCCCCGAAGATGCGCTCTTCTGCCACAAGTGCGGGAAGCCTCAAAGGGAGCTGGTCGCCGTCGACGAACCCGAAGTTGTGCCCGCGCCACCGCCAATCCCTGTGGTCATAGCGCCGCCCCTGGCACCTGCCATCAACTTTCATAACGGCACCGCAGTGCGAATCGCGTTGGGAATGGGCGTTATGGCATTCATGTGCCTGCTGGTGGTGGGGCAACTCGCGCTGCCGCAGGTACTGATCTTCGTGTGGCTCGCCGCGGCAGGATTTCTCGCCGTCTACCTTTACCGGCGCAGTACCGGGCAGCGTTTATCGATGATCAATGGAGCCCGGCTGGGTTGGATTTCCGGTATTTTTGGATTCGTGATTGTCACCATTATTCTGACCGTGTTCGTGATCGCGCTCTCCGAACCCTCCGTCGTGACGGCCCTGCGGGAGCAGATTAAAACTCGCGGCATCCCGGAAGCGAATCTCGATCAGATGATTGAAGCGCTGCACAGCCCGGCCGGAATCACCAGCGCGTTAGGCCTGTTCTTTCTGCTATTCACCGTACTGCCCGCTTTCGGCGGCGCCGTCGGCGCCAAGCTTTTGGACCGTGACTGACTGCCGTTTCACGATCGCCACCCCGGTAAAGATCAGCGCCATCGCAATGCACTCCCGCAGGCCGAATGCCTCTCTGAAAAAGAGCCATCCCAAAGCGACGGCAACCAGCGGATTGACATAGTTATACAGCGACGCGATGGCGATCGGCAAGTTCGCCATCGAATAAACAAACGCGCTATAGCCCACGATCCCGCCGAACATCGCTAAATAGGCGATGGCTCCGATCCCTCGCGGCGTCCACGTTATCCTCGAATGAAATATCAGCGTGGCAGCCAGGAACGCGATGCCCGTCGCGAATTGCTGCACCGCCCCACTGACGAACGGATGCGCCCGCGACACCTGCTTCCGTTGCAGAATCGCGCCCAGCGCCCACCCGCCCAATCCGAGTTGCAGCAGCACGAACGCCGTCACCATGGGAGTGGTCGGCCCGTGCGCGCCGAACGCCGTTCGTGCGACCAGGAATACTACGCCGCCCAGCCCGACGAGCATCCCGAGTATCGTCGGCGCGTGCAGCGGTTCGCCGGTCGGCATCAGCGCCTCGATGCCCACCATCCAGAACGGCGATGTGGTGCAGAACAGCGCGGCCAAGCCGCTTGGAATCGTCAGTTCGGCCCAGCACAGCGTCCCTGTGCCGATGCCCAAAGCGCATACGCCGAACAGGGCCGTCTGCCACAACTCGCGGCCGCGCGGCAAATGCACTCCCATGGCTTGCGCGACCAGCAGCATTACGCCGCCGGAGATCGTGTACCGGATACCCATCAATGAAACGGGGGAAAACGATTCGAGCGCGACGCGGATTCCCAGATACGTGGTTCCCCAGAAAACGCACACGCATGCCAGGGCAATATATGCCTTAAATTGTGGTTGATTTCGCAACTGTCATACCATGGTAAACGTTCATGATCCTGACGTTAACCATTAATCCCGCCATCGATCGCATTGTCAGCGTCGACAAGCTTGTATTTGAGGATCGCGCCTACATCCTGAATCAGACCGAAGTGGCCGGCGGACGCGGCGTGAATGCATCCGTTTTGTTGCATGCCTTCGGCGCGAAAACGCTTGCTCTCCTGACCTCCGGCGGCGCGGCGGGCGAGAGAATGGAAAAATCGCTGGCAGGAATGGGCTTCCCGTTCGAAGTGGTACGCGTGCGTCCGGAGAGCCGCACCAATCTGACGATCTCCGACAAGCAGGGGCTCACTGTAAAACTAAACGAGGTCGGCCACGCGCTCAGCGAGCCTGAATTAAAACAGATCCGCCAGTTGGTGGAGGCGCGACTCTCCAAGGCCCGCTGGCTGATGATCTGCGGTAGCATGCAGCCCGGAGTTCCAGCAGACTTTTACTGCGATATCATCGAGATGGCGAAGGCGCGTGGCGTGAAAACGCTGCTCGATACCGACGGCGAAGCGCTGGTCCACGGAGTCGAAGCGAAGCCAACCGTGATCACGCCAAACCAGCACGAAGCGGAGCGTTTGCTCGGCCGCGCGCTCCTCACCCGCAGCCAGTTTCTCGATGCGGTCGATCGGCTGCAAGCCATGGGACCCGAGTCCGTGATTCTTTCGCTCGGTAGCCGCGGCGCCATCGGATCAGGACCGGACGGAGTCTTCGAAGCGCTGCCGCCGCGGGTCGACGCGCTGTGTCCCATTGGCGCCGGCGATTCACTGGCCGCGGCATTCGTCTGGGCGATGGACAAGAAAAAGGCGTTTTACGAAGCCGTGCGCTGGGGCGTCGCAGCGGGTACCGCGTCGGCCGCGCTACCGGGCTTGTCGTTCCCAACGGTGGAGCAGACCCGCGCAATTTATAAGCAAGTGGATGTGCGCCCCGCGCGCTGAATTATTGATTCGCAGTGCGCCCTGCCGGCATGGTCGCCATCAGACTTCGACACATCCGCTATTTCCTTACATACCCCGCGCTCGCCGACCGCTTCCCATTCTGCCGGTGCATTTCGTCGGAGAGCGCATGTACCCCGCTCGCGTCGATCCAGCGATTATAAAAGTTGAACAGCGCGCAAACCGTGATGGCGTAGTAAATCACTTCATCGTCCCAGCCAACCGCATAAAGCGGCTTCATGTCTTCGGGTGATATTCCCGGCGATTGCGAGTTCACCTTATCGACAAACCGGAACAGTGCTTTTTCCTTTTCCGTTAATGCGGAGCTTTCCAGATCTTGAACGACGCCCGCCACGAACTCTTCGCCGTGAAGTTCTGCGCCTCGCTCCTGCTCCAGCAGTACCGCCGCGACCGCGGCGTGAGACTTCAGTCAAAACGGACAGTGATTCCGAGCCGAAGTGAACGCCGCAATCAATTCCCGAATCCCCGGAGTCAGCGGCGCCGGCCCGCGCAAAATCGCCTGCGTGAATTGAGCCAGGTGGCTCGTCGCTTCCTGCTTGAATGCGAACATGTGCCAGATCTGCGAGTACTCTCCCGCGCCTGCCGCCTGCATCGTGCGAATCATGTCCGCGAAGGGACCCGGTTGCGGATTCTTCTCCACACCCGGCAGAAACATGGGTTCCATTTTCATTTGCGCCGCTTCTTGAAGAATACGTCGGTCGATTTCAGGGTCGTCGATACCAGCACTAAAAACACTACACCCAGCGCCATCAGCGTCGCAACCGATCCGATCACAATATAATCGGATTCTTTGAATGGCTGAGGCATCAACCGCAACATAACGGCCGCCACCACCACGAACACACACGCAGCGAGCGCGCCCAACGTGAGTCCGCGTTTCATCAGTCGTATTTCTCGAAAAGAATTTGCTTGCGGTCGAACCCCATCTCTTTTAGGATATTCCTCACATCGTCCACCATCAGCTTCAGCCCGCACAGGAACACATCCACATCGCGCCGCTCGCCGATCGCTTCCTGAAGATGCGCCTGCACGTGGCCCGACCGGCCAGTCCAAGATTCCACGGGCCGGCTCAGAGTCGGCAGGAAATGAAAATGGGGAAACTTCCGAGCCATCTCCTCAAACTCCTCGCGATACATCAAGTGCGATTCATGACGCACTCCGAAGATCAGGGTGAATGTCTGCGACGTGGCATTCAATTGCGCTTTCAGGATCGAACGGACCGGCGCGATGCCCGTGCCGGTCGCAATAAAAACCGTATCGCGCGGCGGATTGCGCAGCACGAACATGCCGAGCGGAGGACGAATCTCAACCGCATCGCCCGCCTTCATCTCAAACAACCGCGGCGAAAGTAATCCTTCATGCACCAGATTCAGGCACAATTCAAAGCGGTTGGTTTCAGACGGCGCCGACGCGATCGAATAAGCCCGCGTGATCTTCTTGCCGTTGATCACCTCGTTCATCGAAACGAACTGTCCCGGCACGAACGTAAATTTCTCCACCTCCGGGACTTCGAACACGAAATGCCGCACCTGCGGCGCGATTTCCGACGATTCTACTAATTTTGCTTGCATGATCCTTGTGCCCGATCGAGCAGCGCATCGATCATCGCCGGGTGTCCGTCCAGCGGCGCCGTGACACCAACCCTCAGTCCCGGATGCGAATTCTCGATCTCTTTGATAAGCCGCGGCAAGTCCCGTTGAAGATGCAGCCCGAGCGTGAGGAAATAAGGAATCACCACCACCGTCTCCACGCCGCGCGCCGAGAGCGCTTGGACAGCGCCCCGCAAATCCGGGCGCCCTCCTTCGAGAAACGCCGTCTCGACCGCATCGTATCCGCCGCGTTCCCTCAACTGCGTCGTGACCGCGCGAACCGCGTCGTTCGCAGTCTCAATGCTCGACCCGTGCGCGAAAACAACGTACCCGGTCATGCCTGCACACTCGGCGCCGGTTCCGGAAAATACATCCGTAGAAAATCGAAAAACGCCCGCCCGCGCCGCCGTCCGTTATTATGCTGAATTTCCAGCCTCTGCAAGAACACGAGGGTAGCCAGCACATCCGTGTCGCGTAGCGTTCCCGCCTCCTCCGCGACAGTCTTTCCTAATTCTTCGACCGCCTTCACCAGCCGCTCCTGAATTCCCGCCGCATACGGATTCTGCGGACGGCTCTCGTAGATTAGTCCCGATTGCAGCGTGCGATACGTCCGCACCAGCGATTCGATCGCCTCCCGCGCGTCGAAATCCACAGCTCTTTCCCGCTCCATCGCGCGCGCCAGCGCCAGACTCAGCGCCATCACTTCGTGCTCATGTTCCTCAACGAAGCTTTCTTTCAATTGAATATCGAGATTCGGAATATCTTTTTCCGTCAGCGGCGCAGTCCGCTCATGAACGCGCGCCTCGCGCAAAAAAGGACAATCCAGTGGACAATCGATCGTGATTTCGCGCCCGGTCCCGCAGCATTGCGGACAAATTTCAGCCCCCACGCCGGGGCAATGCCTGCGGGCACGCCGCTTTTCACAAATCTTACAAAGGATACTCACCGCCAGATACCTCTATCGTATCGTATGATCGGAAAATGCCCCGGACGGATCTATATTTGAAGGTCGAAATCGATATCGATGAAAAGGAGCACCCGGAGCGCCTCGCCGCGGAGATTTGCCGCCAGATTCGCAGAGTCTACGGCGTGCGATCGGCCGAAATCTCGAACATTATAGAGAGGGAAAACTAAGCACTGCCTTCCCGGACACCTTGCGCTCCGCCAAATCCCGCAACCCTCGCGGAGCCTCGATAAACGGATACACCGCGTTCGCCGACGGCCGGATTTTCCCCGCCTTGTACATTTCCATCAACGCCAGGTGTGCCTCCGCCTCATACTCCGGATGCGACATCACATAGCCGCCCCACAGCACACCGACAATGGAAATATTTTTGAGTAGCACCCGGTTCAGCGCAATCGACGGAATGCGCCCGGCGGCGAATCCGATAATCAGGATGCGCCCTTCCGCCGCGATGCATTTCGTCGACAAGTCGAAAATATCGCCGCCCACCGGGTCGTAAATCGTATCCGCGCCGCGCCCTTCGGTGATCTCCTTCACCCGATCAACCCAGCCCGCGTCGGAATAATCGATCGTATGATCGGCGCCCTGCTCGCGCGCGAACGCCAGTTTCGCCTCGCTCCCGGCCGTCGCGATGACCTTCGCACCCAGCGCTTTCCCGATCTGAATCGCAGACATTCCCACGCCGCTCGCCCCCGCGTGCACCAGCAGCCACTCGCCTTCGCGAATCTGATAGCGATGGGTCATCGCGAAATATGACGTTTGGTAAACGATCGGCATCGCCGCGCCCTCTTCGAAGCTCATCGCCTCCGGCATCCGGAACACGCTCGTTGCGGGCGCGTACGAATATTCCGCGAACGCTCCGCCGCGCGGAATCGCGATCACCCGATCGCCCGCCTTCACTTGAGTCACACCCGGCCCCACTGCATCCACCACCCCCGCCACTTCCGCGCCCGGCGTGAATGGAAACGGAGGCTTCACCTGGTATTTCCCCTGCACCTGTAAGATGTCGAAAAAATTTAAAGCCGCCGCGCGGTTGCGAATCCGCACTTGCCCCGCCCCCGGATCCGTCTTGGGGACCTCGTCGAGCATCATCGTCTCCGGCTCGCCCCACGCGTGAACTCTCCAGGCTTTCATTGATGCGGCCTCATCAGCGCCCCTTGAAATCCGGCTTGCGCTTCTCATGAAACGCCGCCGTCCCTTCCTTCACATCTTCCGTGTAATTCGTCACCAGCGTGGCCATCGCCGCATCTTCAAGCGCATGGTCGAGCTGCATGGACCTCTGTTTATACATCATCCTCTTGGTGATCCGAATCGCAATCGGT
>Ga0116129_1000147_pt1 | contig 51058 bp, 64 predicted proteins | sample June2015DPH_17_2_FD_89732 | JGI IMG/M metagenome (GOLD analysis project Ga0116129, IMG submission 89732) | Peatland microbial communities from SPRUCE experiment site at the Marcell Experimental Forest, Minnesota, USA - June2015DPH_17_10 | ecosystem: Environmental > Terrestrial > Soil > Wetlands... | reverse complement strand
GAAAGCTGACCTTGTGCGGTTGGGGCGTGCCTGTTGTGAGCCTCAGACCTTCGTGACACTACAAGGTGCGCCAATACCGATGACCTTATCGTAAAAGCGATAAGTACTGGTAAGTCGTCTTGTCGTCATCTACGTCACATGTCCGTAAAACGAGTTATTCGGACATGTGCTGTTCTTGATGCTGGATTCAAACTGACCAACTACCCTTTTTCGCCACCATCAGACCGCGGTTTGGAGCGTTCGCGATGAAAGCTGAATTAAGCGCGGCGAGGTGTTCCTGCCTCAAAAGAGAGCTATGAATCAGGAATCTGCTTCTTGAGTAATTGCACTAACTTCAGCGAACTAAGCGTGCACTGAGATTCCGGAGAAGGTGAGGACTACGCGGCTGCGGACCGGAGCGCCGAAGACGCTGGCGGGCTGATAGACGCTCATCAGGAGGCGATCGACGATCTGGGTGCGAACCGCCGGATCTTCAGGGCCGGAGACGATGTTGTAGTCGTAGACGCGACCCTGTTCGTTGACATAGGCCTCGACCACGATAACGGCGTCGTGATCGCTGACGATGGCGCCTGGGCTGACGGTGGAGTAGAGGTAGTGCGGGGCGGTCATGGCGCCAAGGGGTTCGTCGTTGGCCATTACCGGTTCCGGTACGGCGACCATGCCGAGGAGAAGTCCGACGCCGCCGATGAAGATGACGGCTCCTGCGAAACCTGCCGAGACGTGCACGACCATAGGACGGATGGCGTTGTCCCACTTGAGGCTGAGGGAGTCGAGCCAGTTCGACTTTCTTCGCGCCTGCTCATGCGAGATGGCAAGCCTGAGTTTGAGACCGAGATCCGCCGGTGCCTTTGCCGGGCCGAGAGTGGCGAGAGTACGTTGCATGGCGCGCAGGGCGTCGAACTCGCGCGCGCATCCGGTGCAAGCCTCCAGGTGCTGGGCGATCTGCTGCATCTGCTTTCCGCTGACGGCGCCATCGAGATAGGCGGAGAACGAAGACTGGTGCTTCCGGCAGAGGGGAGAGATCATTGCGTCACCTCCACGTTGGATGTCTCCGGGAGAGGAACCGACGCAGTTTGTGCAGCAGCAGTATCCGAATTAAGCAGGGTGCGCAGAGCGGAGCGGCCGCGGGTGAGCCGCGATTTGACGGTGCCGATGTTGACGCTGAGGATTTCCGCGATCTCTTCGTAGGCGAAGCCTTCAATTTCGCGCAGGATGACGACGGTGCGGAAGGCTTCGGGTAGCTGGCGGAGAGCGGATTCGACGCGCTCGCGAACCTCGGACTGAGCGGCGTGGTCGAAGGGCGAGTCGGAGTGGTCGGCGAGGGTTGCGCTGAGGCAGAGGCCCTTGCTCTCGTCGTCGGCGTCGGACTCGTAAGGCGAGTCGATGGTGATCTCCTGCTTTTTGTGGCGCGACCACCAGCGGCGCTGGTTGGAGGCTTCGCGGAGAGCGATGCGATAGAGCCAGGTGCGCAGGCTGGCTTCGCCGTGAAAGCTGCGGATGCTGCGGAAGACCTTGATGAAGACTTCCTGGGTGATGTCGGCGGCGTCGGTTGGGTCGTTGAGGCTGCGCGCAATCAACGAGTAGAGCGGCTGATGGTATTGCGCGATGAGGATGGCAAACGCCTCCTCGGAGCCGGCTTTGAGGTCGGCGACGAGAGCTGCGTCTTCTGTGGTGATGCCTATCGCGCTGGCTAGATTGCCCACTATCGTGCCCGCCTGCATACCGGGTACCCTCTAAGGTACGACTTTGGTGTGACAAGTTGCAATACCGAGCGGCGAGGCCCGGAAAGTAGACGAAACAACACCCGCGCGGGCCGAGTGCTCGCTCACTCTAATATCTTTAGACACCGGGAGATACCGGATATGTTCCCGGTGGCACCGACATTGTCTCCGGCCACGTTGACGAATGCGCTTCAGTCAGCCAGAATAGGAAGAGTCCTTCCTAAGAGTGGGCCTGTGGCGCAGCTGGGAGCGCGCTTCCATGGCATGGAAGAGGTCACCGGTTCGATCCCGGTCAGGTCCACCAAATTACTCAACAACTTAGCGGTACCCCTGCAAAATGCTTGCCCGCATTTTGCCCGCATTTCGTCATTTCTCGTGCGGTCGGACCATGCCATTTGTCTCCTCAGCTCCTTTCTCGGGCGCTCAATCCCGGTTCTCTTTCCTCAGAATTTTTCGTGCGCTCACTGCACCATCGTCGTCACCAGTGCGGCTGTTGCAGCCACCACCTCGGAGTTGCCCGACAGCTTTTTCATCGTGAGCTGCAGCTCACGATCGATCGAGTCCACCGTCGCCCGCACACTCTCCGGGATCGGCTGCATGTAGACGTCGGTCGTCGTGGCCAGCCGCGAATGCCCCATCACCCCTTGCACGTCCTTCACTGTCCCCTTCTTCTGGGCCAGTGTTGCAGTCGTGCGCCGGATGACCTGGAACGTGAGCTTCGGCAGGCCGAGCTCCGTTGCCAGCTTGTGCAGGACCCGCGCGCGATAGTTGCTCGGGTCCATGACGGAGCCAAACCGGCCGGGAAAGATGAACGCTTCCCCATCCGATGGCGGCAGGCCATGCTTCTTCTTTTTCTTGTTGTACCGTTCCTGGCTGACCTTTCGCCAGAGGACGAGGTCCTTCGACACGTCCTCCGCGATCGGCACCTCCCGCAGACTTCCTTTCGTCTTGCCGTAGGGCCGGATCTTCCCCTTGTAGACCGTCTCCACAATGGAGAGCGAAAGCGTCTCCACATGGTGACACTTCCACCGCGGTGCGAAGAGCTCGCCTGGACGAAGTGCGTTGGTGATGTCCAGCCTCAGCAGAATGCGATCGCGAAGATCGAGTTTCTCCAGCGCGGCGGCGAGCTGGTCCCATGTGAGCACGGTCTTGTCGGTCGCCCGCAGGTTCACGGGAGGCTTGAGCTTGCGCGCAGGGTCCTTGGCAAGGAAGCCCTGGTCGACTGCCTCGGCAAAGATGTCGCGCACGTAAGCCCGGATCTGCAACACACGGTCCTTGGAACGGGTTTTGGCCAGTTGGTTGAGATGGGTCTGCAGGATGATCCTGTCGAAGTTCTCGAGACGATAGTCTTCGAAGAAATCAGTGAGGTCCGCCTGGATCAGGTACTTCTTGATCTTGGCGGTCTCTTCCCTCCAGTCCCCCTCCTTCAGAGGCAGGTAGCGGTTTCTGACGAACCACCCGAAGGTGACCGAGCCATTGATCGGGGCCTGGTCTCCCGTCACGCGTCCGCCAAGTTTGGCGATCTCGTCCTCAAGCTTCTCTCGCGCCTCGGTCTTGGTGAATTCGGACTTCAGCCCGAGAACGAAGGAGTGAGTGACGAGTTTGGTTTCTTTTGTCCTAGAGTCAAGTTCCGATCGACGGAAACAGCCGTGCCATTTCCTGCCGCGTAGCCGGACCCATCCTTTCTGGTGTGAAACTCCCATTTGTTCCTCAATTTCTGTGTGGAGGGAACAAGTGGCCGTTCCCATTTTACCGGTCATCCCGGCCGAGCCGGCTCTGCCGTTTTCACCGGCGCTTCCGGCGCAAATGGGCGGCCTGTGCCCGCTCCGTCAGGAACGCTTCTATCTGGCTGGCCCTATAGCGCAGCGCGCCGTCACTCATTCGGATCACGGGTAAATAAGGCAATCGCCGGGACGAGTGATCCCACACCCAGTCCTTGCTGACCCGGAGTTGCCGGGCCACCTCTTCTGCTGTCAAAAGTTGATCGATTTGCTCGACTTGCACCGCTGCTTGCATCGTCGCCATAAGTCGTCTCCTTCAATGGCTTGTGGTCCCTATGTGGCCGGGTACAAGCGTGGGCATCATGCCGCCGTCCGCAAACTCGGTCAAATTTGCGCCGACGGCTGCCCGCCACGCCGGTTTGCCAGCCCAAATCCTCACCCACACCCGATGCAAATTTGACCGAGTTTCGCATTCCCCTCATGCTGGCACCGCGCTCGGAGGAGGGCACATGGGAGACCGGACGACACGCTTGTGGGTAGCGGTTCTATTGACTGGCATGGACATTGCCGTCTACGTGCATTTCTTTGGCGCGATCTGGCAGGTGTTTTCAGGTGTCGGCCCGATTCGAGTGGCTCTGCTTTTAACACTTGTTGTGTGGACAGGCTCGGCCGCTGTGCTATGGCTCCACGTCTATTACGACCTTCGGCTTTGGCTGCACGAGCGGCGCAACGTTCTCGCGATCTGTCCGCCGTCGATCTCCAGCGACGTCAGGAGGGAAAGCGATGTTTGATTCGCTCGCAGACCTTTCCGGAAAGCTGGCGGCGACGGGTTATTTCATCGATCCCGTGATGATTCAGGTCGTTTTCCTCGCCGCCAAGCTGCAGAAGCCTCTGCTGCTGGAAGGTCCGGCCGGCTCGGGTAAAACGCAACTAGCCCTGTCCGTCGCGGCGGCGGCCAATACTCATGTGGAGCGATTGCAGTGCTACCGCGGCGTGACCGAAGAGAAGGCGATCGGACAATTCGATGAGGGACTGCAACGGCTCTATATGGAGTTCACAAAAGGCCAGCACGAGAGCTGGCAGGCCGTACAGTCAAACCTCAAGGGACGCGACTTTTTCCGGCCAGGGCCATTGATGCGCGCCCTCGAGTGCGAACGGCCATGCGTTCTCCTCATCGATGAGCTGGATAAAGTTGACGACGGTTTCGAGGCGATGCTGCTGGAGATACTCTCCGCCTGGCAACTCTCCATTCCTGAGTTCGGCACAGTCGAAGCCAGGAGCATACCATTTGTCGTCCTGACCAGCAATGAGGAGCGACGTCTTGGAGATCCCATCCGCAGACGCAGTCTCTATGTTCGTGTCGAGCACCCAACGCCCCAGCGCGAAGCCGACATCATTGCCAGCCGCACGCCCAAGGCCAATGGGGAATTCCATCGCGAGATGGCGGGCATTGCTCTCTCGTTCCGGAATTACTCGCTCGAAAAGCCGCCGTCCGTCTCCGAGATGATCGACTTCGCGAATGCATTGCAACTGCTCGGCACCGATCATGTGACCGCCGAACATCGCGATGTCCTGTTGCCTTTCCTGGCAAAAACGGAAAAGGATCGTCGGCACCTGCTCTTGCGCGAAGGATTCAAGAGCCTGCTCGACGACGGCGCCCGCTTTGCGGGGAAGATCGCGGCTTCGGGAGGGACAGTGTCATGAAATGGCTGCTGTCCCTCTTGTTCCTGATGCTGCCGGCGGTCGCCCTTGCACAAACAGGTCCCTCCATGGCGGAGCGTTGCGTAGAGCACTATGCGATCAAGTACCGGGTGCCACCCGAGTTGATCGCTGCCCTGATCGACGTTGAATCGCGATGGAACCCCCGCGCCGTGTCGAACAAGGGAGCAATGGGACTGATGCAGCTCATGCCGGCGACCGCGCGGCGTTTCGGTGCGTTCCAGCCGTTCGATATCGAGCAGAACATCGCGGCGGGCACACGTTACGTGACGACCTTGATGTGGGAGTTTCACGGTGATCTGCGGCTCGTCGCAGCAGCGTACTACGCCGGAGATCACTGGGTCGGGAAGAAGCGGCTGAACTATCGCAACGACGATGTCATCGCTTACGTCCGGGCAGTACGAAGGCAATACATGATGCGCAAGTACGCGGCCGCACCGCCGCCGAGGAGATGAAACACCATGAAACTACGCTGGCTACTTCCTATCTCACTTCTACTCCCACTGCGGCTCTATGCGTCCGATCCTATCGTTGGCGCACGCGTCGCCACCGTCACGATCAACCCCAATGAGGTGACCCCTCTCCATCTGCGGCCCGAGTTCGAGTCCACGATTCGCATGCCCGAAGAGATCACGTCGGTGATTCTGGGAAGCCCAGGGTCGTTCAAGGCGGAACACAGCGAGGGCGAGCCCGAGTACGTCTACGTCAAGCCCATCACCAAGGAACCCGCCCAGTCGAATCTTTTGATTGCGACAAAATCGGGCCAGCATGTCACGTTGGAGTTGATCAGCGATGGCGTTGCTGCCCATAGCGATATGCAACCAGTCGACTTTCTGATTGAGTATCGCGCCGCGCGGAGCTTCCTGATTGCAACCGATACATCCGAGGCGACCATCCTCAAATCGGCGGCCGAGGTCCGTTCTCATCCTCGAATAGCCGACGTCCCCAGAGGCTCGGGATCTGCGCCCCTCTCAGCTCTCGACGAGGAGTTCGAACAGCAGGAGCGGATCAATGCACCCAAATGGACCAAATGGCAAGGAAAGCAGGTCGAGACGTCGATCGGCGATATACGGCAGTCAGGCAATGAGACCGTCATCTCCTATTCCATCCTCAACAGTTCCGATTTACCGGTCGAGGTCGTTCCGCCGCAGATACAGATTACGGGGCGCAAGGTCGGGAAGAAGAAAAAGAAGGACGGCAAGGGCATCATCTCCGATCAACTCGAAATCCGCGATTACAGGCTGAGCTCGACCAGGCTGGAACCTGGTGGCCGCGCGGATGGAGTCGTCGTCTTCGACCGGCCCAACTTCAAGCAATCCACCGAGAGGATATTTCTTCAGATCGCCCAGGCGGACCAGGTGGATCAACCCATCTTGATTCGGTTGCCATTCACCCCGCCCATCTCAACCGATCACCAGTAGGAAGGAGCTTGAAGATGACGAGCATCAACGATGACAACAACAGGAATGGCAGCCGAGTTCTACCGGCCCAGCTCGACGAGACCCCCGAATCGCGAGTCCTGGAGCCGCCGCGGCTGACAACAGATTCGACCAGTTCGGAAAGACAAGAGAGCCCGGTGAATGGTTCTACCGGCTTTGCAACGCGCGCTGGCATCGCGGGCGCCGATGGCATCAGCAAGAGCAAGCTCGTTTTGCTCGGAGGAGGGCTAGCGATCGCGGTGCTCTTCTTCGTCTTTACCGCCATCGTCGGAAAGTCGTCAAAAAAGCCGGCAGTTGGGAAGCAGCTGACTCAGCAGGCGAAACAGCAGATACCGAACCAACCCAAAGGCAGTGTGGCGCCTATCATGGAGAGCGTCCCGACTCCGGCTCCGGACAATGCGAGCGGACAACTCGGCCCTGCCGATATCCGGCGAACGCGCTCTACAGATGGAGGGGCGGCCGAGAATGCAAGTTCCGAAGCCCCGCAAAAGCCCACGGCGGCCAAGCCGCCAACGGCCAACTCTCTGGGGAACGTTCCCTCCTTCGCGGACACACAGCAGAGGTGGGAAGAGCCGCAGCCGTATGGTGAAACCTCTACCTCATCGGCTCCTCAAACCCAGCAACAGCAAAACGCGCTCAAGGAGCCCTCTCTGATATTCGTTCGCAGCCAGGTTCAGAATCAGCTTGCAGCTGCGTCCAAGTCCGGTTCTGATGAGGGCAACGCGCCGCTCCTCGAGATGACGCCGGGAACGCGCATTCAGGCGAAGCTCGAGACCCAGATATCAAGCGCCATACAGGCTCCTGTAGTAGCGGTCGTGGAATACACCTACGCTATCGGGGATAGGATCATCGTCCCTGCCGGCGCCCGCGTGTACGGACAACTGCAACAAGCAGACCGGAGCGGCCTTATCAGTGTGAAGTTCGACGAGATCGAGTTGCTCGATGGAGCCAGAGAAAAGATCGATGCCATCGGGTCGGGGCTTGATCTTGGCCCGATCAAAGGCAATGTTTTCGGTAAGAACACCGGCAAGAATTTTCTTGTACGGGCTGCGTCGGGGCTTGGCTCGGTGCTTGCCGAAATAGCCGGCAACAACAGCAGCGCGGCATTTTCCGAGGACGATATGCTGCGAGAACGAGTGGCCGAGAACATCGGCACGGCCGGCGATTCGGAGGTCATGAATCTGAATGCCAATAACCGTGTCGTGGTGTCCGTGCCGGCCGATACGAAAATCTACATTGTGTTCACCAAACATGAGGAGAGTTCCCCTCAACTTCGCAAGGTGGCATCTACGGCACAGTAGATTCAAGGTCATATGCCCCGTCTTGGCCCCGGCGTACCAGCCGGGGCTTTTTGTTGCAGCTCGACATGCGAAGCCCCTCCTGCATCAAAGCCGGTAACACTGTGCCGCTATCGGCGCCCGGCCGGACGGCAATAGCAGCAGAAACGGCTTCGCCCGCTGATCGTTCCGGTTACGTCAGTGTGGAGTTGACCGGCTTTCGCGCGGCCCAGGAATGAGCTGGGACAGTCAACAGAGCTGAGCAGGCGTTCCCTCTGTGATCGCGCAACTCTGAAATACGAAAGGAGCAGTAGTGATGCATGGAGATCTCAGTGATGCGCACGCGCAGGAGCTTGTCGAGGGGCTCGGGGTTCGCCTTCATGATGAGATAGCGACATTTCTGGCCGACCACCCCGAAGTGCCGCCGGCGCTCGTCGGGCTTCGCGTGGGACAAGTATTTTTGATTCACTTCCAATTGCGCTACGGAGACGATTTCGCTAAGGCGGCACGAGACACGTTTGACCTGATTCTCAAGGATGCGCACAAGCCATCGCATTGCGACTCATGAAAGTAGCCGCTGCATAACCAAGGGCATGCGTCCGCTCTAGCGAAATGAGTTTGCCCAAAGCTCAATCCGCACTGGTCGATTCGTGTATGACCATGAGCAAGCTCCAATGGGTCAATAATGTATTTGACCAATGCAGGAGCCGCGCAAGTCAATCAGTGGTTGTTGCAGGATTGATCCGGATGGGTCGGTGTGCGCTTGACGCAACATCGGTCGGTATAGGTCACTATGGAGTTGACCGACATCTGCCAAAGGAAATCGTCAACTTTCCTCGAATACGGCAGCGGTGATTCTCAAAATGCGGTTATATGGGAATGACGAGGACCTTCCCACAACGTCGACACTGATAGGTGTGCTCCCAGTCCCAATAGAGCCGTGAGTAAACCTCCCGATTGTAGCGGGAGACCCTACGGAGGTTGAGCACCAAACCTCCTGCGCATGCCAATCCCAAGATCAAAAGGAAAGCGATTGTGTGCGCCATGCTTGAGTCGTTTGGATATTTGAAATGCGCGCTGAACCCAGCGCAGGCCCAAAAACCAAAGAAGAAGATCGCGAATCCCCAGAGAAATAAGGGTCGTGCATAACTCCGAGGTTTCGGTGGCGCTGCCACCTGCGCGGAATAGGACTGGCTACTTCCCTGATGGAACGGACCAGAATAAGTACGCGTTCCCTGTTCGTACAGCAGAGGCACAGCCACGATATTCGAGGTTCCGCATTGATCGCATTGATAGGGATTCTGCTGTCCTAGAGCCGCCATCTCATTGTCCCTGAATCCGGCGACATCCTGAGACGCCAGACTCTCAAAAGCCGACAGAGAGATTTTAGCTCTCTGGATCGAACCGAGCCAATGCGAAAAAGCTGACAAGACCTGCCTCGCCATTTCTTCCTAAATGGATTATTTCCCGAACTCACAGAAACGACGGGAGATATACCAAGATCCATTCTGGTACACGACCGCTCGGCTATTTGACTGAGTTTCCATTCCAACTCATTCTTTGCCTCGACACGGATGCCAAGAGCAGCCGCGTCCAGGAGAGAAATGTATGAGAACCGCATCTGCCTTCTGGCGGCGCTCGCAGGGGTCCGCTACGTCATCCACAACTGTCTTTCAGCGTCCAGACGATACGAACTGGATTCGCGCTGCGCTGATGTTCGCGCTATGGCTCATCCTGTTGGGCAATCTACTCGCCCCGCTCTCGGCGGTCGCTCAGAACCTCGGAACGTCGCCGCAATTTGGGCAGGCCGTTCAGGGCCAGCAGGCCACCACCGTCGAAGGCACCGTCCTCAACATTGTCAATTGGGGCTGCAATGTCATCGCTCCAGTGATCGCGGTCGCGTGCCTCGGTGTTGCCGGATGGCACTTCAAATCCGGTCGCGGCTATTTGGGCTGGGGAGTCACCGGTGTTGCCCTGATGGTGATCTCTGGTCTCGGACGCATGGCCGAAGGCTTTATCACCCAAGCGCAAGGTATCCAGTAAAGAGGCCATATCGCGATGCCAGTGCCGCAGTTTCTTTCCGACCTTCTTCAGTTGCTGCTCGGTCTTGCCGTTCCGGCTGCGTTCTGCACACTTGCCGCTGCGGGAATGAGCTTGCGGCATGAAGGAGGAACCAACTTCCACGTCAATGGTCGCGTTGGGAAGTGGGTGATGTGGACCGTCATATTTCTGACGCTCCCACAACTCCTGTCATGGATTGCGGCACAAGGCATCACGGTTCCGTCGGGGAGCGGGTCGGTGGGCACGAGCTGGCTCGCGAGTATGCAAACTATCTTCACCAACTTCGTCAATCAAATCGTAGTTGCGAAACTCGTGCCGGTTCTCGCAGCGTACTTCGTGCTCAAGGCTTGCCTTGATGGAGCTGCGGGTGAGAATCCTCTCGCGTCGATTGTCTCCGCTCTCTTCCTGATGTCGCTATCAGCCACGATGCAACTGTTCCAGGGCTGGAACGACGGCGGACAATATGCCACCACCGACATGCTCACCTCTCTCTGGAACTACATCGTCCGGCAGATTATGCCAGCGGCTGCCGGGCTGGCCTGTGTCGGCGCCGTCATCAACTTTGTCAGGCATAGACCGTGGACCAGGATGGTCTTCGCTGCGATTTCATTTCTAAGCGTGAGCGGCCTCCTCACACTCTTTCAGGCCATGGCCGCATAAGGAGCCAACGATGAGTCTCGATGGGGCAATCACCAACCTCGCTTCGTGGGCCGGCAATACGATGATGCCGACGATGGCCGGGATGTTTTTCGCCGGCGCAGTTTACCGCTACAGCAAGAGCGGCCCGTTCGAACACTTTCTCTACGGCGGCTTTGCGTCGCTGATGTGTTCGGGGATGCTGCGCGCTCTCGAAGGATTTGTTCAGAACGCGGGACCGACGAATGCCGACGTTTTCTGGAAAGCGTCGATGAGCCTTGTGAACTGGACAGCCAACGTAATCCTGCCCATGTTTGCTCTGACTCAACTCGCAGCCATGGCGCTGCATATGGGCGGAGTGGTCTCTGAGATCTATCCGGGGTCTACGTGGATCAGGAAGTTCATCGCAGCGATGGGTGCCTTGATGGTGTCGGGCATGGTGCGCCTTGCCGAGTCGCTGGTCACACAGGCGCATGGAGTTGGAGGGTAGATTTATGAGTCTCGATCTCACGCCGGTCCACCGCAACCTCCATACGAAGGTATCGTTTCTCGGTCTCGAATTCGAAGACCTGATTCTTGTGCTGGCACTGGCCGCGCTCATGAATCTGCTTGCGCATTTCGTGGGAGAGAACGCCCATGTGTTTGGGATGCCGCTCAACATCTTCATGGAGTTTGTGGTGCCCGCTCTGGCCGTCCCGTTCCTGATCTTGTTCAAGTACGGCAGACCGCGCGGCTATCTCACCGACCTTGTGCGATCGTTCTTCTCTCCAAAGGCCTGGTGCGCACTTGAACGAGATTCTGAGTTGACCCATAGTTACGTCGTCGAAGAGGAGGAGTAAACGTATGCAGGCTTCGATCAAAACCAGCAGAGACGGATCCGTAACTTTGCGGCTCGATACCGAAGCGGCGCGCGCCATGTTCGCGAGTGTTCTCTTCGCATCCCGATTCCACGACGGGATCGTTCCTCTCACCAAGGTTGCAGAAGAAGGATTGGGTGGGAACAGACGCCCAGCAATAGGGAGACCGGATCCATGCCAATGACCTACGCAGAACACGAGAAGAAACTCAAGGCGCCCGCAGTATGCGAGTTGTTGCCGCTGCGCGATCTTCCTGCCGGCGATAACGTGATGGTCCGGACGAATGGGGCCTTCGTTGCCGGATATGAACTGAGGGGCATTCTTGCCTACTTTGCGACCGATGGCGACCGCAACCAAACCAAGTCGATGCTCGAAGCTCTCTTCCGCAGCGTGCCCGATGTCAGCATGCGGCTGCAATTCCGGTATGAAATATCGGAGCACCTTGGCGACTTGTTGGATAGCTACGTCCGGCAACACCACAGCGTGCAGTCGGAGGTCATGGCGCTCGATGCTCACAGGCTCAGGATGTGGATGGAAAAGGAGAATAACGGTTTCTTCTTTGAGAACCGTCTCCATGTGTATTTCATCTGGGATCCTCGCATCCACGCCAAGCTCTATCACTCGGCACAGCAGAACCGGAAGCTCGGCGGTTTCACGATGAGTCAGAAAAAAGCGATTCAGCGGACCCGCAAAGAACACGAAACCTATCTCGCCGAGTTCGAGTCGATCCTCCGCGGCATCGAGGGATCGATGGAGGCGACGAACCTTGGACCCCGTAGGTTATCGACGCAGGAGTTGTTCGAGGAGTTGAAGCATTCGCAGCATCCGGCCCGGCGCGACCGCCGGCCCTATGTACCCGGCGAAGAAATGTTCGTGTATCGCAGTGCGCGAGAGCAGGCGACGCAGGCAAGCATTCTCAATGAGACAGAGAGCTACCTCAACATCGACGGTTACCTCTACTCCGTCGTCAGCCTTAAGGAACTGCCTGACGCTACCTTCCCGGGCATGCTGCAGAATTTCTCGACCTTGGGTTTTCCGGTCGTCATCAGCGGCCAGGTAGTCATCCCCGATCAGGTGAAGGTTCTCAAGAGCTATAAGAAGCGATTGCAAAAGATGACGGCCGCTCAGAAAGACGCGAACGGCAACTTCAAATCCAACCCCGAAGCCGAAGTCGCGCAAGCTCAGCTCATCCAGGTGCAGCGTGACATCATTTCTTCGTCTCTCAAGACCGCGAAGCTCAGCCTGTCGGTGGTCGTGCGCACATCGCAGCCGGCTGTGACCTTCGGCGACCTGGAACGCTCCGAACGCGAGATCGCCAATCGCACCCAAGAGGTTCTCAACTGCTTCACCCATATGAACGGCGCAAAGGCGGTGATGGAGACGATCGCTAAACGGCGCATCTTTCTGGGGACGTTGCCGGGCATGGCCGAGCCCGACAAGCGCGACCAGGACATGCTCACGTCCAATGTCGCCGATCTCGTACCCGTGGAGATGCCCTGGACCGGAACGCGCCGGAGCCCGCTCATTCTCTTCGAGACGCCGTATCGACAGCTCATTCCCTTTTCGATGTTCGATCCAGACCTGTCAGACGCCAACGGTCTCCTGATGGCCAAGAGCGGCGGCGGGAAAACCCTGGCGGCGCAGCAGATACTGCTGATGGCAGCCCGCGCGAATCCGCTGATCTCCATTCTCGAACGCGGCGATTCCTATCAGCCCTTGGTGGAACTGATGGGCGGCGAGATGATCGAGATGTCGCTCGACAGCGACCAGACAATCAATCCCTGGGACTTGCCGAGGGGCGAAACCAAACCATCGAACGACCAGATCTCCTTCCTCAAGAACCTGACGCGGCACATGCTTGGGGAGAACACACCGCCGGACCTCGATATCGACCTGCTCGACAGCGTTCTGCTGGAGGCCATCGGCTCTACGTATAAGCGATGCAGCGCCAAGACCTCGAATCCGGTCCCACTGTTCGGGGACCTCGCGGCCGAGCTTGCACATTGGCAGGACCGCGATCGCAACCAGAAGATTAACGCGATGGCGCAAATGGCTTCGACCAAACTCCGCGCCTGGGTAGACGAAGGGCCGTATGCGCGGCTATTCGATCGACCGACGACCGTTCAGCTGAACAATCCGTGGCTTTACTTTAACGTGGAAAAGCTGAAGGATGACCCGCGCCTCGAACGTGCTATGAGCCTTCTGATCGCTCATACCGCGACTTACAGAGCCTCTGGGATGACGGGGCAGCCGAGTATCGTTCTGCTGGATGAGTGCTGGGCACTTCTCGAATCACCGATTCTGGCGAGCGTGGTTGTGCAACTCTTTCGCACCGCGCGCAAACGCAATGCCAGCGTATGGGGTATCAGCCAGACGCCGGAGGACTTCGTCGGGACGCCGGATCGCCCGAATGAGCATGGCGCCGGCATCGTCAAGAACGCAACGACGAAGATCATCGGCAAACAACCCGGCGACATGACGGCGCTCCGAGAGCACGTCCATCTGAACGAGACGGCGCTTAACCAGATCAAAACCTTCGCTCATCCCAAGAAGGGTCACAGCGCGGAGTTTCTGATCGCAATTGGCGAGAAGGCGGAATCGACTCATGCGATTCGAGTCGTCCCGAGCTCGGTGGATTACTGGATTACGACCACCTATTCGCGCGAGCGGAGCTTCCGCAAGTGGTGGCTGCGCCAGCACCAACAGCTTTCACTGATCGAGGCATACGAGTTACTCGCGGAGCAATACCCGCGCGGTCTTGCAGAGTTCGCTCCCTTGCCCATGGAGTTGTCCGGAGAGATGCAGGAGGCGATAGCGCGATGAACCAAGAAGACACCAAACCCGTGATTGACCTGCCCCGCGATGATTTGTCTCGTCTCGCTGAGACACCCGCCGACCCGAGCCCGTCCGCGCAGTCTCGTTGGAAGAAGAGATTGATGGTGTCCGTCCTCGTTGTGGAGGCATGCTTTGCTGCGCCGCGGCTGGCGCATGGGCAGTTCAGCATCTTCAACTCGATCTTCAGCTCGATTCAGAGCGATATGGGCAGCTCGCTCAAAGCGATCAATCAGATCAAGCAGCAAGTGCAACAGCTCTACCAGACAACGGTGTGGCCGTTGGCCGCGCTCAATCAAGTCCGAGGCTTCGTTTCAAACTCGATCAACACCTATCGAAACTCGATGAATCAGATCTTCACGACGAAGTTCAGCAGTGCGGTGCTGCCGGGTCCGCAACAGTTCGAAACCCTTCTGCATAGCCGTCTGTCGACACAGATCCCCTCACTGCAGACGAGCTTCACGACGAACTACGGGGCGGTTCCTCAAGTCAAGACCGCTTCGCCGCAGGACCGCGTGATGATGGACATGGACGACGCGCTGAGCCAACAGAACCTTAAGACGACACTGATCGCGGATCAAGCCCAGGACGTGACCCTGCAGGCCGCAAATCAGATGGAGAACCAGGTGGCCACAAGCACCCCGGGCTCCAATCCCTATCTGACGGCAGAGGCGCAAGTGGCAAACCTCCGTTGTCAGGCTTACATGCAAAAGATGCTTGCGGCAGAGCTGCGCCAGGAGGCAGGCCGTATCGCTCATGACAATGCGCTCGTGAAGAGCCGGACCACGGCATCGGGCGGCGTCAACAGTCTGGTCACCGGAGCACTTACGGGCCATTAGAGGAGAATCGCTATGACGGAAACAAAAAAAAGGACAATCAAACTGTCCATGACCCGCTTCTGGCGGCGCAAGAAGCGGGTGGAACCTGTAAAGGCATCCGGTATCGAAGTCCTTCCGTCTCGGCGTGCCTGGTATCGGCCTACGCTCTTGAAGACAGCAATCGTGGCGCTTGCGCTGCTGATCATTGTGCCGACTCGTGCGAACGGTCAATTCGGTATCGACACGGCGGCGATCATCGCGGCTTTGCAGAAGATGCAGTCGCTCATGAGCGCCTACATGGCCGCTCCCCTCAAGACCATCAACCAATCCGAACAATCGATCGCCAGTTACGAACAACAGGTCATGTATCCCCTGGCGGCCATCAATCAGGCCAAAAGCTCGGTAACGCAGTTCGAAAGCCAATTCACGAACATCAACAACATGTTCCATGTGAGTGTATCGAGCGCAACCTTGCCGCAGTCGCAAAGCCTTGAGACCACGCTGCTCTCCCGCAATGCGAGCAATGTGCCGAACGTTTCTTCACAATATCAATCGGTGTATGGCGTCGTGATGGCGCAGAACGCGGCGTCGCCTCAAGTCCGGACGATGACCGACATGACCGATGCTCAGGCCCAGGACGCCATGAAGCGGGCTCTCCAGATCGATGCGCTGGCGGAGGCGGAGCTCAGCGAGGCCACCCAGATGGGCCAGCAGATCTCACAGGCTGCACCTGGGAGCGCTCCGATTCTCGAAGCAGAGGCCGACATCTGGGTCGTTCGGGCGAACGCCTATACGCAGGCTGCTTTAGCGGAATTGATGCGCACTCGCGGTATTGATTTAGCCAACCAAAGCAAGGTCGCGAAGCTGGCGACTTCAGATAACACGAACAACAACAGCCTCATCACCGGATCGCTGACGAGCAGGTGACTCCCCATGATGTTCTCGATTGCGAATGTTCATCCCAGCCTCGCGCCATTGGCGTTCTTTCAAGGGACGCAATTGAGTCTGTTTGAGCGCTTCCTGACACAGGCGGTTTCTGGGATCAACTCCACCAGTATCACGTCTGGGATGCAGAACGCAGCCTACGTCGTGCTATTAGTCGGCTTTCTCTGGCAGGTTTACCAATCTGCCTTGCACGGAGGCGATGTGCGTGGATTGGGGACGAGTCTCATCAAGTACGTTGTCACAGCCATCGTCATTATGAACTACAGCGCCATCTTCACGGCGGTTAACCAAGGCTTCGTCAACGCTGGCAATTGGATCGGCAACGCTTCAGGTTTTGGCAATCTCCTTGAAAATTGGCAGAACGATATCAGTACGCAGTACAGCCAAGCTGGTTTTCAGCAGGCGTGGGGTCTGATCACCGGCTCGGTCGCTGGCATCATCGATGCCATTCTAATCCTAGTGGCCTATGTCCTCTATCCATTTGTCATCGCGATCTTTGGGTTCTTTTATATCTTTTATGGCTCCGTGCTCTACATCTTCGGCCCCATCGTGATCGCGCTAATGCCACTTGGTGCGACGAACCGTCTTGCCAAGGCGTATATCGAGAATGTCTTCATCTGGAATGCGTGGCCGATCCTGTATGGAGGCTTCGGAGCTCTGCTGAGCGCTGTCCAGATGGGACAAGTCGGGCAGATGCTCAACCAGAACAACTTCCTCGGAGGGCTGGGGAACCTCGAAGGCTCTTTCCTGATTGGTGCCGCGAGCATAATTTATTCGCTCGCAATCGCCATCATTCCCTTTATTGCCAAGAGGATTGTGAGTGGCGAAGTCGGAAGTACAGCGGCCGCAATGGTGGGCACTGCCGTAACCGCGATGACTCTTGGTGCTGCGGCCGTTGAAGGAGCGGCAGCCGGGGCAGCTGCAGGCGGAAGCGGTGCGGCGACGGGAGCACAGTCTGGTGGGTCCACCGCGGGGGCGACCGCAGGCTCCGCCAGAATTGCGACAACGTCGGCAGGCGCGAATCAGCCAATGCCGTCACAGTCGATGCCAAGGGTCGCCTCCTCAACGAACTCATCCTCAGCTGGTTTCTCGAGCTCAGACGGCAGCCCCACTGCAGAAGGCCATGCTGACCAAATTCGCGGGTTTCTCAGTGAGGCAATGGGAGTTGATAACAGTGAAGATTCCAGTGCCGGAGATTCCAGTATCGTCGCCGCACCATCGCCAGCCGGGAGTTCAGAGTCGTCTGGTGGCGCTCAGGTCAGTAGTGGCGGCAAGTCCAGCGCCCGTTCCAGCGCGGCCGCCAGGAGAGGGCCGAGCGTGCATCGCTACAACATCGGCACCTGGAGTACCTATCATGCCGCTCGCCTGGTTGCGCGCAGCGTAGCTGGCGGCCCGAAGGAAAGATCGGATCAAGAGTAGGAGGACGCAATATGCCTGTATCAAGCGAAACGGCTCCGGCAACGCCGAAGTATTACGAGATCGATGGAACGCTCAAGGCGAACGCAAACAAAGCGTGGCTGCTGGCGTTCTTAACAATTCCGATAGCGCTGCTTGCGATTGGCTTCGCTATCTTCGTCCGGATACAACCGCCGACCGTCATTCGCATTGGCCCCAATGGTGAAGCCTCGGTGCTCGGGAAGGTGACCAAGGGAGTCGTTGGCGAAGCAGCCGGCGCCGGCACGGATGAATTTCTGGATGAGGCATTCGTAAAGCGTTTCTTGTCGAGTTATCTCAATTACTCGCCCGCCGATGTCGATGAACGCTGGGCCAGCAGCCTCAATATGATGACGCGCAATCTCCGCGCCGAAACCATCAAGGCGATGGCTGATGACAATACGCGCGGCAAGATAGACGACGGCCAGATTGAATCCGTATTTCATTTGCGCGAGCTCAATGTTGTCCCCGGCGAGCCGCTCACGTATCTGGTGTATGGCGTGAAGGATGTTCACCATCTCTCCAAGGGTACCGAGTCGACCGATCACTTTGTTAACGAGTACCGCATACGGCTCATCGCGGACCGCAGGTCCGATGTGAATCCAGATGGCCTTTGGATCGCGGAGTACAGCGAACGCCCGATCGACGGCGAGCGCCGCGATCACATCCTGGCTGCACCCGACAGCGATGCGCCGGCGGACAAAGGAGGTCAGTGATGCATACAGCCGCGGCGAGAGTTACCGAAATACAATCGCCTGCTGGGCAGCCCGCAGAGCCTAAACGTGGCCGAAGGCCGCGACAGCAGACGGAAGAGGTCGTTCGATACTTCCTCGCCAAGGAGGGATCGACGGTAGCGAAGCCCGAGCTGGGAGTGGAGGTACCCAGCGAGGGCGACGCCCTTATCAAGGCATTTCAAACGAAGGATGGAGTTCTCTACACCCTCCTTGCCTACAAGGCAGAGGCGGAGATACAAGGAGGGTCTCCGACATTGGTAAAGCGGCCCCTGCACAAGTGAGGGCACAAGGTCAGCACGGGATTCAAAGAGGAACATACCTGAAATACGGCCAATGTTTTCCTCCTTTGACGCCTTATCGCTTCAGCGATGAGGAATTCCGCTGACCTGGTTTTGGATCCTGAGACCTGGTTCGGTTCACACCCACCCCCAACAAGGGCGCCAGGAATGACGGAGACAAAGCTAGGACAGCTAAATCTCTCAATCTTCCGATGCGCCGGATGACTGAGGAGAAAACGATGACAGCGACTAGGACACAAAACGTGGTAGACGATTGGAAGCTCATTGTTGAGTTGAAGATCGATGCGACCGGAGAAGTGACCGTAAAGGACACGATGCCGGGCCGGAAGGACACGCTCGAAGACAAGCTTCTTGGGCGCATCTATCCCGGTATCCGAGTAGCCCGCATCAGCGTACCAAGCGTGTTATCCGCGTACGAAGAATCGGTGGTTGAGGAGCGCATGAAGAACCTCGTCCACGATGGCATCGTATACAAACTCGCAGGCGCGAGCGGTTCGGCAAAGGACGGCAAGTTTTACTTTGTCGATCAGGCTCACGCACAAGCAATCGCCAAACGGTTCCGGTTTTGGCCGCAGGCAGCGATCACGTATTTCTCGATACTGATCTCTGACTGCAAAGCGGTGATCGAAGAACCCAACCTCACTGTCGTTGTGGTCAAGGACCATGTCCTGGGCACCAATGATTGCCGTGGCTGGATTCGCAAGTCGATCTACCGCAAGCTGCATCTGGGGCTGAATTGGTTTTGCCAATTCCGCCTGGCGTTCGATGCAGACGATCCAAAGCAGGCCAAGGGTGGATTGAAGACCATGCACGACAAGGTGGCTGACATCCTCGGGGTCGACATGATCCTGCCAGAAAGCTCTTGCAAACCGAATCTGAAGGGCGGAGTTCGATTCCTTCCACAACTTCGGACTTCGGGTCACTTGTTCAAGGGTCCCGTGATTCTCGGGGTCAAACAATGGTCGCGAGAATCGCAGTTCATGGCAAGTTCCTCGCTCGTGGAGAACGCTTCGGAAGAGGCGTTTCAACTAGAAGTCATCCCACGAGGACTAGAGAATGTCCACACCGTCACGAAGGCGTTTGATGAAGGTGATTACAAGGGGTTGCTTGAGATTCTGGGCAAGTCCGAGTCTCCTTCTTTCGATACGACCTTTGATCCCGAAGCATTCGAGGATGGAGCTGATTCCGTTCCCGAAGCCTGGGACCCAGTGGAGGCGGTTCTGTTAGCGGATAAAAGTGGGAGTGCCATCAAGTTCCCCTTTGTCCTGAACCACCTCAACCGAAGGTGCGCACGCTGGGCAGCCCGTGCATGCACGAGCGCCGGCTTCAAATTGCCGTCCTTCGCTTTGGTTGATGACGGCATCCTGATTGAGCACGAGGGGAAAGTTCTCTCTGCCTCAGACTGGATTCCAAAGGATAGCGCCATCACCTCATTGACGGCGGAGAGGAGTCTTTGCGTCCGTTACCCAATACGGATGTGTGAAGATCTCCTTCCTGTTCGCCACATCAAAAACGATGAACTTGTTCCCGCGCTCAAACAGGCGTTGGGACGAGACGACCTTCCTGACCCCGTCGTCAACCACATTCTCGAGAGGCAGCTTCGCATGGAGGGGACGTACATCCTGCATGCGGAGACGGCGGCGTTGAATGGCGGTGACTTTGATTTCGACACCATATGCGCCATGCCTTCCGACATGTTCCCGCTGTTTGTCAACGGACGGGTTGCCTATGGCCAGAAATATCAGGGGGAGCAGAAGAAGAATCGGACCAAGAAGGCGGAAGCTTATTGGTGGAATCTGGAACGGGTTGCTATGAAGGCCCGGGGAAACAGGATCGGTATGATTACCGATCTCAAGACCTCGTGCCTCGCCGCAGGCCGTGTGGATAAAGCCCATGAGCTTGTCGGCCAACTGCAAAACGCCCTCGACGCCCTGAAGTGGGAGGTCGAGGTCGATGAAAACCTCGTCAGCAACATACGAAAGGAGGTAGACCAGGCACCCTGGCTGAAGTTCAAGCGAGTGCGTCAGGTGACCGACCTTCCAATGCATCTGGAGGTTGCCGATACGGACAAGATCGGCAGGCTCTACAACCATCTACGCAAGGAGATTGGGGACAGGTTCAAAGAACGGAGAGATATTGAGGACTTTCGCGGGCTCTTTTCGGGACAAAAGGTCACGAAGCAGATGTTCGAGGAGTGTCAGCTTGTCAATTCGATCTACGGGGACGTGGTTCACCAAATCACCGAGCGGAGTGACGAACTCAGAGCGGCACTCGATAGCGCTCAAGCGCGCGCGGACGAAGTGCGTAAGAGTGAAGATAGAGAAGTCCGCAACGCTGCATGGGAAGCCCGCAACAAGGCCATGGCAGCTCTCTGGGAGTACGAAGAGGATGCGAAGAAGCGGTTTAGCGCACTGCATCTTTTCGTCCACTACTGGGCGCAAGGCAAGGAAGAGAACCGGCGAGCGTGGGCGCAGGCGATGAACACTGTCGTCAGCAACGGCGAAGGTACCGGTGGTGTTCTCTTCCAGTCGTTTCCGCAGGAGATCGTTGAGGTCTTCGCAGAGGTCACCGGCGGCGAGCGGGTGCCTGTGCGCCTTCCAAAAACTGTCGATGGTCACGTCTGGTTTGACTCTGAGCAGCGAGCATGGCTCGTTGAGCGGATTGCCAATCCTGAAGGCCCCGATTGTGAGAAGAAGATCTTTCTCTTTCAATACAAGGGCCATCGCACGTTGATCTTCGAGAACACGAGTGCTCCGGCATCACTGGAGAACTCCTAGCCGGCAAAGGAGAAGCTATAGCCTCTGGCTTGGCTTCTCCTTTCCATTTTGTGCAATGACGCCGCCCAAGGAGGCCGCCATGAAGACGCTGATCCTTATTTCCTTTGTTCTTGCGGCCGCCGCGGCAGGGGCGCAAACGACCAAGCAAAGCCAGATTCCACACGTTGCTACATCGCTCAACCACCTCACCGTTCTCGAATTCGGTGAGCCTGTAACCAAGCTCGCCGTCGCCGATTCGAATAGCTTTCGGGTAGAAAGCCACGACGACACTGTTCTTATTGAGCCCCTTCGCGATGGCGTTGCGACCAACCTCCTGGTCTGGACGGCGTCGCGGCAAATCAGCTACGAACTCGATCCCGCCGGCCAGCTTGCGGCGATGGATGTACTGATTCGCAACGATCCTCCACCCGATCCGCACGCAAAGGCGCGCGAATCCGCCGAAGCCTCCGATGCAGAGATCCATAAGATCGCTTCCCTGGTTCTGGCGCAGACCATGATGGGCGTGCAAGACATTGCGCATGATCCTGTGAAGGCAGCCACCAACCGCGTGCAGATTGAGATTGAGCAGGTCTACCGATCGAAAGACCAGTTGTACATCCGCTATTCCGTCACCAATAGGACGCAGGCCCCATTCCGGCTGACGACCCCGGATGTCTTCGCGTCGGTCCCGACGCAATTGCCAGTCTCGCTGCTTGCATTGCGGAATCATCAACTCGCGCCACAGATCTTTGGAGCGTTCAAGACCAAGCCGGGCTCCTCGCTCCCTGTCGTACAGGCTGAATCGGTGACGCGGGATCTTGCGCCGGGACAGAAGACGACGGGAGTTGTAAGCGTGGGAAACATCCAGGGCACTATTCCCCAGATCTATCAACTGAACTTCGGAGCCACGCAGGACCGGCCCCTGACCGTCGAGGTCGTTCTGTAGCCATGGACGCACAGCGCCATGTATCGGCGGAGGAAGTACGCGTTGCGCTCAGGTTGCTCTACCGCGGCGATCCGGAATCGAACTTGCAGAAGGCCCTACTCCGGTCGCTCGCAGACGACCTCAAGCCGATCGATGATAAAGGACGCTGGAAACCGAGTCCACTGATCATTCTCGTGTCGGTTCTTGCAGGCGCCCTCATCGGCGTCTTCCTTTACTTCACGCTGGGAGGACAACGATGAGCCCGGCCTATGATTTACCGCCTCGGCGTCAGCCCGGACCGGAGGATGTCGCCGGCATCCTCGTCTTATTCGGCTGCGCGGTGGTCGCGCTTTGCTGGTACGTCGCGGTATCGCGGCTGCATCTTCGCAACTCACAGTGTCTCGAAATCTTTGTGAACTGCGCCATCCTCTTTTTCGGCGGTGGATTTGTCATCGCCCAGGTCGCCGGCAGGCGCAGGAAGCGCGAGGAGAACTGGCCGCACCCGCCGGTGTTCCTGAGTGGAAGCAAAGACGCGTCCATCGCTCGCGATGCCAACCGGAAAGGGGCGACTCTGCTCGGATACAACGTCCACAAAGAGCCCTGGCTCTGGCCGGACGAAGTCAGGATGAAGCATGGCGTCATCGTCGGCGGCACGGGTGCCGGCAAGTCCACATTTCTTGAAAATATCATCGCGCAGGATCTGACGCGCCAATTCGGAAACCGGAAGATGCCCATGATTATCTTCGATGGGAAGGGCGAGCGCGAGTTCCTAGACCGGTTATTGCCGCACATCGAGGCCGCAGGGCGGTTGCAAGACCTGCGCGTGCTCGATCCAACTCACCCCACCGAATCGGCGCGGTACAACCCGTTCTATGCCCTCGACGATGCCTACCAGGAGCACGTCAACTTCATCTTTCGATCGTTTGGGCTGCGGGAAGACTTCTTTAAAGGCCATCAGGAAGCCTATCTCTCCGACCTCGTTCGCGTCCTGCAGTATACGGGCAAGCTATTCAACGTCTATGACGTGCTTGTTATGGCACTCGATGAGAAGGTCCTTGAGGAACAAATTGGAATTGCGAAAGCCCGTCTCTCGACCTTGGCGGGCATCTCCATGCAGAAGCGATTGAACTTCGAGATGTCGGTAAAGATGTTGCAGCGCTCATTCTCCGACCGGGAACGTGTCGAGAAGATCCAAGGCTTGCTTAATGAGCTGTTGAGCTTCCTTGAGGATGAGTTGTCCGTAGTAACGGGTTCCTATCATGACCTCCTTACGCTCGATGATGTCCTGGAGAGAGACCTTATTCTGTTTGTGTCGCTCAACACAAACCGCAATCAACGTGCGGTAGAGGCGCTGGGGAAAATTCTTCTCCAGAACATTCAACTGATGGTGGGCAAGCGCTACGCGCAATCGGCCGCTAACCGGGATGCGGATGAGCCGATGCTTTCTGTCATCCTCGACGAATTTGCTCCGTTTGCCTATCCGGGATTTACCCAGGTGCTGCAGACCGCGCGCGGCGCCCGAGTTTCGTTCTTCTTTTCTTTCCAGAGCCTGCCGCAGTTGCAACGGGTCAGCCAGGCATTCTCGGACGAGGTGTCGTCGGCCCCCGGCACGAAGATGATCATGAACGTCTCCGAGGAGAACACAGCGCAATGGTTCCTCAAGGCATCGGCCAAGATCGCGACGAAACGCCGCAATCTGTCGGTGCGAAGGACTGGGATTTTCTCGACCAAATATACGGAGACTGGAACAGGTAGCGAGAGTGAAATGAAGGAGACGCGGGCGCGGGAAGAGCACATCAAGAATCTGCCAGTGGGCCAGATGGAGATATTGATGGTCGACAACCGTGAGGGCACACGCCACTCTCATTTGCATGTTCGCCGGGCTCCGAGCTTCCGGCTGGAAGGTCTATGCCCGAGCCTGTATCCGAAGATGCACAGCTATCTCGATCCGGAGATCGGGGTCAACCTTCGCTTCAAAGAGGGTGAAAACCGCAAGCAGCGGCGCAGAAGAAACGCGGGCGTCTCGCTCGACACGCCGCCGGGAGAATGAGCATGCGACGTCTATGGATAATCCCGCCTGTAATCGTGCTCTCACTGTTTTGTCTTTGTGAAGCAAGGTCTTTCGCTCAGACGCAGGGCCGGCCGTCTTCAAATTCGTCACAATCGGCGAACAAGAAAGAGGGATTATTCGATTACGTTCTCGGCAAGGTCAATCCACGGGGGAACGATTATGGCGCGTCGATGCAGACGGGACGCGAGGCTGTTGTGGAGCAAACCGTTGATGATTTGTACTTCTGGTCCAACGTAGTGACGCTCCTTGGGCTCACCGGAACGGCCACCGTAGTCTTTCTTCAATGGCGCTCTGCGGACAAGAAAGAAGTCATTGCGGCCTCCTTAATCGCGGAGTTGTGGAACGGCCGCGTCAGTGACCGGATAGAAATCGATCGACGGACGGAACAGTACAACCGCCTGGTTGAGACCCACAATGCCGAAGTAGAAAGAGCGTTGACGCTGAAATCCAGATCGTCGGAGCAGGAGAAAGATGCAGCCGGGAACTTGAGCCGAAGCGTCCGGAAGGTGACGGAGACGCGTGCGTCCGCAGGCGCCAGGACAAAATCTTCAGAGCCGGCCGTAGCCGAGATGTTGCCCGTTGCCGCCCCTGATGGTGCGGCTAATGATCTACAGCAGAACAACGTATTGCTGCAACGACGCGTTGAAGCGTTGGAAAATACCGAGCAGAATCTTAAGCAGCGGCTCAATCAGGCCACCCTCCTTCTCGATCAGGAGCGCCGCCGCAACGCCTCTCTTAAAGGGGCATAGAGAGGACCAAATGGACAAGAAGACTCCCGCCGATTTCAATAACCACGACGAATGGCTCTCCTATGCCCGCGATGACGTCCCCGTGGCGGATCGAGCCTATGCGCTCGCTTGCGGCCGTACCGAACTGTTCAAGAATTTCTATAAGGTTCGGAAACAGGCATTTCCCGTGCAGTTCACGAATGAGATGGAGCGTATTCCGCTGCTAGACGATCCCGAGCGGACGAATCAACTCGAGTCCCTGAATGAGCGAATCTTCGCGAGCCTCACGGAGCTGTTGTTCAACCAGGCCCAGCCCAGAATTGTCGAGGCTGAGGCGGTTGTTCCCGCATCTCCGCGGGAACAGGTCGCGGAATTGTTCGACCATCTGGCCAAGAAGAACCCTTATTTTGCGCTTTGGCTCGCTTACGAGAAGGCCACCGAAGGGAGCTCCGATACAGAGGAATGGGAGGAATATCTTCGCCGGGAGTTCGGGCCGGACAGTAAGGACGACATTTCCTTCACCCGTGCGATGGTTCAACTTGACAAACTCCTGCGTTACTTCCGCGAGAGGAACCTGCCTCTGCCTAAGTATTTCTTCGAGCGAACCTGGTTCCTTCATTACCTCAAGGAGCCAGAAAGAGCGCTCCAAACGCGCGCCCTGTTGGGCACGCTTGCAGCGGAGATTGAGGTATGCGCGTCCGCGTGATCGACTTCGGCACCAACTGGTGGGCGATGCGTTCGCCCGATAGAAGTGATCCTTACTGCTTCCGGCGCAATGCGGCCTATTTCAATGCGGCTGCTCTAATGTGTGGAAGACGCCTCCGTCACAGCGCAATCTTTCACGGCCAGATCAGGTTCAACGCAAAGAGCGGTTTCGATCCCGAGTTCCCGTCGCGCGCTATCGGGCGCATCTTTCTGTGCTCCGGTCCAAACCAAGTTGCCGGAAGAGTCCATCTCTTGTTTATGCGTCCGCTACCCGCGACGCCACCGGACGCTTATCTGGTCACGCTGAATTCGATGGAGCATGGCTCGATCCGCTTCGACAAGCCAGGCTGGAGATCATCCGGCGTGCAACCGATCTCCATCAGTTTGCGAGGGCCGAGATATGAGGCGATGCTGCTGATGGGCGCGACAGATTGGGTCTGGAGTGATTTGGGGAGATGGACGGTTGACCCGGCCGGCAACCGTCTCTCACTTGCCGATTGCGGTGGGGAGGTCTCCCAGTGAGGTATTTCAAGGGATATGTCTCGATCTCGGACGAGCGGGATGTTCCGGTCCTGCTGCATATTCGCAATGCGCGAGCCATCTCATTCCGGCAGTTGTGCGACCTTCTATTGCTTGAGGGAGTCGAGAAGGTGCGCAGGGTGGTGAACTGGCGAGTCTCCCGGCTTGAGCGGCACGGCCTCCTCCAGCGATTCGAGCAGGACCGTTTTCGCGGTCAACCGATCTTCGCTATTACACCGTTGGGGCTGCTCGTGCTCGAATCGAGAGGCCACTATCTACTTGCCCTGCCTTCCACAACCGAGCAGATTATTCACCCAACTCAGATTCCGCACGCCATGGAACTGGTCAATATCCGGTTGGCGTTAGCAAAACACGGCATCCTTCGGTCCTGGCTGGGTGAGCTTGAAATCACGTCTCGCAACTTGGTACTCGAGAGCGGGACTGCCAAAGATTACGACGCGGTTGCCGAGATTCTGGTGGAGGATGAGCTGCGAACTTTCGCGATCGAGTATGAGCGAACCGCCAAAGCGTCTATCCGATATCAGGAGATTCGGGACATGCTTGGCCGCGACCAGACCGTCGATGTCGTCCTCTATCTGACCTCGGACCGCAATATCCTCTACCTGCTGGCGCTCGAAATGCGTGGAGTTGCGAAGCGCATTGGGCTCGCTCTCAGCGAGTCCTTTCGTCGCGACCTGCTGGATGCGAACACTCTTCTTGCCGCTGGAAGCTCCGAAGTCGTTCCATTTCGCGCTCTTTTTGCGGCCTAACTTCCTCCCCCATTCAGCTGCATCTCTCTTCTCAATTACGTTGCCAGCGGTTGGCTGACGTGCGCAGTTTCACGTCCCATTGCCGTGACATCCCATCCCATTCCATCCTATTGAGCAAAATCAGCCCCCGGTAAGCCGCGCTCGTTCAGGCACTTGCAATCTGACTATCCCCTTGTACACGTCTCTGATCGCTGATTTTGAGTCGATGAGCATGGAGACCCGAATTTGGACGCAGACAACAGCAGAAAGGAGCCTTCGGATGACCCAGGAGATGCAACAGGTACAGAGACTAGCGCAGGAACACGGCAACGATCTGGCGTTCGTTGTGAACCATTCTGGCGGTAAAGACTCAACACGAATGCTGGGTCTGGTCCGCAAGAAGTTCCCTGATTCGCCCACCTATGCGGTCATGGCTGATACCGGTTTTGAGCACCAATCGCCGGTCTCCGCCGCAGACTGGGCTCGCCTACGGCGTGCGGAATTCGGTCTTGCGCTGACCGTGGTACGCAATCCCAAGCGCACTTATTTAGAGATGGTGGAGCAGCGTGGCATGTTCCCATCCCCGCAATTCCGGCAATGCACGTCGGATCTCAAGCGCGGCCCGATCGACAAATTCATTCGCAGCTTGCCGCACAAAGTCATCGTCAACTGCATTGGCATCCGAGCTGAAGAATCGACTTCCCGGTCTCGGTTGTCTCCGCTGAGCTTGAATCAGGCTCTCTCGACTCGCAAGAGAACGGTATATAACTGGCTGCCGATCTTCGATAGAACGCTCTCAGATGTTCTCGCATGGCATTGGGTGAATGCCATTCGGCTTCACCCGGTGTACGTTCCGGAGTACCACAAGGATGGAACTACCGGAGGCTATCTGCGCCGGTTCTCGTGCCGGGTCTGCATCTTCTCGACGGACGCCGACCTGAGAGCCATCCATCTTCACGACCGAGCTGCGTTCGATATGATCGCGAGCCTCGAACACAAACTGAACTTCACCATGCGTCCAGGCGCCACTCTGGTGCAGATCGTGGAAGCCCATTCCTCAACCCCCGTTGGGGAAGTACGGCAACAGAGCTTTTGTTTCTGACAGAAATCGTCGCTCTCGACGCCGCCGTAATCCGTCCGCCTCTATCACCACAACCACTCAACCTCGTCGGCACATCGTGTCGTCGCAGAAAGGAATTTCCATGCCCGATTTCCGTTCTATTGCCCCTACCGCAGTCGCCGTCGTTCCCAGGCCACGCAACCATTACGCCCTGCGCGTTCTGGTCAGTGTCCTGCTGACCGCCCTGAATGTTGCTGTGACTGCCATATTCGGCGGGCCACTGTACCTCGCAACAGCCGACCGCCCTGTCTGGCTTGCCGCATTGAGTTTGCTGTTCGCGGCCCTGTTCGTTTCACTCGTCAGGGTCTGGATTGTCACGCTACGCTTCCGGCCTCGGTAACACCCCACAACCCATAACTCAGCCGAAACAGAGAGGAGAGTCACCATGCAACCCAGCTTAGGAAAGATGTCCACGTACAAGATGTTCAACTGGCGCGACTGCGCCGCAAGCTCAATCCAACAAACCGTCTCCGCTTTCCTCGAACTCGGAGAGGCCATCGCCACGCGCTGGATTGAGACACGGAAGGCCGTCCTGCTCTTGCAGATGGTGCCCGACAATGCCGCATCCGGAGCCATCTATATCTTCGACCGGCAGCGTGGCGACTGGTACATGCTCTCTTTCGAGGGTTGTGAAGACCAGTTCACCTCGGAGGAATTCGATCGGATCTTCTCGGAGTACAAGTTGTTCAACTACGTCGAGCAGCCGGGACTCTTGCCGGCTCAAATGCGGACCGCCGACGCCTAGCCCGTCTCATCCCGCCCTTTCTACAACCAGCTTCCAACCCCACTTCAACTTATTGGAGGAGTCGTCATGCGTCTGTCCGCTCATCGTATTCGCACGATCAATCGCAGCATTGCCCGCGTCAACGGGATCATTTGTGGAGCCTCGGACAAAAGCTACCGGGTACCACCCGAGAGCCTGAAACCGAGCGCTTCTGTAAATCTCACATCCGTCGTCAAGATTGTCGCTGTAGCCAAAGCCGCTACTCCGTAAAGTCAATCCGCAGCCGGCAAGAAGGGCCAAACCGCCCAACTCGCCGGCCTTGCCGCTGAATTTGACCGAGTTTTCAAGCCGGGGTAAAACCGCACAACTGAGGAAGGAGACTCCGGCTATGCCCGATCACTTTTGCGTAAGCCGCCAAACCGCCGAGGACTTCATGCGGCTGTTCGTGAACCGCCTGGCCTATGGAATTCAAAGAACCAAGCCGCTGGAGGACGGGACGATACCGTACTATCTGGCACGGGAATGGGAGACCAAAGAGCCGAAGCCTCTGCAAACCGACGTGCTGAGAATGCACCTCAATGGCGACGTCACCATTAGTTTGTATGCCATCAACCCGGTGACTCAAAGCTCGAAGTGGGTCGCTATAGACGCCGACTTCGATGGTTCGCTCGAAGCCCTGTTCCGGCTGCAGTGGGAATTGCGGCAGGACGGAGTCGACGCAGCCCTCGAACAGTCGCGCCGGGGCGGTCATCTCTGGATCTTCGGCGAGAAGCCCATGCCTGCGTTCCAGTGTCGTATCTATATCTATAACCTCGCCCTTCGTCTTGGCGTCCCGGTGAAAGGTGGTGGGCTCAAGGAGGGCATCGAGGTCTTCCCGAGACAGGACCAGATTAAGGATGGTGACTACGGAAATGCGATCCGGGGACCGCTTGGCGTCCATCGAAAGAGCAACCGTCGGTATTGGTTCTATGAAGCGGCCCCGACTCCCGAAGCGCAGTTGGCGTACCTGCAAGGGCTAAAGAAACTGACGGCGGCCGAGCTCGATACGCTCACGCAAGGGATGACTTTGCCGCAGGCATACAGGCCGCCGGAGCCGACGGCCTACGTCTCAAGAAGCCCAGTCTCCGGATCGCGGGAGTTTCGCATCCTCGACTACGTGGAGACAACGGGCAAACAGGACAGCCGTAACTGGAAGGCGCAATGTCCGTCATGCGCCCAGGGGGGAAGGGACCGGGCGCGGAACAATCTTGGGATCAAGATCTCCGACCCACGCTTCTACGTGTGCCGTGCAGGATGCACGAAGGAAGACATTCGGGCAGCGCTTGGTCAACCCATTCGCAAGAGCGTGATGGCTTAGGAGGCGTGAATGACCATCCGTTCTGGAAGGCAGAAATCGTCTCCGGCAACTTCTCGCCAAGCTCTCCATGGACTCTCGCTTCCCGCGGGCGTTCTGAAGGCGATCCAGAAGCGAGGGATCTACTGTACGCCCGGCGTCTCCGTCGAACATCAGCACCTCGCCAAGCGGTACGTGCTTCGCGGCGTCGAATCGGGCGGCGCCGTTGCCGACATGGGACGTGCCTGCGCTTTCCTGTCGCCGGACGGACAACCATTGCCATGGTTGCAGTCCATCGATTCCATTGCGGTGAATGGGCGCCACGCCATCTATATCGCGGAGAGTCTGGTTCGGGTTGAAATGTTGCGCACGCTACGGACGTATGAGCTGGCAGTCTCACTCCACACGCTGTCGCTGTCATCGGGGCGAGCCCGCCCGGAGATCACCTCAAAATTGCTCTTTCGCGGACGGGATGGCATTCTCCCGCTCGACCTTTGGAAAGACGAGCACAAACGGCTGCGCGGACAACTTGCTCCCAGCTTCTATAACCGTGCTGGCGAGTTGCTCGGGCTTCCAGCGCGTTTTGAGGAGGCGATCAGGAAAATGACGGGATTTGTTTGCTGCGTCGGCTGCCGGCACACGCATGTCGGGGTGCCGCCAGTTGCGGAGGGAATAAGCGCATGACAGACGCAGGCAATCTCTCGATCACGGTTGGAGAGCCGAACTGGGCGCCGCTCGAATCCGTGCTTTCGCGAGAAGAGTGTGCTGACTACATGTACATGGGCCGCGTCGGGCACCTCGAACTCTACAAACATCACGAGACGCGGCGCTACCTCAACATCAGCGCGGATGGCAGCCGCTTCTATCTCTATCGCGAGGGGCAATACGTCGAGGTGACACGAGCCGTAGCGCTTCAGCACGTACAGCACTGACTCTTACAAAGGAGCATCACCATGGCAAAGGGCACCAATAAAGCACTCCTGCTCGGGCATGTCGGCAAGGATCCCGAGATTCGATCCGCCGCTGGCGGTATGATCGTCGCCAGCTTCTCTCTCGCCACCGCTGACCGGCAGAATGACAGCCAGGGCAACTGGCAAGACAAGGCCGAGTGGCACAACCTCGTCGCCTTCCAGCGCACGGCCGAGATCGTTCGCGACTACGTGAAGAAGGGCACCCAACTCTTCATCGAAGGCAAGATCCAAACCCGCTCCTGGGACGACAAGGAATCCGGCCAGAAGAAGTACCGGACGGAGATTCTCGTCAACGAATTGACCTTGCTGGGCGGCGCCTCGGGTGGAGAGAACGGAGGCTACGGCCACCGCAGCAATGGCAACTACGCACGCAGCAACACGGGTGGGTCGCGAGCCGCAGTCAACGAAGAGTATGCCTACGCCGACCAGGGCATCACCGACGACGACATCCCGTTCTGACGGCTACCGTCAGCAGTGGAACAGGGGCGCTCTTAGGAGCGCCCATTTCTTTTGAGGAGATAGAACGATGGTAACCGAAGAAACCAAGATCAATCCGGACGTGGATGCCCGGTTCGCACAATTAGAGGATCCATTTGATCCTTCCGAGATTAAGTGGAGGGTGACGCACACAACCCGCGATGGCAGTCGCGGAGCCGTCATCGCTTTCGCGGACCCCCGTGCCTACAGCGACCGGCTGAACCAGATCTTCACTCCCAGCGGTTGGACCAGAGCCTATGAAGTCTCCACAGTCTCGTCGGTCACCCGGATGAAGAAGGACAAGCTCATCCAGACGGGCAAGGTTCTGGTGACATGCACAGTGACGATCGCCGGACTCGGCACCCACGCCGACAGCGGAGAAGAGTGGGCTGACGAGGAGAATGCGATGACGAGCGCGCTCGCCCAGGCCTTTAAACGGGCCTGCGTCTGCTTCGGACTCGGCCGATATCTCTATAACTTCGCCGAAATGTGGGTGCCGCTCAATGAATACCGACAGCCGTTGAACCTCCCTGCGCTTCCGCAGTGGGCGCTTCCCACGGCGCTCAGAGGCCAGAAACAGGGCAACTCGCGCCCACCCGTAACCCTGCAGCGCGGGCCAATCGACCAGAAGGCCACCGCAAAGATCGAAGGCTTTCGGCGCATTCTGGGAGACCCGATCTATCGAGAAATTCTCCGGAGGATTGCCCATACCGAGAGGGCAGATGGGATACCGAACGCCCAAATTCAGCAGGAGGTCGCCGGGGCGGTAGAACGTGCGGCACGCGGGATCCGCAAAGCGAACTCGCTGGCCGAACAGATCGGAGAGTCGCCCTTCATCGCGGTGCTGGACAGGCTGCAGATCGACTCGATGACGACCATCCCGCGGCTCGAATCGCTCAAAGCTCTGGTGGCGGAACTCGAGCGAGAAGCAGCACAACCGGCCGCCTGATTCCATGCACGACCCATTTCTCATGCGCGGGAGGCGTTATGCGCAACGTACTGATGATTCGCCAGGAGCCGGGGCTGGTTGCCATTCCAGTCGAGAAAGCCGTTTACTGCGAGACCTGCGAGACCGTATCAACGTCGTCCGGCAAACGCTGCGGGCTATGCGGCTCGGAAGCAATTGTAGAGCTGGCCCCCCTCCTTGGGGGGCCGTGGGACCCAGGACCCGTGCCCGTACTGGCGATGGCGGCATAGATCGCCATCAACGCGAAGACGCGATAGTATAAAGTAGCGTCTCTTGAACTGTACAGTTCGGTAGATTGAAATGGGGGGTTCATGGCCACCGCAACAGCGAAGAAGAACGATACGATCGTAGTCTCCGCGCTAACCGCTCGTTCCAATTTTGGGAAGCTCTTGCGTCGAATCGACGTTGAACAGCGTTCGTTGGTGATTGAGAAACGCGGCACTCCCGCCGCGGTGCTCCTGAATATCCGCGACTACGTGAAGCTCGCGGCCCCGGAGCCTGAAGTCCTTAAGATTATCGGGGACGAGGCGAAGCAAAATGGGTTTGCTGCACTCACTTCCCGCCAGATCGATCAGGTCATCAAAGCGGCCAGGACGGAGAGACGGAGGCGTTGATGCTTGCTTTGCGCCTGGTCATCGATACGAACGTCCTCGTCTCCGCCGCCCTAAAACCCGACGGTCTCCAGCGCACTGTCTTTCTGTTGGCGATCACCAAACCAGCCCGATTGTACGTCTCGCGGCCGATCCTCGAAGAATATGCCGATGTGCTTTCCCGTCCCGAATTGGGGATTCGGAAGGGACTTCGCCAGCAGTTGCTGCAACTCATCAGAAATCATAGCCACGTCGTCGCGTCTTCACGCCGTCTTGAGGTGACGAGCGACCCAGACGATAACCTGTTCGTCGAATGTGCCGATGTTGCCCGTGCCGATTATCTCATTACAGGCAATCAGAAGCACTTTCCTCCGTTCTGGAAAAGCACCAAGATCATTACGGCGCGCGAGTTCATCGGACTCGCCGCGCCGCATTTGATTCGTTGATCTAAGCAGCTGCGATCGCCTGTTCGACCACCACTGTGAAATAAAGCATAAGTTGGCCGGAAATAAAGCATAAGTTGGCCGGAAATAAAGCATAAGTTGGCCGCGCCAGAATGGCGTGGTGGTGCGAAGAGGCCGGCGAGTTACGGGAATTCCACGTTGACAGAGACGGAACGAGGCTCGTTCTACGCGGCGATCTTGCTTGCGGGGTACACGAGTTCTAGGATTTGGCGCGTCATCCCCGAGGCCGGGATTAGATGAGGCCGTTTCGAAACTTGTATGGCGATTGTGGGTCGCGAAAGCCCTTGGGTACACTCAGGTAAACTGTGCAGATTACCTGCATATCTGTTATTGTTTCGTTATGGTAGACACGCTGTCGAATACGGACACGGTACTTGCATCCAAGCTTGCAGCGGAGTTGCGCACTACCTTTGGGCAAATCAAACGGAAGGTGCGACAGCATGGGGGGCAGAACGATTTCACGTCGTCTCAGATCGCAGTCCTTCTCCGATTGGAAAATGGTCCGGCGACGGTGTCGAGCCTTGCCAGGGCAGAGGGGATGCGTCCTCAGTCGATGAGCGCTGTTATCGCTCCGTTAGAAGAAAAGGGGTTTGTGGCGGGAGCCGCCGACCCGAACGACGGGCGAAAAACGCTCATGTCGCTGACAAAAGCCTGCAAGAAATGGATCGAGGACGGGCGTGCCGCTCGTCAGGACTGGCTGGCGCAAGCGATCCAGCAGAAACTCTCTCCACAAGAACAGAAGAAGGTGTCTTCAGCCATACACCTGCTTGCGCGACTCGCTGAGGACTGACCGTCCTGCCGCGAGTCGAGCCATCCAAAGTTCATTTGCTACTTTCAAAGGAGAATCTCATGCCACTCACCATCCTTGACCCTCAAACTGCGCTCATCGTGGTGGATCTTCAGAAAGGCCTTCGGGACATACCGTCTCTCCATCCCATAGCAGGAGTCATCGACCATTCCTGTCAGCTTATCGAGGCCTTTCGTAAGCAGAAGCTGCCTGTGGTTCTGGTCAACGTCGCGGGGACTGCTCCGGGGAGGACAGAGGAGCCTCGACGGCACCGGGAGCTTTCCGCCGACTTCAGTGAACTGATCCCAGAACTGCATCCGCAGCCAGACGACATCCTCATCACCAAACGAACCTCGGGCGCCTTTGCGACCACCGACCTGGAAGCTCAACTGAAGGCAAAAGGTGTGACGCAGGTTGTACTCACGGGCGTGGCCACCGGCGCAGGTGTGGAATCGACGGCCCGCCAGGCGTATGAGGCAGGCTTCAACGTGACGCTCGCCATCGACGCCATGACCGATGTGCGACCTGAAGCGCACGAATACAGTCTCAAGCATGTCTTTCCTCGCCTTGGTGAGACCGGCTCCACGCAGGACGTGCTTGATTTACTCGCGAAAAGGAGTTCCTAACCATGAACTGGCTACATCTCGTGTCCTACTTCTTTGGAGGAATTTTCCTGGCCAATGCCATTCCGCATCTTGTCAGCGGCACGATGGGCCAGCCCTTCCAATCACCCTTCGCAAAGCCTCCCGGCGAAGGTCTTTCCTCGGCTACCGTGAACGCTCTATGGGGCTTCTTCAACGCAGTCGTCGGCTATGTTCTCTTGGTGCACGTTGGCAACTTTGATCTGAGATCGGTAAGTGACTTCCTGGCTCTTGCGGTCGGTGTACTGCTGATCAGCCTGTTCTCAGCACGGCATTTTGGTCAGTTTCACGGAGGCAACACCCCGGAGCGTCCATGAAGAATCCGCTCTCCAAAGCTTTCCGCGCTCTGGAGAACATTAACTTTCGCTTGTGGACGGCAGGCGGTCTGGTATCGAACATTGGGACCTGGATGCAGCGCGTAGCACAAGACTGGATCGTGCTGACGCAACTGACCCACCACGACGCGACTGCCGTCGGCATCGTCACGGGCCTGCAGTTCGCTCCGCAGCTGCTGTTGCTGCCCTGGAGCGGTTTGGCAGCGGACCGGTTTAATCAGCGCAAGCTGCTGATGCTGACGCAAGCGTCCATGGGTGTGCTTGCGACCGCGCTGGGAGTTCTGACGATCTCAGGTCACGTCCGGCTTTGGCATGTGTATGTGTTTGCCTTTGTTTTTGGCGCCGCTGCGGCGCTGGATGCGCCAGTGCGGCAAACCTTTGTCGGGGAGCTGGTGGGTGACGAACACCTGCCCAATGCCGTCGCACTCAACTCGACCTCGTTCGTCGTCGGCCAGATGATCGGCCCGGCTGTAGCCGGCCTGGTCATCGCAAAGATCGGCACCGGCTGGGCATTTCTCTTAAACGGGCTGTCCTTCGGCGCTGTTCTACTCTCCATGTATCTGCTGCGCGTCCATCAGCTCAGGACAAACGCGAGAGCTTCCCGCGGACGGGGTGGCTTCATCGAAGGACTCCGTTATGTATGGGCTAGACCGGACCTCCGAGCCATCCTCGTCATGCTCTTTCTGATCGGAACATTCGGTCTGAATTTCCCGATTTTCATCTCCACCATGGCGGTGAATGTTTTCCATGCCGATGCACGCGGATTCGGTCTGCTGTCGTCGATGATGGCAATCGGCACAATTAGCGGAGCGCTTCTGGCGGCCGGACGCGACAAGCCAAGTTTTCGGACGCTGCTCTTCGGCAGTGGAGTCTTTGGCATCGGCTGTTCGCTCGCCGCCTTCTCTCCGGGATACTGGTGGTTCGCGGCGGCTCTCGCAGTGACCGGGGTGGCGATCCTCACCTTCACGAACGCGACGAACAGTATGATGCAGCTTTCAACCAGGCCCAACATGCGCGGCCGGGTGATGGCTACTCGTGTGGGCGTGGGGCTCGGGGGAACAGCGATGGGGGCTCCCATCCTCGGTTGGGTTGCGAATCATTTCGGCCCCCGATGGGCGCTCGGCATCGCCGCAGTTGCCGCATTCCTCGCAGCCCTTGTCGCAGCCCTGATGATGGCGAAACCTGTGGCTGCCGTAGCAGATTGAGAGTCCATGATGCGTCGTCTGATTCCGATCTGTGTTCTCTGGGCTGGCCTTCACGTCTACGTTGTCTCGCGGCTGCTCTCGATCCCGTCCATCGCACACCACGCTCCGGCATGGCTGATGATTCCGGTGGTGATCCTGCTTGGATCAAGTTACATCGTCTCGCTGTTGCTTGAGCACTACGGACCTGACGGTCTCTCCGGTCTCTCGCACGTTCTTGAGATCGTGGGTTCCTACTGGGTGGGAGTATTCTTCCTGCTCTTCTCGGCCTTCCTCGTCTTCGATCTCTGCACCGGGTTTGGCTTGTGGCTGCGTCCGCAGTTGCCTGCGCTACGCACGTTAGCGCTTATCATCGCGCTGCTAATGACGATCTTAGCTCTAGTCCAAGCGCGTCGTTCTCCGGAGATAACGGAGTACGAGGTCACGCTCGATGGACTGCCCCGCGAGGCCGATGGAACGGTACTCGTGGCGGCTACCGACATGCATATGGGGATCCTGCTCGGTCATGGCTGGGCGAGGAAACGTGCGGCTCAGTTTGAGTCGCTCCGTCCCGACCTCCTGCTGCTGGTGGGCGACATCTTCGAAGGCGATCAAGCATCCTATACCAGCTGGCTACCCGTACTACGGCAGTTCCGCGCTTCGCACGGCGTGTACGTTGTGACGGGAAATCACGAGTTCCACGCCGGAGGCGCGAAGATCGTCGATCTTTATCGTCGCGCTGGATTCCATGTGCTGCGCGATGAAAGTGTCGAACCAATTCATGGATTGGTCCTGACCGGAGTGGATGACGTCCCCTTCCGGGGATGCGCGGCACATGCGGAAATCCTGGAGAAGGTGCTGCGTGAACGTCCTCAGGGTGCCAGCATCCTGCTCTCGCACACGCCGGTAGAAACCGAACGGGCAGCCAGCGCCGGCATTGAGCTCATGCTGTCAGGCCATACCCACGAAGGGCAGATCTGGCCCTTCACCTATCTCGTAAAGCTTGCCTTTCCCATTATGTCGGGGCGTTATCGTGTGCAGGACATGACCGCAATCGTTTGCCGGGGCACCGGAACCTGGGGGCCGCGCATGCGCCTTTTCAAACGAAGTGAACTGCTGCGCATTACAGTGCGAGCAAAGAGCTAGGGTAGTGCGTCACACAGATGGGATAGTAGATTCCTTCTGCGGCCACCCAACCGTTTCTAATCTCAACTGATGACTTCGGGGCGAGTCACTCAGTGAGCCTCTTTCCATGTTTGTCAACGTGGAATTTCCGTAGCTCGCCGGCCTCTTGGCACAGCGCGCCATTCTGGCGCGGCCAAGATATGCTTTATTCCCGGCCAACTTATGCTTTATTTCACAACCACCAAGTTCCAAAGTCCGAGGTGAACCGATGCGCAATGTCGCGCGCCTCAAAATGGGCTACTACCCATTGCCTGAGAGCGAGGGGGTAAAACTCCGCGCCCTCTTGTCATTCACCCAACCAGCTTCTGTCATCGATCCCTGTGTCGGACAAGGAACCGCGCTATATCTTGTCACCGGCGATGCAGAGCTCCGACGCTACGGCGTGGAGCTTGATGCAGAGCGAGCGCGGATCGCAGCCTCAAGAGGCATCGAGACCATCCAGGGCAATACCTTCGACGCCATCGCACGGCCGGAATCGTTTTCGCTCCTGTATCTCAATCCACCTTACGACTCTGAGATAGGGTCCATCGCCAACCGCCGCATGGAAGCCGTGTTTCTGGAACATACTTACCGCTGGCTGGTGACGGGAGGCGTCCTTGTGTTGGTTATTCCGTTCGAGCGTTTGCACGACTGCGCCGGCCTCTTGAGTTCTCACTTCGCCCAATTGAACGTCTTCCGCATGACCGACGAGGCATCGGTGCAATATCGGCAGATCGCGGTGCTCGGCGTTCGGAGTGACGTCAGGGGCGCGACCGTTGAGATCAACAAGCGCCAGCTCCAGAAGATCAGTCCCTACGGTAGTTTCCAGGCATTGCCGGAGTTGCGGCCGGACGTTTGTCCGCCCTATCCGGTGCCACCGTCCGGCGAGGTGGCTCTGAGCTATCGCGGCCTTCCTTACGATCTCCTGGAGGATCTGATGCCATTGTCGGGCGCATGGAAGCAGGCGGCGCCATTCCTTACCCCGCACGAAGACGTTGCGACCGGACGGCCGATCACTCCTCTGCACGGCGGCCACGTTGGACTCCTATGTACCGCTGGATTGTTGAACGGCGTCTTCGGCGAAGGTGCAGAACGTCACATCGCTCGCTGGCGACCAGTCAAGCATGTGACCACCTTCACCGAGGAGGACGGAGACACCGAGATCGTTCACCACCGCGAGCGGTGGACGATTGAGCTGCGACTGATTTACGCGGACGGGCGAAGCCTCAAGCTTGGCGAGACTCCGGCGAAGAAGGAGGAGGAGGAGGAGGAGGAGGAAGCCGATGGAGAATGCACATTTGAGGCTCGGGCTGCTTGAGTATCAGCGAATGACGGAAAAGAGCACAACGCGCATCCGTGTCCGTGTGGAGCGCTACGTTGGAGAGGACCGGCAGGCGCATCTTCTCAGTGTCTTCGGCAATGATTCCGATATTGGCGCGATCACCGCAGCGGTGCATGAGAAAGCGACGTTCAACCTGACCTTCCCGGACGGCACGACGAAGGACATCTCGTTTGGCGAGCACGCCTCCTGCTACAAGGGCTCGGTGACGTTGCCGGAACGGAAACATCCCGTGCGGCATCTCCTCGCCGTCTCCCAACAGCTTCATACGAACGGTGGCGTGGGCAGGACGATTCTCCTGCGTTACCGGCGTGATGAAGCATGGGCAACGCTGGTGAGTTTCCTCGGGCTCCCGGGGGATCCGGCATGGGCAGACCATGTACTCAGTACCGTCGAAGCCGAGGAGCGGATCACGGAGATCGATGGCATTGGTTGCCAGCCAGTGCTCATCTCGGCTACGACCGAGGAAATCCTGGACTGGATGAATGAAGGTCTACGCAAGCAGGACCTGGTTTTTCCAGATGCCAACGGTCCAATCGAGTGGCCCCAGTTTCCCTTGCGAGGGCTGTTGCAATCGCTCGCGAGACCTAACCCCTGAGTTCTATCCATCCCCTCATCCAAAGGGCGCTCTTCAGAGCGCCCTTCTTCTTGCGTAAGTCACGGCTGCAATTCCCAAAATCCAGACCTCAGGAGGTATCTCATGGAGACTACCTTCGACTACCTGCGCGCCCACGCGACCGAGTTGGGCGCTCGCATCCTCGAAACGTACCCACCGCTTCAGAGCACCAAAGACCCCGTCGCACCGGGTCTTGCAATGCTGCTGCGCAAGCCTCTGGCGGCACAGGCGCTCGCCATTACCGGGACCGCGAAGTACCTGCGCCGCGCAAAAGCCGCGCGCATCGTCGCCGAGTGCGGCGCGGGCAAGACCTTCATGGCTTTGGGCACCATTCATGTCCTTACCGAGGGCCGGCCGAGCACAACGATCGTGATGTGCCCATCGCACATCACTCACAAGTGGGCGCGAGAGATTCTGCTGACGATTCCGCGCGCCCGCGCTTTTCTGATCGAGGATATGCGCAACGGCGGCGATCCCAAGAAGCCGCACGGTGTCTGCGAGGTCAAGCTCAGCAAGGGCCGGACGATCTATGAAGGCAAACGCTTCACGCTCGCCGAGATGAGGCGCATGGGGCGCAGGGAATGGCGGACGCGCTTTCCAGGCCAGACCTTCTTCATCACCGGCAAAGACAAGGGCAAGCTGGGCTACTTCTGGGACCATGTCTATCTCAAGGCGCAATCCGGGCCTAATTGCGGCGGCGTCATCAATCCGGACTCTGGCCACGCGATCCTTGATTCCGAGAAACAGAAGCTAACCGCAATCGACTTTTCCGACAAGGCCAAAGTCTCCGAGCAGCTAGTCACGCCTCGCGGAGGCACCACGCGATTCTCCGCTCTATGGCAGGCCGACCGTTCGCGCATTCAGCGCATGGCCCCGATCGAATACATGGGCCGTTACATGCGCGGGTGGTTCGACTTCGCCATTGCCGACGAGCTGCATCAACTCGCCGGCGATACGGCGCAAGGCAACGGTCTCGGCGTGCTTGGACGCGCCGCGCAGAGGTTGATCGCTCTTACCGGGACGTTGATGGGCGGCTACGCCGACGATCTCTTCAACATCTTCTACCGGATGGAGCCGCGTGTGATGGTGCGCGAAGGTTTCGCCTACGGCGGGCAAGGGCGGCGCGACTTTCAGGAGCAGTACGGCGTTCTCGAAACGGTCGAGAAGGTGAAGGTGGCGGACAACGCCTGTTCGAGGGCGACCAAGAAGACGATCCAGGTCCTTAGAAAGCCGGGAGCCTCTCCGCTGCTGTTTGGCAAGTTCCTGATGAACACGACGGCGTTCCTCTCGCTAGAGGACATCTCGGACAACCTGCCGCGCTACGACGAGAGCGTGATTTCGGTCGATATGGACGAAGCTCTCCAGGCAGCTTACGAGCGACTGGAAGAAGATATCCGCTCCGCCATTCGAGCGCATCGCGGCAACAAGAGCCTGATGAGCATCCTGCTCAACACGCTCTTGCTCTATCCCGATCACCCATACGATTTCGGCCAGATTTGGGCGCGAGCGCTGGACCCGGACACGAAAGAGTTTGTGAAGTTCGTGGTGACTGAGCCAGAGAACCTCTCGCGGGAAACTCTCTACGCCAAAGAGCGTGCTCTCATCGCCGATGTTCGCGAGGAGCTGCGGCAAGGCAGACGATGCCAGATCTACGCGACCTATACCGGCGAGAAAGACGTTACAGAACGGCTGGAAACAGTGCTGCGGCGAGAGGGGATGCGTGTCGCCGTTCTCCGTTCCTCGGTCCCCACCGACAAGCGGGAAGACTGGTACGAGCGGCAGCTCAAGGCCGGGGTCGAGGTCGTTATCTGTCATCCCAAGCTGGTAGAGACCGGGCTCGACTTGTTAGCGTTTCCGACGCTCTACTTCTATGAGACCGGCTACTCCTTGCACACGCTGCGGCAGGCCAGCCGAAGATCGTGGCGCATCGGGCAGAGATTCCCGGTGCGGGTGAAGTTCGTGACCTACTCCGGCACCATGCAGGAGACCTGCCTTCGCCTGATGGGCAAGAAGATGCTTGTTGCGCTGATGATGGAGGGCAAGTTCTCCGGCGAAGGTCTGCAATCGCTCGACACCGACGAGGACCTGATGAGCGCGATGGCGCGCGAGCTGGTCGAGAAAGCTGGTGTGGGCGAATCCGCCGATGCCATCTGGCGCGAGCTCGACCATGAGCGAGAGAAGGTCCAGCCTCGTCCCGCTGCGGTCGAACCAGAACCGGAGCGGGAAGAAGCACCGGTTCTCGATCTGCCCACCGTGTTGCTGTCGATACCGGCTCCTGTAAAGAGCGGGATACACCTGATGGAGCCGGACGTGACCACAAAGAAGCGCAAGAAGTCTGCAATGTGGCCGACCGCGGATCGAGACAACGGACAGCTCTCACTCTTCGGATGAGGGCATTGCAACCCTATCGAACTCTTCATTGCTCTACCCACCGACAAACAGCGGTGATAGCGTAGAGAAATTGGGAGAGCGGTTCCATCGAGGCCTCGCGGTCTCAACCAAGGCAAAGCAAGAGGTCAGCCTCGGCTGGCCTTTTGCTTTGCATGGAGCATCCCATGGCAAAAGGTCCATTCTCTCCTTCCGAGTTTGTCCCCACAGAGTTTTCGACAGCGGTCGATAAAGCTGACTCGCTCAACGGCGATCATGAAGAAGGGAACGAACTCTCATTGAAGCCGTCGTGATAAGGCCGGAGTCTCTGGTGCCCGCTGCGAGCCTTGCGTCGTAATAGAGGCTTGAACCGCCGCTGATGGTCCAGTCTGATCAAGCAGCAACTCAACTGGCTGATCCCGCCTGTGAGCAAGCATCTCTGCGGTCTTTTCGAGCAAGACGCTGGGATGAACCGGCTTGGCAAGGACCTCAAATTTATATCCTTCTCTCTCAGCCTGTTCAAGAAGTTCGCCCGTGCAGGTCTGGCCGGAAATCAAGAGTATCCCGCAGTCGGGAATTTGTGCGCGCAGCAGTTTGCTTAACTCAATTCCGTTAAGAAGCGGAAGAACCACGTCCACGATAGCGAAAGCTGGCTGCCATCCCGCGATGACTTCGATAGCCTCTTCCGCGGAACACGCGGCCTTTGCTTCATATCCTGTGCACCGCAAGATTGCTTCCAATGTAGTGGCGATGATCCGTTCGTCGTCCACGATGAGGACCCGGTGTTTCATGCTGACCTCTCCCCTCGAAAGCCTGACGGCAACCTGCGCCGCTCAGGGATAATTCCAAATCCGGCACTTCCATTAGGACCGCACCCCACCCGTTGAGCGTCTTACTCAGCTAGGAGGAGGCATCCGTGCCGGTTCTGTTTTTTCAGAAGATACGATGCCGAAACGTTCCTGCTAGGATACCCAGCGGATACCCTAAGTGATTGATTTCGTTGGTGCAATCGCATTAGTGCAATTATGAGCGGGGCAAATTGGAGTCCGGATGGTTTTTCAAAAACTTCCACCGCCTGAGTGGTCTGAGCGAATTCGTCGCCTATGTCGCGATTTGAAGCTCACTCAAAAGCAGCTTGCAGAGCGCCTGGGAGCATCACCTACGATGGTCTCGCGCTGGCTTCAGGGCACACATGAACCTACTGCCGAAACCTACGTCACGCTGGGAAATCTGGCGCTCAGACCGGATGCGTTATATTTTTGGGAGCGCGCCGGTATGGATATGTCCCAACTGCCGGACACGAACTTCCATCGCGCACTTTCTTCACTCCGGGTTGGATTCGAGGATTTCACTCTGGTCAGCACGAGAAAGACATCGAAGCGGCTTTCGAGTGGCAAGAAAGCCGTCGCCATTCCGCTCCTTAATGTCACTGCATATGGAGACGAGAATCCACCTTTACAAAACGTCAGCCTATCGCAAGCCGAAATGGAAGATGCGCTTGTCGCCCCACTGAGCTGGTGTCCCCACCCGGACAATATGATTGCCATGCACTTCGCGGGAGACTCGATGCTGCCGGTGATTGCTACCGCGTCCATCCTTTTTGTCGATACCGCGGCCACCGAGCGCGCTGAGTTGGACCAGCGGCTTGTTGTCGTCGCGCATAAAGACCATGGCTTTAAGGTGGCGCGATTTGAGCGGGTGTCTGGCCGTGATCTCATCGTTTCAGCAAATCACAAGTATCGGCCGATCGACGTCAGCGGTCCCTCCCGATGGAAGATCCTTGGAGAGATTCTGTGGTGGGTCACAAAAGATGAAAAGAGGTCCGCTTCTCGGGGGAAGGCTGCTCCGTCATAAAGTGCGCGCCTATCGAGTGCCCCCGTCTCATGCCGCTTCGGAAGCGGGCCTGCAATCCTGCCAGTCTTTCGGTTGCGTATAAGACCTGTGCAGGAGGCCGCCGATGAGATCGTGGGAAAGATCGTTCTCACTCTGGTTTGCTCTCGAACTCCATGGGGAAGAAGCCGAGATTCTGGGGCGTCTCCAGGAGGGCGAAGACATCGACTATTATGCGGGGGCGTAAGTATTCGGATGGCCAACGTGAAGGCCGCTCCGAGATACGTCTATGGCCTAACTTGCTCCGCATAATCCCATGCTGCGAAAAGTGAACCCGTAGCGGGGCGAGGTGTACTTTCAGGTTGCCGACCACACGTCTGGGGATCGGAGATTCCGACCAGCCTCCTGAGGCCGTCCCGGTTCAAGCAAGTCTCTTTTAGCCATTCACTAGAAGGAGCAAGTATGGGTTACTCCGTTTATTACAACGGCGAGATCAGCATCACTCCGCCTCTTTCGGAAGATCATGCAGCAATCGTGCTCGCGGTGTCGAATCAGGAAGAGACAGACGAGACGCGCGCGATCTTTGCAGCCATTGCCGCAAGCCCCGAATCGGATTTGCCCGCGTATGGGGGCCTGTTCAGCATCTCGGAGGACAGAGCGCTGATCGTTCCCGAGGAAGGCGAGAGCCGCCACGGACTCAGGCTCTGCCTCCTGCACTTGATTGAGCATTTCTTCAAACCGTCCGGCTACGTTCTCAATGGTGAGATTTCCTGGGGCGATGACGAACCCGACGACCGGGGATGGATCTTCGTCAAGGAGAACCAACTCGAAGCTGTCGATGATCTGATCGTCAATGCCGGCCCAAGCTGGTCTCCCGACCATTACGCGGACCCCGACCTGAAACAGAGGATTCAAGGCCTGGTGGACTCGGCCGATAGTGAAGGTTGCTCGAACGATCTCACAGTTGTGACGGCGGCATCGCTCGATGCCCTGCGATGCCTGCTGCCGACGTTGTGAGTTTTTCGCAGTCACCTTCGTGAATCTCATCCAAAGCCCTCCAAATGCCCGGCCGAAAGCCGGGCATTTTCGTGTCTTCTCCACGCGTCTCGAAGAGGTGTCCCATGGCCGATCTAGGCTTCCGCCATCACAATCGTTGTTCTCGCTGTCCGGTCATCGGAGCCGAGAACATTCCCGGAGACGAGTATTTCGAGCTGCGGTCCCTGCGATTCAACCTGCAGATTGCGCGGAAGCTCTGCCGAGATTCCATGCTGCACCGTCTGGATGACCCCGGGCTGGCACGCTGGCTCGATCACGTCCACATCGACCAGGAGCACATCGACCATCTCCCCTTCAACCTTGGACCGGGGATCATGGTGACGCTTCCGAGCGGCTGCGGACGGCCGTTGATCGACGGCAATCATCGTGCGGCCCGCGCCCTGCGCGATGACACAGAGTTTCTTGCTTATTTGTTACCAGAGGCGGAGACACTGGAGCTGCTGCGCCGCAGCATGGGCCAAGCGACCGCCGACCACTACTGGAATCGTCTGCGCGACTCCAGACCCCACCCCAACGATGTCCAAGAAGGAGAGTAGCGATGAGCAGTCTCAAGACCGAAGTGCTTCTGCGAGAGTTTCATTACAACGGCATCCGTATTCCCGACCCTGGCCCGGAGCTGACCGTGGACCAGGTCCGTGACCTGCTGACTCCGGCCTATCCCGAGATCGCAACGGCGACGGTCTCCGGACCCGAAGATACCGGCTCTGTGCTGCGTTACAACTTCAGCCGGGCCATCGGCACGAAAGGCTGAGCGATGCGTGCGCGCATCCGGACGCCGGACGAGTTGATCGCCTTGTTCTCCGCGAAAGCGGCCGAGCCACCCACGGAGGCCAATCAGCTACTGGTGAGGCACCTTCAATGCAAAGAATCGATCGCAATCGCCCGCATCGTGTCCGAGGCTATCGACCGGTACTCGGGGAACGGCAACTCATCGCTTTCGGCGCCAACGGAGTTGCTGCCACCGCTGGGGTAGCCACGCTGGCTCCTGCATTTGCTCAGGCGATGCCCTCGCTCGACGGCATCGTGACCGAATACACCCATGAACTCCATGCCGAGCTGGTCTACGATCTGTGTTCGGCTCTGGTGCGGGAAGGATTCGGGACGCCGGAGACCTGGAAGAAATGTAGCGAGAATGCCAAGACCTTCGCGGAACACGCCATCATGGGTGCGATCGGTGAGGACCGCTGGAACCTTCTGCGGCGCAACGTCGAGTATCACCTGCAGGTGAGCGATGTGACCGAGGTGGAAGGGTACGACAAGCCGCTCGAGAGCGGGAACCTGCTCGTCACCATCGAGTGCGGCAGCGCCGGCTATCTCAAGATCGGTCCCGCGCTCGAAGCTCTCGAACAAGAGGCGGAAGGATTGGGAGCGGCGTTCTACTGGGCGCTGACCTATGCGCTCTATCGCGTCATGCGGATCTACAACCACGACGACGCCATGCAGTACGAAGAACGGATGCGGGAGTATGCGGAGGACGACGAGGAAGAGAACCGCGGGCAATACGAGTTCCCGGAGATCGGGAAGGCTCTTCCTGAGTGCGTTCAAAAGTGCTTGGACGATACGCACAAACGGCAGGGCGAAGGCGCACGCCGTCTTCTCTCCCGATATAGGAATGGCAAACACAGCTCATGGATCGAGCATCTGCGAAGGATCCAGCAGCTCTCCCGTTTACGCCTGCCCCAGTCCCGCAATGTTATCGAAGAGGGCAACTACGACAGCCCGCCGCTGCCTTCTTTGCTCGTAGCGTTCAAGGACCAGGACGCGATTGTCGCGTGCTTCGATGAAGAGAGCCAATACATGCTGGAGGGAAGCTCTGAGCCGGCCGTCGCCGTCGTCTTCTGCCCTCAACGGCCCGAGGAGGTACGGCACGCGCTGCGGATTGTCGGTCGCTTTATCGCCCTCAACCAGGAGCTCTTTCAACTGGTCGAGGAGTTGGCGGAAGGAGGGAAACGCGATGCAGATACACGTCTCGATCGGACAGAACCATCGCTTCGAGCTGCGTGAGGCGCTGCTTGTCTACAGCGACCGGCAAACGAGCTTTGTCACCCGGCATCAGATTGCAGCCGCCGAAAAAGGTCCGCCGACGCTCGGCCCTGCGCAGCCCCTCACCGTCGCCTTCATCGAGTCGCTGGTACGCTCCTTGAGCGGAAGCTCTACAGCCGAGGTCCTGCCGGAAAACATCCTCGCCAAGGACGATCAGATGATTGCGTGGTGGACGCCAGCCCAGCGCAGGCAGATGTTCTACGAGAACTCGGAAGACAAGGCCGCCCATCTCAACGGGAGAACCTTTCCGCAGCCCCCACTGGTGTGGCGCGTGTCGAGAGGCAACCTCAACCTTCGGGCTCTCAGCGAAAACAAGCGGCCGGATGCGAAGACGAAGCTGGCTGTTGCACCGTTCTGGAACTTGTCCGACGATGGCCGCGTTTGTACCGGATCGATGCGCCGTCCGGACGGCGCGGCGGTGGCGACCATCTCCAAATGGGAGAGCGGCTTCTACGAGAGCGCCTTTACCCACGCAAATGTAGGCCGCCTGACGCGGCATCGCGGAGGCTTCGAGGGGTTATGGAGCGAACTTGCAGACAAACGAAAACCGTTTCCCGGCGAGACCCTGATCGTTCTGCCCCAGACCCTTGCGCAGTTCGTGCGTGGCGAGAGGAGTTAGCATGCGGATCGAGCATACGTTGCCTGCAGATTTCGTCAGCCGTCATCCGGTGCGTGTTCTCGTTGTCGGCGCAGGCGGGACAGGAAGCGCCGTCGTCATGGGCCTGCCCTATCTCGACCAGGCGATGCGGGTATGGGGCCATGCTCACGGGCTGGAGGTCGTGATGATAGACGCGGATACCGTGTCGGAGACGAACTGTGTCCGGCAGCCGTTCTCAGCCTCCGACATCGGCCAAAACAAAGCGACGGTTTTGATCAACCGCATCAATCTTTTCTGGGGCACGCACTGGACGGCGATGCCGAGCCATTTCGATGCGCGCTTCCTGAATCGGCATTTTGACTGGCGACCAGACGTTCTCATCGGGTGCGTCGACACGCGCGCGGCTCGAAAGGCCATCGAGGGCTCCTTCGTCAGGGCCTTGAGTTCTACCTGCTACTGGCTCGATCTCGGCAATAACGCTGCCAGCGGGCAGTATGTTCTGGGGCAGCCTTTGAATGCGCGCAATCGCAGGAAGGCAGGACGGCTGCGCACCGTCAGCGAGCTGTATCCGGAGGTCGTCGATACCGAGGCTGGGGAAGATCCATTGCCTAGTTGCTCCGCGATCGAAGCGCTTGAGCGGCAAGAGCCGTTCATCAATCAGACGCTCGCGGCGAGCGCGCTCGCGATGCTGGCGCAGCTCTTTCACTATGGCAAGCTGACGCATCACGGTGCTTTCTTCAACGCGAAGACAGGCCAGATGAGCGCTCTTCCCGTCGACCCAAACCTTTGGTCGAAGACGCGGAGACGTTCGAGAAAATCGCAGCGCGGCTTTGAGAAATCTGATGCTCCGTTGTTACAGTCGCGGTATGGTTGGAACGTACCGGAGACTGTCCATGACGATGAAACTCGATCCCGATCTCGCCGCTGAAGCAAAGGCGCTGGTGGTATTGGCTTTTCGCAACGGCTCTATCGAAGACTTGCATGCGGGGAGGCCCTGCGCCGTTTGCAGTGGCAGGTCCGAAATCTCGCATATCTCCGACGACGAGATGAAGGTCATCATGAAAGCGGCGGTCGATAACCTGTACCGTCTTTTATGGCAGCGGGACTACGATCCCGTGGCCTACAACGAAAGCCTGGTATTTGGTCGACGCCGAACTCTGCACTGGGACGCTCCGGAACTCAAGAAGCCCAGAAGGAAAGGAGCGCGCCCGAAATGAAATCCCTCACAAGGAGATATACCGATGTTCAAAGAACTCGCTCCCTTCCTCCGGCAGCGCGCCGTTTTGCTGACCGTCACCCATCTTGAAGAAGATCAGATTCGCGTCAACGTCGTTCCGCAAAAGCTCAAGGACGGAGAAAACAGCGCGCTCATGACGCCGCTCACGGTCACCGGAACAGCGGAGGATCTCGATCGAGATCTGCCATCGACCATCGTTGACTTCGTATCCTCGCATCTGCAGCTGAAGAACACCCTGAATCGCGCGAAAGAAGAGATGGACGCGGCTGCGAAGACAGCCCAGGCCGAAGCGCGAGCGAAGGCGAAGACCACGGCGAACAAGGAACTGCCGAAAGCAGGCGTGACGCCAACCGCCTTGCCCACCAAGCCAGCCCAGGAGCCGAAGCCCGAACCACCGAAGACCGCTAGCCTCTTTGGCGAGCCGACGCCACAAACTCCTGCTCCCACACCTGTGTCCGATGCAGATGAGGAAGACGAGATTCTAGCCGAAGCCGCAGAAGACGAGCGGACGGATGAGGACGAAGAGTTGGATGAGGCGGCCTAGAGCGGCCTCATCCCGTTGGCTGTGGCGGTCAACGACACTTGCTTTCAAGCCGGATCAATGAGCGCATTGCCCTGTTAGCAACAGAGAGCATCCATAGTTGCCAGCGAATCGCTAAACAATAGCCGACGTAGCGTTCCGAAATTGTCGAAGGAGCAGAGCCGGCACGGCAAGGTGGTCGGCCGGTTGCGGCCGAGCAGACCGGGCGTTGGTCCAGGCGCGGAGTGCGAATCCGCGCCTGGACCAACGCAGGGACGGCTTACCCCGCCCTCCTCTTCTTTGTGTCACGTTGGGAGATGGAACGGAGAGGTTTGCCGCCCTTGACACGGGATTCAACGAGGGCGCCCTGCGTCAATACGCGTATCACCCACTCCTCCACCTCTCGTGCCTTGGCCTCCTCGATGTGCAGCACGTCGCGAAAGACGAGCATGGACTCCGTGCCGAACACCAGCGCGAGCGCAGCGCACAGCTTGCCGTACGTCCCGTTGTCCAGGCGATCCCGCGCCGGAGCAAGGGCTGCCTGAATAAATTCCGTCCTGCGATTTTGGCGGGATATCTCGTGCGAGCCTTTGCTCGTCTTTGCCACCTGGCCCAGTACACTGGCCAAATTAACTCGCAACTGCGTTTGATTCTCCCAGATGAAGTCCTGCAAGGCGGCGTTTGCCTTCAGCAGCCTCTCCTCAGGATCAAGCGACGTCTCGCGGGAAAAGAGCTGCGTGGCTGTAGGAACGCGGCTGTGCAGCGGAGCCTCCGTGAGCAGCGCTTCATCGCTGGAGAAGTAGCGGTAGGCGGTGGCGCGGGAGATCATCGCCTCCTTTGCCACCTCCGCCAGCTTGGGGACTTTTCCCTGCCTCATCAGACGCGCCGCCGTCTCAAGGAGGTCCTGCCGGGTCCTCAGCTTCTGGTCACTCCGCTCTCTTGTTGCCATGCGTTACTCTCCCGGGGGAAGCTGCTGCATCATCGCAGCCATGTCGATCCACGCATTTTCACGTTGGATCATGCCGTCGGTTGCGAACTCTATAACGTGCAGCAGACGCGTGCGCACAGTACGGCCCTTTCCCTCCAGCCCATAGGGACGCCCGACCGCCTTGAACTCAACGATGGATTCGTCCACGACAAAGTCCTCGCCATATAGCCGCTTTACCGTCGTGGTACCACTCTCCGTGAGATCGGCAAACAGCGCTGCGTAAAAGGGACGCGCGTTTTCGCGTCCCTGCGTTGGGCCGGCAGGCCAGCCGACAATGTCGTGCGTGGCGTCCGTGGCGAGCGTCGACAGGACGCCCTCGATATCGTCTTCCGCTTCATACTTGAAGTGCTCATCCACGGCGCGGTCCATTTCACTGCGTGTCAGGCTCATTGAGGAGTCCTTTCGGAAATAAGATGAGAGTAGCTTAATGAGATTTGTGTCTCATGTCAAGAATATATTCTCACTATTGAGCGGAGGGCTGCACCGCCCATTCCTTCCGAGAATCCGAGACGCGGCTATTAGGTGTCCACGAGTGAAAAATCGCCAATGCGGTGCGCCGGGATAAACCGGCATGAAGCAGGGAATGAAAGAGTCCTACGAGAAAGGAGTAGCGAACCGCTCGGCCCTGAGTTTTGCGTTGCCCACCGCGAGGTGTTCGACGAAGCGTAAACAGGGGTACAGGTGGGCTGGGTATTGAGCTCCGAAAAGATGCAATCAGGACGCTGACGCTTTTGCATTGGCGGAAGGCAACACGGGCGGGAGCG
>Ga0116129_1000146_pt1 | contig 51176 bp, 45 predicted proteins | sample June2015DPH_17_2_FD_89732 | JGI IMG/M metagenome (GOLD analysis project Ga0116129, IMG submission 89732) | Peatland microbial communities from SPRUCE experiment site at the Marcell Experimental Forest, Minnesota, USA - June2015DPH_17_10 | ecosystem: Environmental > Terrestrial > Soil > Wetlands... | reverse complement strand
TCATCCGATAATCTCGATGAAATCGTGGTGAACGGCATCAAACGCGGCGACCTGATCCTGCCGACCACCGTGACCTCGAGCTCCGCGTACGGTCTGGATCTTGGCGTGATGGACACGCCGCGCAACAACTCGCTGATCTCGAAGGCTCAGCTCGACGCGTTGAATATTCAGAATCCAGGCGGATTTTCTTATCTGACCTCGAGCAGTTATGCGGACGCCGCGTTCGGACAGCCCAACGTGCCGCGCATCCGCGGCCAGTACGGCGACATTTTCTACAACGGCATGCGCGACCCCTTCACGCTCAACGGCTACGGTGCGCCGATCAGCTTCAACGACGTGGATTCGATCGACATCGTCAAGGGCACGGCAGGCGTCCAGGCGGGTCCCGGCGCCGGCGTCGGCGGCGCGATCGACATTACCACCAAGATGCCATCTTTCACGAACTTCTCGGAAGCATTCCAAGTGGAACTCGACACTCAGCAAAAACGTCGAGCGTCGTTCGATGTCGGCGGCCCCCTCTCAGCGAACACGGCGGCGCGTGTCAGTTTCTCCTCCGATGACAGCGGCAGCTATTACTACGACATGTTTTTCCACCAACAGTCACTGTACGCGGCGGTGCTCACGAATTTCACGGATCAATACAGCGTGCTGTTCACGGGCGAAGCCGTCGATACCACCTATCGGGAGAACGACGGTGTCAACCGCGTCAACCAAGGCCTGATCGACAATGGTACCTACCTCACGGGCGCGCCCCCCGCGGATACGATAATGGGTTTCGGCACGCCGGTAACTCTGACCGGGACGACTCAGCTAAACCCCCGGATCATCATCGATGAGCCGGGCGGCACCGGCGCGCACTCCTTGCACGCCAAGGGGCAGATCATCCAGACCTTGAAGCTCTCCGATGATTTTTCCATTGTCAACAATACCTTCTATGACTACTTGAACCGTTACAACCAAACCGAGGATTACTATGCCGATACTGCCAAGGGCAGTTATGCCATCGAGAACAAGACCGATTTCAAGGTCAAATTCGCCACTGGTTCGATAAGCCAACAGATCGACGCGGGCTTCACGTTTCGATTCGAGCACATCAACGACGTACAGAACTACTCGAACGAGCCGGTGCTCGTATTCGACTTGTCCGGCAATCCCAACACCTGGGTTTTTCCTGCCGCGGTTCAGGCCGCGAGCGACGCCATTCCCTTCACGGCGGCTTTCGGCCATGTGCAATACGGCGTACCAGCGCGCGATTCTTTTCTAAGCGTGAACCAAAGCGTGATTGATAACTTGCAGGACGGCGCGATCTTCCTCGAGCATCGCATACAATTCTCGCCGCAGTGGAGCCTGCTCTACGGCCTCCGTGAAGACATCGTGCAGTTGAACGAAGCTGACCCTCTAACCCCTCTACCAGGTGACAGCGATGGCTTGCCCGACAAGATATCGACGGCTTGGTACGGCTTGCACAATGGGAACATCAGTGTGGTGTACAGTCCCACCTCGCATGTCTCGGCATATCTCACCTACGACAACGCGCAATATGTCGATCCCAACGACAATGACGGCGCCATCAACACCTTCGGCCTATCGGCCGTCAGTCTGCTGCGGCAGAACTCCGACCTGGTAGAAGCCGGCGTGAAATTCGATCTGCTCGACAAGAGTTTGTTCATTTCCACCGCCCTATTCAAACAGACCCGTGCGATACCCTCAGGAGTCGGGGGCTCAATACCTGACATGGCGCATATCAAGGGCGCCGAGATCGAGCTCAACTATCAGCCAGATCCGCATTTCTTTGCCACAGCGAGCTACTCGTATCTGCATACGATGCTCGATGCAGCGTCCGACTTTTGGAACTTTCCTGCGCAACCGGGGTTGAATTTCGACGGCGCCGGCTCCTTGGCCGTGTTCAATTCGAACCAGCGTTTTATAGATCCGGGCGTGCCGCAGCACCTGTTCAACGTCCTCGCCAACTACAAGCATGAATCCGGGTTCGGTGTGCAGGCAAACATTCAAGTCACAGGGCCGATCCAAACCACCCAATCGGGCTACCTCAACGTTGCCGCGACCAATGCCAACGCTTCCTTCCTGACGCCCGCGCTAATCGGAACTGGTGGTCTCATATCGAGTAAGGTCGTTGCGGCCAATGGTTACTACACCCCCCCGACGATCCCGTGGCAATACACGCTGAACGCCGGCGTTTTTTATACTTTCGCGGAGCACTACAAGGTCAAGCTGATGGTGTACAACCTCACCGATCAGCATAATCTCATCAACGATTACCCGTATTACGGCAACGACTTCATAACTCGGGTTCCACCGCGCAGCTATGACTTGACTCTCAGCGGCAAGTTCTGAGGTCTAGGACTTCTGCTGACGGGCCCTATATGCTTTCAGGACTCCGTTGAAGGTCACGGCAATTTTTTGCATGTCCTCGACGGCGTGGTTATAACCGGCATCGTTGTGTGTCGTGCTAAGACACCGCAACGCGTCCTCCATGTCCGCGAGATATTTTTTGACGCTTTGCTGGGCCGCCAGGATGTCCGCATCGGTCGCGGTGGCCGGTTCCGGAAACGTCGTCGGGGCGCTCGGACCACGGCAGATATCTGCATGGCTTGCTGCGGCGCAAAGACAGCCCGCGATTGTAATGACGGCAAAACTCGCAACCCTTGGCATGGAATCTCCAGCGACTCGCCTGAACGTGCAAGCCGAACCCCCAGTCATATCGGCGGCCATACCTGCCCATTGAGCGTCGATTCGTAGTCCCCGCCATCTTTTGTGATGCAGATCTCGCATTGCGGCTCCCCCGATCGCCCTGCTCCATCAGCTCCTGCACTACTGGTTGGAAATCGTCAAGTTTCCAATAAAACCGTCGATATAGGTTCCGGCGCGGTCTTACATGTCAAATCGCAACGGTAACGCACAAACGATGATCGGATCGCTTCGAATGAAGATGGCGCACAAGCTGGCCATGCTGGTGGTCGTGCTCGTCCTACCTCTTGCCTATGTGAGCTACCGATATTCGGCCGAACTGTGGTCGCAAATCGACGAGCATGCGCTCGCACAGGACGGTCTGCGCTATTCGCAAGAATTGAACGAGGCGGGCCGCGAACTGGCTGATCACGCCTCGTATACCGCCACATTATTGGCCGGTGAGGCCAATACTGCTTTCTTCGATAAACAGATCAAGGAAGCGGCGGCGCGGCTCGACGCGAGCATCGGCAAGCAGGATGAAGCCGAGAAGCAGTACGGCAGGCAAGGCTCGGCCGCGCGCGAACTGTGGCAGGGGTTTAAGTCCGATTGGTACGCATTGAGCAAGGACTGGCCGACCCTCACACCGGAACAATCCGCCGATCGGCATACCCAACTCGCGGCCAAGCTGACCAAGCTGGTGCGGCTGATCGGCGAGACTCATCATCTTGATCGCGACGGCGATCTGCAGCAATTTTACTTGCAAGACTTGGCCGTGCTCGAGACTCCGCAGCTGTTCTTCGAGTTCGGCGCGCTGCGGGCTGCCACCGCGCCGGTAGCCGCGCAAATGCTCGCGGCTACGCAGGATCAAGAAGCCAGGGTCAACGAGATCTCCGCCGGAATCCGTCAATTGCTCGACGGTGCCCAATGGAAGCTCGATTCGTTGCGCGAGCGTTCCGCGTCAATGCAGCGGGCGAGCGATGTTTTGCAAGGGACCCAGACAGCCTTTGAGGCATATCATCACTGGGTACGATCGAACATCTTGACGCGGCGGCCGGTGGGCGTCGCTTCGCAGGAAGTGATGCAGCAGGGCGATGCCTTCGAAACCAAGCTGGTGGCGCTGCATGATCTGTTGCTGAGCCGGGTGAATGACGATGCGGCCAAGCGGCTCGCTTCCGAACGGCTGCAGCGCAACCTCGCGCTGGCATTCGTCGCCGCGATGGTGACGACCGCCGTCGTGCTGGCCGGGTATTTCACCCGCGGACTGACCCGCTCGCTGCACAGCGTGGTCACGACCTTCGCCGCCATCGAGGCCGGGCACTACGAAAATAAAATCGATGTCGAAGGCGTCGACGAAGCGGGCCAAGTACTGCGCTCGCTGGACAAGATGCAAACCACATTGCGGATCAGCATCCAGGCTGACCGGCGCGCGCTCGCGGAGAACACCCGCGTGCGGCAGGCTCTCGACAATGCCGGTACCATCGTGTTGGTCGCGGATGAGAAGCACCAAATCGTCTATGCCAATGAAACCGCAAAGAGTACTTTCGCGAAGCTGCAGGCGGATATGCGCCGCAACCTGCCGAATTTCTCCAGCGATCTGATCGGCGCCTCCATCGACATATTCAGGCCGGAGCCGGCGTTGGATCGGGCCACGCTTAGCGCACTGCGCCGCCCCTCCAGCCAGATTCTTACCTTGGGTGGACATACGCTGATCCTGAACGCCTCGCCGATCGTGGATGCCGCCGGCGGACGGCTTGGTACCGTGCTTGAATGGCGCGATCGCACGCAGCAAGTCGCGGTGGAAAACGAAGTCCGATCGGTCGTCGCTGAGGCCCTGATCGGCAATCTGCAGGCCCGATTACCGGTGCAAGGTAAGGAGGGCTTCCACGCCAATCTCGCCGGCGGACTCAACGAGTTGCTCGACAACCTTGCCGCCGTCGTCGGCTCGATCAAATCGGCAGTCGTGCAGATTCGTGCCGGTGCCGATGAAATCTCCCGCGGCAACGCGGCACTCTCGAGCCGCACCGAGTCGCAGTCCTCCGCGCTCGAGCAAACCGGAGCGGCTCTGGAGCAGATGACGGCGACGGTACGCCAGAACGCCGACAGCGCCGCGCATGCCGACGAATTGGCGGTCACGGCGCAGAAACTCGCCGAAAGCGGCGGCACGGTGGTCTCGTCCGCCGTGTCGGCCATGCAACAGATCAATGCTTCCAGCCGCAAGATTGCCGACATCATCGGCGTCATAGACGAGATCGCATTCCAGACCAATCTCCTGGCGCTGAACGCCGCCGTGGAGGCGGCGCGGGCCGGCGAACAAGGACGCGGATTTGCGGTGGTCGCCGCGGAGGTGCGCAATCTTGCCGGCCGCTCCGCGCAGGCAGCGCGCGAAATCAAGGCACTGATCAACGACAGCGTTCTGAAGGTCGGCGAAGGTGCGAAGCTCGTCGACCAGTCCGGCGCGATGCTGCAGCAGATTGTCGGCGCGGCGCAAAAAGTGAGCCGCATCGTGGCCGAGATTGCCTCTGCCACGCGCGAGCAAAGCGCAGGCATCGGCGAGGTCAACACCGCAATCGCGAAGATCGAGGAAATGACCGGTAAAAATGCCATGTTGGTCCACCAAGATGCCGCCACGGCGGCATCGCTGCTCGAGCAGACCAGTTCCTTGAACGACGCCATGGACAAATACCGTCTAAGTGACGGTCCGACACAGGTGCGGCGCGCCGAATCCCGCGAAGCCGCACATGAACCGGCGAACTCCGTCAGACGAGCGAGCGCGCGCAGCTGAGGCGGGTCCGCTCACGCCGCGTCGCTGGGAGGCGTGTCCCCGTTGACCTCCTCATGATGCACGCGCCCGTCAGCGGCGTTCTCCACCAAAATTAACCGAGACGCTGGCGACCCACGTCCGGGGATCGCCCAGCTGGACATAGACCTCGTTCGGAAAATTCGGCGGCACGTCGCCGAAATAGAACCCGCGCACCGGATAGCGTTTGTCCAAGAGATTTCGGCCGGACAAATAGGCGGACCATCGGGCAGTCTCCCAGCCGATCTTCGCGTTGAGCAGCCCGTACGGCTTCGAGGTCGTCTCGTTCGGCGGGAGATCGAAGTAATACCCTCCCATGCCGGTCACATCGACCCGCGCGAACGGCCCGCGCGGATCGCGATAGGTGGCATTCACCGCTGCCTGCCAATGCGGCGCATTTGCAAGTTCCCGCGACACGGTCAGGAGGGTCTGGCCCGTGGCGCCTTGTTGCACGAAATCCTCGAAGTATGTCTGCAGCAGACCGAGGTCCGCGCCCAACGTCACCCGTTCGGTTGCCCGCCACTCTGCATCGCTTTCGAGGCCATAATTGTGGCCGCTGGCCGCATTGCCGGTGTAGAAAACAAAATCGTCCGGATTGGTCGGATCGCTTTGGAAGCTCGTTGTGATTTGCGCATCGTGCCGATATAGATAGAAGATGTCGGCATTGATCTTGAGGCGATGATCGAACATGTCGGCCTTGTATCCCGCTTCCGCGTTGAGGTCTGTCTCGGGATTGAACGACAGCTGGTTAGGCAACAAACCCTGGCTCAAGTTGAATCCACCGGCCTTGTAACCGCGCGATACCGTCGCATAAATCGACTGAGTCGAGTCGAGCTTCTGGGTCAGCGAGGCATGGCCGCCCCATAGATTGTTTACCGGGCTCAAGTTCGCGGGCGTCACCGATTCGATCGCGGTTATCGCCACGGGTGCGTTGCTGTAGCCGGTATTCGTGCCGAGGAAGTCGGTGGTGGTTCCATGGTAATCTGCGCTCCAGCGCTCGCCGCGCAGACCTAAAGACCAGCGCAGATCCGCTGTAAAATCGCCGTCGAGCTCGCCGAACAGCGCGAGGTTGCGCGCCCGGTAGCCGCTGTCGATGAGACTGTTGCTTTGATCATCGACGGGGTCGACCGGCGTGCCCAACGGCTGATAGTTGCTGAGGCTCAGATCGGTGAGGCTCTCATCGAGTTGATTCCCATAGAAGCCGACCAGCCACCCGAAGCCCTGAGTTTTTTCGGTACCGAGGCGCAGTTCGATGGTCTTCGTCGTGCGGTCGCGGTTCTGAATCTCCGAGGACTGAAAGACAGTGGCCACCGGTGCCCATAGGACCGGGTTGCCCCAGTCTCCATCGTAGCTGTACTTGATGATCGATTTGGCATACGTGGCGATCGCGGTAAATCCGACGGTATCGCTCGTCAAATAGTGGACCCGGGCCGACACGCCGGTCGAATGCTGCGAGTCGACACCGGGCTGGTCGGATTCGGTGTTTCGTGAATTGTCGATGGTAAACGCGTCGTAGCCGTTGTCGATGTCGACCTGCATCGCGGTCAGTTCGATGCGAAGTTTTGCCGATGGCGTGAAGACCCATTTGGCGCGATACGTGTATTCATCCTGACGATTGGTATCGTCCCGATTCAAATACACATTGTCGTAATAGCCGTTCGTATAATAGTGCTGCACCGCCAGCCGAAACCCCGAATCGAGCGAATCGACCGGACCGCTGATCACGCCACCTTCGGATCTGGTGCCATAGTCGCCGCCATCCAGATCGATTCGGCCGTATAACGTGTCCGTGGGCTCGGCGCTGCGCATGTAGATGAGTCCGCCAAGCGCATTTGCACCGTAGCGTGTTGCCTGCGGCCCGCGCAGCACATCCACCTGATCGATGTCGTAGAGCGTGCCCGCGGTGCCGAGGCCGCTGTAGTCGATGTCGTCGATGAGAAAGCCCACCGATGGATTGGGTGCTCCCTGGTATTGTTGCAGTTCGCCGATCCCGCGCAATTGAAAATAGCGCGGCAGCGACGTATCGCCGGCCCAATTCAGATTTGGAATCAGTCCCAGCACATCCTCGAAGTTGGCGCGGCCGGCGTCCCGCAATGTCTGGCCGTCCAACACCGTGACGCTCGCCGGTATGTCGATGGCCGGGGCGCTGCGCAGCGTGGCGGTGACGAGGATTTCGTCGAGTTGCGGGTCGTTGGATGATGAATCGCTTGCGGCAACCGGCAGCGAGACCGTGAAGACCAGCAGCAAAACACATAGCGATGAAATTCTACCCATGCTCCCTCCGCCGGTATTAACCGGATCAGGTTCAATGGGTTCGCAGGTGTGCGCCGTAACGCTGCCAGCATCTCAGGCCCTCGAGGCCACCCCAGCTTGATTGCGCATTTACTGTAAGGGATTTTCTCCGGAATACAAGCCGAATCGTCTTTCCTGATCGCGGATGGCACCCGAGCGCAGGTGGGGTACTCTTGACCCGATGAGTTGCGTGCGGTATAGGAAGTTTGGCAGTTGCTCAGCAGCCTGTGCTGTAGGCGCGTGCACGCCTCGCGCGTCGTCGGCCGCGGTAATTTTGGGGGGAGCGGGATGAGTGACTTCGATTCGATCGACTTTTTTACCGACATTTCCGTGGTCAATGACCCCACTCCGTATTTCGATCATATGCGCTCGAAATGCCCGGTTCTGCGCGAATCGCATCACGGCACGATGATGGTGACCGGATACGCCGAAGCCTTGGAAGTCTTCAGCAAGCATCGCGATGTCTTTTCGTCATGCGTAGCGGTCACCGGTCCGATTCCCCCACTACCCTTCACGCCGCAAGGGGACGATATCAGCGAGCAAATCAGCCGGCATTTGCCCGACATGCCCTGGTCGGCTCACCTGGTAGCCCTTGACGGACAAGCGCACAGCGCGCTTCGCACGATACTCAACAGCATACTCACTCATACGCGCCTCAAGAAGAATGAAGAGTACGTGCAGAAGCTGGCCGACAAACTGATCGACGGGTTCATCGCTCGCGGCCGATGCGAGTTCGTGTCAGACTATGCGCACGCCCTCTCGACTCTCGTGATTGCCGACCTGCTGGGCGTGCCCGAGGAAGATCGCAGCGAAATCCTGGAGTTGTTGGGTCAACCGCCGACCCAAATCGGCGGTGACCCGCAGCACAAGATCGCTCCTGACCCGCTGGCGTACCTGGACCGGCGGTTTACATCCTACATGCAGGAGCGGCGGGGCAACCCGCGTGGCGACATGATGTCGGATCTTGCCAATGCACGGTTCAAGGATGGCTCTGAGCCCGACTTGGATGTACCCGTCCGCCTCGCGAAGTTCCTGTTCGGAGCCGGCCAGGACACCTCGGCCCGGCTCATGGCCTCATGCTGCCGTTTACTGGGCGAATACCCCAATATTCAGCAGCGCCTTCGGACCGAACGCCAGCGAATTCCGGATTTCATCGAGGAAACGCTGAGAATGGAAAGCCCGGCCAAGTTGATCTCCCGGCTCGCTCGATCGTCGACGACCATCGGCGGCGTTGCCGTCCCCGCCGGTACGATCGTTACCCTGGGGCTTGGCGCCGCCAATCGTGATCCGCGCCGCTTCGAAGCGCCCGGCGAGCTCAACCTCGATCGAGCCAACGTGCGTGACCACGTTGCGTTCAGTCGCGGCGCGCACGCTTGCCCGGGGGCGCCCCTCGCTCGTGCGGAAACTCGCATCACTTTGGAGCGATTTCTCGAGCGGATGACTGACATCCGAGTCGCCGAGACGAAGCACGGGCCGCCTTCTGCAAGGCGCTACGAGTATGAGCCGACGTACTTGCTGCGTGGCCTTTCGGCGCTGCATATCGAGTTCGATGCTGCCTCATAAGCTGGACCGACGCCGATGCTATGACCGATGAGAAGAGCGCGCGTGTCGTCGTCACGCACCAATATGCCGCTTCGCCCGAGCGAGTATTCGACGCTTTCTTGGACGTAAAGACGGCGCGTCGCTTCCTGTTCGCCACGGCGACAGGCGAAATGATCACGGCTGAGATCGACGCACGTATCGGCGGCCGCTTCACATTAACCGAACGGCGCCCCGACATGGGCGACGTCCGCCACATCGGCGAATATCTGGAAATCGACCGTCCGCGCCGCCTCGTCTTTACCTTCGGCGTGCCTCAGTTAGATCCTCGAATGACCACCGTCACCATCGAGATCCGGCCGTGCGACACGGGATGCGAACTTAGCTTGACGAATGACGGCGTACCGATCGGCTACGCTAGAGCCAATGAGCAAGGCTGGAGCCGTATCCTCTGCGGCATCCTGCCTGCGTATGATGGTGTGCATGCGGCCGGGTGGCGATAGCACCCTACAGGTGCTCATCGCGCAGATGGCCGCCAATCGCCGCGGCAACGCTCGCAATGAACGCGCCAATTAACATCGCGAGCGCCGTATAGATCGAGGCTTGAGCTGCAGCCTTGCGGGCTTCATCCGCAGCCGCTTTCGCTCGAACTAATACGTCTTTGGCATGTGCGACGAACGCGTCGACACGCTTTTGGGCATCGTCCATCGAGATGCCGGTCTTCGCAGCCACCAGCGAGGCTAGATAACTTCGATCCTCTTCGGACACATCGCCGGAGGAAGCGGCTTTGGCGGCGATGTGCACGGCTTCCATGCGGTAATTAGGCACATCAGGTCCTCTTCCATCGGATCCTCTTCCTGCCGATTCCGAATTCATACCGCTTGCGGGCGAAGCGGGCGCCACGCGAAAAAGTTTCTCGGCTGCGTACGTATTTTCGTCGCCGCCGCCCCCGCCTGCCCGGCCCGCATCCATCTGCGGCGGTGCTGACTCCCTGCCCTCCATACCGCCCCGCGCTCCCTGCGCTCCACGTCCCGTCACCGCCGCCACCGCGGCTCCGGCCCGCGCCGCGCCGCCGCCCAGGGAACTGAGTGAAGCGCTCGCCAACAGCACCACGATGACGGTGGCGACAGACCAAGTGATCAGTCCATGAGCCGTGTCCCGGAAAAATACCTCATGTTGATGCGTAGCCAGCCATCGATGTCGCAGCCTGCCGGCGAGATAGCCTCCCAGCGCAGAGGAAAGCCATTGCGTAACGATCAGCCATATCGCTCCCGAGATGGCGAAGGTTGCCGCCGAGGCCCCGCGATTCGCCCATGGCGAGATAGCTGCAAATCCGAGCCCCGAACCAAGGACCAGCAGCATGAGCGAAAATGCGATGGCCGCCACGGCACCCGCAAGAATGGCGCCCCAGGAAAGCGCCGCGCCCGCGCGCAAGCGTTGTGTGTCATCGAGCGGCAACTCAGGTTGGTAGCTCATGCTGATGACTAGTTATGCGAACACATTGCGAGCAACAGGATGACCGGCAGAGGCACGCCTAGCATCCATAGCAAAATTCCACGACCCATAGTGACCTCGGCAAGTTACGTTTAGATGGTGTGCGAAGCATCGGCGCACGAGCGTTCCCCGTCTAGGCTGCTACCAATCGACCCATTGTCAGCACCCGCTGACAACCAAGGAATTGCAGCCTATCGTAAGAATCTTCCGTCGTTCGAATCGGACCGGACCGTTTTACAAGGGCTACCAAGAGCGCATGCTAGCGCCGTGGTTCCAACGAGGAGTTCTGCCATGCATGCATCCGAAGCCTTCGTGAATGGTGCGGGCAATCAACGCCGCGCCGATCCGCACGACGATCGAAAACTCGAATTGCTCAATATTTTGCTATTGGGTGCCGCCGTGCGGCCCGGCAAACGCAGCGCGGATGAGCAGCAAGCTGAGGAAGAAAGCAAGCAGAAGCCCGCCACCAAACCCGGCGGCTTTCAGAACGACCCCAGTGACCCTACCAATCCGAACGAGGTGCGGGAGCGTCATCTGAAAAAGGTCAAGAAGATCAAGCAGCCTTGAGGATCGATGGCCGGTCTAATGTAGGAACGATTACTCGGATGTGCGTGGCCGACATAACCGCGCCACGCGCGAAACCAACAGCTGCGGATCCAACGGCTTGACGAGGTGCTCTTGGAAGCCCGCAGCCAATGCTTCGCTGCGATCCTCCATCCGCGCGAATGCCGTGAGCGCAATTGCGGGCAGCACCTCGGGTCCGTAACCAGCCGAACGCAAGTGGCGCAGCAATTGGTAGCCGTCCTGCTGCGCCATGCCAATATCGCTGATGAGAATATTGGCATTGGCGGTCTCAACACGAGCCAACGCTTCACCTGCGCTGTGCGCCTCGATCACGGTCGCGCCGAGCTCAGTCAATATTCGCCGGGTTAGCGTCCGCGCATCCTCATCATCCTCCACCACTAAAGCGCGAACGCCCGAGAAATCGAATGCGCGCAGCATTTGGCTGTCGCTCATCGCCGGCGCAGCATCGTTCCGGCTGAGGGGAATTTTGACGGTGAAGCGCGCGCCTTTGCCCAGGCCTTCGCTGAACGCCTCGATGGATCCGCCGAGCAGGTCGGTCAATTGCTTGACGATTGCCAATCCGAGACCTAGGCCGCCATGGCTGCGTGTTGTGCTCGCGTCTTGTTGGCTGAATCGCTCGAATATATGCGGCAGGAACTCCGGGTCGATTCCTCTGCCGCGATCGCTCACGCTGACCCGGAAGACATCTCCTTCGCGTCCCGCCGCCAGTTCGACTTCCGTGCCGCGGAATGAGAACTTCACGGCGTTGCTGAGGAGATTGGTAAAGATCTGGTGCAGCCGCGCTGGGTCCGCATCCACCTTCAGCTTCTCATCATCGAACCGGGGCCTGACCGTCACCCCCAAGTCTTCGGCAGAGGTATTCACCACATCGAGCGCCGCCCGCACGACGGGGTAGGGATCGATGGTTTCCGCCACCAGGCGCATCTTGCCAAAGGTAATACCGGCATGGTCCAAGAGATCGGCAATCATCTGCGCCTGAATTCTCGAATTGCGCTCAATTGCCTTGAGACCATCGCGGGTTGAATCGGACAGATCCGGTTTACGGCCAAGCACGGTAGCCCAGCCCAGAATCGCGTTGAGCGGATTGCGCAGCTCGTGCGACAGGGTGGCGAGAAATTCTTCCTTCAATCGATTGCTGCGCTCCGCGGCCGCGCGCGCCGCCCGCTCGCTTTCCAGCAGCTGCTCGCGCGAGATCTCCGCCTGCAATCGTTGGGTAATGTCGGTGGCCGTCAGAATGCGCACACGGGAAATTTTCTCGGTGGCGATTTGGCACTCCACCTCCGCGGTGCTGCCGTCCTTCTTGCGAATAGTGAGTCGCTTGGACCAGTATCCGCCGGGCGCCGGTTCGGCGATCGTCTTGTCGCCAAGCACCCACGATGCGCCGTTCACCACCATGTCGCCGGGCCGCCCGATCAATTCTTCCGCAGCGTAGCCGGTCAGCGCGCAGTATGCAGGATTGACGCTTTCGTATCTGAATGCCTGATCCAAGATGGCAATCGCCACCGGCGCGAGATTGAACATGGTACGCAATTTCGCGTCGAGCCCGCGCCTGATCGTGTCCGCCTGACGCGCGAACAGCAAGGTGCGCACCGTCGCAATCAAGACGGGGGGCTCCACCGGCCGCGTCAGATAGCTATCGGCGCCCGCTTCGAATCCCTGGGCGAAATCCGAGGAATTGGTAAAAGTCGCCGACAGATGCAGCACGGGGAGACGCGCGGTTTCCGGATTGGCTCTCAGCCGCCGGCACACTTCGAATCCATCGATATCCGGGAGATTCACGTCGAGCACGACGAGGTCTGCTCGGGGGGCAGCGGCGAGCGCCGCCGCGCCGGTGACCGCCTCGATCACCTCGTAGCCGGCGGACCGTAGTACACGTGATGTTGCGTACAGAGCCGCGGCATTGTCGTCGACGGCGAGAATGCGGATCGGATTCATGCCTTTCACTTCTCGGCCGCGGAGTAGCGCAAGGGAATGAACACCGAAAACTTGGAGCCCTTGCCGAGCTCACTTGCCACGGCCACCCTACCCCCCAGCAGCTCAGCGAATTTCTTGGCCAGCGAAAGACCCAGACCCGTGCCGCGTAGACGCTTTTGGATTCGCGTGTCGAGCTGCACGAAATCCGAAAACAACGCCGGTAGATGCTCAGCCATGATCCCGATGCCGGTGTCGCTGACGGCAAATTCGACGGTCTCCGGCAAATGCAGTTCCGCGGTCACGCGTACCTCACCCTCCGTGGTGAACTTCAGCGCGTTGGAAATGAAGTTTCGCAATATCTGCGACAGCTTCTTGTCGTCGGTATAAACGCGCGGAACATCATGAGGTTCCTCGAAAACGAGCGAAACCACTCCGTTGGCAACGATAGGCCGGAAAATCCCACGCAGCGCAGAGAACAAATCGACCATCTCGAACCATTCGGGCGATATGGATATTCGTCCCGCTTCCACCTTGGCCAGATCGAGCAGATCGTCCACCATTTCCGTCAATTCCCGCACGCTACCCTGCACGAACCTGAGCTGCTTCTGCTGTTCAGTGGTCAGCGGCCCGTCCATGCCGAGGAGCAGAATGTCGGCGATACTGCTGATGGAGGCCAGGGGAGTGCGGAATTCATGGCTCATGTAAGAAAGAAAACGGCTCTTCAAGTCCGCTGCTTCGCGCAGCTGCACGGCGTTTTCATCGAGCTCGGCATACAGCGCGATCACGCCCTTGTTGGTCTCATCGAGTTCGGTCTGCAGAAGACTCAGTTCCGCCCGCTGTCTGGCGATCTGCGACTTCAGCTCGTCGATCTCGCTGCCCATTACCGATGACATCCCACTACTATGGTCGCATCGTCGCGTCTGCGGACGAAATCTCGATATAACGCGCCGGCGATGATCGCCGGGTGCTTCATGTGCAAACCTGGATAGCTGCCGATGCTCCAGCGACCCGATACGCCGTCCGAGTGCATGACGATCCGGCTGCCGGGTTGCCAATCATACTCAAATTGCTGGGATCGAAGCAGTTGCACCCCAAGGGTGCCATTGTGAGAGACCATGCCGCGGGAATGCTCGCCGCTGAGCAAATGCCCGCTGATATTGCCGACGCCGGCATAGATTGCCTTTGACGCGGAGACGCGCAGCAACGCGCAGGCCGCAGCCGCGCCCCGGCCGCCTGCAAGCGCACCGTGAAGATCTTTCATCATCGCGGCCGGAGCCTCCAGCGGGTTCTTTTTGAAGCATCTGACCGCATCGCTGGACGCGCGCGCTGCCAGCGGCCCATGTCCCAAGCCGTCGGCGACCAGAATCGCAACTGCATCCCCGCTGTTGCCGATACACCACGCATCACCGCAGTCCACTTCACCGCTGATCGCAACACAAATGGCACCGAACTCGAAACCAGGGCTACTCGAGGATTTGAATGAGGGCCGCACCGGCTTATTTGAAATCCGCGAGAGCACGACGCTGCCCTGCCCCGTGATGGAAAAAATGTCGAACGTAGATGACATTCTGGCAACCGCACCAAGGCCATTGCCCGGTGTTCCCGCCGTGGAAAAACCATCGCGCAAGCATTCATCCACATCTCTCATGCCGGATCCGCAGTCGATGGCGAGGATTTCCAGCACCGTGGTCTCGCCGTCGTCGAGCACTTGAACCAAGAGTTCCCCGCTCCCGGCGTGACGGAAAACGTTGGTCGCCAATTCCGTGGCGACGAGGCACGCGCGCCCCGCCGTGGTCTCGTCGAACTTCGCGGCCTCGGCCAATCTTTTCGCAACTCGGCGGCATTCGCCAACGTCGCTTTGTTCAGAAACCAGCACCCGCACCTGATGGCCGTCGAAGAAGCGCACGGTCATTTCCAGCGCGTCACGGTCACGCATGTGCCCACCCCGACGGTGGACTGGATATCGAACTCGTTGACCAGGCGGCGCGCACCCGTCAGTCCCAAGCCCAGGCCCGTTCCCGAACTCCAACCGTCAGTGAGCGCCAGATCGAGGTTCGCGATACCCGGACCGGCATCCTGAAATGAGAGGCGAACACCGGACTTCATACCGTCCCGAAGCACTTGCCATTTGAGGGAACCGCCGCCACCGTAAATCAGCGCATTGCGGGCGAGTTCGCTTGCCGCCGTTACCAATTTGGTCTGATCGACCAGCGAGAATGCCTGCTCCTGCGCGAGGCGGCGCACGGTTTGACGGCCCAAAACGATGTCGAGCTCGTTTGTCAGCGGAAGTTCACCGCTGTTTAAAATGGTCGCCATCGGCTTCACTTAGAGCGCGTCGAAGAAGTTGCATGCCGCGCTCGACGTTCAGCGCTGTTGCGACACCAGGCAATGACAAGCCCAGTTCTACCAGCGTGATGGCGACTGCCGGCTGCATGCCGACGAGCACCGTCTTCGCGTCGAGAATTCGCGCCATTCCTGAAATATCCGCGATCATGCGGCCGATAAAGGAGTCCACCATTTCAAGCGCCGAAATATCGATGAGCACGCCCTTGGCGCCCGACTTCTCGATTACCCGCGTCAGGTCGTCCTGCAGATTCAACGCCAGCTGATCGTGCATATCGATTTGGATGGTGACGAGCAGATACTCGCCCATCCGAAGAATGGGTATGCGTTCCATCAGCTATTGTTTTGTAAAAGCGACGCCCGTGCGCTTCAATGCCAGCGCCAATGCGTCGGCCAGATTTGCCTTGGTCGTGACACCTTGCAAATCCACGCCCAGATGCACGATGGTTTGAGCGATCTGCGGGCGGACCCCGCTGATGATGCAGTCCGCCCCCATGAGCCGCAGGGCTGTGACCGTCTTGAGCAAATGCTGCGCGACCAATGTATCGACGGTGGGTACGCCGGTGATGTCGATGATCGCGATCTGGGACTCGGTCTCGACGATTTTTTGCAGCAGCGATTCCATGACGATTTGGGTGCGTGCGGAATCCAGCGTTCCAATCATGGGTAACGCAAGAATGCCGTCCCACAGCTTGACCACCGGCGTTGACAGCTCCAGCAATTCCTCTTGCTGCCGACCGATGACATCCTCACGTGTTTTTTGGAAGGCTTTAACGGTGTAAAGGCCCAGCCGATCCAACAGCAGCGTTGCGTTCCAGATGTTTTCGGACAACTGCGCACTGTCGCCGGCACTTGTCTGGTCCAGGACATCGAATATCGGTTTCTTCAGCGAGAAAATAAAGGTCGCAGTTTCGTCGGACGAGAAGCCTGCGAGCACGCGCCGCCTGGAAAAATCGTCCAAAAATGCAAGCGCCTCCGCCCACGCGGGGCCGCCAATGTCCGTGCCGCCGGCCTCTGCCGCCGGAATCAATACATCAAAAAACTGCTTCGCCTGCGATGCCAGCTCTTCGCGCGATACGCGCCCGCGCAAGGAGTCGCCAATGCTCGCGGCCAGACTGGCAGTCCAATTCGAAAGCACATCGCCACGGCGTTTACTGATGATTGAGGCAAAGTCTTTTTTGGCCGACATGCAAATCATCCCCCTGCGCAAGACATTAATCGTATGGTTTAGGTCCTGCCGCTAGTGATACGGCGGGAGGCTTCGGCGTCCGAGTCTACCCGTCTTTTTAAGCCGTCGATACTGACGTCGACGCACCTTGTAGAACTTACAACGATGAATAAGACAAGTTAGGAACGGCCCACTTCCACTCACGCGCCATGGCCGACAGCGCAACGCCCCTTTTGCGGGGCGTACTCCCGTCACGTTTTCTAAACTACCGGCGAAGTCATCGTGCCGCTCGGCATCGGCTTCGCAACCGATTCGGATTTCTCCGCCAGTCTCGACGCGTAATCGTCGCCTTCGTGAATTTCCGCCACTATCGAGGACAGTTTGCTCGCCTCTTCCTTATTGCCAAGCGCCTTCGCGTACGCCGCAGCGGTACCAAATCCCGCGAGTCCGTAATGGGACATGCGCTGGTATTGCGCAAGGATAACGATATCCAACAGCTCGCCCACGCCGGGGGCATGCTTGACGACGTGCTTCATCGCTTCCTTGACCAGGCCCTCCATGCCTTTGCAGTGCTCCTTCTCGATCTTTTCACCCTCGCTGGCGAGCAAGCTCTTCAGAATATCGGCGTGCTTCGCCACGTCGCCAACCGACTTGTGCAGCGCCTGCTTGAGCTTCGTGTCATGGGCTTTCTCCGCCATCACTTTCACTGCTGCGCTCATTTGCTCATTGGCCGACCACAGATCCTTTAGCTCGTCGGCGAAGATATCCTGGAGATTTTTAGGTGCTGACATGGACAGGTTCCTCGTGCGCTGATTTCAGGAAGCTCCAGGATAATCAGTTGATGCACGATGGCGATGAGGAAGCGCCAGCCAATCATGTAGGCGGCTTCCGGATTTTTCCGTAAGCGATGACCGCTGGCGCCTGACCCGCTGACGGGCCCGTTGCCGATTAACCCCGGTGCCGCACCACCGGTGGAGCACCCTTTTCTTTCTCGTAGGCCTCGATATCGTCGTAGCAGGCCTCAACGACGTCCGAGTAGGTCTCGCGAAAAAAGCGCCGCTGCTCGGCGTGATCGAATACGAAGGGGCGGTTCCTTTGAACCGCGCGCAGCACCATCGGCGCAATACTTTCCGGAGTATAGAAGGCGATCGGGATTTCCTTGAACGAAGCTTCCGGCAGGTGCACCTCTCCCTTGTGCGGTCCGCCGAACCGCGCGGGACGATAACTCGCGTTATTCGCCTTCATGCCGGTAGCGACACCACCCGGACAGTAGATGGTGGTGCGCACGCCATAGGCCTTCATCTCCAGCGCAAGATTCAGCATCATGCCGATGATGCCCATTTTCGCCGCGGAATAAGGCGTGTGGACGGGAATCCAGCCCGGCAGCAGGCCGGCCATGGAGGCCGTCGCGACGATGTGCCCTTCCTTCGCGGTCATCATGTCGGGAAGGAACGCGCGGGTGGTGTTCATGACCCCCATCAAATTCACCTGAATGATCCAATCGACGTCATCGTCCGACATGTCCATCAGCGGATCGAATGAGGTCGCGCCTGCGTTGGCGATCAGAATCTTGACGGGACCCAACGCAGCGTTGGCTTCGCTCTTCATTTGCTTGATCGAAGCGCGCTCGCACACATCGCAATGAATGGCGACGGCCCTGCCGCCGGCGGCGTTGATCTCGTCCGCCACCTTGCGGGCATTGTCGAGGATGATGTCGGCAACCGCGACCGAAGCCCCCTGTTTGGCCAGCTCCTTCGCCACTCCCATGCCGATACCGCTTCCGCCGCCCGTGACCACGGCTGCTCTACCTGCGATTTCCGTCATAGCTCTCCTCTGCGTCCCGTCGCCGGCGATCTACGGGTTGGATACTAGCAGCCCAATTTCAATTTCGCCTGTTGCCGTACGGCCGGCATCACTTCGCTCGCGAATAAGCTGCGCCGGCCATCGCCCGCCTCGGGGTGAAATCCCGGACCGACGATCACGAAGCGCTCGATGCCGAGCGCTGCGAGATCGAGCAAGCGCTCAATGCAACGATCCGGCGGCCCTACAATGGCAAAGCGCTGCACGAAATCCCAAGCCAGAGTTGCTCCTTTGATTTTGTCGTCCGCATGGATCATGCCGTGCTTGCTCATGTCATAGCCGCGTCGAATCGCGGTGAAATTCTCGGCGTCACTGCCGCTTTTGGGGCCGGCGGCATCACCCTGGATGACTTGGAATCGCGCCAGCGGGGCCACCATGCTGGTCGCCGCGCCACGCACGGCGTCCAGATTCGGATGGCAGACGACGATGATCTGTACGCCATAGCTCATACCCGCATCGCTCAAGTTCTGCGTTCTACGTGCCGCGCGCGCCAGGTCGACGGCCCAGGCAACTCGATCAGCCATGGCCCCTATGCTGAATGTCACGCGTTCGGCGATGGGTGCAGACATCTCGATCACTTTCGGGCCCGTGGCTGCTACGTCGAGCGGCACCTTTGGCAGGCCTACGGGGAGCCATTGCAGCCGTGAAACGGTGGGCCTGCCGCCGAGCGACAGCGTATCGGCCGCCGGCGCGCTCGTGAGGGATTCGTGTGCGCCGAAGCGGACCTCGCCGCCGCGCAACAATGTTTGCAAGTCGTTCAGAGCGCGGCGAAATGCCCCAAGATTGGCCGGCGCATATCCAAGGTAAGCCAGAGCGGAATCGCCGCGGCCAATGCCAAGAACTGCGCGGCCGCCGGAGATCGATTGCACGGTTGCCGCGGCCGTGGCGGTCACGACCGGATGACGCGTCAGAGGATTGGTGACGCCCGTCGACAACTTGATCCGCTCGGTCGCCGCCGCCCACACACCCATTCTCACGTAGGGGTCCGCGCACAGCGATTGCGAGTCCATGAACATCTGGCCGTCCCAGCCTTCCGCCTCTACCTTCCTCGCTGCCTCCGCCGTGGTAATGCTCTCCGACCCGCCCGCCCGCCAGAATTCAACCATTGAAGCACACCGTCACTCGGATTGAAGGTATCGATCCAGTTCTTGGTGCATATTCAGAATCATCTTCTCATGCTCGGCGGCAAGCCAGGTCTGGCGGATCCCCGGCGAGTGCAGACCCTTCTGCATGCGAGGGATATTGCCCAGATCCTGCCGCGGAATCGCCAGCACCTGCTTGGGGTCTGCCAGGTCGGTCACCCTCTCCTCTATCGCGCGCGGCGGCTTGACCCCGGCCGGGTAGGTCTTGGTCGAGTAGATCTCGAAAATGCAGCGATCGGGGTCGACCCCATCGGGCCGTGCCCGATACATCATGGCGTTGCCTGCCTGCGGCAGGATCATGAAGTTTGGAAAGATCAACAACTCCCCGCCCCACATGCCGAGATTCTCCGGCGTGGGCTTGGGCATCGGCCGTCCTTGCGCCGCAGCCCGCGCGTACAAAGCCTTGACATATTCCGCACCCAGATTCGAATCCTCGGGAATCGGCTTGCCCTTGAGCGAACGCACCACCTCGACGTCTTCGGGGAGCACCTGGGCATCCATGCCTTCAGCCAAAAGATTCAGGCGCGCCGCCATGCCCTCGATCGCAGCGTCGCCGACGGCACTCTTGCTATTGCTGACCTGGCCCTTCATCGGCGACCTCTTGCCGTAGAAACGGCCATGCCCGCGAGGAAAGGCATCGGTGGCAATATGCTTGTGAGTGAATTCGACCTCCGCTTCGGACCGGCCGTTATAAATGACCTCGGCCGCGGCCGTCTCCAGCTGCGGATGGGTGGCCGGCACGTGGTAGCCCTCGAAAAAGGCCTCCTGGGCAACTTTCCAGTTGGAATGCACCGGGATCGCCTTCCACCAATAGTTGCGCATTTCGCCGATGGCCAAGTCTTCGAGGAGCTGGCGTATCGGGGCGATGAAGTCATCGAAGGATTCCGGCTCTGCGGCAAAATTGATGAAAACGAAGCCGGCGAACACCACATGCTTGACCTCGCGCAGCGCCACGTCGCTGGCGGCCAGCTTGCCGCCGCGGAACTCCTGTCGCTCGAGAACGAATTCATTGCGGCCGCTGGTGTCCCAACGCCAGCCATGGAACGGGCAGATGATCTTATCGTCCTTGAAATGACCGCAGCCGCCGGCGCTGAGCGAGGTGCCGCGATGCGGACAAACGTTATGATAAGCCTTGATGGTGTCGGCATCGACCCGCACGATCAGGACCGATCGCGCACCGATGTCGTAGGTCGTGTAATCGCTTGGCTCGGGGATTTCGTCGAGCCGCGCGGCTATCTGCCAGACCCTGCCCCAGAGCTTCTCGTCCTCGAGGCGGGCGAAGCCCGGATCGATGTAGCGGCCCACGCTGATGCCATGAGGCATGGTGGTCCAGCTCGGCGGCCAGTCCGCTCCGCCGGATGCCGACGACTTTTTGGAAGCTGCGAAAGGTGTGACACTCATAAGATATGGCCTCCTCGGATTTGACCCCATTCTACGAGGTTGTACCCTGCCTGTTAATGAAAAGTGTAGCCGGCCTTCAGGCTGGCAGTAGGGCGATTTGGACGTCGGCCGGCACATCACGCGCCGGCGGCGTCACGAAAGACCATCGCGACTGAGCATGCCCGCCGCGCCGAAATCCAGAGATCGCTGCAAATAGCGTTCCTCGCTGCCGCGCACCGTTCGACCTGCGGCGCCGCGTCGGTCGCAATCGACGGCGGCTGCCAGGAACACCGTGACGGCCGCCATGAGACGGTCGTTGAATACGAGCTCCGGAAGCGGTCTGGAGGCGGCGCGAAGCAGATCGGTGACGTGCTGCGTCAGGGGCGCCGCGTCTCTCGAGCCGGCCCAATGCTCGCCAACCTGGCTGAACACCCGCAAGCCGAGCAGGAATGCCGCATACGATCGTTTCCCGAAAGCGTCGCGCTCGTCGGCGATCGGGCGCAGCAGCACTTCGAGCAAGCTTCTGACATCGCGGTCGCGCCCTTGCCGCGACACGGCCGCCAACAGTCGGCCTCGCTTCGCCTCCAGCGAGCGCAAGCGGCGCTCGAAGATCTCGCGGATGAGCCGTTGCTTGTTTTGGAAATGGTACTGCACTGCGAAGTGGTTGGACGAACCGGCGGCCGCGGCGATCTGGCGCAACGACACCCCGTCCGGCCCATGCCGGCTGAACAGCACTTCCGCGGCGTCGAGAATCGCCTCTTCGAGCGGTGGTTTGCGCGGCGCTCGAGCGGCGCCCGACGATCGTGGACTCATTGCAACCGCCACCCTCATGTATCGACACCCGACTTGCAATTTAAGACACTTGATAGAAAATGTCATGCGATCCAGCGCGTTTGTGTGATCAGCAGCAAGTGGGAAAACAATGGCAACTCGTCTTCAGGCAGCCATCGCGGCTGCGATGCTCGCCATCGGATCGAACACGTTCGGCGAGCCCTCTCGATCGGTTTTGCCGATCCCGCAGCCGCCCTTCGACGGCGTCATCAAAGATCTGGTCTCGCAATCCACGCCAGCCATGCCCTATCAGCCGGTTCGCGCGCCGGCCGGGGCGCCCAACCTATTCGTGTTCATGGCCGATGACGTTGGATTCTCGATGTCGAGCGCATTCGGCGGTCCCGTCCCGACGCCCAATTTCGACCAGCTCGCCGCCGCCGGGCAGCGCTACAACCGTTTCCATACGACCGCGATTTGTTCGCCATCGCGCGCCGCGCTGCTGACGGGCCGCAATCATCACCATGTTGGCCAGGGCTTTCTGGCCGACCTGCCCGGCGATTATCCTGGGTACGATGACCACTTCCCGCCCTCGACCGCAACAATTGCGCAAACGCTGCGGCTGAACGGCTACAACACCGCGATGTTCGGCAAGCATCACAATGTACCGCCATCGGAGTTGACCGCTGCCGGTCCTTTCGACATGTGGCCGACCGGACTGGGATTCGAATACTTCTTTGGTTTCGTCAGCGGCGACATGCACCAGTGGCAGCCGAACCTCGTCCGCGGCATCACGCTGCTGCCGGATGCCGACGGCCCGCTGCAACTGCTGGATCGCCGGCTCGCCGATGACGCGATTACTTGGCTGCACAACCAAAAGGCCGCCGCGCCCGACAAGCCATTCTTCATCTATTACGCGCCTGGCTCCCTGCACGCCCCGCACCAGGCGCCGGCGGACTACATCGCGCGCTTCAAAGGTAAATTCGATCAGGGTTGGGACAAGATGCGCGAGGAAACGTATCGGCGGCAACTTGCGAGCGGCATCATCCCAGCGGGCACCAAGCTGACGCCGCGACCGGACGAGATTCCTGCGTGGTCCTCGCTGTCGCCCGCGCAGCGGGCGTACGCCGAGCGCTCGATGGAATTGGCGGCCGCGATGTTGACGTATCAGGACGAACAGCTCGGGCGGGTGCTGAACGAACTTGCTCGCATGGGCCTTCGCGACAATACCTTGATCATCGCAGTGCAGGGCGATAACGGCGCCAGCGCTGAGGTGGGTCCCGACGGCTCAATCAACGAGATCGGCAAGCTGAGCAACGGCATCAAGGAAGATGACGCCTGGCGCGCTGCCAACATCGACAAGCTGGGCGGCCCCGAAACATACGAAACCTATCCCGCCGGCTGGGCATGGGCGATGGACACGCCGCTCCGCTGGACCAAGCAGTACGCATCGATGCTCGGCGGTATTCGCAATGGCATGATCATGTCCTGGCCCGGACACGTCGCCCATCCGAACGGCATTTGTGCGCAATTCGGCCATTTGATCGACATTGCGCCCACGCTGCTCGACGCAGCGCATCTACCGGCTCCCGAAGTTGTCAACGGCGCGAAGCAAGAACCTTACGATGGCGAGAGTTTGTTGCCGAGCCTGACTGCTTGCGAACCCGACAAGCCGCGTACGCAGTATTTCGAGATGGTCGGCAAGGTCGGCCTCTATCGGAACGGCTGGTTCCTCAGCGGCGACGATGGACGCACGCCGTGGCAACAGACGCCGCCGCCGGCTTTCAACCCCGCGGCGCCGACCTGGGCGCTCTACGACCTGCGGGCGGATTTCTCGCAGTCGGACGATGTGTCCGCCGCGCATCCCGACCAGATAGCCTCCATGCTGAGCGCCTGGCACGAACTTGCCGTGCGCTACAATGTCCTGCCGATCGACCACCGATTCAGCGTCGGGCGCGGGCGCAACAATTTCTCGACCGCCAAGCAGTTCGATTATTGGGGCGGCGACATCAGCATACCTGCCGTTCGAGGCCCTCTGTTCATCGGGCGATCGTTCACGATGGATGCAGCGCTGCGGCTCGACAATGCGCATGCATCGGGCGCGATCTTCGCGATCGGCAGCCGCTTCGGAGGTTGGAGCTTCTATCTGGACAGGGGTCGCCCCAGCCTGACTTATGCGCTGTCAACCCGGCCCGAGGACATCACCAGAGTATCTGCACGCCAAGCCATGCCGGCCGGCCCCGGCAAGCTGCGCCTGAAGTTCAACACGCAAGGCATGGGTCAAGGCGCCGATGTTCAAATAGAGCGCGACGGCGTGGTGATTGCGAGCGGCCATATCCCGCGTACCTTTATCATCGCATCCGGAGCGGGCGAGATGCTCGACATCGGGCGGGACACAGGTGTGCCCGTCACGGAGTACCGCACGCCGCACGGCCGCATCGAGGGCGACGTCGAGCATGTCTCCCTGTCGTTCGAATCGCCGCCGCAGGCGCCGCATTGAGGCGCCCGGCCGGACAAAGCAATCATCGACTCACGAGTCGAAAGCCGGTGTGCGACATGCCGGTATCCGGATCGCTTCCGCGACGCGCACTCGGCCGATAGCTCAAACAGTATTCCTTGCTGCAAAGGAACGATCCGCCCCGGATCGTCCGCTTCGGTGCATCCACGGGCATGCCGGCTTCATCGGGGTCATAGCTGTTTCCAGGCCCGATTGGATCGATTGCTTGCGGGCCTTTAAGCGCGAGTGAGAAGGCATCGGCCCGGTACCAATCGCCGGTCCACTGCCATACATTCCCAGTCATGTCGCACAAGCCGTAGCCGTTTGGCGGAAAGGTGCAGACCCGAGTTGCTCCATGTTGTTCCACGCCTTTCGGGTCAATCACTGGAAATGGCTGGTCCGCGCCATCCCAGACATTGGCCATTTTCTGGCCCTTTGGCGCAAACGTGTCACCCCACGTATAGGTTCTTTGCGCGAGTCCTCCGCGGGCCGCATATTCCCATTCCGCTTCCGTGGGCAGGCGTTTGCCAACCCAGTCAGCGTAGGCCAGAGCGTCCTCGAAGGAGACCTCGACAACTGGATAGTCGGCCTTGCCTTCAATGGAGCTTTCCGGCCCCTGAGGGTGGCGCCAATTCGCCCCGGGCACGTACCGCCACCACTGCGTGTAGTCGTCGAGATCGACCGGCCGATCGGTGCCGACAAATACCATCGCTCCCGGCACCAGCACGTCATCCGGCGGCTTGGGTGTGCCCGGCGGCAGCTGTAGCTTCAGCGTCTCCCAATTGGGAACACGCTCGGCGGTCGTGACGTAGCCGGTGGCAGACACAAACTTCGCGAACTGCGCATTGGTGACTACGGTTCGGTCCATCCAAAATCCGTGCACACGCACTTTGTGGGCGGGCTTTTCATTTGGCCTTGCCAGGCGATCATCGCTCCCCATGATAAATTCGCCTTCGCGAATCCACAGCATGCCTTGTCGGCCATGAGCTGCACCGCCGTTCATAGCTTGGGTTGTTACCGCCGTTGAGGCACCCTGTGCGGTGGCGCCGATCCTCGAAGCAATTCCCGCTCCGCAGGCTAGCGCAACCATCCCCACTGCGATGTAAATGCCCGCCCACCGGCGCACCGATGCTGTGCGTAAGAATGATGTCATTTGCTGATCTGCTGCGTTTGCCGCCGTATCATGGTTCTAAGTCTACCTGTGCCGCACTGCACAGCCCTGCGGATCTTAACTGCTCGCCGAGGCGCTCTGCTAACATGAATCAGCGAAGGGTTCGGAGATTACAATGGACGGCTGGAATTCCGAAGACGGTTTGAAGTGGCGTGCGCTCGTTCCATTCGGTGTCGAGATCGATCATGATCTCGATGCGCCGCTGCAAGCATCGGCGGCGGGCCGATTCGTGTGCCTGTTGCGCGAGGCCGGCTTGATCCTCGCGCGAGGGCAGCATTTGTCGATGGACCGCCAGCGGCAGCTCTGCGCGTTGGTGGGACCGATCCTGCTTCGCGACGGCGAAAACGGTTATCTCTCCACGCAGAACGCGGCCGCGGCATCGCTCTCGGAACTGCGCTGGCATTCCGATGCGGCGTATACCGATGCGCCGTTGGACGCCATCGCCCTGCATGCCATCGATGTTGTCGATGGTGCATCCTCGACCTGCTTCATCAGCGCGGAAGCCACGCTCGCGTCGCTGCCGGCAGAACTGCGCCGTCGCCTCGAGGGCCGACAAGTAGAGATGATTGCGCCTAGTTATGATTCGATCGGGTTGCGCAGCTGCGACCGGCCCGATCCCGCTGCCCAAAAGCGCGGCATCCGGCCCGCGATTTATCGCAATCCCCACAATGGGCGCGACTGCATCTGGGTCAACGAAATGCAGGCCGCGCGTGTGCTCGGCATGGAATGGGAGGACAGTCGTGAACTCCTGCACGCCATCTACGACCATCTGTACCAGCCGCAGCACGTGCTGGAGCACCGCTGGCGCAATGGCGACTTTGTCATCTGGGACAATATCGCCCTGCAACACATGCGCGGGCCGCTACAGGATTGCGGCCGCCGCTTGCTGCAGCGGGTTATCGTCGGAACAGAGGGAGTCGCTCCGCATGTTGCGCTCACCCATAGATCAGCCGCATCCCCGGTTCCGGCCAGCGCATTTTCACCAGCAGCCCCTTCATCGAATAGGTAATCCAGGCAAAGCGCATTTCGGATCCACCGAAGGCGATGTTGGTGGTGACTTGATCGCCGGTAGGTATGGAGCTGACCTCGCCGTGCGGAGTTACGGTGGAGATCGCGCCCTGCTCGCCGATGGTGGCGACGCAGACGCTGCCCGCCGCGGTCATCGCAAGGCTGTCGAGGCTGACCTTGCCAGGTACCGTCGCAACGAAGCGCGGCTTCTGCTTCTCCAGCTTGCGCGCGAAGGCGTAGATCCGTGCCTCGATGGTGTCAGCCACGTACACCGTGGTCATGTCGGGCGAGATGCCCACACCGTTGAAGCTGGTGGCCCTGTCCGCGATCTGCGTGATGGACGAGCCATCCGGCCGGGCACAGTAGAGGCCGCCGTACTGCTTACCGCTCACCTCCAGCCGCCCGAAGTCCGTGAACCAGAGGTTGCCGTCGCAATCGAACATCAGATCGTTGGGAGCACTCAGGGGCTTATCGCCGCAAGCATCATAGACGCGCTCGAAGCGGCCGGTGGCGAGATCCACCCGCTCGATGCGCCCAACCCGGTCGGTGCGGGCGAAATACGCCGGCCCGATGCCGCCATTGTTGCAGACGTAGAGGGCGCCATCCGGCCCTATCGCACCACCGTTGGGACCATCGCCGATCTCGCAGATCGTCTCCTTGCGCCCGTTCCAGCATCGGGTAATTCGACCGCCGAAGGTTTCGACGACGATGACCGAACCGTCCGCCATCACCACGGGCCCTTCCGGAAAGGCCAAGCCTTCAGCGATTATCTCGGGTTCTTGCATAGCTCTTCCTTTGCCGTAAACGAGCGTACGCCTAATGATTCGACCGCGGAGCAGATTTCGATGGTGAGCCGCTTCGGCCGTGACACGAGCGCCGAGCAGATTGCCCGATCAGCCGATTTGCGCGGACAGCGGGTGGTGCTCACCGGCGCGTCGTCAGGGATCGGCGCAGAGACGGCGCGCGCGCTGGCCATCGCGGGCGCCGAGCTGATCCTCGGCGTGCGCGATCCCGCGGCAGGCCAAGCGGTCGCACGAGAGATCGCTCGAGCCGTCAAGAGCGATGTGCGCGTACTGCCGCTCGATCTCTCCGATCTTCCCTTGGTAGCAGCCTTCGCGGATCAAGTCGCTGGTCCCATCGACTTGCTGATAGCAAACGCGGGCGTTTCCAAGACACCTCAGACGCATCTGCCCAACGGTCTGGAGGTACGCTTCGCCACCAATCACCTCGGCCACTTCCTATTGGCACTTCGGCTGCGGCGGCAGATGGCTGAGCGGGGTGCCCGGCTGCTCGTGCTGAGCTCAGCCGCCCACAAGGGGCTGCCGGTGCATCTCGACGATCTTCAATGGCGTAAACGCCCGCACAGCCTGGCCGCTTACGGCGAGTCCAAGAGCGCCAATATCTTATTTGCTCAGGAAGCGACGCGTCGCTGGAGTGAGCACGGCATCCATGCCAACGCCATCCTGCCCGGATCAGCCCTGACCGGCTTGCAACGCTACCATGGCGAGGAGATGAAGCGCCGGATCGGTTTCATCCTGCCTGACGGCTCGGTCAACCCCGTGGTCAAAACCATTGCGCAGGCGGCCGCGACGACTCTGTGGGCGGCGAGTGCTCCTGAACTGAAACAGCGAGGCGGCTTGGTGCTTGAAGATTGCGCCGAGGCGCTGCCCGTCGGCCCGGACACCCATCCCTGGTCGGGCTTCGATGCGCGAGTGGCAGACCCTGAGACTGCGCGCCTGCTGTGGGAGCAGTCGCTGCAGCTGATCACCGAACTCTGCGGCGCGGCGATGATTTCAGGCAGCGCCTAGCGCGCAGGACCCACCGCAGGCATTTCGCGATCTGCCTCAGTCTGACGATGGAACCGGCGTCCAGCCAGCGCCTGCACGCCGGAAAATGGGCGTCTCGAACGCTGCGAACAGCGGAATGTCGGCATTCCATTTCTTGCGCCATTCATTACCCTGGGACATTGCCACTGCAAAGCCAATGGGCACGACGCCGGCTCGCGCCAGCAGCCCGATGCCCGCCAGTGCCGAACTGCCGGTGCATATGACATCATCCACCAGCAGCACGCGGCGGCCCGACAATCGGCCCAGAAGGCGAGGATCGAGCCACATGGTGCGCCCCGCGCCCGGCGAGGTAACCGAGCGCGTGGCCACCGACAGCGCCTCGTCGTACCAGAGCTTGCGGGTCGTCCCGGGCGCAACCCAGTTCCCGTGACCGAGCACGCGCGACACTCCTGCCCCAACGGTGTGTCCAAGCGTGGGCAAGCCGACGACGATCTCGGCGCCGAGATGCCCCACATCCTCGGCGATCCATCTGACCAAGGTATCGAGGACTATAAAAGACGCTTGGTTCGCGATCAGGCCGGCTATCGCCGTGGCGCCGTAGTCGCGCAGCGGCAGTACCAGAGAACTGCGGTCGCGCATCGGCGCAGCGTAAGACTCGCGCCAGATCGCAGGCAGCGGATCCGGTGTTGGCGTAAACGCCTGCCAGAATTCGAACGGCTCACCCACTCGTGTCGCTGCCGCCTTGCATGTTTCCCTTATTCAAGGAGGCGCTCACGGATCGCGAACATGGATTCTTGGCTGACTCCCAGGGCATCTTGTAAATATGCCGCGACGCTGCCGTGCTCCTGCTCGATGGCATCAATGGCAGCATGAAGATAGGCAGCATCGGACTTTAGGATGGCAGCCACAATTTCCGGTGATAGGTACCTCAAGCTGCTTCTACGCTGATGGGCTCTGTCCATGAAGACGCTCTTGAAATCGACGATCCGGTCGGTAAGCAGATAATCCTCCATGACCGTTTCTCGGGGAACCCCCAGCGCGCTCAAGATGAGTGCGGCGGCCGTGCCGGCGCGATCCTTTCCCGCCGAGCAGTTGAACACCAAGGGGACTTCCCCGGCGGCCAATCGGCTGAACAGCTCCTTGTAGGCTGGCGCCTGTTGAAAGGGCAAATGCCGATAGCCATCGATCATGGCCGCGCGAGCCGCATCCGGTGTTGACAGGCTCATGGCCATCAGCTTACGCAGCTCACCGAAGCCCTCGCCGTAGTCACGCGCCCAGTAGGTGATGTTCGCGATCCGGTACCAATTGTTCGGCTCGGCCTCACGTTCGATGACCGTGCGTAGGTCACATATGGTTTTGATCGCCAATTTCGCCAGGCGCTCGTAGTCTGTCGGAGTCAGACCGGCCATACTGCCTGATCTGAAGATCCTGCCCCATTTCACGCGCCGCCCGTCCTGCGTCCGGTAGCCGCCAAGATCCCGAAAATTTCGGCCACCCTCCAAGGCAACTATGCGCCGCTCATCGATAGCGCTGCCGTCAATCAAATGCCGCTACTCCTCAATGCTTGCATGTATCAAGTTCTGTCAATGCCGCCGCGAATCTTTGGCACAAAGTGAAGCATACCTAGAACTGCGCATGGAGTCGCACGGCAAATACCGACACCGGCCCTCGATCCTCGTTGTAGGCTGGGTTTTTGATCCACTGATAGTCGAAGCTCAAATCCGCGTGCGAAATCACGGCCACGCTGTAGTAGGTCTCGAGGATTTGTTCGGCACCGGGATGCGGCAGCTTGCCGTCACCGACGAGAATCCCGAGGCCCCCCGCGTTCAGGTATTGTTCCCGCTCCGCTGAAATGCCGTTGTCGATGAGCGCGAGCCCCACCGTGTCGCGGCTGCGGCGCCACGCGCTGCCTTTCAGCGAGAGTCCCGCTTCGATGGATCGATCGATGTCGGAGAACTCGTAGGTTTCGACGTTGCCGGCAGCCTTGCTGTAACGGGCAAAAAGGCCGAGATCGGATGTCAGTTCCTGTTCGAGGTTGAAAACTCCACCGAGACGACTGCGGTATTGCCGGACATCGACGAGAGCCGTATTGATGGGAATACCGGTCGTCTGCGCCAGCTGCAGGGCTTGATCGAGCAGGGCCATGCGCCCGCGGCTGTCGAATGCCGTGACCATGAGCTTGCCCACATGACCTTCGATATCGTGCCGGTGTTCCAGTTCGGCATCGATCTGGAACTCATGGAAGCCGGGGTCGAGATGGATACTGTTCGGTACATTGGACAGATCGAACACACCCAATCGAAAGGTCCACGGTCCCTGGTAACGCTCGGCAACGGCGCCCACGGTGTAACCCCAAGCGTCGGCAGCATAGTCGAAAGCGCCACCGTCGAGGGCCGACCAGTTCAGAAAGTCGCAGCGCGGATCGTGCGCATACTGGTTGTTGTCGAAAATATCGACAACGCTGAACTTGCCGGCCGTGAATACCCAGCGGTTCACACTTCGATCCCCGCCCAACCAGAGAGAGGTCGCTTCGACCGCTTGGCGTTCGCCGTTGCCATCGATGGTCTCGCGTATGAAGGCGCGTGGCGTGCGAAAGTAAGGCTGATTGGCACCCACCTTATAGGCCTCGCCGCTGGGAAAGCCGGCAACCCCCAACGTGTTATCGAGGCCGAATCCTTGGTCGATCTCCTCATTGATCCAGATCTCGGCGCCCGGCCAAAGTGCCGCTCCAATGGATAGAGTGGCATCCGTGGTCTCCTTGCTCCGGTCGGGGGTCAAACTATTCGGCCCGCTGTATGGGGCGTTGAAACCCGGGTCCGCCTGCCCGACATAGGTGAATTGGCCGTGAATGGCCCATGTTTCATGCACGATCTGCGAAGCCGCGTCGGAGGCTGACTCATCCGTGGCTGCGGCTTGCGGCCAAGCGCGGGCTGCCCAGATAACGCCGAGCAAGGCCACGAACGGTGCGCGCCAAAGCGCGAGCTTTCGCAAACGAAACGACGAGTCGATCAAAAACACTGTCATCACAATTCTCCGAGGCGCTTGCAGCGGTGCTCAGGCTCGCGAGACAGGGGCCGCTGTGGGTCAGCCCGTCAGCGCATCTAGACCCTCAGAGATTCTTCTCCGGAGCCTCGGTGTTCGACTTCCCCCCTATACTAATGCAAGAGGTAATCGTGCAATGAATCATGTGGCTAAAGAAAAAGTCAAACTGCTGAATCGCGTCAAGCGGTACCCTAGAGTCGCCGCCGCCGAAGAGCTCGTCGATATCGTGCATCAGTATTTGAAGAAATGATTCCTGTTGCACGCCCTCGCTCGCGCCGCCGTCCTGTGAACACAATGCACCGTCCGTGGGTTGCGTTGACACTTGTGCTCCTGTGCACCGCCGGCACGGATGCGCAGACGACGCCGGCCCCGGCCGCGCCGCAGACGCCGTTGCGGGCCCCCGCGCAAGTCGAACCGTATGACCCGCTGAAAACCTTTGCGCCGCTGTCCTTCCCGGATCCGGTCAACCGCTACCGCTCCGGCGACGGCGCGCCCGGTCCGGATTACTGGCAGAACCGTGCGGACTACGAAATTCGCGCCGACCTCGATCCGTCCGTCAAGCAGTTGCGCGCCAGCGAAGTGATTACATACACGAACAACAGCCCGGACGTACTCCGGAGCCTATGGCTGCAGCTGGACCAGAACATCTATCGAGCGGACTCACGATCGAGTGCCGCCGGCGGCCGTGCGCGGACCGAATTCACTGACGGTTTCGTGTTGGAGTCGGTCGAAGTGGGCGATCAATCCCACCGCAGCAAGGTGCAGTACCTGGTCTCCGATACGCGGCTGCAAATTCGCCTTCCGCAACCGCTCAAAGCCCGCGGCGGGCGGCTGCAGCTGCGCATTCAATATCGCTACACCATCCCCGGGATATTCGGCGGCCGCACGTCGTGGGTGAAAACCTCGAAAGGCGAAATCTACGACATCGCACAGTGGTATCCGCGTATGGCCGTGTACGACGACCTCCGCGGCTGGGATACGCAGCCCTACCTCGCCAATGAGTTCTACTTGGAATACGGCCGTTTCGATTACTACGTGACCGCGCCCGCGGACATGCTCATCGCCGGCTCGGGAGAACTGCAGAATCCGCAGGATGTACTGACGAAAACCACGCTGCGACGGCTCGAACAAGCCCGCGCCAGCGATCGAACGGTGCTGATCCGCACCGCCTCCGAGATCGACGACCCCGCGAGCCGGGCCAAGTCCTCCGGCACTTTGACCTGGCACTTCCGGATGGATAAGACCCGCGATGTCGCCTTCAGCGCATCGAGCGCGTTCGTATGGGATGCGGCGCGAATCCAGCTGCCGAACGGCGGCAAGTCGCTTGCCATGTCGTTTTATCCCGTGGAGAGCGCCGGCGATGAGGCCTGGGGCCGGTCGACGGAATATCTCAAGCATGCGGTGGAAGAGTTCTCGCGGCGATGGTTCGTCTATCCCTACCCGGCCGCCGTGAATGTCGCCGGAGGATCTTCCGGAATGGAATATCCCGGCCTGCTGTTCGATGGCATCAAAGACCGCGGCAAGGAACTTTTTTGGATCACGGCGCATGAAATCGGCCATACCTGGTTTCCCATGGTGGTCGGCTTCAATGAGCGGCGCAACGCATGGATGGACGAGGGATTCAACACCTTCATCGATGTCTACGAGTCGGACGCCTTCGAGAACGGCGTTTACGGCCCGAAACGCGATCCTGAATATGCGCAGGGAGGAGGCAATCCGGTTGATGAAATTCTGCCGATTCTGAACGATCCCGAGGCCCCCGTTATTCTGACGCGAGCGGACGCCATCAAGGAAAAATACCGCCACCCGGTCACTTACTTCAAATCGGCGCTCGGCCTCGTCCTGCTGCGCGAGCAAATTCTCGGACCCGAGCGCTTCGATTGGGCGTTCCGCAAATTCATCCGCGATTGGGCTTATCGGCATCCCACTCCCTCGGATTTCTTCCGGGCCATGGAGAGCGAGGGCGGCGAAGATCTGTCTTGGTTCTGGCGCGGCTGGTACCTGAACAACTGGACGCTGGATCTGGCGGTTCAGGATGTGAAATATGCCGACGGGGACGCCCAGATCATCATTGCGAACCGCGGACAACTCGTGATGCCTGCGAGCGTGCAGGTGACCTTCCTGGACGGAAGCAGCACTCGAGTCGCGTTAGCGGCCGAGACTTGGATTCAAAAGACCAGCGCGACCCTTCATTTCCACGGCAAACAGCCGATTGCCTGGGTCGTCATCGACCCGGACCATGTGCTCCCCGACAATGATCGCGGCAACAACGAATGGAGAAAACGAGTCGATCCTGCATCGCCGATGAGCAACTAATCGATGAAGTCCGGCTGTTCCCGCAGCACGCGATCCCATAGCGGCCGAAACCCATAAGCACCAGGATCGCCGCCGAGGCTCTGCGCCGCGGTATGCCGAGCAATCTCGGGACTGATTGGTTTGATCGTACCCGCAGCCTCGGCGAGCAATTGCGCATGGCAGGCGTTCTCGAACGCAACATAGTTTGCAACCGCACTCTCGACGCTTTTCCCCACGGTTAGGATTCCATGATTCTGCAGAATGGCGGCCCGCTTATCGCCGAGCGCCGCGGCAATTCGTTCGCCTTCCGACGTGTCGAGCACCACACCGGTGAAATGTTCGAAAAGCACATGCTGTTCGAAGAAGAAACTACTATCCTGAGTGATGGGATCGAGCAGACGGCCCAGAGCCGACCAGGCCTTGCCGTAGATCGAATGCGAATGCGCTGCCGAAACCACGTCCGGGCGCGCCTTGTGAATGGCCGAGTGGATGGCGAAGCCCGCCTGGTTGATCGGTCCCTCGCCGGCGAGGATGTTGCCGTCATGGTCCACGAGCACGAGATCCGACACTCGGATGTGGCCAAACCACGGTCCAATCGGCGCAACCCAAAAGCGATCCGCGAACTCGGGATCGCGCGCGGTGATATGCCCCGCAAGACCATGGTCGAAGCCTTTCTGCGCAAAAATACGGTACGACGCAGCCAGCCGCGTCTTGCGATGCCGCCGCTCCTCCGCGACGGTGTTGCGGGATGCCTCACCGGGGAACTGAAAAGCGGTCGGGTGAGCAGCCTGGTTCATGACGCATCTCCTGTGAAAGTAGGTGGCAACGGGGTCGACCACATCGGTCGGCTGCTCGCCGCGCGCGAACCTATGTTTCCCGTCAGGCGAACTCGGCTACTTCTGCAAAGTCCAGACGCGGCCCGCGCGGCCAGGGCGCGTCCTCCTTGGCGTAACCCAGGTTTACCAGGAAATTGACGCGGTATCGGCCGTCCGGAAAGAACTCGCGGTTCACGACGTCGGCATCGAATCCGGACATAGGCCCTACGGACAGGCCCACAGCGCGCGCCGCCAGCAGGAAATAGGCGCCTTGCAGCGTGCCGTTGCGGAACGCGGTGGATTCCGCCAACGTGGGGTTTCTGGCGAATAAATCGACGACATTGGCCCGCGGGAACTGCCGCGGCGTGTGTTCGTAGAACTGCATGTCGTAGGCAATGATCGCAGTGACCGGCGCGGCGCGCGTTTTCTCACGATTGCCGCTCGAAAGAGCGGGCTCGAGCCGCGCCTTGCCGGCGGCTGTTCGAATGAACACGAAGCGTAGCGGCTGCGCGTTGAAGGCCGTGGGCCCCCATTTCGCCAAATCATAGACCTCGCGCAATATGGCGTCGGTCAGTGGTTCGTCCGTGAAGCCGTGGAGCGAGCGCGCCGCGACGAATAATTGGTCCAATGCGGCGGCGCTCAACGGGGCGGGCACGAGCCACCCCGCTGCCGATCAGTTACTTCATGGGCATTGCGCATCGCGCCACTCTTTTAGAGCGGAAGCATTCGGCGAAGCAGATCGCGTTGCAGCTCTGCCGCTTCCCGGCGCGGCATGGCGTAGAGCGACTTGAAGTACTGGACGTTCTCCGGCGAGACGTAGACCGGACCGTTGGGCAACTGATCGAGCGCCTGTTGCGCCACGTCCTCGGGCCTGGCCACCTGCATTTCGTCCGAATCCACCGTCCCGCTGCGTCTGCGCGAGGGCGTGTCGGCGGCGCCGATGGGGCAGACCAGGACGTGAACGCCCCGCGGCTGCAGCTCAGCCCATAACGCTTCCGCAAAGATTTGATTGAAAGCCTTGGCAGCGGAATAGCCGGCGATGTAATAACTGCCCGCGTTTCCAGCCATGGAGCCGATGATCAAAATGCCCCCGCGCCCTCGCTCGGCCATCGGCTTGCCGAATTCATGCACGAGCTTGGTCAAGGCCACGCAATTGGTCAGAACCGGGGCCATTGCCGCGCTGAGCGTTGTGTCGACGAATGGGCCGAAGCTCGCGCCGCCGCCGACATTGTGGACCAGCAGTCCGACATCGAGTTGATTCGTCGTCTCGCGGAGGCGCTCGAGCATATCGTCGCGTGCGATATCGAGTTGCAGTGTACGCACCTCGACACGGCTTTCGGCGCGGACCTTTTGCGAGGTTTCGGCCAGCGGCCCCGGTTTACGCGCGACCAGCACGAGGTTGATCCCGGCGGCCCCAAGCTTGCGGGCGAGATGCTCGCCGATGCCTTCCGATCCGCCGACGATGACGGCCCATGGGCCATAGCGTTCTTTTGTAAGCATTTTTTATCTCCTACCTCTTCAGCACCTTGACAGGGGACATTCAGCATTTGCGGGCAGCCAGCCTTGATAATGCTCGACATTATGCATCATAGCGGGACCTCCGTTTTGGCCCGCTCGTTCAGGGTCAGGCGGTCAAGCTTGCCGTTCGCGAGCCGTGGCAGCTTATCCAGAAAGACGATCTCCCGCGGCATCTTGAATTTTGCCAGTCGTGGTTGGAGCCATGCGTGCAACTCGGCGGCGTCCAATTTCCGGCCCGCGCGGACCGCCACGTATGTGCGGACGGCCTCACCCTTGCGAGCGTCGGGAACTCCTACCGCGCCGCACTCCGCCACTGCGTCATGCGCTGCAACGACGCGTTCAACCTCTTCGATCGAAACGTTCTCTCCGCCCACCTTGAGCATCAACTTCAACCTGCCGACATAACTAATGTAGCCATCCGCGTCCATCGAGATGATGTCTTCGCTTCGGAACCAGCCATCCGTTGTAAAGGCTCGCTTTGTTTCGTCGGGCTTCTTCCAATATCCACGCATCACATTGCCGCGAATCCACGCTTCTCCCGCAACGCCAGGGCTCACATCTTCGCCCGTCATTGGGTCCACCACTCGGCACTCATTGCCGTCCAACATGCGGCCACTGCTGCCGCGCTTCTCGGGCGGATCTGTGGGGCTCGATACTCCGGCAGGCCCGTATGTCTCCGTCAACCCGAACGGAACGATGCTGAAGGTCGCGTTCGGCATGACTCGCCGCGCGTCCTCAGTTGGGACGTGCGCGATTCGCAACATCGGCAACGTCACGCCCTTGCGATGCGCTACCTCGATTACTTCATTGCCCAGCACGCCGAACATGACGGTCGCTTTTTCCCGGCAGAGTAAATCCACGGCGAGCGTCGCATTGAATGCCTCGGTGAAGACCAGCGTTCCTCCGTTCACCATCATGGTCATTAGGCCCCAAATGCTTCCTCCGCCATGGAAAAAAGGCATCATGCTGAAGAAAACGTCGGTTTCCGAAATGCCGGTGCGTCGCGAATGCAGAATGGCATTGGCGACGATCCCACCCTGTTCCAGCATCACGCCCTTGGGAAAGCTCGTGCTTCCCGATGTGTACTTGATCATGCCCAGATCGCCGGGCTTCGACTCACTCTCCATGTGCTGCGCAAGCTCGCGGGCATTCTGATCGGCTGAGCCAAGCGCCTCGAGTGCCGTGAAATCGAACGCACCGCGACGGGCGCCGCCGCAACGATGAAGAATGATCACATTGCGCAGTTCCGGCAGTTCCGAGCTGAATAGACAGCCGGGCCGCGTCGTCGCGGCAAATTCGGGGCAAATCTCCCCAAGCATTTCCGGCATGCTTAACGAGCGAAACGCATCGAGCATCACCACGTGACGCGCCTCGGACTGGGCGATGAGATACTTGATCTCCGCGGCCTTCAGGAAAGTATTGATCGGCACCACGATGGCGCCGATGCGCATGATGGCGAACGATGCGACAACCCATTCCGGAGTATTTGTCATCCAGAGCACAACTCGATCGCCGTGCCGCACCCCGATACTCGCAAGCCCCGCCGAAACATCGCGCACACGCCTGATCAGAGTCTCATAGGTGAGTCTTCGGATCTCGCCGGCATCGTTGGCACCGACCAGTGCGTTGCGATCAGGGACCCGCGTCTTCGCAGCAAGCAGCGTGCGCCAAACGGTTTGGGATCGAAGCTTGGTAAGTTCGTGCGTCATCTCTTCACGATCTCGCGGTGGAGAGAACGCCGGACGCATTGATTATCCGCGAGCGCTAGGTAGCAGGCTGCAATACCACTGGCGCTGCGAGAGTGCTGCGCCGTTCACGCAGAAGCAGGCTGAGGAACCCGGCGACCGCCACCAGGCCTGCCATGCCTAGCAGCGCCGGGCTGTAGCTGCCGGTCGCCTCTTGGGTCTTCGCCAGCGCATAGGATGCGGAAGACGAGAAAGGGATGAACATCATGCACAGACCGAATGCCCGTCCCACGCCGTCGGCGCCGAACTCCACTGCAATCGCTGCGCCAAGCAACGTGAACCAGCCGCCGCCGATGCCGATGAGCACGCAGCCTGCGACTATACCCGGCAGCGCGGAGCTGAACGAGAGCAGGGTCGCACCCGCGATCAGCACGACGGCCATGCTGAAGAACGAGGGGCGATTGCCGAAGCGATCGGAAGCCATGCCCACCAGCGGCGTTGCAAGCACATGCGCCAGACTGATGAGCGCGAGCAGCGAGCCTCCGGTCTGCGTGCTCAGACCACGGGTCGATGCGTAGGGCGCGATGTTCTGGATCACCGCGCCGTTGAGCGCCACCATCGGCAGATAGATGCCGACCAAAAGCCAAAAGTTCTTGCGTGCGATGACATCACGCCAGCTGAGCTTACCGGGGCCGGAGGCATGCCCACCGCCATGCAGGTGACCAGCGCCCGCCGGCTCACCGTCTGCGCTCATGTAGTGCCGGCCCTCCAACTCTGTGGGTCGGTCGCGCACCAACCAGAGCGTCAGCGGCACGACCAGCACCACAATGAACACACCACCGCCGCGCCAGATGAAGCGCCACCCGAAGCTCGGCAACATGTGAGCAATCAGGGGCGGCAACAAAACGCCCGCCAGACCCATGCCAAAAGCGCTCAAACCCAGCGCCAACCCTCGGCGCCTGACGAACCAGCGTGAAATTAGGGCGTTGGTCACGACTGCCGCGGACAGTGTGAGGGCGACCGGCGCGACCACCCAGTACAACGCCCAAATGTGCCAGACCGCTGTCGCAGAACCGATGCCGATATAGAAGAGGGCCATGCCCAGCAGCCCAATGGTCAGGAGGCGGCGCGCCGGATACTTATCCGCAAGGGCGCCAACGAAAGGTGCAAGGAGCGCACACACCAGGGCCATTCCAAAAAGACCCAGGGTCAATGAACTGATCGGGGTGTGCAACTCCACCGACAAGGGCTGCAAAAACAACGAAAAAGCGTTGTACGTCAGCCCATTTGCCACCGTCATGGAGACAATACTGACGGCGACGATACTCCAGCCGTGGTACCAGCCACGCGTCTGCGCCGCATTTGCGCTTACGTTCATCTTCCAACCCCCCGCAGCAGCCTTAAAATCGCCCCGTTGCTCTTGGCTCTTTAGCGGCCATTGTGCGTCAGAAACGCCCGCCTGGATACTCGCGGTAGAGCATACCGCACCGGCACATGGCTATTTGGTTACAATTGCCCGGGTCACCATGGCAAGAGGCTTGGGGGGTGAATCGGCGCCCGTCCTCGTCGAAGGGTAATTCATGAAAATAAGTGCAAGAAACTCTTTCGAAGGCACCATCTCGAAAATCGTACGTGGTTCTGTCAGTACGGAGGTGACGCTGCGTATTGGCCCGGCAATGAAAATCGTCTCGGTCATTACGACGAATTCTGCCAAGCGCCTCAAGTTGAAGAAGGGTCAGACCGCTCACGCCCTCATCAAGGCCGATAGTGTGATCATCGGCGTTGACTGATCGGAACGAAAAGCCTGTGCAATTCGATTGCTTGCCGGTCACGCGTGCAGAACAGAACTGCTCCATCCTGTGGTGCCCCGCCACACGCCGCGCCGCGGTGATCGACCCAGGCGGTGACCTCTACCTGATCGAATCTTTCCTCGAATTGGAGGAACTGACGCTCGAACTGGTGCTCGTCACTCACGGCCACGTCGATCATGCGGGTGGTGCGGCGCAACTCGCGGCAGCCGCAGGGGCGCGCCTCGAAGGGCCGCATCGCGGCGATGAGCACCTGGCGCGGCAATTGGCCGAGCAGGGACGGCGATTGCACATGCCGGCAACGGACTTCTCACCTGATCGTTGGCTGGACGACCGCGACGAAGTCCGCTTCGGCCAAGAAACCCTGAAGGTGCTGCATTGCCCTGGACATACTCGCGGCCACGTCGCGTACTTTCACCCCGGCCGACGCCACGCTTTCGTGGGCGATATCCTATTCCGTCATGCAATCGGCGCCTGGGAACATTCTGACGGCGACCTGGCGCAACTGGTGCACTCGATCCGCGACAAGCTGTTCGCGCTTGGCGACGACGTCAGTTTCACACCGGGCCACGGCGAGACCTCGACCTTCGGTCATGAGAGGCTCAGCAACCCCTTTGTGGGCGAGGAGGCAATGCGGAGATGGTGGACGAAGAAGGGCGCGCCGCCGCGTCCGGCGGCCTGAACGCCTCATCCCAGAATTGCGGCCCTGCTTGCTTTGCGCACTGGCAGATGGCATTGATTTCGATCTGGTCCCTGATGAATGCCGCGTATCGAGGAGAATCGAATTGATGAGAAGCACCTGACCATTTGTCATGCACGGTCGATAGGCATCCGGCCTCGATGAGCCGAGCAACGAAGCTGCTGCAGATATTCGCATGCCGGCCTGCAACAGGTGGACCAAACCCTTGCGTCGAATAAAAGAATACATCTTCGAACACTTCGACGAACTCCTCCCGGCGACGGAACCGGCCGTCGATGTTGACGTTGCACGCTTGGCTCGAAAGGAAGTAGGCGAATACGTAGTCCTCTAGTTCGCTCGATTTCATGTGAACATCCTGCCTGAGGAATGATTGAGAACGTCCATTCCATCACAGATACTTAAGGTTGCGTTCACGGACAAACGTGTAATTGGCCCAATGGTCTAAGTTGGCTCGAACCGAGACTACCAGCTACCAGTTCTCAATGGCGACATACGATGACGACCCCGGTTAGCAAAATCATGAGCGAAATTGCGGATCGCGAAGCAATCCGCGAGTGCCTTTACCGATATTGCCGCGGGGCCGATCGGCTCGATGCGGAGATGGTGCGCAGCGCCTATTGGCCTGATGTGGTGGATACCCATCTCGAGTTTACAGGGAATGCCGAGGAATTCATCGCCTGGTCCTTCCCGCGAATGAAAACCATGGATCAGAATCAGCATTTCCTCAGCAATATATTGATGACTATCCGTGGAAACATCGCGGATGTGGAGTCCTATTTTTATGGTTTCCATCGAATCAACGGGCCGAACGGCAAATTCGACGCGATCGGTGCCGGCCGCTATGTGGACCGCTTGGAGAAGCGCGGCGAAGAATGGCGCATCTTGCAACGACTGGTGGTGACGGACTGGTTCCGCCAGTATCCGGACTCCGCCGACTGGTCGAAAGGCATGCTGGGATTCATGATCGAACCGGGTGGGCGCTTTCCCGACGATGAGAGCTACAAGCGCATCCGAATCGAATAGCGGCAGGATGCCGAGCCGCGCGGATGGCAACTTACGTATTGATCCACGGTGGAGCGCACGGCGGGTGGTGCTGGCGCCGCGTTGCGAGGATCTTGCGCGCCGCCGCGCATGAGGTCTATACACCGACCTTGACCGGCCTCGGAGAACGCTCTCACCTGCTCGGACCGCACGTCGATCTGGACTTGCATATCGCCGACATTGTCAATGTTTTCAACTACGAGGATCTGAGCGACGTCATTCTTGCCGGGCACAGTTATGGCGGGATGGTGATCACCGGGGTTGCGGATCGTTTGCCCGACCGCGTCGCCCAGCTCGTGTTTCTGGACGCGCTCCAGCCGCGAAATGGCGAAGCCATGGCGGATCTGGCTCCGGCAATTCTCGGGGTCGGGAGGCGCAGGACCGCGGATGGCGTTGAACTTACCTTGTTACCAGGGGAGCGCAAGCCGAGCGATTTCGGCATCACGGATCCGCAAGACGCAGCCTGGCTCGCCGGCAAGCTTGCGCCCCACCCTCTCGCCTGCTTCACGCAACCGTTGCAGCTCTGCAACGAGGCGGCGGTATTCAAGATTCCGCGTACCAGCATCTACTGCCCGGTCACCGTGGCGCACTGGCCTCCGGAAATGGCAGCGCGCACGAAAGCGCCGGAACGAGCTTGGCAGATCGATACCGGTCACGACCTGATGGTGACGCAACCGGAGGCGGTCGCACAGATGCTTCTTAGCCTGACCTGAGCGGTACGTCCCAAACAAGCGGCAGATTTCGGATCGAAAGAAGGCCGGGAAACACGGTGGTATCCGCACCCGGTTTCACGCGGAACTTGGGAATGCGCTTGAACCATTCGTCGAGCACGATGCGCAGTTCGCGCCGCGCGAGCGGCGCGCCAAGGCACAGGTGCACGCCTGCAATGAACGTGAAATGCCGGTTGGCCTTGCGTGCAGGATCGAATGTGCGGGGATCGTCGAACCGGGCGGGGTCGAAGTTGCCCCCAGGATTGAGGCACTGCACCGTGTCGCCTGCCTTGATGGTGACGCCGTGCCACTCGAAATCTTTCTTGGCGTGGCGCGCCGAGCTTAGGATGGGTTGGGTGCGGAGAAACTCCTCTACCGCTGATTGGATGAGCTCGGGATGGCCGCGCAGTTGCTGCTGAATCGCCGGTTCGAGCGCCATGCGACGGAACATCTGGCTCATTGTGGCGGCGACCGTATCCAGGCCGCCCAGCCAGAGGAACCAAACCATGCCGATCTTTTCCTCCTCGGCAACCGGCTTGCCGTCGATCCGACCGTGGACGATCGCCGAGACGAGATGCTCGTCGGGATTGACTTGCTTCTCTGCGATGAAGCTCCGTAGGAAGTCCAGAACGCCGCGCAGCGCCGCGGCCAACTTGTCGCGGCTATTGGCATGGAGGATGTCCCATTCCCACGCAAGAAACTGGTCGAACATGGACGCTGGAAAGCCCATCAGTCCCATGAAGATTCGCACGGGATAGACGCGCCCGAAATCCCAGGCGACGTCGACTTCGCCCTTGTCTGCGAATTCATCGATCATCCTGGCCGCCAGCTCGCGCATCTGCGCTTCCATGCGGTCGAGCCGGGAAGGAGAGAAATGGGGCATCAAGAAGTGGCGGTACTTGCCGTGCTCGGGCGGGTCGATCGCGAGCGGTATCGAGCGGAAGGTTTCCCCGATCAGCGCTTGAAACTCCGCCGCGCCCTTGTTCGAGAAATGCTCGTTGTCGGTATAGACGCGATTGATGTCCTCATAGTGCGATACCACCCAGCTGCCCCTGGCACCGCCGGCGAGGGCCAATGCAGGAGCCCCGGGTATTACCGGGTTGAAGAGCAGACGCGGGATCTCCGGCCCGCTCAGCCATTCGCAGGGTTCATAGGGATCGGTAAGGTCGTTGGGCGTGGAGCCTAGAGCCCATCTAAGATCGACCAGCCTGTCCTTCGGGACATTCGCTGGAGCGGGATGATCGACTCTGATCATGTCGAGTGTGCGCTGTTTCACTATGGCCTCCCCAATTCCTCGTGCCGTGCCTGTCGCCCCCAGGAATATGACACATCGGCAAGATCGCCGGTATGGCGCCCTCTTACTCTACAGAAGGCGCACACTTTGCACGAGCCAGAACTCGTCGCCTAAATTCTCCTGGCCCATGTCCGTAAGGCCAGGATCAGACTTAGAATCGAAACGCCGACAGGTACAGCGCTTATCGGGAGGACGTATGACCGGCAGGATTGACATCGATCGATTTTGTACCACACCGACCAACGATCCTTACTGGAACGAAAGCGTGTGGTTTTCCTTCTCGATCCCCGATCGCGGCATCCACGGCATGGTCTATTACTTCTTCCGCCCGAACATGAAGCTGCTGATGGGCGGCCCGATTCTGTGGGATGGCACGGGTGCGCACACCTGGGACTGTCTTTATCACGACTGGCATCATATTCAGCCGATCCCCGAGGGTGCGGAGAAATTCGACTTCACCTCGCACACCACGCTCGATGTCAAGGTGATCGAACCGCTCAAAAAATACCATCTGCGTTATGACTGCAATGGCTTCCGAATGGATCTGTTGTGGACGGCGATTGCCGAACCGCATCATTTTCTCGGTATGGAGATCGAGGCAACCGGCGCGTCGGCCGACAACCGCATGCACTTCGAACAAATGGGCCGGGCGACGGGCCGTCTCGAACTGCATGGCAAGGCCTACGATGTAGACAGCTATGCACTGCGCGACTCATCCTGGGGCCGGCGTCAAATCGATAGCGTCACGCGCGGCAGCTATTTCTGGGCGATCGCGGACAAAACCACTGCCTTTCACGCCCAGACCAAAGGCGACGGCGCTGACCAGGAGGTGGTAGGCGGCTTTTTGACGCGGGACGGCAAGACGGTGACCCTCGCTGCGGGAAGCCGGATCGATACGGTCATGGGGAAACTGACGCCCGATAAGTTTCGCCTGCGCCTCCGCGACCAGAAGGGCCGCAGCGCCGACATTACCGCGCGCGTATTCAGTAATTTCATGTTCAATGGCTTTCCACGGAACCAGGTCGTCTGGTCGCTGCTCGAGGCCGACTTCGGCGGCGGCGTGAAGGGCTGGGGCGATATCCAGGAGTTCCAGCCGATGGAACAGTTTCGCCGCATGGTGCGCGGCGGCAACAAATAGCGGGGGATGTCTGCGAACGGATCGAGGCTCCGCTCGCCATCGATGGCGATTGCGCGGCTCACTGCACCAAATTAAATTGGGTGATGGCGTAAGTTACTGAGGCCGGCGGCCTCGCCCCTGTTGGGTTCCCCTCCTCCGTACCCTGCCGCTTCTTATCCCATTCGTCATATAACCAGGCTTCAATCGCCGCGAGAATGACATCCGGCGTGCTGTCATCTTCGACGATCCATATGCCGTGCACTTCCCCCATCAGCGGCGGCGCGCCTTCGTTACCGGAGTCCGTATAATAATTTGCGTGATAAAAATAGTAGCGAGTCATGCGCTGAAGTATATCTCACCAAGGCCATGAGTTGCCGGTTCGAGGCCGCGTCGGCGTTCTCCCACTCCCTGTTGCGAGTTATCGGACGGCATTTTGCATGGCGCCGTGAAATGGTGCGCGAGCGCCGCGGATGCATACTGAGCAGATAGCCCGAACTGCCCCAGCCGCGCGCACCGATGCCTACCTCATCCGACCTTCGCAATTCACGAAGCGCTCTGAGACTTTTGGGTTCCTCGAGAGAAACCATGGGCCTGTTAGCATGTGCGGCGCGCCATTGGAGTTCGGACAACGGCTCGAACACGGGCGCGGCGCTGGCATTTTACTCCGCATTCTCATTGGCACCGCTGCTGATCATCATACTGACGCTGGCTGGCTGGATCGTGGGCGCCAATGAAGCTTACGACCAGATCGGCGCGCAGCTCAACTCGCTGTTCGGACCGGCGACCGCCACCATCCTTTTGGGTGCCATGAAATCTTCGCAGTTTGGGCAAGGCATGATTGCCACCGTCACCAGTATCGGCACGCTGCTCGTAGGCGCCACCACCGTGCTGGCTGCCCTGGAACAATCACTCGAGCAGATTTGGGACAGCATTGAGCTGGTTCCGAGCGGGGTCAAGGGTTGGCTGCGCAGACGATTCCTTTCGCTGGGCTTCATTCTCGCTCTGGGGTTTTTATTGCTGATTTCTCTGACCATTACGACGGCACTATCTGCCGTTCGCAACCATATCGCACGGGATCATGCGGCCTTGGTCGGTATGATCGGCGGCGCGGATTTCCTGCTCTCTTTGGCCATGGTCGCACTGCTGTTTGCATTTATCTATCGCTACATGCCGGCGCGCCGGCTGCCGTGGAGCGTGGTGTTGGGGGGCGGTCTTCTAACGGCCGTGTTATTCAATTTGGGCCGGTGGGGAATTGGAATTTATCTTGCCCACTCGACTCAACCTTCCGCATTTGGTGCAGCGTCCTCCTTCGTTGCGTTGCTCCTGTGGCTGTATTACACGGCGCAGATATTTCTTTTTGGCGCCGAGTTTACGGCTTGCCTGGGCGGCATTCGCGAAAAGCTGCAACGCACGGCGGACGCTTGATACCAGGAGGGTGCTCACTCCCTCTCTTTCACGATACGTCCATTGAGAGGCTGCACCGGACGCACGTCATGCGGGTACAGTTGTGCGAAGGCACGAATCTGCTTTGGCGAGATGGTCACCGGGGTCTTCAGCACATACCAAATCACACCCTCGGTGCAAGGCGGCGCAGTCGCCGATCCCGTGTACATGTAATAGTCGGCAACGTTCCGGGGCAGCAGATCGGAGGGGTTTACCGCAAGCCCCGCGACCACATTTTGCCCCTCTTTGGGCGGCATGTGTTCCCAAATCTGTTCGAGCGTGTCGTTGGCGCGTCCTGCTTTCAACAGCACGGCCACACCGGCGACCTTGCCATCGCTGGTTTCGTGCATCAAGTGCAGCACCATGGCGAATGGCTTGCCGTGAATGTGTTCCTCGCTCGGATGGTGAAAGTGGAACTGCACGAGCTGATAGCGTTGATCTCCAACCACGAGGAAATCGCCACTGCCCGGGCCGTAATAATTCACTCGGATGGTGTGGCCGTTGTTGATCACATATTCCAGCGGGCCGCTTCGATAATCGAAACGCAGCGCTGGCAGGCTCGCTTTCTGCGTGTGTTTGATGTCGATGGGGGATTGCTCTTTTCCTCTACAGGCGGCGTAAGCGGGATCGAGGTCGCCCCAATGATCGCTGCCGCGCGCACCCTCATAGTCCCAAGGCGTCTTCCATGGCGACATGTAGGGGTGATCCCCTTGCGTGTTTTGGGAGTGTGAAATCATGGGCAACAAAAACACGGCAGCGGCCACACACCAGCCGGTACGGATGGAGCGCCCTCGCGCTGATCGTTGCCTGTCGGATCGCATCGACGTTGCAGCTGCCGGCTCAGGGAACCGCCTCTTCCCCGTGCAGTGTCGTGCGATGCATCAGCCGCTTGCTGTCCAGCGCATAGGTGTCGGCGCGGTGCATCGTGCCCGTGTTGTCCCACAGCAGGAAGTCGCCAACTTTCCACTTGTGGCGGTACACGTACTGCTCCTGCGTGGCATAGTCCTGCAGGCGGCACAGCATCATGCTGCTTTCTTCGGGGCTCACCTCGTGCACGTAGAGGGACGTCGCGCCCATGAGCAGCGAACGGCCGCCATGCTGGTGATGCCAAACGAGCGGATGTGTCCGCGACGGGCGCGTGCGCCAGCGTGTCAGCTCGGCCGCCGTCGGCTGCGCGTGTACCAGCCGCTGTGTGGCTTCGAGCGCGTGGCGGACCTTGACGTCCTGCAGCGCCTTTTTCTCAGTTTCCGGAAGGTCCTCAAAAGCAGCATAGGTATTGCAGATCAGCGTGTCGCCGCCCTCGTCCGAGAGCACCTTGGCGGTCAGCATGGTCGCCTTGGCCGGATAGACGTCGTTGGCTCCATCGATGTGCCAAAAAAAGGCGCCGCGGGTATAGTCGGCCGTGTCCGAAACGGTCGGATCGAGCGAGATCTTGGATACGCCATCCTCGCCCAGCGGCACGACCTTGCCAATCGTCTTGGCAAACTGCAGCTGCTCCTCGTCAGTCAGGAACAACTCCCGGAAAACGAGTGCACTGCGTTCGACGAGCAGTTTCTCGATTTGTTTAGAAAATTCCCCGCCGATGAGTGCCTTCCGGTCAGCTTGTATTTCGCTTCCGACGCGCGGAGATAAGTCAATGGTCTTGAACATAATGACACCTCAATCTAAACAATCCGCCTGCGCAAGGCCGGTCGCCCTCTTGAACAGCCTGGCATTCCGACCATCCTCGTACAGACGGCCAGGATCACCCTGTAGGATATAGAAAGTTGCCTATAACGGCACTCGTGCGCAAGCGCGCCGGCCTCGAATCGCGGGCAGGTGGGCGCCTGCCGCGGAGTTGCAGATCACGCTCCGTCAGAATTTTGCGCCAAACTCGACGCCCCAGATTGCAGGCGCGCTCCACGCCGCACCGATGCCGAAGCCGTTGTACTGGACCTGGGTCCGGTAGCGGCTGTTGGCGACGTTATCGCCGTACACGGCAACATAGTATTTGGTGGACGGATGCGTCCATTGGGCGCGCACCGCCAGCGTGGCATACGCGGGCTGCTGGAACTGTGTGCCCGATGGGCTGAAGTAAATCCTCGACGTGTAGTAAAGGTTGCTCGAGAGCGCATATTCGCCGGTACCGGTCCGGCCGGTCGAAACTCGCGGCCCGAGGGTGGCGGTGTAGTCGGGCGCGTGCTGCATGTGTACGTCGTGAAGAACGGTGCCACTAATCACGTAAGCATAAGTGCCTGGCGAGCAGCTGGCAGCGAGCGCCGGCGGCGGGTTGGCGGGACAGGTCGCGTAGATCGGGGCTCCTATGACTTGTCCGCTGGCATTGAGTGAGCCGCCGAATTGCAGGTAGCGCGCATGGGTCCAGGCCGCGCCGGCATTCACCTGGAAATAATCGTTCAGGGTAAAGTGGAAATCGTCCTCGATGCCATAGATCCGGGAGTCCGCGGCGTTGACGATATACGCCTCCGCACCTGCGAGGAATTCTGAAACCTGAAGGTTCTTGTAGTTGTACAAAAAAGCAGCTGCCTCGTTGGCAATGCGGTGATCGTCGAACTTGTAGCCGACCTCATACGCGTGCACATCTTCCGGCTGTACGTTATTGCACTTATAGTTGTCGAATGAGTCCTGGCAGGAGCCGCCGACGTCGAGAATCGCGGCCTTGTAACCCTCGGCATAGGATGCGTAAACGTTCGAATCATCCGTCAGCTTGTAGCGTAGGACCGCGCGCGGTGTAGCTTTGGTGCTGTTGATGCTGGGCACTTTGATCTCTTGGTTCGCGTTCTCATTCGGACCAGGAGCAGGATTGTTGTAATAGGCATCAATCACAGCATCGTGCGCGTAGCGCACGCCCGCGGTGAAGAAGAGTTGCGGCGTGATCTGATACGTCGCGTCGACGTAGCCGGCTTCGTTCTGCGTCGTCGTGCTCGAGCCACCCAGGCGAATCCGGCCTATGGTCTCAATGTCGTTATCGATGTAAGTGACATACGTATCCCGATAGCTCAAGTAGTAAAGTCCTGCGGTCCATTGCAGGCGCGGACCGGGCTTGGAGGTCAGCAGAAATTCTTGGCTGGTGGTGTAATCGAAGATCGGAAGTCCCAGCTGAAAGATCGGGACAGCGACTTGTTGGAGAGCTTCCGACTGATCGACGTTCTCTTGCCGATATTGCGAGAGGGACGTGAAATTGGCGAAGCCCAGATCGGCCTTGACCGTCGCGGTCAAGATATCGGTGTCGTTGGTATACTTGCGCGGTAAATTCGCCGCAATTTGGTTCGGATTGGTCGTATAGGTTCCCGGCACGGCAAGTGTCTGGATACCCCACGGCATGCCCGTCGTCGGGTTGATGCTCGTGTCGGTATTGGAATTGAGCATCTGGGTGCTCGGGTCATCTTGATTGGAATGCGTGTAGCGGAACAGCGCCGACACTGCGTCCGTGAACTGGATCTTGAGGCCGGCACGGACCGTCCAGTTCTCATAGGCGGCGACATGGCTGTCGTCGTCCACGATGTTGGTGATGAAGCCGCTCCCCTTGCTGTACACGCCCTCGACATCCGCGGCCACGATCCCGAAACCCCCGGTCGCATAAAGCTGATACTTTTGGGAGTCAAACCGGCCATAGGAAACCTTTGCCTCCGCATGCGGCTCAACGGTCGGGTCGGCGGTCGTCACGAGGATCGCGCCGCCCGTGGTGTTGTGGCCGAACAGGGTGCCCTGCGGGCCCTTGAGGACTTGGATGCTCGAGACATCCATCAGTTGGAAGTCGGATGCCAGTGGGTTGGGTGAATAAAAGCCGTCGATGTAGACGCCGACGTTCGAGCCGCCGCCCGAGGTCGTGATGCCGGTGCCGATTCCGCGGATGGTCGGCTGTGCAAAGCCCGTCTGATAATCGAAGCGCAGCGCCGGGGTGAGCTGCTGGATGTCGCCGAGGTTTTGCACATTGGCGGTCTCCAGCTGCGCCTGGCTGAGCGCTGTGATCGAGATCGGCACGTCGACCGCGTTCTCAACGCGACGCTGCGCAGTCACGACGATCTCCCCGAGACCGCCCTGCGCCTCGGGTGCAGCGCTCTGCGCGTACGCATTGGTTGTTGCGAGAAGAAACGCGAAGGCGCCCACGACCGAACCACGCAATAGGAATATCCCAAGGTTCATCGCATCCCCCCAATCGACTTGTATTTGACGTCGACTTATTTTGTTGAGGCATCCTAACAAAAACGCCGCAAAGTGCATAATTTCTGGTCTGAGATGGAAATATGGGTGGTTATTTCGCAAAGAAACATGAAGCCGCTCGTGTTGCGCCGCGGCAGTAAGCTGCGGGTCAAGTGGCTGGGCCGACCGTGCCCTCGTTCCACCTAGCTACCCGGGACAACGCCCTCATCACGCCCAGGCAATTCGGCCCATGATCCTGGCTGCAAATGTCCCCTTGGCTTCGCACCAGTTTGCGAAAATCGTCCACTGGCAGGCACAGTCACCCGAGATGAAACGAACATGCACCCGTTGAGCAGTTACACCTTCGCCGATCCTAAGGTCATGCAGGATCCGTATCCCTACTACGAGCGTTTGCGCGAGGAAGACCCTGTGCACTTCGATGAGGGCATCCAGACCTGGCTGGTGACCCGTCATGACGACATCTTGGCGGTCGCCCGAAATACCGAAGTCTTTTCGGACCAGATGCGCGTTTCCAACGCGATTCGTTCGCCGTTTCAGGACGAAATCGGCGAGTACATGAAGCGCGAGGGCTTCTTGGTGTTGGCCCAGACGGACGGCTTCAAGGTCGATGGCGAACTGCACACGCGCCGCCGCAAGCTGGTGACGCCTGCCTTTACGGGGCCGACGGTCGCGGCCTTGGAAGCGCGGGTGGCTGCGATCTGCCGCAACAAAGCGGCTGCGTTCCTTGGCAGGTCAGAGGCCGATTTGGTGAGCGAATACGCGATGCCCATACCCATTCTGGTCATCTGCGACACCTTGGGGTTGCCCATGGATCACGTCGATGAAATCAGCGCCGGGGCGGACTCGATGGTGGCCCAGTCTGGCGCGGGGGCGACACGGGAAGTCGCCTACCAGCACGCCCACAACGTCATGCAGCTGCAGCGCTTCGTCCGGAAAGCCATCGAAGAGCGCCGCCACAATCCTGGCACCGATCTCATTTCGCAGCTCGTTCATGCGCGCATCGATGATCCCAGTGCACCGCAGCTCACCGATAAGGAACTGACGTCGATTTCAACCGTCGCCGTGGCCGGCGGCGTAGATACCACGCGCAACAGCATTGCCTTTAGGCTGC
>Ga0116129_1000143_pt1 | contig 51741 bp, 40 predicted proteins | sample June2015DPH_17_2_FD_89732 | JGI IMG/M metagenome (GOLD analysis project Ga0116129, IMG submission 89732) | Peatland microbial communities from SPRUCE experiment site at the Marcell Experimental Forest, Minnesota, USA - June2015DPH_17_10 | ecosystem: Environmental > Terrestrial > Soil > Wetlands... | reverse complement strand
CTCACTCATCGAAGCTCAATAGTGCGGGGTCGATGAACTCTTTCCGCTCCTCATACCAGCGATACAACCGGGCGATGGAATCGTCGATCTCGCGGAATTGAAAATCCGGAATCTCGGCCAGCATTCGAGCCGCGTCGCCGCTGCATTCGGTTCCCATGCCTTCCTTCTTGACGACGATGGGGAGGTCCTGACCCGAAGCGCGCACCACTTTTTGCGCCAAGGTCAGCAGATCGAGCGAGCGGCCGGTACAGACGTTGTATTGGCGATGCTGCAGAGGCTTCGCCAGGAAGCATTCGAGAATCCAGCCCAAATCTTCGACGTCCAGATAGTCGAAGCGCGCGTTCTGCCGGACCACCACGGGCAACCCGCACACGGCGCGGCAGCACGCGTTGGAAATAAAGCGGACGCGCCAGTCTTCGTGCGGTCCGAAGACGCCAAAGAGGCGCAAGTCGTAAACCCGGTCCATACTTTCGACGGCCTTGGCGCAGACGTATTTCGAAAAACCATAATCGTCGGCGGGAACGTGGGCGTCAAAGTAATCCTCGGACATGCGCGGGATCCAATGCTCGCGGCTATAGACCGCGCCGGAGCTGAGAAACAACATCCGGCCGAAGGCATGCGAGTTGCGCGCGAGGTTGAAGAACATGCGGCAATTGCGATCGAGCAAGGCCGGGCTCGATGCCAGGCCGCGGTTCGAACGCTCGGAGGCGGCGTGAATCACCGCGTCGAACCGGTGGCGCTCGAGGTACACGCGCACGGCGTCCGTATCGAGTAAATCGAGCTGGGTCCGGTTGGGCGCGGCGACAACGAAGGGCGGCGCATATTGCTGCGCCAGATTGCGTCCGATGAATCCGCTGCCGCCGGTGATGAGGATCTTCATAATTTACTCGGGCGTTTCATTCCGGCAGGGGCTGCACGATCATGTTGGCGTAAAACTCGTCGCGGTCGAGGAACGGCCAGAGATCTTCGAGCGGCTTCGACACCATCGACCCATCGGGGCGCTGCATGGAAGAGAGCCTGGGGCCGCGCACTTCGTCGGGAATCACCAGAACGTCGCACACCACCGGGCCGGGCGTTTCCAAAACCTTGCGGACCTGCTCGCGCAGCTTGGTTTGCGATTCGATGCGGACGGTGGGCAGGCCAAACGCGGCGGCGACTTTACAAAGATCGGGGATGGAGATGCCGGTACGGCTGTCGCAACCCAACTGGGGCGAGCCGAAGAAGTTGGTTTGCGAGGCGCGCATGGAAGCATACCCGCCGTTGTTCAGCACGAAAAACTTGATGGGCAGGTTGAGGCGCGCCACGGTTTCGAGTTCCTGGATATTGAACTGGAACCCGCCATCGCCATCCACGCATACGGTGCGGCGGCGGCCTCCGGCGATGCATACGCCGATGCTACCGGGCAGTCCGTTGCCCATGGAGCCCAGGCCGGCGGTGTGGTAGATGCGCTGGCCGGTGCGCGTGGGGCAGGCGAAGAGGAAGATCTCAATACCGGCGCCGGAACTGCCGGAAATCATGAGGTCTTGGGGCGTGGTTTCCTGGCCGATGATTTCGGCGAGATGGTAGATGCTCACGGGGCCTTCGGGCTTGCGATGGTCCTCGGTCACAACGGGGTAGCGCGTTTTCCACTCGGTGCAGCGCTTGTTCCAGCAGGTGCGGTCCTTGGGCTGAACGGCGTTGGAATGGCGCGGGATCAAGCGCGGCGTCTGGGACGGCATCTGGCGCGAGCTCTGTCGCAACATCTGGCGCAACATCTCACCCAGGAAGTCACCGGCATCGGCGCAGATGGCCGTATCGATGAACGGGGCGAGCTTGCGGATTTCGGCGGGGTCGATATCCACCATGACTTTGTGCGCGGCGCGCGCGAATTTTTCGGGCGCATAACCGGTGATGGCGAAATCGAGACGGGCGCCGACGCTCAATAGAAAATCGCAATTCTGCAGCGCGAAGTTGGCTCCGCGGCTGGCCAGCGAACCGGGACGGCCCACGAACAGGGGGTCTTCGCTGGAGATGATGTCGGCGGCGCACCAGGTGGCTTCCACGGGGATGCGCAGCAGATCGAAGAGCTTGCGGAACTGGTCTTCAGCGTGGGCAAGGCGAACCCCATTGCCGATCAGGATGAGCGGACGCTCGGCGCGATTCAAGGCGTCGATGGTTTCGCGAACCTGCGCGGCCAGGTCGGGCTGGCCTTCTGCTTGAGTATCGGGCCGCGGGGTGGCGGCGGGACGGGAATCCTCAAACGGGGGCAGATCGGACGCATCGATGGGGGCGGCTTGCACGTCGAGCGGGATATCGATCCACACTGGGCCGGGACGTCCGGTCAGGGCGAGGTGCACGGCTATTTCCAGATGGAAGCGGATGCTGTGCGGGTCGAGCACGGTCACGGCGTACTTGGTCAGCGGCTTGACGATGGAGACGATGTCGATTTCCTGCACACCCAACTGGCGCATGCCAAGCGGGGCGCCGTCGGGCGCGAACATACGGTCGGGGCGCTTCACCTGGCCGGAAAGAAACAGCACCGGCGTGGAATCGAGCCAGGCGCCCGCGAGTCCGGTGATGGCATTGGTGCCGCCGGGGCCGGTGGTCACCATGGCGACGCCCAGTCCGTTGACGGCTTTGGCGTAGTTTTCAGCGGCCATGGCGGCGGCCTGTTCGTGCGAATTGCAGATTGACTCGATGGAGGGGCACTGCGCCAGCGAGGCGTTCAGATGCATGGCGCCGCCGCCGGGGACCAGGAAGACGTGCTTCACGCCCAGGTTGGCGACGAATTGGATGACGTAATCGGAGAGCTTCATGAGGATTCTTGGGCGGCTTACTGAGTCGGCTTACTGAGTTATGGTGAGAGCGGCTGTTGCCAATTGCCGCCCAGGTTGCCAACCTGCCCGACATTTTCACGATGGGTGTGAGCGCCGCCTGAAAGGCGGCTGCAGGCAGGATTGCCTGTACCACTAAGGACCAAATCGATTAGCTCGCGGACGGCGCCGTTGCCGCCGCCGGCGTGCGTTACCAGGTCGGCTTGGTGCAGCGCTTCGGGACGCGCATCGGCGGGAGCGGCGGAGAAGCCGGCTAGATCCATGGCGGCGACGTCGTTCACGTCGTCGCCCATGAAACAGATCTCCTCGAGGCGCAACGCGTGGCGGCCGGCGAAAGCGCGCAGCGCCGCGGCTTTATCCTTGCAGCCTTTGGTGATATCGGTGATCTCTAATTTGGCCGCGAACCGGTCCACCAAGGGGCTGTCTTCGCCGGAGATCAACGTTACCATCAGGCCCGCTTTGCGCGCCAGCGAGACGCCCATGATGTCGGCGAAGCAGAACCGTTTCCACTCGGCGCCGTCGGGACCCCACCAGACGCCGCCATCGGTGAGAACCCCATCGACATCGAGCGCAATTGCGCGGAGAGCGGTCATTTATGCCGCCGCGCCCACGCGCCGAAGTTTCTTGATAATGGGGTGCTCGCGCTCGGCCACGCCCTTGACGCCGTCGCCCAACGACTGTTCCACAATGCGGACATAGCTCACAATTTTCGAGATGCCGTTCGGTTCCAGCGAGGCGGCCTGGTCCGAACCCCACATGGCGCGGTCAAGCGTGATGTGACGCTCTACGCAGCAGGCGCCCAGCGCAACGGCGGCCACAGTGGAGGGCAGACCGGTTTCGTGCCCGGAGTATCCCACGGGCACTCCGTAGCGCGCGCGCATGGTGGTGATGGCCTTCAGGTTCAGTTCGGGATAATGCGCCGGATAGACGCTGCACGCGTGCAGCAGCACCAGATTCTCCGTGCCGAGCACGTCGACCGCATGATCGATCTCTTCGATGGTACTCATGCCGGTGGAAAGAATGACCGGCCGGCCTTTGGAGCGCGTGTGGCGCAGCAGGTTGTCATCGGTGAGCGAGGCCGAGGCGATTTTATAGCAAGGCGTGTCGAACTGATCGATGAAGTCGACAGCTTTTTCGTCCCAAGCCGATGCGAACCACGGCATCTTCACTTCGCGGCAGTAACGGTCGATCAGGCGATACTCGTCGTGGCCGAATTCCAGGCCGTGTTTGAGGTCGCCATTGGTGGCGCCGAAGGGGTTTTCGCGGGGCTTGGCCAGCTCTTCGGGCGTGTAGACCACTTCCACGGTGCGTTTCTGGAACTTCACCGCGTCGCAGCCGGCCGCGACGGCCACGCTGATCAGGCGCCGCGCGAGGTCGATATCGCCGTTATGGTTGATGCCGATTTCGGCGACGATGTAGCAGGGGTGGCCGTCGCCGATCAGCTTGTTGCCGATCAAAACTTCGGGGCGGGTTCCGTTGGTAATCGCGTTGCGCATTGTTTAAACTCCTACCTGAGCGGCCATCGATGCGACGCCGTGCAGGCTCTCCAGCATGTAATCGAGAATTGCCGGGGTAATCCCGGGGTAAAGCCCTATCCAAAAAACCTGGTTCATCACAAAATCGGTATTCTTCAGTTCGCCAACGACGCGGTATTCGCTGCCCCGATAGGCCGGCTGGCGCGTCAGATTGCCGCCGAACAGCAGGCGCGTGGCGATCTTGCGCTCTTCCAGCGCGTGCGTGACCTGGTTGCGGGTGAACGGCGCACCAGGCCGGACCGCGATGGGGAAACCGAACCAGCTCGGGTCCGAGCCGGCGGTGGCTTCAGGCAGAATGAAGAATTCTTCCAATTCGCGCAGGCCATCGCGCAGCGCGTCGAAATTGCGGCGGCGGGCGGCGATGAAGCCATCGAGCTTCTGCAATTGAGCGACGCCGACGGCTGCCTGCATATCGGTCACCTTGAGGTTGTAACCGATGTGCGAATACGTATACTTGTGGTCGTAACCGCAGGGCAGGCCGCCGAGCTGCCAATCGAAGCGCTTGCCGCAGGTGTTGTCGCAGCCGGGCGCGCACCAGCAGTCGCGGCCCCAATCGCGGAACGATTCCACCAGCGTTTTCAGCAGCGGCTTATTGGTGAGCACGGCGCCGCCTTCGCCCATGGTGATGTGGTGCGCGGGGTAGAAACTGGTGGTGGCCAGGTCGCCGAACGTGCCTACTTTGCTGCCCTGGTAGAGGGAGCCGACGGCGTCGCAGCAATCTTCGATGAGCCACAGGCCGTGGCGGCGCGCGAAGGCGGTGACCGCGGCGAGGTCGAAGGGATTGCCCAGCGTGTGCGCGAGGATGAGAGCGCGGGTGCGCGGCGAGAGCGCGGATTCCAGCTGCGCGACGTCTATATTATATGTGGGCAGCGTGACATCGACGAACACCGGCGCGAGGCCGTTCTGAATTATGGGATTGACAGTTGTAGGAAATCCGGCGGCTACAGTGATGACTTCATCGCCGGTCGCCAGGCGGCGGTCGCCAAGCTTAGGCGACGTCAGCGCGGAGATCGCAAGTAGATTCGCCGACGAGCCGGAATTGGTGAGCATGCAATCGCGTATGCCGAACCAGCGCGCGAATTCGCGCTCGAAGCGGTCGGCGAAGCGGCCGGCGGTGAGCCAGAAATCGAGGGCGGAATCCACCAGCAGGCGCATTTCGGAGGCGTCGAAGACTTTGCCGGAGACCGGTACGGACGATTCACCGGGGACAAAGGGGGGCGCCGCGAACTTCTCGGCGCAGTATTCGCCGGCGAGGTCGAGGATCTTGGCGCGCAACTCTTGGGTGCGGTCGATCATGGGCTGTATTTGCATTATTGGGGATAGGGTTGCCGTACACTATCCCGTATTTGGTTGTGTATGGGATGCTGCCTAAGGTTAGGGGTGCTTACAAATCGGCCAGCATGCGAGCCAGCTGTCCGACTCCAATTACCTCGGTATCGGCGCTGGTGAGATAGCGTTCCTTCCCCGAGTTCACCACAAAACGGCGTGCCGGTTTCAGGTCTTCACAAGCGATGTGGAAACCCTTCTCCGGCCGCGCCGAGAGTCCCCGCTTGATCTCGATAGCCCAGAGTCCGTGTTTCGGAATCTCCAGCAGCAAGTCGATCTCAGCCCCTGCAGCCGTCCGATAAAAGAGCGGAACCGCGCCTGCAGGCGCCGCTGTAATCGGGTTCTCGATCGCAAAACCTTCCCAGCTTGCGCCCACAACCGGGTGTCCCAGCAGATCCTCGTGGCTTTCGATGTTCAAAAGGGCGTGCACGATCCCGCTATCCCGGACGAAAACCTTTGGCGATTTCACCAGGCGCTTGCCGATATTGGTCTGGAACGGTTGCAGCCGCCGCACTAACATCAGATCGACCGGCAAATCGAGGTAGCGCGCGATAGTTTTCCCATCCACGGCAAGACCGCGCGCAAGATGGGCCGCATGGAACATGCCTCCCTGAACATGCGCCAGCATGGTCCAGAATCGATGGAGCGTGGCCGCCGGAATTCGCGGACCCAACTGCGGAATGTCCCGCTCCAGATAGGTGCGGATGAAGTCCTGCCGCCAGATCAGGCTGCGCGATCCATTGGCGGCCAAGAAGCTCTCTGGAAATCCGCCCCGCACCCATAGCTGGCTATGCTTCTCGGCCGGCGTTTCCAGCGCGTCAAGCGGCGAAAGCTCGAGTTAGGCGATCCGCCCGGCGAGGGTTTCCGGCTGCCGCAGCAAATCGACCGATGCCGACCCCAACAATAGGAAGCGGCCCGATTTTTTGCCCCGCCGTCGGCCTTGGTCGATCAACCCGCGCAAGGTTGCGAAGAGCTCCGGCGTCCGTTGGACTTCGTCGAGGATGACCAACTCGTCTTCATGCCCTGCCAGATAGAATGCCGCGTCGGCGAGCTTTTCCCGGTCGAGCGGCGATTCCAGGTCGAGATAGACGCTTTTTCGATCGGCTGCGACGGCGAGCGCCAGGGTTGTCTTGCCAACTTGACGCGGCCCCAGCAGCGCTACGGCGGGAAGATGATCGAGGCGGTCTCGAATCAGGGCTGGATACGCCGTGGTATCATCCCTGCAATTATGGCATACAACTCCACAATTACAAGCATCACTAAGGCAATTTCTGAGCAAATCGCTATGTTTGGTCAGACTGCCTGGTTTAGCGGGTCCGGCCCGTGCCCGGGGGGCCGGCGCGGACCAGGACGCGGACCAGGGGGCCGCCCTACAATTTCTTACGCGCACGCGGCCCTGCAGGCGGTCGATTGGCGTGTGCGGCGCGCCCAGCAACCGTTACGGCAGCGTCCGGCGCGCGTGCGCGGCGCTCAGGAACTGTCGGAGGATCTCGTTCGACGCTTCGTTTAGCGCCGCGGTTCCAGATCCGATTGCATCGAATCAAGCCCGCGGCGCACCAAACCGACCATCGTGGTTTCGGTTTCATTCGAAAAATTGAAGGCTTAGCCGCGCAGCTCGGGTGGTCGTGAAGCTGCCCGGCAAGCGGCATGTAGGCCGCGGCGTCGTCTTCCACGTTGAAATAATCGCGCACATTCTGGCCGCCGGAGCGGATCATCGGGCGCTCGCCGCGCGCCACCGAACGAACGGCGCCAGGCACAATGCGGTTCCAGTTCAGATCGCCGCCGTAGAAATTGCCATGGCGGATCACGGCCACCGGCAGGCCGTACGTGTGGGCGCAGGTCTTCGCGATCGGATCGGCGCAGGATTTGCCGGCGTGGCTGGGATGGCGGCCTTGCGGCGATCGCCGTAAGCTTTATCGGCCGACGCAACCGCGAACTTTTCAGCGCGGCATTCGCCGGCGAGCTCGAGGATCTTTGCGCACAGCTCGTTGGGTGCGGTGAATCATGGTCTGTACTTGCACTACGCGGCCCCGCCTCAAAGCGAATTTCGTAACTCGCTTCTCTCTACCCCCGTCTGTGGGTATAGGCACGCCCCTCTGCGGCTATCACGCGCTAGCTCTTTGGTTTCCAAGTAGTTCCACTTTTTAAGAACCCCTGGAGCGCAACGTGCAAGTAACATTCCCGCCCCCGACTGCGCCTAGAAGGTATCATTCACATGGCTGCTCACCGCATTTTCAACTACTTCGGGCGAATTCTGGTTGCCTGGCTGGCCGTTGTGGCGCTTGCCGCCTCCGAACATCATGGCGTCGTGAAGGCCAACGGCGTACCGGTCCCCGGCGCGACGGTCACCGCCACGCAGGGAGACAAGAAGCCCATCGTTACCACCACCGACGATAACGGCGTGTATTCCTTCGACGACCTTCCGGATGGCATTTGGACGATCACCGTGGAGATGCTCGGGTTCGCGAAACTCTCGCGCGAGGTCGGCGTCACCGCCGAGGCGGCCAGTCCGGAATGGGATCTGAAAGTTGCATCGTTGAGCGCCCTGAACGCCGATGTGGATGCCGCCAAGAAATCTGCGGCGGCTACGGCTAAGCCAACTACGCCTGCAACCGCAGGGGCGACTCCGGCGCCGCCCGCGGGGACTACTCCTACTCCGGCGGCGACGCCCGCCGCCACGCAAGCGGCCGCGCCGGCTGCTGCCACAACTCCCAAAACCCCGGCTGCGCCTGCCACGCCTTCTCTGCGCGCCGCCCAGCGCAATCTACAAAATGGCCGCGGCGGATTTCAGCAACTGGGCGTCAATTCCTCCGGCGATCAGTCGGATACCGGAGCAGCCACTGCCGATCTCGGCGGCGGCGATATCAATCAGAGCACGTCGGACGCATTTGTGGTCGGCGGCAGCGTTAACGACGCCGTTGGGATGCCGCAGCAGAACGATTGGGGTTTTGGCCGCGGCGGCATGGATATGGGCGGCGGCCCGGGCGGAATCGGTGGCCCCGGCGGTCCCGGTGGTCCGGGCGGCTTCGGCGGCCGCGGCGCTGGTGGACCCGGCGGTGGTCCGGGCGGCGTACCGGGCGGCGGCGGCGGTCCCGGGGGCATGATGGCCGGCGGCGGTCCCGGCGGTTTCGGCGGCGGCGGCCGCGGTGGTGGTGGACGCGGTGGCGGTGGACGCGGCGGTCCGGGACGCGGCGGGCGCAACCCGAACTCGTTCGGCAACGGCCGCAGAAATCCGCGCAATCAGTATACCGGCAACGTGGTCTTCACCTTGAACAATTCCATTTGGGATGCGAATTCGTATTCCCTGACCGGCCAGCAGACTCCCAAGCCGGCATACGCGCAGTTCAAGGCGGGCTTCACTTTCGGCGGCCCGCTCAAGATTCCTCACCTGTTCGACGATAGCGGGCACGGGGGAACCTTCACCGTCACCTACAATTTGAACCGTTCCCGCAGCGCGCAGACGCTTTTCGGAGAGATGCCCACCGCGGCCGAGCGCGGCGGCGATTTTGCCGGCGCCCTCAGCCCCACAACCGGCCAGCCCATTGTTATTTACGATCCAACCACCGGCCAGCCATTCCCCGGGGACGCCATACCCGCCAGTCGCCTCAATTCGGCGGCCGTGGGTTTGTTGAGCTATTACCCTCTGCCCAACCTGGTTGGAAACGCCAAGTACAACTACCAGATTTCGAACGCGCCCATCACCAATCTCAATAACCTCAACATCCGTGGAAACCATTCCTTCAGCCTGCACGATCAGATCACTTTCGCCGAGGGCTACCAGGATTCCAACGGCTCGACGCCCAGTATTTTCGATTTTCTCGACCGCACCCAGAGCGCCGGATACAATTTCAACCCGTCCTGGACGCATCGCTTCACCACGCATACCTTCAACCGGCTGGCCTATCAATTCACCCGCTCCACCAACACGGCGATTCCTTACTTCCAGAGTCAGAATATTAACGTGGCGCAGCAGGTCGGCATTGAAGGGACCGACCAGCAGCAGCTTTATTGGGGACCTCCTTCGCTTAGTTTCTCCAACTTCCAGGCCTTGAGCGACGGCAACCCGTCCTTGCAGCGGAATCAGACCAGCGCCATCAGCGATTCTCTGCAATGGGTCAAGGGTACGCATAACCTGACCTTCGGCGGCGATCTCCGCTTTCAGCAGTTCAATCCGGTGAGCGAATCGAACGCGCGCGGCAGCTTTACCTTTAATGGCGAGGCTACGGCCGCGCCGGGCTCCACCACCACCCAGACCAGCGGCTATGATATGGCCGACTTCCTGCTTGGCATTCCCGATACCAGCTCCATCGCATACGGCAACGCCGATAAGTATTTCCGTACGCGATGGTGGGACGTATACGTTAACGACAATTGGACCATCACGCCCAAGTTGAGCCTCTCACTGGGACTGCGCTGGGACTATTCGCAGCCATTCACTGAAGAGCAAGGGCGGCTGGTGAATCTTTCCATCGCTCCTGGCTTCGCTTCGGCAGTGCCGGTTTGCGCCACGTCCGAATTACCGTCCACTGCCGTAGGCACGTGCGATTCGGCCGCGTCGCTCGGTCTGCCCAGTTCCCTGCTGCGGCCCGACAAGCGCGGCGCCGCGCCCCGCATCGGATATGCCTATCGGCCGTGGATCAAGCACTCCACGGTGATTCGCGGCGGCTACGGAATCTACTGGAATACGTCGTTCTACCAGACCATCGCCACCCAGATGGCGCAGCAATCGCCGCTTTCCAATTCTTTCACCATTTCGAATACCACCGACAGCGCCACCCCGTATACCCTCCAGAACATCCTGTTGAACGCCAAGAGCATCGAGGCGGCCACCGGCGAGATCTCCAACACCTTCGCGGTCGATCCCGGTTTCAAGAACGGATACGCACAGGCCTGGCAGCTTTCCATTCAGCAAAATCTTACGGGATCGTTGGTGGTCACTGCTACCTACGCGGGTACCAAGGGGACCGATCTGCCGCAGGAATTCATTCCGAACACTTATCCCGCCGGCGCGGTCGATGTACCTACAGGGCTGCCCACCGGCTTCAAGTTCGAAACCACCGGCGGCAACTCCAGTTACGAAGACGGTACCTGGCAGATACAGCGCCGCATGCACAACGGACTCGCCTTCAACGTTGTGTACTCCTATTCGAAGCTAATGGACGACGGCATGCTCGGCGGCCGCGGTCAGGGCGCCGCCGTACTGGCGCAGAACTGGCTCGACTTGGAGGCCGAACGCGCTCTCTCTCCCAGCAATCAGACTCAAAAGCTGAACGCCACCATGCAATTTTCCAGCGGTCAAGGCTTGCACGCGGCCGCTTTGCTCAAGGGATGGAAGGCCACGGTCTTGAAGGATTGGACCATCAGTCCCACTCTCACTCTATACACCGGCATGCCCGAGACTCCGGTGCTTCCCAGCACGACCAAGGGCACTGGAATTACCGGACAGGTTCGCCCGGAGGTGATCGCGCCGCTCTATCCCGCGATCGCGGGCTATCCGTTCAATGTCGATGCCTTCACGGATCCGGCGGCCGGCCAGTGGGGTAATGCGGGACGCGATATCGTTACCGGTCCGTCGACCTTCGGCGTGAACGCCTCCGCCGCCCGTACCATCCGCGTCGGCGAGCGGAAGAACCTCGACATTCGATTCGATTGCACCAACCTGTTGAACCATGTAACTTATACTGGTTACAACATGACTTTTACCGGCGACCAGTTCGGTTTGCCGACCGGCGTCAACGCCATGCGTTCCTTCACTATGACAGCGAGGTTCCATTTCTAACATGACTAAGCGACCCATTATTGCTACGTTTCTCGTTTGCATACTTGCGGCTTTCGCGCAGCAGACTCCGCCCAAGACGCAGACGCCGCCGCCGGCCGATCAGAAACTAAATGGAGTCCTGGTTCCCAACAGCGGCGCGGTCATTAAGACCACCACGCAATTGGTGATTGAGACGGTCTTCGTCAAGGATAAGAAGGGTAATCCGGTCCCCGGACTTAAGAAGGAAGATTTCGCGGTCTTCGAGGACGGCAAGGCGCATGACATTAAGATCTTCGACTACGAGGAGCTATCGGAAACAGCCACTCTCGATGCCAACGTGGATATCGAATCCAAGCTGGAAAAGAAGAAGGAAGAGACTCCGAAGGAGCCGCCGGTAAAGTCGCTTACGGCGAATCAGATCGCTCCCGAGAAGCCGGGCGATCTGAAATACAAAGATCGCCGTCTGCTGGTTCTTTTCTTCGATATGACCGCCATGCCGATTCCGGATCAGTTACGCGCCCAGAAGGAAGCGCAGAAGTTTCTGAAGGATAAGATGACCCCATCCGACCTGGTGGCCATTATGACCTTCTCGAGCGACGTCAATGTAATTCAGGATTTCACCGACGATCGCGATCTTCTCTCCAAAGAGATCAAGAACCTCAGCGTGGGCTCCGGCCAGGGCTTCGACGAGGCCACCAACGACGACAGTACCTCCGACACCGGCGCCGCCTTCGTGGAGGACGACACCGAGTTCAACATCTTCAATACCGACCGTCAGTTGACCGCGCTTGAAACCGCCGTCAAATTGCTCGGCTCGCTCAATGAGAAAAAGGCGCTGGTCTATTTCGCCAGCGGCATTACCAAGAACGGTTTCGACAACGACGCCCAGCTGCGCGCCACCATCAACGCCGCCATTCGCGCCAACGTTGCCTTCTACACCGTGGATGCGCGCGGCCTGGTGGCCACCGCTCCTCTAGGCGACGCTACCAAGACCTCGCCCGGCGGCAGCGGCATGTATAGCGGCAGTTCCGCCCGCGCCGCGCAGAGTAACTTCCAGGGTCAGCAGGAGACGCTCTCCACTCTGGCCTTCGACACCGGCGGCAAGCCGCTGCTCGATAACAACGAGCTCTCCATGGGCATAGTTCAGGCCCAGAAGGATGTCTCGAGTTACTACATCATCGGCTATTATTCCACTAATGAAAAGCTGGATGGCTCTTTCCGTAAAGTGGATATCAAACTCAAGACCCCCGCTTTGTCGGCCAAACTGGCCCCGCTCGATTACCGGCATGGGTATTACGGCAACCGGACGTGGCAGAAGTTCACTTCTACGGATAAGGAGCGCCAGCTTACCGAGGCCATGATGCTATCCGACCCCGTAACCGATATCACCATGAGGGTGGAATACGATTACTTCCGTCTGGCCAAAGACCGCTACTTTGTGCCCATCGCCCTGAAGATTCCCGGCAGCGAGCTGGTGCTCGCCAAGAAGGGCGGAGCGGAAAAAACCACGATCGATTTTATCGGCGAGATAACCGACGGCACTACGAAAAAGGTAGTCCAGAATGTGCGCGACATCGCCAACATCAAGCTCAGCGACGCTACCGCCACCGAGTTGGCGAAGCGTCCCATCGCCTACGACACCGGTTACGTTCTGGCTCCGGGCAAGTATAAGCTCAAGCTCTTGGCGCGCGAAAACGAGACTGGCAAGATGGGAACGTTCGAACATGAGATCGTCATACCCGACCTGACCACGCAGCAAGCCTCCCTGCCCATCAGCTCCGTGATTTTGAGCAGCCAGCGCACCCTGCTCAGCGAGGCCGTTTTTCTCGCCGAGAAGGACAAAAAGAATTTGACGCTCAACCCGCTGTTCCAGGACGGCAAAAAGATGGTCCCCAGCATAACGCGGGTCTTCAATCGCAATCAGGAAATGTTTGTTTATCTGGAAGCCTACGAGCCGCTGGCAACCGCCACCGAGCCCATCGTCGCTACCGTAACCTTCTATCGCGGCAAGGTCAAAGAGTTTCAGACCGATCCGCTGGAGGTGACTGATGGTCTGAATCCGAAGACGAAGGCGGTGCCGTTGCGTTTCAGCCTGCCGATGACCAGCCTGCATGCCGGTAACTATACCTGCCAGGTGAGCGTGTTCGATCCGTCCGCCCAGAAGTTTAGTATCTGGCGCGCGCCGGTTACCGTGGTGCAGGCGGCTACCGCGGCAGCGCCGGTCGTGGCTGGGCAGTAAAATGGTCCAGTAGAATGGTTCAATATAGATTGATCCAATGAGCTTGGTCCAGTAGGGAACGACATGGCCACAGTCGAGTGACTCGCTTGCAGTTTGCAGCCGCCGTCATCCTGATCGCCGCGCTCGCGCCGCCCGTACCGGCGCTCGCGCCGTTCGTGTCCGCCAGCGCGCCGCCCGCGCAAGCGCAGGATTCCGCCGCGTGGCAAGACCCATCGCCGCACCGCGTGCAGATGGTCAAAACCGAAAAGCACGTGCAACTCGAAGTGCTCGATTGGGGCGGCTCCGGACGGCCCGTCGTGCTGCTTGCCGGCCTCGGACTCACGGCCCACGTCTACGACGGCTTTGCCCCCAAACTCGCGGGCGCCTACCACGTGTATGGCATTACCCGGCGCGGATACGGCGCCTCCAGCCGGCCTACCACAGGATATGAGGCCGCGCGCCTGGCTGACGACGTACTCGCTGTCATCGACGCTCTGCAACTTACTGCGCCGGTGTTAGTGGGTCACTCGGTCGCAGGCGAGGAGCTAAGTTCTCTGGGCGCGCGCCATTCCGACAGGATCGCGGGTCTGGTCTACCTCGATGCGGCGGCCGACCGTACCGCGCCCCTCGACCCCAAGCTGGAAGAGATCACGCGCAAGCTTTCCGCCGCCGTGCCCGATGGACCTTCGCCATCCGCGTCCGACCGGAAGAGCTTTCCGGCCATGCAAGAGTACCTGCAGAGCGTCTTTGGCAACGCCCTGCCGGAAGCCGAAGTTCGCGCCGAATACGCCGCTACGGCGCAGGGCAGCGTGGGCGCATACCGGCTGCCGCAGTGGTTGGGCGAGGCGATCAAGAGCGGCGTGCAGAAGCCGGACTACGCCCATATTCAGGCGCCCGCGCTTGCCATCTACGCAATTCCCCAATCCGCTCGCGACCTGACGCCGGCTTGGGTCAAGGGCGAGAACCCCGCCATGCTCGCCGCGTTGAACGAGGAATATCCGCTATTACTCGCCGCGCGCAAGGAACAGATCACGGCGTTTCAGAAGGGAGTGGCTCACTCGCGCGTGGTTGAGCTGGCCGGCGCCAATCACTACGTGTTTCTATCTAATGAAGCAGACGTACTGCGCGAGTTACAGGTGTTTCTCAGCGCCCTGCCATAGTCCGCTGCTTGTTACAGGAGATGTGGAGCTGTAGGCAGTGTAGGCGTTAAATTAAGGCGGTCTCAGTCATCGAAGTGCGGAGCGTCTGGTCGTCGTAAGGGACCTTTACAACAGGGATCCGCTGAGTTGGGGACATTCCTGAAAATCTCTATAATCCGGTGGAGCCGCGACAACATCGTCTAACAGCTTGGCGGATACTTAGTCGGGCCGCATCTTGACCGGTCAATAGGTTTTCTAGGAGAGTTACGGCCGCGCCGAATTGATTACTGACCGGGCGGTCAGGACAAACTGGACGGTCGGTATCCACCAACGCTGCGCCTGCGAGTCCGAAGGCCTTTGCCGCGCCGGTATATAGTTTCCTGCATTTTTGGTCAATCGGCTCTCGTGTGCGAACAGCCGCTTCTCGCACGACCGGTTCGACACGGACCGCAACAAGGATGTCGGCCTCGGCCTGAAGCGCCGACTGCTCGGGTTCGTCACCAACTGCCTTCCGCAATTCATCGATAAAACGCAGAATTTCCGCGCGCATCGGGACCAAAACGCCGCTGAGCTTGTCCCGTAATTCCGCGAGAGCGGAGATCGGTAGAGTGGAAACCTCGGGCAACAAGAGGCGCGACACAGCATTAAATAGAGCATGCGCACCTACTGACCAAGGAGACCGGGGCCGATCTTATTCTGCTTGATGAATGGTTTCCGCTGAGCATTTACAGGATTCAGGCTATCCGCCTGCCTCACGCCCCTCCGTCACGTCACCCCAAAATATTCCCAAATCCAGCCACCAAACGCCTTACGCCCCATATCCGAGCCTCTTGCCCCGAATTCCTAGGTCACGCGAGGGACAATTAGACAGGAGAGTCACACTCGAAGTTCCCCGGTGCGCCGCGAAACAAAACCGATCACCCCAAATCCATTAATCTTCGCCTATGCCGATCACACCTCCGTTCCCCCATCTCTTCAATCGCTTACCCAACTCGCGACCCCCACGCCACAACTCACCGGTAACCCAGATCCCCAAAATACCAAACGAACCTAATCCCATTTCCGGACACCCCGTAGGGCAGGCCTCCTGGCCTGTCGCGACGTTCCGACCCCAGCCCTCCTGCTATATTGGTATTTCCCCGGCAGATAATAATCGCTCCATGCCTATCTCTTGTAATCTCTGCGCCCCCGCGTCTCAGCGTCGAAGCCCCTCCCCATGCAACTAGATAAAGTCTACGCCCCCCAGGTTTTCGAGCCGCACTGGGCCCAATGGTGGATCGATTCCGGCATCTTCCAGGCCACCGCCAAGCCCGGCGCCAAAGTCTTCTCGCTCGTCATCCCGCCCCCCAACGTCACCGGCGTTCTCCACATCGGCCACATGCTCGAACACACCGAGATCGATGTCACCGTCCGCTGGCATCGCATGCTCGGCGAAAATACTCTCTGGCTCCCCGGCACCGACCACGCCGGCATCGCCACCCAAATGGTGGTCGAGCGCAAACTCGCCGAAGAGGGTATCAAGCGCCTCGACCTCGGCCGCGAAGAGTTCGAAAAGCGCGTCTGGCAATGGAAAGAGCAATACGGCGACACCATCAAGCGCCAGATGGTCCGCCTCGGCGCCAGCTGCGATTGGAGCCGCGAGCGCTTCACCCTCGATCCCGGCCTCTCGCGCGCCGTCCGCGAAGTCTTCGTCCGCCTCTTCGAAAAGGGCCTCATCTACCGCGGCGAGTATATGGTCAACTGGTGCCCGCGCTGCCTCACCGCCCTCTCCGATCTCGAAGTTGCCCACTCCGAATCCGACGGCCACCTCTGGCACCTCCGCTACCCCGTCAATGGGCTCCCCGGCCGCTTCATCGTCGTCGCCACCACGCGTCCCGAGACCATGCTCGGCGATACCGCCGTCGCCATCAACGCCAAGGACCAGCGCTACTTCGAATACCACGGCAAGACCGCGCAACTGCCGTTGACCAATCGCGAAATCCCCATCATCCTCGACGATATGGCCGACCCCGAATTCGGCGCCGGCGCCGTCAAAATCACCCCCGCGCACGATCTCAACGATTTCGAAGCCGGACGCCGTCACGATCTGCCTAAGATTCAGGTGATCGATGAACGCGGCGTCATGACCGCGCACGCCGGCCCCTACGCCGGCCTCGACCGCTTCGAAGCCCGCAAACGCATTCTCGCCGACCTCGAAACTCAAGGCGTGCTGGTCAAAACCGAGCCCTACAAGGTGAACCTGGGCCGCTGCGACCGTTGCAAAACCGTGGTCGAGCCGCTCATTTCCACCCAGTGGTTCGTCAAAACCAAGCCGCTCGCCGAAAAAGCCATCGAAGCCGTCGAGACCGGCCGCATCGAATTCATCCCCGCCAATTGGGCCAAGACTTACTTCGAGTGGATGTACAACATTCGCGATTGGTGCATCTCGCGCCAGCTCTGGTGGGGCCATCGCATCCCCGCCTGGCACTGCGCCGAGTGTAAGGAGATCGTGGTCGCGCGCGAAGCTCCGGCCACCTGTCCGCGCTGCGGCGCCTCGCATCTCACGCAAGATCCGGACGTACTCGATACCTGGTTCAGCTCCGGCCTGTGGCCCTTTTCCACGCTCGGCTGGCCCGATCCCACCGAGGACCTCGCCACGTTTTACCCCACCTCGCTGCTCATCACCGGCTTCGATATCCTCTTCTTCTGGGTGGCGCGCATGGCCATGCTCGGCATCGAATTCATGGGCGACGTGCCGTTCCGCCAGGTCTACATTCACGGCCTGGTTCGCGACGCCGAGAAGCGGAAGATGTCGAAAACCCGCGGCAACACCATCGACCCGCTGGTGGTCACCGAGAAATACGGTACCGACGCCGTGCGCATGGCGCTGCTGCAAGGCGCCGCGCCCGGCACCGATATCGTGCTCACCGAATCGCGCATGGAAAGCTCGCGCGCTTTCGCCAACAAGATTTGGAATGCCGCGCGCTTCCTCTTTATGAGCATGGAGCGGTCCGCGGTAGAGCCTTGGGTGCCGAAAAGCCTCGAGACGTTCCGCCCCGAGCCCGACGCCGATACTCTCGGAGTCCCCATTGAAGACCGCTGGATCTTCAGCCGTCTGAACAGTTGCGCCGACCAGGTAAATCGCGCCATCGAAACCTCCCGCTACCACGAAGCCGCGCAGTTGCTATGGCACTTCTTCTGGCACGAATTCTGCGATTGGTATGTCGAGCTGAAGAAGCTGCGCTTCCGCGAAAATTCCGGCCTGGACGCCGGCTGGCGCAACATGCTGGCGGCCTTTGAAACTTCGCTGCGCCTGCTACACCCGGCCATGCCGTTCCTCACCGAAGAGCTATGGCAGCGGCTCGCCACCAATCGCGAGACGCGCCCCGTCTCCATTGCCGTGGCGCAATTTCCGCAATACCACAGCGCCCTTACCGATTTCGAAGCCGAGCGGGAAGTGGGCATAATGCAGGAGATCGTCACTATGGCGCGCACCCTGCGGACAGAGGCCAAGCTCGATCCCAAACAGCAGCTCGAGGGCGCGCTCTACTCACGCACGGCCGCGCTCGATATCGCCTTTCGCCACGCCGAAGCCATCCAGAAGATCGCCAACGTGAAGCTGGAATTCAGGGCCGAGGCCGCGCCCAAATCGCCGGCGATGCGCTCCACCGCCGAATTCGACCTGGTGCTGCATGTTCCCGCCGCGCAGGAAGAGGGTCAGCGCAAGCGCATCGAAAAGGAACGCGAGCAGCTCGCCAAAAACATCGCCAATTCCGAGAGGCAATTGGCCGACGAAACCTTTCTGGGCCGCGCGCCGGCGAAAGTAGTCGAGAGCATCCGCCAAAAACTCGCCGACTATAAGACCCAGTTGCAGAAACTCGACGGATCGTTATGATCAAGAACATTCGCCTCGCGCTGTGCTGTGTTGTGGGGCAGGTTGTTAACCTGCGGCCGATTGGGGGCGCCCTCTGGGCCCGGCCTGCCGGCAGCACGCACAATGCCGAACAAACACCGGCGCCGAACGACGGATCTTTATGATTAAAATCATTCGTCTCGCACTCGAGGAAGATATCGGCGCGGGCGACGTCACCAGCCGCGCCTGCGTGCCCGAAGGGCTGCGCGCGCGCGGGACCCTTATCGCCCGCGAGCCGCTGGTACTCGCCGGAACCGAAGTGCTCGATCAGATGTTCGACCATGTCGTCCTGCTGAAGCACGATGGCGACCGGTGCGCGGCAGGCGAACTACTCGCCACGGTGGAAGGCAATGCGCGCACGCTGCTCGAGCGCGAACGCGTCGCCCTCAATTTCCTCCAGCGCCTCAGCGGCGTCGCCACGCTGGCGCGCCAATACGCCGATGCCGTAATCGGTACTAATTGCCGCGTGCTCGACACGCGCAAGACCACCCCCGGATTGCGTGCGCTCGAAAAGCGCGCCGCGGCCGCCGGAGGCGTCACCAACCACCGCATGGGCCTCTACGACGCCGTCCTCATAAAAAATAATCACATCGCCGCCGCCGGAGGCGTCCGCCAAGCCCTGCTAAATGCCGGCCAGTCGCCAGACCATCCCAGCGTCCCTCACACAACCCCACCCACTCCTCCCCCGCCGTCTCCACCGGACCTACCCTCCCACTCCCCATCATCTCAAGCAGCCTCACCCACTCTCCCCCCATCATCTCCACCCGACCCAAACGTAGGGCGGACCCCCTGGTCCGCGCGGGACCCCCTGGTCCCGCCGTCGCCGCAACCGAATCAGCCTCACGCTAACCCCGAATGGCCGACGGGGGCGCAAGCCGCGAACCACCTGATCCGCCCTACAATCGAAATCGAAGTCCGCACCCTAGCCGAGCTCCACGAAGCCCTCGACGCCGGCGCGCAGCACCTCCTGCTAGACAACCTCGCGCCCGCCGAAGCCGCCGACTGGGTCCGCGAAATCGCCGGCCGCGCCCAAGTCGAGCTCTCCGGCGGCATCACGCTCGACAACGTTCGCGCCTACGCCGAAACCGGCGCCGATTTCGTTTCCGCCGGAGCCATCACGCACTCCGCGCGCGCCGTCGATATCGGCTTCCGGCTTGAGCTGTTATGAGCGCTGTTATCAACCCTGCCATGAATATCGAAGCCATCCGCCGCGCCCTGCCGGACCGCCGCATCGATTACCACCCCACCATCGATTCCACCATGCGCGCCGCCGCCGGCCTGCCGCCCGGTTCCGTCGTTCTCGCCGGCGAGCAGACCGCCGGACAAGGCCGCCACGGCCACACGTGGCATTCCGAACCCGGCGCCGGAATCTATTGCTCCATCGTGTTCCATCCCGCTCCGGTGCTCACGCTCGCCATCGGCCTGGCGGCGGTGGACGCCATCACCGAAGTCACCGGCCTGGTCTGCGATCTCCGCTGGCCCAATGACCTTTTGCTCGGCGGCAAGAAATGCGCCGGAATCCTGGTGCAGTTGGTGGATGGCCTCGCCATCGCCGGCATCGGGATCAACGTGAATCACGCCGCGTTCCCGCCCGAGCTCGCGGCGGAGGCAACTTCCTTGCGGCTGCAGGCAGGCCGGGAGGTTTGTCCCACGGATATCGTGATCGCACTCATCCCGGCCGTCGATCGCTTCGCCGCGCTGAGCGTCGAAGAGGTTCTCGATCTCTTCACCCACGCTTCCAGTTACGCCTCGGGGCGGCGCGTGGTGGTCCACCAGCCTGGGGAGGATATCCACGGCGTCACCGCCGGCCTCGACGCGGCGGGTTTCCTCAAAGTGCGGAAAGACGATGGGACTCATACCCTGATCCTGGCGGGAGGCGTTCGTGCTGCTGGCTCTTGACGCAGGCAACAGCAACATCACCATCGGCGCCTTCGAGGGGCGCAAGCTCATCTCGCAGTGGCGCCTGCGCACCGTGCATGAGCAGACGTCCGACGAGTGGGGCATCCTGCTGCGCAACCTGTTTGTGCCCGCGGGCCTCGATATCGAAAAGGTCGACGGCATCATCGTCTGCAGCGTGGTGCCGCCCATCGATTCCACGCTCGCGGCCATGACCAAACGCTACTTCAAAAGAGAGGCGATGTTCGTCGGCCCGCGCACCGATCTTGGCCTCGCCATCCGCTACGACAATCCCGACGAGGTTGGCGCCGACCGCCTGGTGAATGGCGTCGCCGGTTTTTATAAGTATGGCGGCCCGTGCGTCATCGTCGATTTCGGCACCACCATCAACTTCGACGTGATCTCGCGCGACGCCGAATACCTGGGCGGCGCCATCGCCGTCGGCATCGGCATCGCCATCGACGCGCTCTTCAGCCGCACCGCGCGCCTCCCGCTGGTGGACTTTCGCCCGCCCAAAGACGTAGTAGGCACCAACACCGTCGCCAGCATGCAATCCGGACTTTACTTCGGCGCCGTCGGCATGATTGACGGCATACTGGAGCGCATCATCGCTAAGCTCGGACCCGAAACCAAAGCCGTCGCCACCGGCGGCCAGGCGCAGATGATCGTCAGCGGCTCGCGCTATCTCAAAGTGGTCGACGAGCATCTGACGCTCGAAGGTCTCGCCATGATTTGGGAGCGGAATCGCCAGTGACCGAATATGGTGTAGGGCGGACCCCCTGGTCCGCGCGGGTCCCCCTGGACCCGCTTTTCGCCCCGCAAAATCAGCCTCACGAAGCGCCCAAGGGGTCGACCAGGGGGTCGACCGCGGACAAGGGGGTCCGCCCCACAATGAATACCGGCCATCCGATTGGGCCAATGGAGAGACGCCGGCCCCCGTTTGCGGATTTGCGGCTATCTGGGGCAAATTGGCAACCTGCGCGGAAACGCCCGTGACCGACAACCAAGACTGGCCCTTCAACTACTTCAACTATTTCACCGAAGTGGAAGAGCATTTTCAGCGCGCGCGCGGCACCGGCCTGTTTCTGCTCTCGCCGCTCGATTGGGCGCTGCTCGAATCCTGGAAGAACGCCGAAGTGCCGCTGGAGGCGGTGCTGCGCGGCATCGACGCGGCATTTGAAAACTGGCGCGGCCGCCGCGTCAAGACGCAGATGGTGAACTCGCTGGCGTTTTGCGCGCAAGCCGTGCTCACCGAAGCGCAGATCATGGCTGCTGGTTCTGCCCAACCCAAAGCGCGCCGCCAGACCGCGCCGCCGTTTGCATTGGAAGACCTGCGCGCGTACCTGGAACGCAACGCCGCCGCGCTGCCGCCGGAGTACGCCGAAACCGCCGCGTCGCTGCGCAAGCTCGCTGCCGAAGTGGAGCGGCACTATGCGGACCTCGAAGCGCTCGAGCAGCGGCTCACCGTGCTCGAAGAGAAGATGATCGCCGCCGCGCGTCTGCGCCAAAGCGAGGAGGAACTGTTCGAATCGCGCCGCGAGCTGGACCGGCAACTACGCCCCTACCGCGGCAAGATGACCGCCGATCAGCTCGCCATGCTTGAGAAGCAATACATTGAGCGCAACCTGCTGGAGCACGCCAAACTGCCGCGCCTAAGCCTCTTCTACATGCGGTGACGTACGACAGGCCTCCCGGCCTGTCGCTTCTTACAGCCTCAATGCATCGCCGCTGCGATAATCCAGCACAATCCCAACGCAACTGCGCCCGCCATGATCGCCGTCGCCGTATTGCGTTCCTCCACGACCTGTTTCCACACGTCGAACGGGGCCAGCTTAATGGCGATAGCGAACGCGGCGAAGAACGCCAGCACGCCCAGCGCGGCGAAGATGAGCGCATTCAGCGGCGGGAAATCCGTCATGGCCTTCACTGTACGAAGAACCCGCGCAGACGCGCAACTAAGTGGGGTAGGCCCATGGCCTGCCATGTCGTCGAGCCGCTCCGAGCGCTCGGCCCTCTGATCGCCAATGCTGATCGCCAATGCCGCCGCGAGTTGCGATGATGGTACACGAGAAAACTTCTGTGAGCGACCGTAACTATCCGCCGCCGCGGAGCGAACTGGAAGGTGTGGAGCAGCGGACGGACGATGGGGCCCCAGGTGTGCCCGCCCATCCGCTTGTCTCTCTGGAGCACTGGATGTCGCGCTATCAGCAAGCCGATCCGGCGGCGCCGGGCGCGCTCATCGCCGCGCTCAGCCCGGCGCTGCTGCGCTTCTTCCGCTACAACTCGGCCTCGCGCGAACAGGCGGAAGACTTGCTGCAGGAGACGTGGCTGAAAATCCATCGTATGCGTCACTCGTACCGCCCAGGGGAAGCTTTGCTGCCGTGGGTCTATGCCATTGCGCGCCATGTGCGCGTGGATAGCTACCGCCGCGTCCGCCGCATTGTGGCGCACGAAGCGCCCGCCGATGCTTTGCCCGAAGCGGCGGGACGCAAGGATGTCTTCGAATCGACCATGCAATTCGACGCCCTGGTGGCTCAACTGCCCGATTCGCAGCGCGAAGTGATCGTGATGCTGAAGGCCGCCGGCATGACCGTCGAGGAAGTGGCGCGCGCCACCTCGTCCACCGTAGGAGCGGTCAAGTTGAAAGCTCATCGCGCCTACGAAAGCCTGCGCGCATTTCTCACCTCGCGTCCGCCGCAGCAGACCGGAAAGTCTGAGGGCGCTCGATGAACTGCGCGGATATCGATCGCGCGCTCGCCCGGCAAGAGACGCTCTCTCCCGATGCTCTACCAGCGGAAGCCGGCGAGCACGCGCGCAGTTGCCCGCGCTGCCGCGCTCTGCTGGAAGTGCTTTCGGCCCCTCCGTCCGCCAGCGAGCTGCGCCCTGAAGTGGCGCGCGCCATCGGGGAACGCATCGCGCGGAACCTGGAGCCAGTGCGCCCGCTGCGCCCGGCCGGCTATTACGCTGCCGGCTTCGCCCTGATTTTCCTCGGGCCCATCGCCGCCGGGATTGGAATCCTGAAAGCGTCGGGAATCGCCGGCATGGGCCCTTCCATGATCGCGATCGTCTTCGGCGGGTTAGCGCTTTGCGGCGCCTTGCTCGCCGTTTCGCTCGCCGACGAAATGGCTCCAGCCAGCCGTCGCCTTCTGCCGCCCGCGGTGTTGACCGGCGGCATCCTACTCGCTGTGGCGGCGAATATTTGGGCTCTGTTCCCCCACCAGCCTGAAACCAGGTTCTGGGTCCAGGCCGGCAAGTGTCTTCTGTTGGGCATCGGATTCGCTGCCCCAACCGCGGCCCTCGCTTGGAACTTGCTGCGCCGCGGCGCGCTGCTTTCTCCGGCCATCAGCGGCGCGGCTGCCGGTCTGCTCGGCGGTTTGGCAGGGACAACGGTTCTCGAAATCCATTGCCCCGATTGGAACGCCGCACATATTCTGGTGGCGCACTGGGGGACGGCGCTGGCGTGCGCCGCCGCTGGATTGCTGGCCGGCGCCATCATGCAGAAACTGCAAAGTGGGGCGGACCATCTGGCGCGGACTGTGCGCAGCCTCAATGAGACGCCACGGCGGGAACACTGAAAATTCGCGGGTCTCCGTTCACTACATGATACGGCGCAGAATCCGGCGTCGACGTGAAGCAGTCCCGCAGGTCGGCCGCGGAGGCGTCGAAGAGATTCTGCGGCGGCAATCCCAGCAGCCAGTAGATCGTCTTCAGCAGGCCGGGAAAGCTGGTGTTCATGTGTGACACGTAACTGCGCTTCACCCACGGCCCGGCCGTCAGCAAAATGGTCCGGTTGGCGTGAATGTGATCGATGCCGCCCAGCGCCGAAGATTCCGTCACAAAGACGGCGGTTTCCTTCCACCAACTCGTGCTCGAAAGATACTGCACAATTCGGCCCAGCGCCAGGTCGTTATCGGCGACGAACGATTCCTTGTATGCGTAGCCGCCGTCGGGCCGCGGCGCGGCTGTGGCATCGCCGGGCAGATAGACGAACAGGAACTGCGGCAGACCGGCGCCGGTCTTGGCGAATTTCTCGTCCACTTCGCGAATGAACACGGTCGCGCGGTCCTGATCGGGGATGGACATGTTGAAGCCCGGATATTCGCGCGAGGTCCGTGAGTAAAGCTCGGCGGGCAGCGGCATATCGGTAACGAATCGCCCGGCTGCGCCCGGCAGATCGAGGCCCTCGCCGAAGTTGTAAAACGAAATTCCGTGGCTGGCGAGGTGGCTCCACAGCGTTCCGGCGGCGCCGACGTCTTCGGGCTGCACCGACGACGCGGACCCGGGGAACGAGAGCCGTCCCGGCGCGGAGCCCAGGCGGAAATCCTTCATATTGCCGTAGGCCGCCAGCAGCGAGCTTTCGGTCCAGGCGTTAGGATATACGCCGGTCAGCCAATGGTGGCCGTCGATGGCGCCATCGGAATCGGCGTAGAAGTTGTCGCTGAAGGCCCACTGGCGCGCGATGGCCTGATGGTTGGGCGTCACGTGGACGTCCTTCATGCTGAAGCGCTGGTGGCCGCCGTCCACCACGCCGTTGGTTCCGTATCGCGCCAGGCCCGCATCTCCCATGGCGCGCCCGTTCGAAGCGCCGGCGAGACCGCCCAGAATCTCGTCGTAGCTGCGGCTCTCCTTCACGATCAGCACCACGTGCCGAACGCCCGCCGGCGGCGCGGGCAAAGGGGGGCGCTGCGGCGCAAAGCCATTGGCGCGCATCACAGTCCCGGTGAGCGCCGCCAGAGCTTCCACCGAGGGTAGCGGAAAGATGGAGAGCGTCCCTTGGTAGAGCTGGCTGGGCAACAGGGAGCCGCGCATCGAGATCGCGGTAGGCGCATCCTGACCGATGCCGTGTCCCCTGGCGTTGGCCACCAGCACCTCGCCGTCATCGAGGGCCACGCGCGTTGGATACCACGCCGCGGGGATATGGCCGAGCACGCGCTTCTGGCGGGTATCGATCACGCCCACGGCGTTGATTCCGGCTTCGGCCACCAGCAGCCAGCCGGAGGCTTCGTCATACGCCATGCCGAGTGGGATCACGCCGCGAAGCTGATCCAATCCGGGAATTGAAATTGTGATGCGGTTGGCGATAGCGTGAGTCTTGGCATCGATCTCGACAATCGAATCGTCGCCCGCATTGGAGACGAAGACGCGGTCCGCGGTGGCAAGCACGCCCGAGGGACTGAGGCCGGTGCGCACGAACGTGACCAGTTTCGCGGCAGCGGGCGTAGCGACATCCACGATGGCAAGCGAGTTCGCGTACGACAGGCCTCCTGGCCTGTCGCTCTTGCCAGTCTCAATTTCGCCCGTCTCGATCAAAGCCGCCGACGGAAACTGCAGAGGCTTAGGAAGCGCGTGGTATTCGTGGATTCCCACGTTGGTGACGTAGAGAGTCTTGCGGTCCGGCGAAAGCGTCACGGCGAAGGGAAGCCAGCCGACGCGCACGGAGGCCACCACCTGGCGCGATTTCACGTCGATGGCGGCGATACGGAAGTTCGCCTGGTCCGCGACATAGAGGATGCCGCGCGCGGAATCGAAGGCCAGATCGCCGGTATAGCTGGCGGAGAAACCGCCCTGGTTGATGTCGATTGTGCGACGGCGTTCGTCGCTGGAATCGAATAGGGCGACGCAGCCGGTGTTGCCTTCCGAGACGTAGATGGCGCGCTCGCCCGAGAACGCCACGCCGATGGAGACGCCTTTCCAATCGGAGGCGCCGAACTCCTCCAGCCAGCCTTGAGAACGGGCCGCAATCTGCCGCGCCTCCCAATGGCCGATCTTGTCGCGGTCCGCAACCGTGAGCGAATAGCGCCACGGGCCGGCGTTCGCCGTGACCGCGCTTTTGCCCGACGGACTCACCGCCAACGCGAAAGGACCGGGGCCGGTGACGTATTCCCGTCCGAATGGCGCGATCACACGGCCGCCGGGCAGTACGGACGCGCCAGCGCGCCGGACCGCCTGCCGGATCCCGGCCGGGGCCGTGTAAGATTGCGAAAAAAGCGAGCCGCTGAACGTCAGCAGCGCCAAGGCCCAACGCCAGGCGGCGGACACCTTTCCATCATATAACCTCGGCAGGAAGCGCCCTCTGGCGTACGCAGGAAGAGCTTCTGACGCAACTTGAAGTGCACATTCTTCCTCTGGGTAATAATCTCACGCCTCTGCAATCTGTGGCAGAAGGTACCACTGTGCCTTCTATCCCTTTGGAGAGCCACAACTTACGACCTCGTTTTGTTCAGCACCCGGCAGGCGTGTGATTTGGCACCACAAGTGCTGTAGACTGGAGGTGTTGTAGTAAGAAATATGACCAATCGGGCGGTTTTTCCACTTTTCGCGGCAATCCTTTTCGCGTTCTACTCGCCCAGCGCTGCGCCAGTGCCGCACCAGGAAAACCAGCAGCAGCCCAAGAAAGATGCCAAGAACGCAAGCGACTCGATGACGGGCTGCATTGACGAACAGGACGGCCATTACGTTCTGACCAATGATCGCGATCTGGCCCTGATTGCAGTTCTAGAGGCGGACGGCTTCCCGACCGAAGCGTTTGCCAAACACGTGGGTCACAAAGTCACCGTTCGGGGGACTGCAATCCCCGGCGGGACCCACCCCACTTTCAAGGTGCGCGGCATCGCGATGGTCAGCGATACTTGCGCGCCGCAGCATCAACAATCGTAGAAGCTTCCGCAGAAGCCTTTGGAGGAAAAATATGGCAGCTAGTCCGCTAACATTAGTCCCTGAGAAACACCTCGAAGATCCACTTGCCCACTTGCCGTGCTCCAGCATCGCGGAGTATCGCAAGGGACAATTGATCTACAATCAGGATCAACCTTCGACGAGCATCTATCTGGTGATCGATGGCAAAGTGAAAGTGTCGCGGCTTGCCGATGACGGCCACCAGGTCGTCGTAGATATCTATCAAGCCGACGAATTTTTCGGAGAGTCCGCCTTTTTGAGCCTTTCCCACCGCGCGGAACAGGCCACAGCTCTGGAGAACTGCAAGCTCATGACGTGGACCACCGCCGAAATCGAGGATATCGTGATGCGGCGTCCGCGCCTGGCGGTGGCGTTGCTGCAGATTCTGGTGCAGCGCACCATCGACTTCACGCATCGCATCGAGAGCTTTTCGGTGGACAACATTGCCCGCCGGCTGGCGCGGTCCCTGATCCGGTTTTCGGAGCGGTTGGGGAGTCCCGAGGATGATGGATCGATCCGCATGGTGCCGTTCACGCACGAGCTGCTTTCGCAATACGTGGGAACCTCGCGCGAGATCGTGACGCACTACATGAACCAGTTCCGGCGCCAGGGATATCTGCGCTACTCGCGCAAGGGCATCATCCTGTACCGGGATGCTTTCAAGGATTGGCTGCGTCAGAACGCGTAGGGTAGGGTATGCTTTAGCTTGCCGTCCGGAGTTCTACGCGCACCGCTGCGGGCACCCCGTCGATAGCAGGCTAAAGCATCAGCGGCGGGCCCGAGCGTCCGCCACCATCTGCTTGACCTTCTGCATCAACTCCGGCGCGTGGTACGGAATTCCGTCCTTGATGGTCCATTCCACGCCGCCGGTGTGGACCGTTTTGCCGTCGCGAATCTCATCCACCCCTGTCGGATAAAGTACTTTGAGATTCTCCAGCGGGTTGCCGTTCACCACAATCAGATCCGCCGCAAAGCCCGCGCGCACGCGGCCCAGCTTTTCCTCCTGCCCCAGAATCCTGGCATTATTCCCCGTGGCCTGCTGGATAATCCTGATAGGATTGAATCCCGCCTCCTGGTGCAGCTCCATGCCGCGGATCAAGCCGAAGCCATACATCTGGTAAATGAATCCCGCGTCGTCGCCCATCCCGATCAGGCCGCCCAAGCGGTCGAACTCGCGCAGCGCGGCCATCCACAAGCGGTAATTCTCTTTCCAGAACGCTTCGTCGGTGGAAGTCCAGCCGATGAAATAGGAGCCGTGGTTCGAGGGGTTCGGCCGGAAATACTCCTCCAGCGCGGGGTGCAAATACTCGGCGAACCAGGGCTGCGTTTGCGCGCGCTGCAGGTCGCGGCTAGCCTCGTAGATATCCATCGTGGGGTCCCAGGCGACGTGCGCGTTGACCATCGCCGTCAGCACTTTCGTGAGTCTCTCCGGATCGGCTTCGCGAAATAGATGGCCGGCGTAGCGGAAGCGGTCGGTTTCGTTGTTGTAATTGTAGCTGGAAGGGAAATGTTGCACGCCCTCGTCGATGGCCGCATCGGGAATGCCATACCAGTGCTCGATGGAGGTAGTGCCGAAGCGGATGTCGTCCCAGGCATTGGTCTCTTCGACGCCCGCGTGATGCGCGATGCGCATCCCGAGCTTGTGGGCTTCGTCCTCCATGGCCTGCATGATGTCGCGGTCGATGCCGAAAATCTTGATGCCGTCGGCGCCCATCTGTTTGAGCGAGCGCACGCGCGCACGCGCCTCTTCGGCATTGCGCACCTCGCCGAACATCGGATAGACGAAGATGCGCGGCGCGGCGATTTCGCCCTCGGCCGACATCTTGCGCAGCTCCAGCGCGCGAGGAGTCGGGCTGCCCACATCGCGTATCGCGGTGATGCCGCATGCGAGCCAGATATTCAACTCGTATTCGATGGGCTGCGGCTTGCCGCCGCGCTCTTCCTGCAAATGCGCGTGGTTGTTGATCAGGCCCGGCAGCACGTACTTGCCGGTGGCGTCGATGACCGCGTCCGCCTGCGCCTGGCCGCGCCCGCCGCGTCCCACCGCCACCGCGTCGAGCGGAGTCACCTGCGTGATGAGGTTATTCTCGATCACGATATCCTTGGGTCCGCTGGCGGGCGTGCCGTTGCCGTCGATCACGGTCGCGTTATGGATCAGCAGACGGCGCACGCGGCGTCCACTCTGCGGCGCTTGGGCAGCGGCGAATCCGGCAAGTAAGAGGGCGGCGGCGCAAACGAAGGTGACGCGACGGATCATGCGCAAATTATGCCATAACCTCCGAGGCCTGCCGTGGCGCACGCACTTTTGCGTGCAGCGTTCACACTCGTGTGAACGCGACGTGTCTAAAAGCCCTCTGAGCGACAATCTTCGCGAGCAGTAGTTAAGCACCCAAACCCGCGAGCCTGCGGCCCAGCCGACTCTCAGGCGCTACCGTTCTTTGGCGGCCACTCGCGCGTACATTTCCACGAACCCGGCCATGGTGATTTGCTCAGCCCGCTGCCCCGCCTCGGGCCACAGATCCACCAGTTCCTTGCCGTAGGTATCCGCCAGATTGTTGCGGAGGGTTTTCCGTTTGTGCTGAAAACAGCGCCCCACGAATTGCAGGAATGCCTCGGCATCGTCCACAGCCCACGGATCGGCTTGCCGCGTGAGCAGCACCACGGCGGACTCCACCTTCGGCGGTGGATGGAACGCGCCCGGCTTCACTCCGAAAAGCAGCCGCGCTTCGGCGAACAGACGCGTGGCCACCGTCAGATAGCCGTATTCGCGGGTGCGTGGTTGCGCTACCAGGCGGTCCGCCACTTCCTTCTGGATCAGGAAAACCGCGCGGGTGGGTCGCAGCCGGACGGTCTGGCCTATGATTGCGGTGGCTGCATAGTAGGGCAGGTTGCCTGCAATGGGAGCGCGGTCCCACTGCGCCAGATCGGTCGCCATCGCATCGGCGTGGATTATTTCGAGGCGCGGCTCACTGGCGAACTTCCGCCGCAGGTGGTCTACCAGGGACGCATCCAGTTCGATCGCCACCACCCGCTCGGCGCGCTTCAGCAGTTTCTCCGTCAGCGCGCCGCGGCCGGGGCCGATCTCGACGACAAGCTGCTCGCGCTGCGGACACACCGCCGCAGCGATGCGTTCCAGTATCGAGCCCTGAATCAGGAAGTGTTGGCCGAGCTTTTGCCGCACCGCTAAGGGCGATCAGCTCCGCACGTCGTCGTCGGCGCCGAAAACCACCCGCACCTGGCCCCATGTGGGCTTGCCGAACATGGTGGCCGGAGTGAATTGCGAGAAGAGTATGAAACTCTGCACTTCCGGCGTCACCACGCCTTGCGTCACGGTCCAATTCTGCACGTGTCCGCGGTCGTCGATGGTCAGCAGCACTACCACTTTGCCGTTGACGGCGGGCCCAACTGCCCTTTCCAGCTTGGGGAACTCGCCTTCGCCCACTAACTGCCCGTCGGGATCGGTGAACACCGCCGATGGCGGTTCGATGGTGGAAAAGTGCGCATAGGTCACGCTTGGAATCAGCGCGGCGAACATGAGAAGGGCCGAAACCAGGCCGCCCGCTACCGGCAGCGCCACCGGGCGCATCAAATTTCCTAACCTCAGCGCCGCCAGCCCGCGCCAATGCTGCGTGCGCGCTGCCCAGTTGATGCGCACAAGCCGGCGAGCCCGCTCGTGGGATGCGAGCACCCGCAGGCGGCCTTGCAACATTGCAGGCACTGGAGGCGCCGCCAGACTCCGTAGGGCGGCGCGCTGGATGCGCATGGATTCATACTCGGCGCTGCACGCGCGGCACGAATCGAGATGCGCCAACGCCTCTTCCCGCTGCCCTGCCGCAATCCGGCGGTCGACCAGCGAGGACATCAGTGGTTGTACGTTCTCACAGCTCATACCGTTACTTGCTCAGCCGTTTTCCGGCACTAATCGCAGGCTCGGCCTTGGATTCAGGCTACCCGCTAGTTCTTCCCGCAGGGCTTCGCGGCCCCGCAGAATTCGCGACTTCACGGTGCCCAGGGAAACTCCCAGAACCGTCGCAATCTCTTCGTAGGTAAGGTCCGCGATGTCTCTCAACGCCACGGCCTCACGAAATATTGGATTGATGCGCTCCAGCGCAGCTTCCACCATCAACTGCTGCTCCCCATCCACTGCCCGCTCAAACGGCGAGCGGCTGCCATCCGGGATAATCTCCGCCCAATCCCGCGAATCGTCCGGCGCGCCGTCCAGCTCCACCTCGCGCCGCCTGTGCCGCGAGAACCACCGCCGCACGTTGTGGGCTTCGTTGACGGTGATGCGATAGATCCAGGTCTTCAGCGAGCTTTGCCCGCGAAAGCTTCCGATATTGCGGAAGACCTTGAGAAAAACCTCCTGCGCCACGTCGCAGGCTTCGGTTTGGCCGGAAAGCAGGCGCAACGCCAACGCATAGACCGGCTGCTGGAAGCGCGCGATCAATTCCTCGTACGCCCACTCGGAGCCTTCACGCAGACCTTCCACCAGGCGCAGATCCTCCAGGTCGGCGGCGCCTTCCGCGGATCGGTCCGGACTGAGATCCAGAATAGATGTGGCCAACGGCAGCCTCACGGTTCAGCTTGATTCCAAGCTACCAGGAAAATCGGGCCTTGCAAAGGGTCTTCCATAGATTGAGACACCGCTCGGCGCCGGAAAGTTCCCGTCGCGCTACAATTCCGATTCCGACCCGACAAAAACCGCTCCCCTGCCGGCCGCGGCAACCGCAGGCTACGCCATAGCCGGATACGCCACAATAAAGATCCGGCGGAACGGAAACAGCACGGCTCCATCCGGCTGGGGGGCGTAGATCTGGCGCAAGCCTTCCAGGTACTCGGCCAGGAATCGTTCGCGTTCTGCCTCGCCGGCCAGCGCGTCGAGATACGGACGCATCCCGGTGCCCTTGTACCACTCGACAATGGCCTCGATGTTGGGCAGCACGTGCAGATACTCCGTCGCCCAGAGGTCCAGGCGCGCGGCGTGCGGGGCGAGCGCATCATAGTAGAAATCCAGATCGTGCGTGTGCCATTCGCGCGCCCGCAGGCAGGCGCGCCCGGCCACTTCGCGCATCAACTGGTGCTGCGGGGATGTGTAATTCCCAGGAACCTGCACCGCCAGCGCGCCGCCCCCGGCAACTCGCGACAACAATTGCGGGAAGACCACGGCATGATCGCCCACCCATTGCAGTGCGGCGTTGGAGAAGACTACGTCGAAGCGCTGGTCTCCGGCCGACCATTCGGCGATGTCGCCGATGCGCCACTCGTACTGCGGAGACGCGGCGCGGGCGGCGTCGATCATGGGGGCGGAGCTGTCGAGGCCGGTGATTGAGGCCTGCGGCCATCGAGCGGCCAAGACTTCTGCGCTGTTGCCTGGGCCGCAGCCGAGGTCGATAATGCGCCGCGGCGCCGCGACTTCCGTGCGTGCGGCCAGGTCGCGACAGGGGCGCGAGCGCTCTTCGGCGAATTTCAGGTATTGGTGTGGATTCCAGGTGGGCATACAATCAGGCTACTTCGAGAGCTCCGCGCAGGACCTTTTTCGCGCCTTACGAGTCTATGATATAAGGACAGTGGAGCTTGTACTCCACGCTGCGCGAAAGGCTCTGGAGCCTCGAAAGCACAGCGTTATTCAGCCGCGATGGAAACCGCCGAGATCCTGCGACAGTTCGAAAGAGCGACCGGAAAGTTCCCACGAGCAGCCGTGGAAGCGGTCGTGGCGCGCCGGGAGGAGGTTACGCCAAACCTTCTGCGCATCCTGGAGGATACCGTGGACCGGGCCGCGGAACTCGACGCCGAGGGCGATTACATGGCCCATCTGTATGCCATGTTTCTGCTGGCGCAATTCCGCGAGACTCGCGCTTACCCGCTTATGGTCCGCTTTGCGTCGCTTCCGGGCGACCTCCAGGATTCTCTCTGCGGCGACTTCATCACGGGAGACCTCGGGCGGGTGCTGGCGTCGGTGTGTGGCGGCGACCTAGCGGGGATTCAGTCCGTAATCGAGAATGAGGACGCCGACGAATGGGCGCGGGGCGCCGCACTGAGCGGTCTTATGACGCTGGTAGCCGCCGGGCAAAAGAGCCGTGATGAGATTGTGAGTTACTTCGTGCGCCTGTTCCGGGGCAAGTTGGCGCGCAAGTGGTCCCACGTCTGGGATTCGCTTGTAACAGATAGCTGCGACCTTTACCCGGCGGAACTGGTCGACGATATCGAGCAGGCTTACGAGGAAGGCCTGGTCGATCCCGGGTTTGTTCATTTTGACGATATCAAGCGTGCCCTGGCGGAGGGCAAAGATCGAGTACTGGCCAGACTCGCAAACAATCCCCGTCGACGCCTGGTGGAAGACACCGTGCAGGAGATGGGTTGGTGGGAATGCTTTCGGGACGACCGAACGAGCGGGGTGAAAGGCGCAGCCCAGGCCGCATCCGCTCAAATCAAGAGCACAAAGCCCAAGACGGGCAGGAACGAACCGTGTCCCTGTGGCAGCGGCAAGAAATACAAGAAGTGCTGCGGCGCATAAATGCATGGACAGCGTCGTCGCGACGCCGTCGCGCGGCCGCCGGGCAAGCTAAAGCATACCCCGCCAAATCGCTAGTTTGTTACCAATCGCTAGTTTGATAAGGTGAGCGCGTTGGTCAAATCCCCGAACGGGGCACCGCCGTTGGCCTTCACGCTCTCATCGCGCGACCGGATGCCCGGAAGAACCGGCAACTGGAATCGCTTCGTAATCAAACGTAGAATCGACGTCGTATCGTAGGCGGTGTGGTCGACAAAACCTCTCTTGGCGAAGGGCGATACGACGATCGCCGGGATGCGGATGCCGGGGCCCCAGCGGTCGCCCTTCGGGGGAGCCACATGATCCCAGAAGCCGCCGTTTTCGTCATGCGTAACTATGACCACCATGTGGCTCCACTGCGGGCTCTTCTGGAGCTGCACAATCAAATCGGCGATATGCGCGTCGCCGGATTGCACGTCGGCATAGCCGGCATGTTCGTTTAGATTCCCCTGCGGTTTATAGAAAACCACCTGCTCCAGGGCGCCTGCTTTGATTGCCTCCATGAAGCGGTCGCCGCCCAGTCCGCCGTCCTTGAGATGTTTGGCGCGCTCCGCCGTACCCGGCGCCATGCTGGCAAAATAGTTGAACGGCTGATGATGGTACTGGAAGTTCGGAATGGGGCGCCCGTTTTTGCCGGAGAGCGCAGCCTGCCACGCTCCGCCGTACCAGGCCCAACTGATGCCCTTCGCCGAGAGCAGGTCGCCGATGGTCTGTTCGGTCTGCGGCGGAAGCGTGGAAGGGTTCGCCGGATCCGCCATGGCGGGATCTCCTCCGGGGGCCGGCTTGCTCGCACTCGGCTGGTATGGCGGCTGCATCGTATTCACCGCGTAGAAGTCGGGCGTCAGGTTGCCATCCTTGACAAACCTTGGCGGGCCGTCGATCGCCGATTTCTTGGAATTCGGGGCAACCTTCAGAGTGACGCCGTCAGCTTCCACAGCGGCAATCTGGTCTTTCGCGGGGCTCTGGTCCGCTTGCGGATACTTGGGAATACAAGCGCAGATCAGCCAGAAATGGTTAAGAAACGAACTGCCGAACACGCCCATGAAGAAGTTGTCCGCCAGCACGTATTGCCGGGCGACGTTCCACATCTGCAGTTTCGACCCGTCGTAATGGCCCATCACGAGCGCCCCCGAATCTCCCCAAGCTACGAAGCCATCATTCTTACCGCCGTCGATCTGCATCTGGTTCTGATAAAACCGGTGCACCAGGTCGCGCGTCACGATGTTGAGCGATTGATGGAATCCCTGCGGATCGTCGATCGCGAATGGTTGATTCGGCAGATGCGCGCTCTGGGCTTCGGTGACTGGCGGAGTCACGCCCGCCGCGGTCAATCCCTGCCAGACCGGCGGAAATTCCTTGAGCGCGGCGCCATCGCGGTCGACTTGAGTGAAGCTTCCCGGCGGCGCCTGCTTCAGCCCATTAGCGCCGGGAAACGAACCGTACAAATCGTCGAAGCTGCGATTCTCGGCAAAAATCACGACGATGTTGCTAATGCTGTCGATGCCTGGCGGCGAGTTCTGAGCGGAACCGGATGTGAATAACGCCGCTATCGCCGCCACCAACAGGAATCGTACTTTCATGAGGCTCCTCACTACTGATAATATGATCGCGCTTGCGCAATCCATTCTACTCGAACGCTCTCAAGGAGGCACGCAAGTTCCGCGCCGCGAGGGCAGGAATGGCCATGCGAACATGAACTTGTGGCAACTCATCGCGGCGCCTGCGCCAAGGTCAACCCGCGCCTGCTATTGTTCTGCGGCCTGATCGCATCGAGTTCAGCCAGCCAGGACCCCGCCACGCTGACGCGTCCGCAAGCAACGCGCCGCGCCTTGGACCTGGCCGCACTGGGCCGGAAGATGTTCTTCGACCCGTCGCTTTCCGGGTCCGGCAGATTATCCTGCTCCTCATGTCACGATCCAAAACATGCGTACGGACCGCCCAATGCGGCATCCGTCCAAGCGGGCGGCAAAGACATGCGGCAATTGGGATTTCGCGCCGCTCCGGGCCTCACATACCTGCAGGTGATCCCACCGTTCACCGAGCACTATTTCGATAGCGACGGCCCCGACCCCAGCCTCGACAATGGCCCGACTGGAGGCTTGGCCTGGGATGGCAGAATCGACCGGGGACGCGACCAGGCGCGCATTCCGCTGCTCTCTCCTTATGAGATGGCCAACCATAGCCCGGCGGAAGTGATAGCCAGCGTGCGCAAGGCGCCGTATGCGGCGGAGTTCGAAAGAGTCGCGGGTAACAGCGCCGCGGCTGACGCCAAAGCGGCCTTCGACACGATCCTGGAGGCCCTGGAAACCTGGGAGCAAGACTATCGCGAGTTCTACCCGTATAACAGCAAGTACGATGCATGGCTGGCCGGCGCTGCCAAGCTGACCGATCGGGAGCTGCGTGGGCTGCAACTGTTCAGCGATCCCGCCAAGGGCAACTGTGCGCGATGCCATATCGCCACCCGAGGCGCGAACGGTACGCCGCCGCAATTTACCGATTATGGATTCGTCGCGCTGGGCGCACCACGCAACTACCGGATTCCCGCCAACTCGAATCCGTCCTGGTACGATTTGGGCCTGTGCGGCCCCGAGCGAACGGACCTGCGCACCGAAGAGAAGCATTGCGGACAGTTCATCACGCCGTCTCTGCGCAATGTGGCCACGCGCGGGGCGTTCTTCCATAACGGCGTGTTCCATACGCTGAAAGAGGTCGTCGAATTCTACGTGCAGCGCGACACTAATCCGGAGAAATGGTATCCGCGGAACGGCGAAGGCGTGGCGCTGAAGTTCGACGATCTGCCGCCCAGGTATCGGAACAATGTGGAGACGGGCGTTCCGTTCGGTCTTGCGCCGGGCGCCAGGCCGGCGCTAAACGGCGAGGAGATTGGGGCGGTGGTCGCGTTCCTCAAGACGCTGACCGATGGTTATTACTCTGTCAAATAGGCGCGCCTAAATAAATACCTTGGCGCCATTCTTGGCGAACTGCCCGGAGTGAAGAATTCGCAAGAGCGGCTCCCGATGGCGCCCATCAAGCCAGCCGCGTCAATAGGGAGACTTCATCGCAGACTACGATTCCTTTTGCTCCACAGAATGCGACGACCGCCGGGTCGCGAAAATCGCTATCGCTCGTGCACAGCACATCCGCCAAGCCCCGATCGGCGGTTTGCAAGACAACCAAATCGCTAGGATCTCGCAGTGGCGCGCGATAGAGTGGATCGAGGATCACGAGATCTGAGACACTTTGCAGGAACTGGCTGTATTCAAGGAGGTCCAATTCCGACGAGACCATAGAGTCTCTGGAAGTCCGGATAGCGAAGCACTTTGGTAACTTCGACGATGATTTCGTTCGACAGCACAAGCCTATGGGAGCCCTTGAGCAGTTCCGCGAATATGCGCCTCGCCAGTGCCCTGCTTCTGCTATGAGCGCGAATCAGAACGTTCGTATCGAGGACAACTCTCAACTGGCCGGCCTATAACCGGGGCGAGTGGAGCGCAACGCCGCATTGATGATCGCTTCTTCGTCTTCTTGGCTTACGGGCTGCCGCTGGGCATCCACGCGAGCGAAGTATAGATCGAGCTTTTCCAGAGCTGCCTTTCGCTCCTCCGTGGTCAATCGTGAAGGAACAATCGCGGAGGGGTCGAGGGCCTTGATGCTCACAGCCTCGTCTTCGGAAACAGAACGCCCGAACAGGCTCTCGACGGCCACTCTCTGTTCCGGGGAGAGGTCTTTCACATGATGCATCATAACCTTCGACTATTATCGCAGGCGCCTTGATCGTTCGGCCCCGTCGGATTCCAGTCAACGCCGCGACTCCACGTGTGGTAATCCGGCACGGTTATAGCTACCCCAACTTCGCCGCCGCTAACCCCACCAGCGCCAGCGCCGCACATACCGCTGGAAACCAATCGCCAAACCTTGTGTAGACCGTCTGCGTCGATATGAAGTTGAACCCGGTGTACAAAGTCGATTCCGTATATAACGGCAAACGCCCCAACAGTCGTCCCGCTGGATCGATAGTCGTAGTGATGCCGTCGTTGGCGGCGCGCAGAATCCAGCGCCAGTTCTCCGCCGCGCGCATCCGTACGATAGCCAGATGCTGCTCGCGCGCGGCGCTCTTGCCGAACCAGCCGTCGTTGGAAATGGTGAAGAGAACCTCGGCGCCGTTCCTGGCGAACTGGCGCACGAAGTTGGGAAATACCGATTCGTAGCAGATGAACGCGCCAATCTGATGACTTCCCATCGGCGACACTACCACTTGTTTGCCCGCCGCGAAATCGCCCACTTCGTTGGAGATGTGGTTGGCGAAGCCGAACGGCCATGGCACAAACTCGCCGAACGGCACTAAGTGGACCTTGTCATACCGGCTGACGGCGTTGCCCGTGGGCGAAATGAGCGCGACCGAATTCAGCGGAGCGCCCTGCAGCGTGCGCGCCACAGTCCCCATCAATATATATACGTGCGCAGCGACGGCCAGCCGGTTTACTTCGTCGCGTAAACGGGCATCCTGGTAATAGTAGAGCGGCGCAGGCTCCTCCGGCCACACCACGATTTCCGGCGGCCGCTGTCCCGCCACCAGCACTCCGCGCAGCGTCTGTATCTCCTGCTCGCGCTCCATGCTCTGCAGCGAATCGGTGGTCCATTCGGCCGTTTCGGAAATGTCCGGCTGCAGCAGCAACGCCGTCTCGCGGGCGCGGTGCTGGTCGGGCATTGCCGGCAGAAAGATCAGGAATGGCATCGCGGCCAGCCATAGCAATTCCTGCCGCGGACGGCGCAGCGCCACCAGCGCGATTCCGGCCGCCATCGCCGCGAAGATGAATGACAGGCCGTAGACGCCGGTGATGGGCGCCAGACGCAACGGAACGCCCATATCGATTCCCGCGTTACCCAGCGCCAGCCACGCGAAGCCGAGCCAACCATGCGTCACTTCGACGGCCACCCACAATGCCGCCACTGCCGGCACGGCCCACCAGCGGCGCATCAGGATTCCCGCCAGCAGCGCGAACACCGCCATGTGCAGCGCTTTGGTGAAGCAGAACAGCATGAAGACCGCCCAGCCGGCCGCGTCGCCCAAGCCGCCATGGAATGAGAGCACGAACTGAATCCAGTAGCAGACGCCGAACCAGTAGACTACTCCGGCAACCCATCCCAGCAGGAATCGGCGCCACGGGCGCGGCTCGCGCGCTACTGCGAATAGCAGCGGCGCCGGCGCGAACGGCGCCAGCCAGGTGAAGTTGAACCGCGGAAAGATCAGGATGAGTAGGATTGCGGAAAGGCAGGCTAGCAGCCAGTTTAGCGGCAGCTTCCTAACGCGCATAACTTATCGACCCCGGAGCGGACGCGTCAAAAGCTTCGACGCAGAGACGCTGAGACGCGGAGGCCACGCAGAGAAAACTGAAAAGAATTGGATATTTCTTCTCTGCGCTTATCTCTGCGTCTCCGCGTCTCTGCGTCGAAATCGGCCGCAGGCTCAGCACGTGGACCGTCGCGCTTCCTCGTGCACCGCGTCGGCCATGTAGGAACTGCGCACCAGTGGACCGCTGAAGACCATTTGGAAACCTAGCCCCAGGCCGTATTCGCGCCAGGCTTCGAACTGGGCCGGAGGGATATAGGCGGCTACGGGCAGGTTGCGGCGCGTCGGCTGCAAATATTGGCCGATGGTCGCGACGTCGGCGCCGTGCGCACGCAGATCGCCGAGCAGCGCGTGGACCTCCTCTTCGGTCTCGCCCAGTCCCACCATGAACCCCGACTTCGTCAGCGTCCCCGGAGCATGGCGGCGCGCAAACGCCAGCACGTCGAGCGACTGCTGGTAATTTGCCTGCGGGCGCACGCGGCGGTAGAGGCGGGGCACGGTCTCCATATTGTGATTGAACACGTGCGGCCCGGCGTCGAGCACGCGCGCCACCGCGTCCAGGTCGCCGCAAAAATCGGGCGTCAGCACTTCCACGCGCGCGTCCGGCAGCGCGCGCCGCACCTCGCGCACGGTCTCGGCGAAGTGATGCGAGCCGCCGTCGTCCAGGTCGTCGCGATTCACGCTGGTGATCACCACGTAGCGCAGGTTCAAACCCGCCGCCATGCGCGCGACGTTGGCGGGCTCCGCCGGGTCGAGGCGCATATCCCGCTTTTGCGGATTGGCCTTGGGCACCGAGCAGAAGCCGCAGCCGCGCGTGCAGTAGTTGCCCAGGATCATGAACGTCGCGGCGCCGCGGTGGAAGCATTCGTGGATGTTCGGGCAGCGCGCCGATTCGCACACCGTATGCAGGTTCAGCTCGCGCAGGCCCGCCTTGAGCTTGTTCAACGATTCGAAATGCGTGCGGCTCTTGCGCGCCCACTCGGGCAGACGCGGGCGGCCAGCGGCGCCGGTCTCGGCGTTTCCGACTTGGCCGTTCCCGCTTTGAGCGTTTCCGATCTGTACCAGGGGAGGCGTCACTGCGTGTGCTTCACCGGATGCAGCCCGGCGTTTTCGAGCTGCGTCTTCACATGCGCCAGCGTAGCCGTATCGCTATAGGGCCCCACCAGCACGCGGGTGAAATTGTTGGGGCCGGGACTGAGCGTGACGGGAAGGCCCATATCCTTGATGGTTTGCAGCAAGGCGCGCGCGGCATCCTGATTGACGGTGGCGCTGATCTGCCAGTAGGTTCCCTGCGCGGTTTCGGCAGGGACCGGCTCCGGAGGAGGTTCGACTTTCTCCGGCTTTGCGTCCTGCGCGGGCTGGGTTGGGGCTTGCGGCTGCACGTCGCCTGTCTGTGTGGCGGGCGGCGTGGCGGGTGGAGTCGCGGGCGCCGCCGCCGGTCCACGCGAATCGGAGGGCGGGTTCGCCGCGAGAGTTGTCGCGGTCCCGGGCTCCTGCTGATACTTCGCCCTGGCAACGATATAGCCCATGGCGAAGAAGACCGCCAGCAGCAGCGCCAAAATGAAAAAGCCGCTGATGATCTGGCCGTTGCCTACCAACAGCTCGAACTCGCCGGTTTCCTTGTTCTTCATCTATGAATTCGCCGCGCCCGCGCCGGGTCTGCCTAATCGATTCATCGCGCCCTCCAAAGATGTGATTATATCGATTGGCAAGGGGAACACGATGGTGGTATTTTTTTCCGTGCCAATGTCGGCCAGCGTCTGCAGGTAGCGCAGTTGAATCGCCGCGGGCTGTCTCTGAAGCACCTCGGCCGCCATGGCCAGCTTCTCCGAAGCCGTGTATTCGCCCTCGGCGTGGATAATCTTGGCGCGGCGCTCGCGCTCGGCTTCGGCCTGCTTGGCGATGGCGCGAATCATCTGGTCGGGCAGATCCACCTGCTTCACTTCGACCACGCTGACTTTGACGCCCCAAGGCGCCGTGTGCTGGTCGAGAATCGACTGCAGCCGGATATTCAACTTCTCGCGCTGGCCCAGCAGATCGTCCAGGTCGTATTCGCCCAGCACGCTGCGCAGCGTGGTTTGCGCAAGCTGCGAGGTGGCGTAGAGGAAGTTCGCCACCTCGATGATCGCGAGGCGCGGGTCGATCACCCGGAAATATACCACGGCGTTCACCTTCAGGGTGACATTGTCGCGCGTCACTATATCCTGGGGCGGAACCTCGAGCGTATCGATGCGCAGAGAGACCCGCACTATGCGGTCGATGGGAGCGAAAACCAGGATGACGCCCGGACCTTTGGGCTCCGAAAGCAGGCGCCCCAGGCGGAAGATCACGCCGCGCTCGTATTCGCGCAGTATCTTGATCGAACTCACCAGGTACAAAATCACGATCGCAACTAACACTAATAAGGCGCCGTTGGTATCCATATCAGCCTCCAACTTGATCCGGCATCGGTTCCACGGTGAGTTTCAACTTGTCGATGGCTGTAACTTTGACGCGCGCTCCGGCGGGCGCGGGGCGTAGCGAAACCGCGTCCCAATACTCGCCGTGAACAAACACTTTCCCCTCGGGCGACAGCCCCGTAACAGCCGAGCCTAACTCCCCGATCATACCTTGAGCGCCGGTCTCCACCTTATTTCGACGCGCGCGCATCGCGATCGACATCAGGAACACGGTGATCGCCGCAAAAGGCAGTGCGAGCCCGATGGCAGTGATCCAATGAACGCGCAGCTCCGGCGCCGGGCTATCGATCAGCATCACTGCGCCGAGGACCATCGAAATCGCGCCGCCCACGGCGAGAACCCCGTGCGAGGCGAATTTGGCTTCGAGCGCGAACAGTGTGAATGCCACCAGCAGCAGCCCCGCGCCCAGCCAGTTGATGGGCAGCACCGATAAAGCGGACAGCCCCAGCAGCAGCATGATAGCGCCGATGACGCCGGGCGCGATCAGCCCCGGAGAGGTGAACTCGATATAGATGCAGAGGCCGCCGACCACCAGGATGATCAGCGCGATGTTCGGGTCCGCTATGGCGGCAACGATTCTCTCGCGCAGCGATGGCTGGTACTCTTCGATCTGCGCGCCCGCGGTGTGCAGAATCTGCGTGGAGCCGTCGAAGCGCGTGACGGTGCGGCCGTCGAGAGCCTGCAGCAGCGCCCGGTCGTTGGGCGCGATGAGATCGATCAGATGCTGGTCCAACGCTTCGGTCTCGGTGAACGACTTGCTTGCGCGCACGGTGGTTTCGGCCACTGTGGCGTTACGCCCACGCTTGGCGCAGATGCTGCGCATGTAGGCGGCTGCATCGTTTTCCACCTTCTCCTTCATCACGGCGTCCATTTCGCCGCCCATCGCCACCGGATGCGCTGCGCCGGTGTTGGTGCCCGGGGCCATGGCCGCCACGTCGCCGGCTTCGAGCAGAAAGAATCCCGCGGAGGCGGAGCGGCCGCCGCTGGGCGCCACGTAAGTGACCACAGGGATAGGAGACGACACTATTTCCGATATAGTATCGCGCATGGCGTCCATCAAGCCGCCGGGGGTGTTGAGGCGAAGAATTATCAGGGTAGCGCCTTCGCGCTTGGCGAGGGCGATGGCATTCCCGACGATCTCCGTAGTGACGGGGTGAACGACGCCCTCTACGTTCACGGCGACCACTTTTGGCGCCGCTGCGGCGGTCTGCGCGGAGAACGCAGCCGTCAACGCGAGAATAACGCAGCCTCGCAATCTATCCCCACTATACACCAGGCGCTGGATTTGGGTTGCTGTGGGGGATGAGAATTGGGCTTGTTCCGGGGGTACATTCAGAGAGTCGAGCCAGCGAACTAGTCCGTTCACCGCGGAAGTGCGCGATGGAAACCGCGGCCGGACTCGTTAGGGTTTGTAAAAGCTTGGCAAGAGCCTGTGCGACATCCAGAATTTTGAGACTGTAAACCGCGGGACTTGGCTAGACTTTGAGTAGGGCGAGCCTTGTAACGGCTCTGATTGACAGCGATCGCAACCTGCGGGACTCAATCGGAATCGTTGTTGGAAGGGAATGGCTTGCGCGCTGTTTTGCCTGGGACTGTTGCGCATTGTTATCGCTATCCAATTCTCTCCTTCGATTTTTCGTTGCCGGCCTGTTCCTCTCCTCCGTTTCAGCTGGTGAGACGCAACGGTTCCATCTGCATGACGGAGACACCGTGGTCTTCTTCGGCGACAGCATTACGAACCAGCGGCTGTACTCGGTATTCACCGAGACATATGTACTGACCCGATTCCCCGGAATGCGCGTCACCTTCGTCCATTCGGGATGGAGCGGCGACCGGGTGACCGGAGGATTCGGCGGTCCCATCGATCGGCGCCTGGACCGCGACGTGTTCGCGTATCGTCCAACCGTAATTACCGTCATGCTGGGGATGAACGACGGCGAGTATCAGCCGTATGACGATAACATCTTCAACATATTCGCCAATGGCTATCGCCATATCCTCGACCGGATCAAAGCCGCGGCTCCTTTGGCCAGGGTGACGCTGCTTGAACCTTCCCCGTATGACGATATTACTCGGCCTCCCGAGTTTCCCGGAGGTTACAATTCCGTTCTTCTTAGTTATGGGAAATTTGTGCGCGAACTCGCTCGTGCCAGGGGACTGACCGTAGCCGATCTGAATGCCCCCGTGATCTCATTACTTAAGGCGGCAAGCGCCGATTCGCCAAAGGCGGCGGAGCGATTGATGCCCGACCGTGTTCATCCTTCGGAGGGCGTTCACCTGCTGATGGCGGAAGCTCTTCTACGATCGTGGGGCGCGCCTTCCGTTGTCTCAGCCGTCGACATCGACGGTTTGACCGGGACGGTGCGGAAGGCAGAGAACACGGCCATCGATTCCATTGCGCGTCGGGTTGGGGTTAGGGATTCCGATGCCAAGATGTCCTCCGCGCTTCAGTGGACCCAGACTGACCGGGCACTGCCGATGCCGTTTGAGATGGATGACGAGACCATTCAAATGGCGGTGCGCCATTCGGATTTCATGGACGCTCTGAATCGGGAAATACTCAAAGTTTCCGGCCTGCCTGGCGGACGCTACAGTCTGCAGATCGACGGTGAGGCCATAGGGGCGTTCGATGCGCCGGAACTGGCTGCGGGGATCAACCTATCGGCCATGAAGACGCCCATGTCTTCACAGGCGCAAACGGTTCTGGATCTGACTTACCGCCGCAACCATTTGCGCTTCGCGCGAATGATGATGGTAGACAATGCGCTTAAGGATTTCCATCCAGCGAAGCTGCGCGGAACGCTGGACGCGCTGGAATCGCTGGAACAGGAAGTGCTCTCGCTGCAAAGGGCGGCGGCGTTACCGAAGGCGCACAGTTACCGGCTGGAACCCATCGTTTCGGACCAAAGGCCTTCAAAGTAATGTTGACCGCCGCGCAGGGTAGGGCGGCGGTCAATGCCGAGTGGGCTTCGGCGCGCCGGTTGCTTGGATCGCGGCAATAAATGGCCCATCTGTGTCCGATGTGGAGGCGCGCAGGTATTCCTCAAGTGACATCGGCGGACAGGTCGCCGAGCATAGATGCACGGACCCCATCCTACTCGTGACGCAGGGCGGACATAGGGTCTACTTTCATCGCGCGGCGCGCTGGTAAGTAACTGGCTGCGAGGGCAGTCGCGATCAGGATCGCGGCGGACGCGGCCAAAGTCAGCGGGTCGGCCGCGGCCACTTCGAACAGGAGTCCGTTCAGGAATCGGGTGAGCCAGAGGGCGGCGACCAGTCCGATAATTACCCCGGTAATGGACAAGCGCAGCGCCTGGCCGATCATCAGATGCAGCACCTGCGCGGGGCGCGCGCCCAGAGCGACGCGGATTCCGATTTCGCTGGTTCGGCGAGTCAAGGCGTATGCCATGACGCCGTAGACGCCCAGCGCGGCGAGGATCATCGCGAACAGGGCGAATGCGCCGATCAGCGCCCCGCGAAAGCGCGACGGGGCCAGCGATTCATCCATCAGGTCGGCCATCGTCAGCACCTTTGACAGAGGCACGTTGGAATCAAGCGACGCGAGTTCGCGGCGGATCGGAGACAGCAATGTGAGTGGGTCGCCCGCGGCGCGGACGGTCAGGGTCATGGCGGATTGCGGCGCCTGCGAGCACGTCTCGTACATTTCGGGCGTTGGTTTCGCCGAGAGGCTGAAGTGATTGACGTCCTTGACGACGCCGATCACTTCGGAAGGGCCGGAGTTCCGCCCGTTCCCAATCGTCATGCGCTGGCCGAGCGGATCGGCGCCTGGAAAATACTGCAGGGCCAAAGTTTCGTTGATGACGACCGCACGGACCGCGCCGGCGGTATCTCGGCTGCTGAAGACGCGACCGCGCATTAGAGGGATTCCCAGGGTTAGAAAGTAATCGGGAGTCACTACCCGGTAATGCGCGCCCATCATCGGCTGCCCGGCGAGGCGGGGGCGGCCTTCGATCTCGAAAGTGTACGCATCGTCGGTTCCGCTCAGAGGCAGGGCGGTTGTGGCGCCTACCGACTCCACGCCGGGGATGGCGCGAATGCGGTCCATGAGGTCGCCGAAGAAAACGGGTTGGCGTGCGGCGGGGTATTTGACTTCCGGGACGGCGACAAAGAAGCTCAAAATGTTTTCGGTGCGGAAACCGGGATGGACCTGCTCCAGGCGGTAAAGGCTTTGCGCCATGAGCCCGGCGCCGGCAACCAGCACGATGGCCAGAGAGATTTCGCTCGCCACCAGCACGCTGCGCAAACGCCCTCCAGCGGCCTGGCTGGCGCCGCGTCCGCCTGCCTTCAGTTGCTCGCTCACCCGGCGCGTCGAAAAGCCGAGCGCGGGGGCAAGGCCTGAGAGCACACCCGCGAGAAGGGAAACGGCGAGCGTGAACAGAAGCACTTCGGAATCCATCCGGACGCCGGCGAGGCGCGGGACGTTGGCGGGCGCAATCGCCACAATGGCTTTGGTCATCGCGGCAGCAAGCGCAACTCCCAAAGCGCCGCCAAGTACGCCGAGCAGGAGCGTTTCGGTGGACAACTGGCGGACCAGACGGGCGCGTCCGGCTCCTAATGCCAATCGGACTGCGAACTCTCTTTGGCGCGCCGAGCTGCGCGCGAGGACAAGATTGGCCACGTTGACGCAGGCGATCAGCAGCACAAAGAAAACCGCGGCGAAGATAACCAGGAGCGGCGTCCTGACATCGCCCGAGATTTCGTTCGCCAGGCGCACGGCGCGAACGGCGGCGAAAGGAGCTTCGCCCGGATTCTGCGCGGCGATGTGGTTTTGAATGGCGGTGATCTCTGAGGCTGCGGCAGGGAGGCTTACGCCATCGCGCAGGCGGCCGATCACCCGAAGATAATGAAAGCCACGGACCGTCCATTCCTGCGGCGGCCGCGACAGGGGAAGCCAGATTTCGGGCGGCGTGCGGATCAAGCCAGCGGGGAAGTCGAACCCTTCGGGCATCACTCCGACGATAGTCAGTTTGCGGCCGTTCGATTCCAGGGTTTTTCCAATGACCGCCGGGTCGCCCGCAAACCGGCGCTGCCAAAGGCCGTGGCTGAGGATGACGGTGGTGTAGGGAACCTGGCGCTCGTCGGCGGCGACGAAGCCGCGGCCGAGGGCCGGCGCGACGCCGAGCAACGGGAAGAGTTCCGGCGAAACCAGTTCACCGGCAACGCGCTCGGGGCGGTCGCCGCCGGTGATGGAAAATGTCGTGTGGATGAAGGCAGCCATGCGGTCGAAGGACCGGCTCTGGGCGCGCCAATCCTGGAAATCGGCGGGCGCGACGAAGTTCTGGTCGCCCTTTGCGCCTTGCTCCCACAACATGACCAGGCTGTCAGGTTGGCGATAAGGCAGCGGGCGCAGCAGCACCGCATTCACGATGCTGAAGATCGCCGTATTAGCTCCGATGCCCAGCGCCAGCGAGAGCACCGCCGTGACCGTGAATCCGGGACTGCGGTGCATTCCCCGAAACGCATAGGCGATATCCTGTTTCAAGCGTTCGAACGAGTTACGACCCCACATTTCGCGCGTGTCCTCCTTGATGAGAGTTGCATTGCCGAGCGCGCGGCGCGCGGCGTAAAGCGCATCTTCAGGCGAGAGGCCGCCGGCCTGCTGCGCGGCGGCTTCCAATTCCAGATCGGTGCGGAGCTCGCGATCAAGTTCGCGCTCGCGGTCGCGGAATTTCGGGCGTAGCCAGCGCACAGGCTCGCCTATTCCTCACGCAAGCTGGCGATGGCATCCTGCTTGACCGCCCGTCGCGCGGGGAAATACGAAGCGACCAATGCGGCCGCGAGCACCAGTATCGAGCCGGCCGCCAGCGTCATCGGATCGTGCGGAGTCACGCCATACAGAAGACTCTTCAGGTATCGCGTCAGCGCCAGTCCGCCGGCGATGCCGAGCGCGGAGCCGGCCATCGAAACGCGAAGGCCGCGGCCGATCACCATGCCGATGATATGCGCCGGCTGCGCGCCCAGCGCCAGGCGAATACCGATTTCGTGCGCGCGGCGCTCCACCGAGTAGACCATTACGCTGTAGATGCCGATGCCCGCGAGCGTGATCGCAATGCCCGCAAACAGCGCCAGCAGCCGCATGACGAACTCCTGCGAGGCCACCAGGGAAGCCATGGTCTCGCGCATGGTTACGATTTCGGGCGGCGGCACGTCTTTGTCCAAGCCGGCGATTTGCGCGTTGAGCCACGGCGCCAGCACGCGCGCATCGGCGGTGGACCGGATGATCAGGGTCGCGGCGCTCCCGGGGCTTTCGGTTTGGGAAGCGGACTGGAACATCTCAGCGCGAGTCTCGCTGGCCAGGCCGCCCTGCTTCACGTTTCCGGCTACGCCGACGATCGTCAGCCAATCGGTAACGCCATTCAGCTTGATGCGGGATCCAATGGCCTTTCCATCGGGGAAATAGCGATGGGCCAAAACTTCGTTGACCACCGCCACCGCGGGGCGGCCTGGGACATCGGAACTATCGAGAGCGCGGCCTTCCAGAATGGGGATGCCCATGGCCTTGAAGTAATCGCCGGCGGAGTAGTTGGCCGCAACGTTTTGATCCTGAGTCATCATGGCGCGTGGGTCCGGCGCCGGCTTGCCTTCGATCCGCAGCGCGCTGGTCATCATAAATCCGCTGTAGGGCGGAGCGGCGACGGCGCCCGCCGCATCCACGCCCGGCGCGGAGCGCGCCTTTTCCAGCAGCGCATCCAGGAATTGGCGCTGCCGCTCGGCGTCACGGTACTTCCAATAGGGCAAGGAGATCTGCGCGGTCACGACGTGGTCGGGATGGAAGCCGGGCGCGATGGCGGTGAGCCCGGCGAATGTGCGAATCAGAAGGCCGGCGCCGGCAAGCAGGATCAGGGCGAAGGCCGTCTCGGAAACGATCAGCAGGTTTTCCAGGCGGCGATGCCGGCGCGTGCCGGTGGCGAAGCGGGCCGTCTGTTTCAGGGCGGCTTCGGGATCGATGGCGGAGGCGCTGCGCATGGGGGCGAGTCCGAAGAGGATGCCGCAGAGCACGGCGATGGCGATGTTGAATGCCAGGACCGCGCCGCCGATATGCGCGGCTTCAATGTGGGGCACGCCCGCGGGCGCGATGGCGCGCAACAGTTTCACGCCTCCGAATGCCACCGCGAGGCCCGCCAATCCGCCTAGGCAAGCTAGCAGCATTCCCTCGGTGAGCAGTTGGCGCAACACGCGAGCGCGGCCGGCGCCCAATGCGATGCGCACCGCGATCTCCCTCTGCCGCGCGAGGGCGCGGGCGAGGAGCAGGTTCGAGATATTGACGCAGACGATCAGCAAGACGAGCGCGACCGCTCCGGCGAGCACCAGCAAGGCGGGCTGCACGTTGCCCACCAGGCGTTCGTGCAGGCCGACGACGCGCACCTGGGCGGTGCTACGGCTTTGGCTGAACTTCTGCGGGTAGGCGGATTCGAGGCGCTGGTTGATCACGGTCAGATCGCGCTCGGCGCGGTCTATGGCGATGCCGGGCTTCAGGCGCGCGATCACGTTGTAGAAATAGATCGCGCCGCTCGGCTGCGCGGCCGGCTCGCGCATGGCGAGCAGGAGGCTGACATCTGCGCTGCCGGGAAACTCGAAGTCGAGGGGCAGAACGCCGGCGATGGAATATGGTTTTCCATCGAGCGTCATGGATTTCCCGAGGATGGATGCGTCGCCGCCGAATCGCTTCATCCAAAGGGAATGGCTGATCAGCGCCACCTGGCCGCCGCGCATGGCTGCGTCGGTGTCAATGAAATCGCGGCCGATGACCGGAGCGATTTTCAACACGCGCAAAAAGCCAGGCGTGACAACCTGCGCCTTCAATTTTTCAGGCTCGCCGTTGCCGGTGATGGTGAATGGACGGCCGGCATAGGCGGCCACGCCATCGAAGATTTTGGGCTGATCGCGCCACGCCGCGTACTGGAAGTCTCCGACGGCCAAGCCCATGAAATTGTCCTTCGCCACGTTAGCCGGAGAGACCAGCCGCCCGGCGTCCGGATAAGGCAGCGGCCGCAGCAGCACGGCATTCACGATGCTGAAGATGGAGGTGTTGGCGCCGATTCCGAGAGCGGCGGTCAGAATCGCCACGGCGGCGAATCCGGGATTGTTCTTCAAGGTGCGGCAGCCGTAACGCAGATCGTTAAGCAGCCGGTCGAACCACCGGTATCCCCACATTTCGCGTGTCTCCTCACTGATGATAGTTGTGTTTCCGAAAGCCCGCTGCGCGGCGTAGTGCGCCTCTTCGGGCGTGAGTCCGTTGGCCCGCTGCTCGGCGGCTTCCAGTTCCAGATCGGCGCGCAACTCGCGCTCCCAATCCCGCTCACTTCGATTGCGCCGCAGCCAGCCCATAGTTGGCCCTCTACTCGTGGCGCAGCGCGGCGAGCGGATCCACCCGCGCCGCGCGCCATGCCGGAAACAGCGCCGCGGAGAGGCCGGTCGCGGCTAAGATAACCGCCGCGATTGACGCCGTCAGCGGGTCGGTTCCGCGCAAGCCGAAGAGCATGGAGCCGATCCATCGCGAGCCTGCCCACGCGACTGGGACGCCGAGCAGAATGCCAAAAGCCAGCAGCCGAAGCGCGCCTCTGAGCACCAGTCCCACTACCTCCGCGCGGCGAGCCCCCAGCGCCATGCGGATACCGATTTCGTTTGTCGAGCGCGCCACCATGTAGGCCAGCAGGCCGTACAGACCCACGGCCGCGAGTATAAGCGCCAGCACGCCGAAGCAGCTTCCCAGCGCCGCCAGCGTGCGTTCCTGCACCAGTGTGCGGCCCACCTGCTCGCTCAGCGTCTGCTCGCGAATCTGGGCTGGAGTGCCGGAAAATCGCGCCCGCAGTTGCTCGCTCACCAGCGCAGCCGTGCGCGCCAGGGAACCTTGAGCGCGGATTTCGAAGGTCCCGCTGGTGATCTCGTCTCCATACTGGAAGTACGGCAGGTAAACGAAGGGCTGCGCTTCCTCGCGCAGATTTCGCGCGACCGTGCTCGCAACCACTCCCACGATCTGGGCCGTAGTGGAAGCGGGAACCGTAAACGTGAGCCGCTGCCCCAGCGCGCTGCTCCCTGGGTTGTCCCCTGGCTTGCCATCGGAAAAGTACTTGCGCACGAACGCCTCGTTGACAATGGCCGTGGCGGGCGCACCGGCGCGATCGCCCTGGCCGAAATCGCGGCCGAGCACCAGGGGCGTCCCCAGGGTCTCGAAGAACCGGGGCCCGGCGAGGTTGAAGTGCACTGTTTCCGTGGTCATCTGGCCATTGATGGCGACCGCGTCGGTCCAGGTTACGCCGTTCAGAGGCGTATTGGCGGAGATGCTGGCCGAGACCACGCCGGGCAGTTGCTGAAACCGGTTGAGGATGTCTTCGTAGAGCGCGGCGAGGCGGTTGTCGTTATTACCCGAGCCATATCCGGCGCGACGCGCATCCAGTTCGACTACCAGCACGCCTTCGCTGCGAAATCCCGGATCGCGCTCCAGCAGATTTTGGAATGTGCGCACGAACAGGCCAGCGCCGATCATCAGTACCAGCGAGAGCGCCACTTGCGACACCACCAGCGCCGGCAGCAGGCGCGAACGCGTACGAGGGGAGATTCCGGAGCCGCCTTTGAGCGCCGCTGCAGGGCCGGCGGCGGTCGCTCGCATAGCCGGCGCCAGACCGAACAGGATTCCGGTGGCGAGCGCAATGGAGGTTGCGAAGAGCAACACGCGCGCATCGGGGTTGAGATCGAGAGCGATGGGGTCGAAGCCGCCGGTCGAGAGGATGGTCAACAACAGCCGGCTGGCAACACCGGCGATGCCGAGCCCGAGTGCGGCGCCCGCCGCGGATAGCAGCAAACTTTCGGTGAGCAACTGGCGAATCACGCGCCCGCGGCCTGCGCCGATGGCAAAACGCAGGGCGATTTCCTTGGCCCGCGCCGTGCCGCGCGCCAGCAGCAGGTTGGCGAAATTGGCGCAGGCGATCAGCAGCACCAGGGCGGTGATGGCCAGAAGGACGTATAGCGGACGGCGGAACTGGGATCTAAGCCGAAGTTCTAGCCCGTTTTGGGGCGAGGTTCCTTTGTTTTGATGGCATTAGGCGGTTTTGCGGTCAAAAGCGTAGGCATGTAATAGGGCAAGATTGTGCTTGCATTATTGGTATTGT